>Ga0153915_10005633_pt1 | contig 11661 bp, 11 predicted proteins | sample Opewatmetagenome_2_FD_107003 | JGI IMG/M metagenome (GOLD analysis project Ga0153915, IMG submission 107003) | Freshwater wetland microbial communities from Ohio, USA - Open water 3 Core 3 Depth 3 metaG | ecosystem: Environmental > Aquatic > Freshwater > Wetlands | place: USA: Ohio, Lake Erie...
AAGCATTATTTGGGAGCTCTGCGCCGAGGGTCTTCAGATTTCCCAAATAGTGGAGAGGGTCTGTGACAACCTACCCTTCGATGAGAATACCGTTCGGGCCGACACAGAAAAGGTTATCCGACAATTCCGCGACCAGAAGCTTCTGACCATGAGGGGTAACGTCAAGTAGTACTCTTCCTCCCAGCACCCCGCAGAAAATCTCACTTTGACCTGGCATCCCCTTTGTGTAAATCTTGTCGTCTGGATGATCTTTCAAAACTGATCTCTTTCTAGGCAGCCTGTCAGCAGACATCTCAGTTCTTTCCACAACGCTTGTTGTCGGTCAGAAAGCCAGGAGGTACTTCGATGAAGCACAAGAGCCTGCCTCTTCAGACAAACCGTGGTGAAGAAGCGCCACCTGCGAGGTTGTCTGAGAAGCTGGATTGGTTTGCCCTGCTATTCCTTACGTTCGTTGTTGCCGGCGTCATCGTGCTCTCAATCGCCGGGGGAGCGAACGTGGGCGCACAGGAAAGTGGCGATCTTTTGACGCGGGCGAAGCAGGTCTTTGGGGCTCCGCTGCCGCAGGTCATCTCGTCAGAGACCAATCCCATTACTCCAGCTAAGGTCAAGCTGGGGAAGGCCCTTTTCTATGAAACCCGTGTTTCCTTGGACGGCACCGTGAGCTGCGCGAGATGCCATCCATTCGATCTGTATGCGACAGATGGATTGAAAAAATCAATCGGGGTTCAATGCAGGGTCAATCCCAGAAACGCTCCGAGCATTCTGAATGCGGCAGGGGAAATCTCAGCGCACTGGATAGGAAACAGAAAGGACGTGGAAGACCAGGCAGCACAGGCCCTGCTCGGTCCTGCTTCTTTTGCGACGACCTCCGTAGAGAGCGTCCTCATAGAAATCGGCGGATATCTGCCGTTGTTCCAAGAGGCATTCCCCGGAGACAAGAGTCCCATAAGCGCGGAAAACTTTGGCAAAGCAATCGGAGCCTTTGAAAGAACTCTTGTCACACCTTCTCCTTTTGATGATTTCTTGAAAGGAAACGAAAAAGCTCTGACAGAAGGTCAAACGCAGGGACTGACAACATTCATTGAGGTGGGATGCATGACCTGCCACTCGGGCACGTACGTCGGGGGCCAGATGTATCAGAAGTTCGGAGTTCTCGAGCCTTATTGGACGTACACAAGAAGCGACACAATCGATGAAGGCAGATATGAGGTAACAAAACAGGAATCTGACAAGTATTTCTTCAAAGTGCCCATGCTCAGAAACGTGGAGAAGACGCCCCCCTATTTCCACGACGGTTCTGTGAGCAGTCTTGTAGATGCTGTCTGGATCATGGGGAAAATCCAGCTGGGTAAGGACCTTACAAAACAGGAGAAGGAGGGCATTCTCAGCTTTCTTGCATCGTTGACCGGCGCGATTCCTGAGGATGCACTGAAGCTTCCCATTTTGCCGACGAACGACTAGCTGAAGATCGTGCAGATGCGCTTGTTCTGATGGCAGGTTCGCGATAGATTCTAGGCTTTTACTCAACAGCGGATTGTTCTAGGAGGTTAACATGGCCAAGCACTCGGCTCGAGTAATGAGGCGTACTGAGCGGCAAGCCAAGCGCCGAAGTAATCAAAGCGCAGCGGTTATGATGGGAATAGCAGCACTTGTCGCAATTATGGCGACGCTGTCTTGTGCTGTTTCCAAGAAGACTTCTTCCGGTGTTACGCAGACTATGCCGACTTCAGAGGGCACTTCTCAAGGAGCTCCTCAGTTGAGGATTGAAGACTTGTCCATTGGCACAGGGCCTGAGGCGAAAGTTGGCGATCGAGTAAGCGTTCACTACACCGGTTGGCTAGCGGATGGCACAAAATTCGATTCGTCACGCGATAGAAATGAACCCTTTGAGTTCGTCTTAGGTCAAGGGAATGTGATTAAAGGTTGGGATCAAGGGGTTGTGGGCATGAAAGTGGGTGGAAAGCGCAAGCTGGTTATCCCACCCCAGATGGCCTACGGTGAACGAGGAGCAGGAGGCGTTATTCCTCCCAATGCGGTTCTCACGTTTGAAGTGGAATTGTTGGCAGTTCAAGGAACCACTCAGTAGGTTAGATACTCTGACAGGTTGAATCAGTGACTCGTCTAGAATAGGACGAAGCGACTCAGCAGTTGTCGCAGGTTGTGTGCACGGCAGCAGGGAGATCACGCCGTCGGGCCATCCGCCAGTGCTTCTGTGTCTTCAAACACGAGCGGCCTTGGGCTCTTGGACGAGTTCGAAGATGTGATGGCTTCAGCACCACTGAAGACGCAGAAGGCAATTTTTCCGGTGCTTCGTGGCAGGCGCAAAAGCGAGTCCACAGGAGAGGTGCGTTGAGGACCTGAGAGATTGTGAGAGATATTTTTCGCTTGCTTTTAAGTCCAGCTCAGTGAGAAGATTCTAGTAGGTAGGTTAAACTTCCCTCTACATTGGCTGTCCGATTCCTCCTTGGTCCTAGCACTTCAGCTTTCTATGCCCACCTTGATTGCTCTGCTGACGCTACGCTCGCAAGAGTTCGCTCTCGATGCTGACCGCCGGGCTTCATCACAGGAGAGAGGCCGTCATGAAGAAGACGCTCCTAATTATGTTTGCGTTGTTTTCCGCCTTGGGTTTTTGCTGCAGAGCTTACAGTGGTCAGCGAGACAAGGTCGATCCCTGTTATTTCATAAGTTCTGATGGCTGGCGGTTTCGCTACGTGAAACAACTTAATCCAGTTGAGGCTCAGGAGAAAGTGGACATGCTTCGTGCCATGGGAATGAGCGGAGCCGTTCCTGCCATTTTTCAGATGATACTCAACACCCAGGACAAGTGCGACTGGCTGCGCTGCTCAATCATAGTCCCGGAAGACATGCTCCTCATAGTTGGGCCAACCACGAGGGCCGTATTTGTTCGGGAGTCAACTCAAGTTACCAGCCTCAAGCTCATCTTTGCGGACCGCTCAGGAGCTCAATATTGGGATTCTCAGGACGGTGAGATACCCTTGGGGGCATCGCAAGACATTAACCTCTTCTCTATTCCTCCCCGGAAGATCGCCCTGCCCGATGGAACTAAGATACGGGCCATCGCCTATGTGTGTTTCGTGCTGGTCCCATATGGCTCGCATCTTGAAAAAGACACTTTAAAGGAGGTGATGGTCACAGGGATTCGGGTCGAGGATCCAAAGCTCAGTTTGCCAAAAAGAGGTGAAGGGAAATGAAGTGGAGAATTCTGATTACTGTATTGGTGTGTCTTACACTCTTCACGCTGTCGACGCTGATAAGATATCCAGCTCTAGCGTTTGAAAGCGTCAGTTGCAACCTGGCTGCATGGGCAGGCTGGCATTCCGTCGGGTTGAACGGATGGTGCCTCATCGACATCGTTGTCTCATTGATCATGGAAGGAAACCTTTCACCCGAGGACTACTATTAAGATACCTGTAACATGCCAGATCGAACGTGACGATTGTATCATGTGACTTAGATCCAACTGTCCGCGGGCCTGATTTGGCGAAACAGGAGCAGAGAATTAATTCTCTGCTTCTGTTTCGCCTGCAGGCTCCCCATAGGAGTAAAGTTCGCGTGTTCGAGAGGGAGGAACGAACTCTCATGTAGCGTGGTCGGTGAATAACACAGGAGTTCTGATCGTTCCCATGCCGGAGGTCGGAGTCGAACTTGGGGCAAATGAAGGGCGTGTATGTGAGGAGATTGAGGCTGCGAGCTCCGCGGAGGTCCGTATTGTCAACTTACCGGCACTGAGGAGGATGTGGAAAAGAAGCGTGAAGCTTTGAGGGTGGCGTTCTATCTCTTGCCCACCAGTTCGGGGTGTGCTGAAAGGAGCCAGTTCCGAACGTCCCGTCGCAATCTTTCGGCAAGATCAAGCATTTCTTTTGCTTCGCGATCAGATATTGAACCGGCCCGATCGTAACCCGATATGTTCCTCTTTTTCCGGAACTGATCTAGCTCAAGCACCAGTTTCGCGTCAGCATCGATCGTGTAAGCTAATGATTGAATTATGCGATAGTGATGTGCCTCACGCGCAGCCCTGTAACCTCCTGCTGCAAGAGCTGCTGTGGCAAGCTGCAATGCCGCGCTGTAGGCAATGGCCAGTCGCTAGTCCGAACTGAGGCCGGACGCCCGGCAGTCTTCCGAGTCTCTTTCAGCCAGACCAAGTAGATCGGCTACCTCCTCGGAACTAGATTTGTGCTCAACAAGCAAGCCATTACTTAGCCAGTCGCGCAAGCTCACGCTGGTCCCCTATGATAAAAAGTTTCTCCAGGCGAGTGACACTGCGCAGAAAGTGATTTTGTTGAGAGAGCCGTCTTCGAAATTCGGCCCGGGAAAACCTTGTCCTCCACCCTGGCGTAGATCTCCGTGGTTGTGACGTGCCTGTGGCCGAGCGCTCGCTGCACCAATCGCAGGTCGCCCGTCCTAGAATAGAGTCGAGTGGCAAAAGTGTGACGCAGCGAATGGACCGAGAGTTGTTTTGTGATGCCAGCGAGTTCGAGCCAGTGATGGAGTCTGAGCTGAACTTGGCGAGCGCCAAGCTTGCTTCCATTGCGGGAGCAGAAGAATGGACGTCCGTCGGCTCCATCCGAAGCATCGATGTGCTGCCTGAGCAGCCGGCAGAGTCGCGTGTTGAGGAACACGGTCTCTTCGCGTCCACCTTTGGCCCTGACGAGGATGGTCCCCTGAGCTAAGTTCAGATCGCACACGTTGAGAGCGACAAGCGAGCCGAGTCTCATGCCGGTCCCAAGCAAGAGAGAGAACACGGCGTGATCTCTTTTGGCAACGGCGCTGTCAGACTTGGCGATTGTGTTGACCAGTTTCCTCGCATCATCGACGGAGAAGTAGCCGGGCACTCTCCTGTCAGTCGGCGTCGAGCGGATCAGCCTTGCCGGATTCTCTCTAAGGTAACCAGTTTCAGTCAGAAAGCGGAAGTAGACTCTGGGCGCAGTCTTGGTTCTGTTGATAGTGAGTGCGGATATGGGTTGGCCGTTACCGTTGGCAAGGAAGCGCGCGAGGTTGTCTGGTGCGATGATCTTCGCGTCAACATCCCGCTTGAGCCATCAACTGAGCTTTTCCAAATCTCTCAAGTAGGCCTGCCACCTGCGCTCACTCCTGCCATCGGCCCTGAGCTGTGTGTCGAAGCGCTTGATCGCTATCGAGAGCTTCAAGGTTTTATCTCCTTCCTGCTGATTCTCAAGCTGTGACCATGAACGCTCTGTTCTCAGAGACAGTCAACGAGATTGTCGGAGGAATCTGCATGTTCGAGCAGGTTTCTGGCCCGGAACCTTGCCACGTGACCGTGACGCAGGCTCCACGTGGCTCGATCTCCCAGGAGGTAGACACAATGACCTCTTTGATGGGCTGCAGACACTGCCTGAGGGGGCGACGGCCAGTCCAACGGTCAGGGCAGAGCGGTAATCGCCGATCCCGCGGTTCTAGGGGGATCCTTCCCTGGACATGTTCTCACTCTTTGTCTGGATACGGGTCCGTCGAAACACGTTGATCCACTTCTGAAACATTGCGGATGGCATAGTCTTCGAGCTGAACGATAGCGATGTGAGGAAATGCGCGCCATCACTCATCGGCAAGGAAAATGTCACAATATGAGGGCTGTTTTCGCTTGAGTTAGCGGTATTTTGGTGATATCATGTCCGACACATCAGGCGAATGCCGCAAGCGGGTTCAATTGAAAGTTACTTTTGTCATGATCTTTTGGAAGAGCATAGATCCTGCGTGTCATAGTATCAAGGTTCAATGGACACGGGACACGAATAAACAAAAGGGCTTTGTATTTTGTGTCAATCTGTGGCAAGGAGGTGAATGGAAAGTGAACAACAGGTTCTGCTTTGTTGTTCTTGTTCCGCTTGGGATGGTCATAGCGCTGTTGGTTGTGCCAGACGGAGTCATTGCTTCGCCTGCCGATTCTATTTCTGTGAGTCCTTTGTTCCGTGCCAGTTCGGATAGAGGAGCGACAGGGTTGGGTCTCAGCGTTGTGGACGGCAAAACCCAGCAAGATTCGACCGGGCAGGGTGCACCGAGGGAAGCTTCACTCACCCCGGAGAATACAGTGATCGATCTAACCTGCCCCTCGACGCATTGTGGAACAAATTGTCACGATAATACTTACGCCACGCCCTGTCCGGACACTCTTTATTACCATACCCCCCTTATGACCAGCGGGGGTTTTCTAGCGTGTAGTACAATTGTAGCCTTGGTTGCTCTGCTAGCTCTCGTTCGTCGGCAGCCTAGACGCAACACGTAGCCTACCGGTCGTTAGTTTTAGCAAAGCCTGAGACACAGCAGGTCACCGGAACGTTGTTAATGCTGGTTCGATATGGGAGGATCACGTTTCGAGGCATTCCATCTGGAATACCTACGCTGCTCGTTGGTTTTCTGTCTTGCTTGTTGTTGACAGGAATGGGTGCCAGCATAGGTGACCCTGCATCAAGGATTCTAATTGGCCTATTCCTGCTCCCCTTTTGCGTCGTGGCTGAACGTATTGACCAGCCCTGGACGAAACGGGATGCGTTCGCTCTTCTGACCTGCCTCATTCTGCCTCTTGCCCCTACTGCAGGGGATTCAGACAGTGTTTTTTGTCTGGCGATGGTGCTTGCGGCCATCACCACCATCCGACGAGGTGATATCTCAGAGAGCCCCGCGGCAAGAGTGCTCATTTGCTGGATGTTGGCAATGGGTCTTTTAGTTCCGCCATTCCTCAGGTCTCCTTTGTACCCTCCCTTTCTGAGTCTGACTCGTTCCGTCTCTGGATCGGTAGGGGGGATTCTGGGAAACACGACGTTGCTTGGTCCAACCGCCTCGGGAGCCAGCGTGCTCGCATCATTTCTGACTCTTGAAGGATGCGGTGCCACAGCCGGTGGCTTTGTGAAATCCCGTGAGCTAATCTTGTTCAATGTCTGTCTATTTGCCGCTTTCCTGGTTCATCTCCTTTTTCACGTTCCCCGAGTCTTTTTAGCATCCTGCGTCGTCTTGCTTTGTCTAATGGCGATGCGCAGCGAGTTCAATCTCGTTTCCGGCACGGTTGGACGCAGGAGCAAGAGTCTCATAATAGGTGTTACGGCAGGAATGCTACTGGCCGCGTCAGTGCTTCTCTTCGGTACCTGCAGGTCTAGCCAGAACGTTGCGCGCCGTTCCAGAGTTATCGTGCAGAGCTCTGGCCTAGGGTCCTTCGAAAGCCCCTACGGGATACCCCCGGGTGACGCGAATCGCGCCCAATTCGGCGCTCTTCCGCTATACCTCAGGGCCATGGGCTATCAGGTATCTGAGTCTGCTGACCCCCTCAAAGGCTGCCTACTGGATTCGGTGTCCGTTCTCGTCGTATTCAATCCGCAGGTGCCGATAAAAACTGGAGCAAGAGGACGCCTCTACACCTTCCTGAATCGAGGGGGAACGCTTCTTCTGGTGGGAGATCATACAAACGTTGGTGGAACCTTGCCAGCTCTTAACTCCTACCTTCAGGGGACGCCCATTCGATTCAGATTTGACGCGGCAGTAGCGACACGATGGCCAACAACTCTGAGTCTTTCGACAGGTTTTCCGCAGCATCCCCTGCGAGGTGACGGCAGACTCAGGCGAGAACACGTTCCGTGGGGCGTCGGGGCATCGCTACAAGTGCGATGGCCAGGTAGCGCTCTCTACACTATGAAGGAGGGATTTTCGGACCGTGGAGATCCCAGCAATGCCCCAAGTTTCCTTGGTAACCAGAGTCTTGATCCAGGAGAGCTGGAAGGAGATCTACCACTCATAGCTTTTTCACAGGTGGGACAGGGACGGGTCGTTGTGTTTGGGGATACCGGGTTATTCCAGGATCCATCGCTTTTTGTTTCAACGACCTTCGTAGATAGAGTCTTTGCTTATGCCGTCAGTGGCTCTCGTCCGTTATGGCCCGCTGAGGTAGAGGGCATGCTCCTTGCAGGGGTCGGACTTGTGTTGCTCTTGAAGCATGGGCGACCTAGAGTGCTGTTGATAACGTGTGCACTTCTGTATCTGCTCTCCATCGGCATACATCATCCATGGGAGAGAATTGAGCCGCGCTTTCCGAGGTACAACCGGCTGGCCCTTTACGATTTCGCACACGCAGAGCACGTAAGCCCACTCGCGAAGAAAGGGTCGGTGCAGATGCTGAACTCCTTCTTGTTGGCAAAAGGGTACTTGCCTGTAGCTGTTTGGACAGAACGTTCCGATCTCATGCGATCCGCTTCTCTCATCTTGGTGATTGATCCCAAGGGATCCTTTTCGAGATCGAGCGCTGAACGGTTGCTTCAAATGCAGGAACGGGGTGGCAGCGTTCTGATGTGTGCTGGCTCGGAAGACGCAGACAACGTAAAACCCTTGCTTTCTCCACTAGGACTAGAAGTGACCCCTATTCCTCTGGGAACCGGGGCGGAGGCGGGAAGCGATGTAATTTTCAGTTCTGCGTATGGAATCAAGGTGTTGTCGCCGACCCCCATAGTTATACGCCGCCTTTGGAAATACCCAGTTGTGGTTTCCGCCAATTTGGGCCGGGGCCGCACAATCCTCATCAGCGATTCTCAATTCGCGAGGAACGAGAATCTGTCAGATCACCCTGGCAGCATCGTTCTGCTTGATTCTCTCCTGGCTCCCGGAATTCTTAGAATGGAGCGCCATTAGTCATGGTTTGGATCTCGGTTTTGTTATGCGCATATGCTTTGGCGTTCCCGTGGGCTGGTGGGGTGCATACTTGGTTGCATTGGTGGGTCGCAGTGGCCCTGTGCATTGCCATTTTCACAGTAGAGTTGAGACCTTCACGGGCAAAGCAATTCCGTCGTCTGAGAGACGCTCTGCTGTTGGTTGCTTCGGGCGGAATCATTTGTGCCATGGGGTATCCTTGGTGTTTTATTGGCCTTGTGCTGTCCGCCGGCCTCTTCATTTGCGCTAGCTCTGGGACTCTGAGGTGGGCAATGATAGCAGGGGAGGCCGCTGTAGCAACGGCAGCCATTCTCATGTTTCAGGCTGTGGCTTCAGAACTGTCTCTTGTGGCGTCGCCTTATGTTGCGTCGCTGCGCGTACCATCTTTTCTGCTCGAACTGATTCGGGCGTTTCCACTAAGCTGTGTTGTAGCAAACGGGACGATCCAGTTCCAGGGCTCTGGGTCACCTTTTGAGTTATATCTGAGTCTCTCCCAGTTGGTTCCTCTTGCGGCGTTTCAAGTTTTCGTGGGAGGGAGCGCCCTATTGTTGCTAGCCCCACCCCGTGACATCGGGAGAAATATCCTCTTTTTGGGTGCATCTCTCGTGGTCTATTGCGTCTTGAGACTGCTCATCCTGGTAGGTCTATACCAGGAGTTCAGGGCTGCGTGGCTCCTCGTAGATCCCAACTGGACTCTCGTGTCGATGGGTCCATTTGTTCTCTTCCTTGCAGCAGAGATTCCGGTGCGAAAGGACCTTTGGTTACGTTCGCTCTCTCAGTTCTATCGGTTCAGATCCAAAAAGGACTTGTATATTGTCTCATCTCTATGGATTCTCCTGTTCGGATTGTGGGCGCTGTTCCGCTTCGGGGAACCCGCTGTCGAGAAAGCTGGCAGGGTCCTCGTCGATGAGGGGCATTCCAATTGGGCTTGGACGGACCACACGTTCGGGGAACTCAGCTTTGGCTTGGGTACTGAGTATCATTACGGGGCGTTTTTCCGGCGCCTGCAGGAGCGGTTTGATGTACGGCGGAACTACGGCACGATATCCACGTCCGTCCTGAATAACGCAGACGTACTGATCATCAAGATACCCTCTCGTCCGTTCACCACCGCCGAGAGAGACGCGGTCTGTTCTTTTGTTAATAGAGGCGGTGGACTTCTGCTAATAGGTGATCACACAGATGTTTTTGGCAGCAGCACGATTATGAATGAACTGTGCCGTTCTCTAAGTTGTCGGTTCAACCTTGATGGAGTGTTTGATCTCAAAGATCAAGGGTGCGTTGTCTGGCTGCGACAGGGTCAGCTTTGGCATCAGATCCTCGAAAGCGTGCCGAAGGTTTGCTTTGCCACGTCGTGTTCCATCAAGTTGTCTCCTGGTTCTCTGAATATCATTTCTCGTGGCAACGTATATTCGGACGCTGCCAACTACGGACATTATTCCTTTTTCGGAGACCTTGCTTATTCTTCTGCAGATCCGGTTGCTACGCAGTGCCTCGTGGCAGTCGCGCCAAAGGGAGAAGGGCGTGTTGCTTGGTTCACAGACAGTACCATTCTCTCTAACTTTGCCATCCACAACCCCTGCAACCTGGAACTCAGCCTGGCCCTTGTGAATTGGCTCAATAAGGTACCGAGGTGGCATTGTTTCCCCTGGCTCGCCCGATCGGGATTAGGTTTAGCCTTGGTCCTGATGATCTTGGCAGTCGTCCGAGGAAGGTTTTCCATCGGACATCTCGTTGTCGCCTTGGCTCTTTCGGTCCTGGGAGCGATCGTGGTCCTTCACGCCGTGCGGACGCCGCCTGAATTGCCACCCAGATCGGGAACCCCGCGTGCGTACTTCGATACTAAGCACTGCCGGTTTGAACTTGACCAGCGATATTTCTTCATGGACGTCAAGAGCGAGAAGGAATTCTCCACTGATCAGAGTTTTTACACGCTCACCCAAAGACTCGGTATCGTGCCCCGCGTGATGGACAATCTTGCGGAGCCGAGTCCACAGGACATGGTCGTTTTCTTCGAGCCTGTTCGACGGTTCAGTTGTACGGATCGACGTCACCTTGAGAGGTTCTTGAACCTTGGGGGCTGCATCATGGTTCTCGATGCATCTTTCAACCAGGCTTCGACCGCGAATCAGCTACTCGCGGACTACAAGATGGAATTCCGGGACCAAGGTGTAGGGAGGGATACGAGCTTCGTAGAGTATGACGGAACATCTGTCAAGCTCTCGCACGTTCGTACAATACTCGGCGGAACCCCCGTGCTAGAAGACTCAGCCGGACGTACTGTTGTAGCTTCACGGCAGGTTGGCAAAGGAAGAGTGATAGCCATGGGCGATTGCTCGGCATTTGCAGATTCCAGCCTCGGGCTCCTGGGGAGTTTCCCAAAACCGGATCAACTCGCCCGGATAAAGCTTGAGTTTTTTCTACTGCGCCTAGGATTGTCAGGGCATGACGCCAATTTCTCCTCGAAGCCATCGGGGTCATCAGAGTACTAGCTGCCCAATCTACTTTGGATGATCTCGTTCGTCATTGTGGTTGGCAACAAGAGAACCCGTATGCTGGTTTGTCCATAGGCAGCGCACCTCAAGAGCATCCGGGTGCGCGACGAAACGATTGGCCATCGACCCATGCGGTACCCGTAAGCAGCTCAGCCTAATCCGGGGACGGGTGGGGCAACGTTCATTATCGGCGAGCGGAAAAATGTAGTCTGCGTCATGGTAGAAAGGAGGAGCAGAATGCATGAAGAAGGGCACAGGAAAGAAACCCATAGCGTAGCAGATGGCCATGTAGGGGAAGAGGTACACGGAGTGTTAGAGCGACCCGAGTCCGAAGGCAAGACTTCCAAGCTTGGTCGGCTTCTGCGATTCGCGCGTTATGTCGCTCCGGTGGTCCTGACATTGACTGGACCAGTAGCAGCCAAAGCGGCGCTCGGGGCGAACACGGGAACGGAACAGCAAGTCCAGATTTCTCAGTGGGAGTACTGCGTTCCTGCACTCA
>Ga0153915_10005634_pt1 | contig 11660 bp, 11 predicted proteins | sample Opewatmetagenome_2_FD_107003 | JGI IMG/M metagenome (GOLD analysis project Ga0153915, IMG submission 107003) | Freshwater wetland microbial communities from Ohio, USA - Open water 3 Core 3 Depth 3 metaG | ecosystem: Environmental > Aquatic > Freshwater > Wetlands | place: USA: Ohio, Lake Erie...
GTCCATGGTAAAGATTGGTCCCTACAAGCGCCTTTTCGTTCGGATAATAGAGGTGATTCTGTACCCCCTTGTGCGGGGATCGGATGTCCTGCGATGGTTCGGCCAGGAACCGCCTAGGGAAATTCGAAGAATCCTGGTCGTCGAGTATTGGAACCTTGGCGATATCGTAATGATTCTGCCATTCCTGCAAAACCTGCGGATTCACTATCCAAATGCGCACATCGCGTTGATGACCAACCCCAGACTGCTGCCTCTCCTGGAAAGCCAGGAGGTGGTGAATGAAGTAATTCCGGTTCGGGTTCCCTGGGCACAACACTTTTCCCGTTGGAGAAAGGTCAATCCCTTCTCCGCTGCGTGGCTTGAACTCGCTCGCTGCATTTTATTCCTTCGGGGCCAGAGGTTCGACCTCGCACTGAGCGGAAGACCCGACGTGCGCGACAACCTTATTCTGTGGCTTGCTGGTGCCCAGCGGCGGATCGGCTACGCATTCGCGGGTGGGCGGTTCTTTCTCACTGACGTGGCAACCCCCGATCTGAGGCATCCGCACCAATCCGAGCTCTGGCTTAACCTGCTGGAACATCTGGGGAAGCCGACCCTCGACAGGCAGCCTCATATGAAACTCGGCGCAACCGAGGAGGGATTTGCCGAGCAGTACCTCGCAGAACGAGGAATCCAGAATGGAGACTGTGTAGTTGGGATCCATCCGGGCGCGCGCATCCCCACCCGGCGGTGGGGAGACCAGAATTTCCGCTTGGTCGCCGACCGCCTGACCACCCGCTTCGCCGTCAAAATTCTTTGGTTTCAAGAGCCGAATGCAGGCAACGGCGCTGCCCGTGTCCCGCGAGGTTCGATTCTTGCTGCCCTCCCGCTGCGGCAGTTCGTGGCTGTGATGGCCCGTTGCCAGCTCCTGATTTGTAACGATAGCGGCCCAATGCACATCGCCACAGCTCTGAGGGTGCCCGTGGTCGCGATCTTTGGCGCAACGGATCCTGCTCGGTTCGGACCGCTTGGCGAGAAGAATCGCTTGATCATCCGCCGTGGCTTTTGGTGCCGTCCTTGTTTCGACCGCTGTATTTTTGACCAGCCCTATTGCCTGCGAACCATCTGCGTGGATGAGGTGTTCGAAGCCGCTGTGCAAACGATCGAAACTCTTACCTCCTACAGACTGCCCGAGGCGAAAGTCGCTGAAGGAACCAGGTTGCGAATCCTTTGAATCGGCAACTCATCACTGAGGCATTTGGCTGACGAACGTTGTTCTGGAGTGTGTTCGGAGGGGATCAGAGCAATCCCTTCTCTCGCGGCGCAACTGTTCCTGAGCTCATCCTTATCGAGGTGGAGTATGTCTGGATCTAAAGCCAGAATTGCGATGCTAGGTAGTAGGGGGATTCCGGCCCGTTACGGAGGGTCGGAAACAGCCATTGAGGAGATTGGCTGGAGGCTGGCCGAGGAGGGTCACCGGGTGTTGGTCTACTGCCGCCGACACAACAGCCAGACCAATGTGCGAGAGTATCGGGGAATGGAACGCATCGTGCTTCCCTCCATTCATCGCAAAAACTGGGACACGCCAAGCCAGACGATGCTGGCTCTGCTCGATTTGCTGCTGCACCGGCGGAACATCGATATTCTGCATTTTCACGGGGTCGGCAATTCCATCTTTCTGCCCTTTCTAAAACTGACGCGCTGGAAGACCGTGGTCACTGTGGATGGTCCTGACTGGGAGCGTCCGAAGTGGGGCTGGTTTGCCCAGAAAGTGCTGAAGCTCTCCGCTTGGATGACCGCCAAACTGGCGGACTGCACGATCACGGACAACCTGGTTTCGCAAAAGCTTTTCCGCGAATTGTTCGGTCTATCGACCGAATACATTCCCTACGGCGCATATGTCACCGAGGAAAAAGGGACAGACGAGCTGGCAAAATACAGGGTCGAACCGGGCGAGTACTTCCTTTACGTCGGACGTCTGATTCCAGACAAAGGATGCCACACGCTGGTCAAGGCGTTCGAAAAAGTGCGTACCAACAAGAAACTGGTTCTGGTAGGCGGCAATCCTTACTTCCCGAAATACATCAGCCAACTGAAGAGCACACGAGACACTCGAATCCAATTCCCCGGCTATGTGTATGGCCAACCCTATCGGCAGCTCTGCGGGAATGCGTACGCTTACTGCCATCCCCTGATCGTGGACGGCACCTCGCCACAACTCCTCCAGGCGATGGCGTTTGGTAATTGCGTAATCGCCAGCGACCTCGCGGAAATCAGCGATGTTGTCGGCGACACCGCGTTACGGTTTCCTGCTGGCGACGTCGATAAACTAGCAGAGCTGATCCAGTACGTCGCGGATAACCCCGAAATTGCCCGGCTCTACAGGAAGAAGACAGCGGAGCGGGTAGAGCGCCTGTTCAACTGGCAGGACGTCGCAGCCGCCCATAAGCGCGCCTATCAGAAGGTGTTGTCCGGCAGCGCCGAATATGCCGAGGAAGCGTCCGGGTGTAGATCCGGTGCTCTCGCGAAGAAGCAAGGAAACTAGCCATGAGCTACCGCGTTCCCTTCGTCGATTTGAAGCTGCAGTACCAAAAACTAAAAGCGGAAATCGACGAAGCAATGCGCTCCGTCGTCGCTTCAGCTGCCTTCTTGGAAGGCGGCGCCACCAAGGAATTTGAAAGTGCGTTTGCAAGTTATTGTGGCGTCCGCGAAGCAGTGGCTGTTGACTCTGGTACCGCGGCGCTTCAACTGGTGCTCGTTGCCCTGGGGATTAAGCCGGGGGAAGAGGTTATTGTCCCAGTCAACACCTTCATCGCGACTGCCGCAGCTGTCGCTGTCCTGGGCGCACGCCCCGTGTTTGTGGACTCCGACAGTAAGACCTGGCTGATGGACTTGCGGCAAGTGGAAGCCAACATCACATCCCGGACTCGGGCGATCATCGCCGTCCACCTGTACGGCCATCCTGTAGAGATGAATCCCCTATTGAGTCTGGCGGAAAAGAAAAACCTCCTGGTCATTGAAGACGCTTGTCAGGCGCATGGGGCCTTGATTCACGGCAAGCGGACCGGATCGATGGGCAGAGCCGGGTGTTTCAGCTTTTACCCAGCAAAGAATCTGGGAGCCTTTGGAGATGGGGGGCTTGTCACCACAGATGATCCCGAACTGGCAGAGCACATTCGGCGGCTGCAGAACCATGGGCGCATTTCGAAATATAAACACAGCGAGGTCGGTTTTAATTCTCGGATGGACACGCTTCAGGCCGCTATTCTGAAAGCCAAGCTGCCTCACCTCGATAATTGGAACGCCTGTCGACGGGAACTCGCCGCCCAATACAGACGGAAGCTAGCTCCGTTGCAGTTGTGGATGCCAAAAATCGTCGGCGGAACGGCTCCGGTCCACCATCTTTTCCCGATCTCCCACCCGCGGCGCGATGAGATGGCCAGGTTCCTAACCCAAAGAGGTATCGAAACAGGAGTGCATTATCCGGTACCGCTGCACCTTCAGCCGGCATTTGCCTCGCTGGGTTACAAGCTCGGAGATTTCCCTGTTTCTGAAAAGATCGCAGCGGAGACGCTTTCTCTCCCGATATTCCCCGAAATGACGGATGAGCAATTAACGCTTGTCTGCACCAGCGTGGCAGAGTTTTTCGCGACCGCCCAAACAAGGGAAGCTGCGGCTGGCTCGTCTGTCGCCTACAACTGGGAATGAGCAGGGCTTACGAAATTACAAAACGGATCATCGATGTGTTAGTTAGCACGCTGGTGCTGCTAATTACCGCACCCATCTGCCTGGTGATTGCGGGGCTAATCAAACTCGATTCCTCTGGGCCAGTCCTATATGTCCATCCGGCCGTCGGCAAGGATGGCCGTGAGTTTTTCGTTTGTAAGTTCCGAACCATGCGCGTTGGTTCCAATAACACCAAGCACCGCCGGGCAGTTATTGAAAACATGAAAGAAAGGAAGCCGACAGGACTCGATAAGCAGGGCTGGCCCATTTTCAAGACTTCGCTCATCGATGAGCGGTCCGTCACCCGGGTTGGTAAATACCTGCGTCGAATTAGCCTCGACGAGTTCCCCCAGTTCTGGAACGTCTTGCGAGGTGAAATGAGCCTAGTTGGCCCGAGACCCGCGTTGCCTTATGAGGCAATGCTCTATTCAGAGCGGCAAAGAGAGCGATTTCAAGTCCTGCCGGGGATCACAGGCCTGTATCAAGTGACCGCACGGAACCGCGTGCCGATCGAAGACATGATTCGTATCGATCTGCAGTACATTCAACGCCGTTCTCTGGCCCATGACCTGTGGATCATCGCTCGCACTCCCGGGGCAATGTTGCGGGGTGTTTAATTGTTTTGCGTTTGCGAAATTGAGTGTTCTTAACGGAAGAAACTCATGATTCGTGTTGGCGTCATTGGCTGCGGGTACTGGGGACCGAACCTCATTCGAGCGTTGAACGAGGTCGAAGAGGCGCGTGTGACACGTGTAGCCGACGTTCGCCCCGGCCGCCGGAAATTCATCGAACAACGCTTTCCTGCAATCGAGACCACCTCCGATGCTCGAGAGATCCTCTACAGTACGGATATCGATGCCGTAGTGGTGGCCACACCGCCTGAGATGCACTCCCAGCTGGCGATCGAGGCGCTTCTGGCCGGAAAACATGTATTTGTCGAAAAGCCTTTGGCAACCAGTGTCATAGACGCGGAGAAGATCGTCGAAACTGCCTCACGACTTGGAAAGTCTGTCGCTGTGGGGCATCTGTTCCTGTACGCACCCGCCATGGTTGCCATTCGATCTATGCTGGAGAGAGGCGAATTGGGGCAGATTTATTACATCTCATCCACGCGGGCGAATTTGGGCCCCCCGAAAGTCCGGACGGATGTCCTTTGGGATCTCGCACCGCATGATATCTCCATCATTTTGGACCTTTTGGGTACCGTCCCGGATAGCCTGGAGATACAGGCGGGGCGGTTCATAAATCTAAACCATTCCGAAACAGCATTTCTGACGATGCATTTTCCGGGCGGGCGGTTAGCTCACATTCATGTGAGCTGGCTGACCCACAACAAGACGCGGATTCTGCAGCTCATTTGCAGCGAGCGGGTGGTTGTGTATGACGACATGCAGCCCGTCCAGAAGCTCCAAGTCTTCAATTCGGGCGCGGATAACCGCGTGAACGCAAGCCCAGAGGATTCCCATCAACTCGCGTATGGCGTGGGAAGTATTTGGGTTCCCGCCTTGCCCAACCAAGAGCCTCTGCGGGTCGAGTGCGAGGATTTCATCCGCAGCATCAGAGACGGAAAACCACCCTACAGCAGCGGTCAAAAGGCCCTGGAAGTCGTGCGAGTGCTGGAATGGGCATCGCGCTTGATCCGCCACGAAGTGGGTCATGAGCGTGCCGCAGCTGCTCCAAGAATGGCAGACTGATGAGTGAGTTTTTCAAACATCCGAACGCAATTGTTGAGTCCGACCAAATAGGCCCTGGGACACGTATTTGGGCATTTAGCCATGTGTTGAAGGGAGCTCGTCTCGGACGAGATTGTAACGTCGGCGAGCACTGCTACATAGAGAACCATGTTTCGATCGGTGACGAGGTAGTGATTAAGAACGGAGTTGAGGTGTGGGACGGGGTCGAACTTGGAAATCGCGTTTTTGTCGGCCCCAACGCAGTTTTTACAAACGATCTTCTTCCGCGGAGCAAGTTGTCCAGGGAGCGTATTCGAACACTTGTCCGGGAAGGCGCCAGCATCGGCGCCAATGCAACTGTTGTTTGTGGCATCGAAATCGGCCGCTATGCTCTGATCGGCGCTGGTGCAGTTGTCACGCGCAACGTCCCAGACTTCGCCATCTGCTTCGGAAACCCAGCACGGTTGCGAGGATATATCTGTAAGTGCGGGGGAAAACTGATGTTGAATGCGGACCTTTCTGCCGTATGTCGGTGCGGCGCGACTTTTCAGCGAAGCAACAGCCGGCTTTCTCTGATCGAGCTCAGTGCCCCGGCGACACAAAGCTAGTCCGTGGGGCTGATGTCAGCCACTGGCATTTCAGCTCGATAAGAAAAGCACATCCACGTGGTCCCCGTTCTAGGTTCCCAAAGGTGTGCTTGAACCAATAAGGTTCAACAACTTTCTTGATCTGTTTAGAAATCGTCGATTTCCTGAAATGGGGAAAGGGCGTGAGGGCACTAGAAGCCACTCATAAACATCTCAGGAGGATGATCGCGCAAGCGAGCCACCCCGAGGAAATTCTCTGGGTAGTATTCCCAGCGAATGACGACACGGCGAAAGTTATGAAGCCAAGCGAACAGACGCTCGACTTTCCAGCGGCGGCGATAGCAGCGCAGCGCGCGGCCATCCTGTGTGGCCTTCCGCGTCCGAGTGTGGTTGTGGGGAGCGGCCAGCTCCACGGCGAAGCGCTCGCGAATCTGAGCACGATCACCCACGCGTTTCTCTCCTCCTTCCGTGTCCTTTTCACTCGGGCGCGAGTGATCCACTACTGCACAACTGGAGCGATTCTCTTTGCGCCTCTTCCCCGCCTGCTCGGCAAGAAAATCGTCTGCTCCGTCGATGGTACGGATTGGCAACGGAAGAAGTGGGGCAACCTGGCACACGAGGGCCTAGCAATTTCCTAATTGCGTTACGAGAGGAGATATAGAGATGCACATTTTTTTGGATTCTGCCAATTACGAGGAGATCAGGCAGTGGCTCGAAGAAGGCATTGTCGATGGCGTTACGACGAACCCAAGCATTATGTTCAAAGATGGCGCCTACGACATCGAAGATAGTGCTCGGCGGCTCGCCGCTTTGTTGCACCCCCGGCCTCTCAGCGTAGAGGTAACCACCAACGACCCGGCTGAGATGATGCAAGAGGCAAGGATACTTGCGTCCTGGGCGCCAAACGTGGCGGTGAAGATTCCCGTCGTGAATGAGGACGGCCAGTCCTGCCTGAGGGTGATCCACCAGCTTAGCCACGAGGGTATCGCCATCAATACGACCGCAATCCTATCCTTCAACCAGGCGATTTTGGCCGCGAAGGCAGGAGCCACTTATGTCAGTATCTTCGCCGGACGAGTTGCCGATGAGGGTAATGATCCGAGCGTGGTCATTCGCAATGTGCGGCGCTGGCTTGACGAATCGGGCCATGCGGCGAAAATCATTGTAGGTAGCATCCGCACCGTCATGGACGTTCAAAATGCGGCGTTGGCGGGAGCGCACATCGTAACCATCCCTCCACAGTTTTTGCCCAAGATGGTCGATCACAAGTACAGCCGTGAGACGGTACGCCAGTTCAATCGGGATGCCGAAAAGGCCCTGGAGCAGATTGCTCAGGTTAGCGCGAGAAAGAACTGACGGGACAACGGTCAAGTCCGCGCCCGCGGGAGAGGCTGGTGCACCGCGAACCGTGAACGGAACGATTCCAAACAGCCATGGTCGTCTTAGAGGAAGGATCAGAAACAACGTGTCACAAGCACGCTTGCTTGTAGCTCGATCTAAGAATTTTGCTCTACACGATCCCTGCTGTGCTCCGTGGACAGGAAGCTTACTAATCTGTTAAACACAATATTCCAATTGGGTGCGGCCCCTGAATCCCCGGGACATCCTCAACCAACCGGTTTAGAAGGGTACTTTTCCCGACGAATTTCGAATAGCCGGCGCACTGAAATGGATAAATCGAGCGACGAGAAGCGAGATGGAATTTCGAATGGCGGGGCATCGTTCATCCGTGGCGACAGGATTTTAGTAACGGGGGGAGCAGGCTTTATAGGCTCGCACACGGTTGATCGCCTTCTCGATCGGGGCTACCAGGTGCGTATCCTCGACGTCTTGCAACCTCGCGTGCATCCGCGCGGAAAACCTCCTTGGGTTCCTCCGGAAGCAGAATTTCTTCAAGGTGACGTAGCCAATCCAGTGGACCTGGCGCGTGCGCTCGAAGATATGGACGGTGTGGTCCATCTCGCGGCGCATCAGGACTACCTGCCCGAGTTCAGTCGATTCCTCCACACCAACGCGGAAAGTACGGCGCTGCTGTTCGAGCTGATCCTATCCGATCGCGGGCGGTATCCAGTGCGGAAAATTGTCTTCGCATCCTCCCAATCGGTTGCCGGTGAGGGGCGCTACTTTTGCCCTCGAGAACCAGGGGAGGGCTTTGAGCTCGATTTACCCTCTGCGATCCCGGGCCGGCCATCGGTGCCGTGTACCGCCAATACAAGGAACGTAGTCTATCCTGGACTGCGCTCGATCACGCAACTTCAGCGCAGTCAGTGGGAGATTCGGTGCCCTTATTGCGATGGCGATATGGAACCTCTCCTAATCGATGAAGCGACGGCCAATCCGCACACCCCCTACGGTATCTCGAAGTACGCACTCGAACTGCTGGCCCTATGCTTGGGAAGGCGGTACGGCATCCCTACCGTATGCATGCGCTACACTTATGTCCAAGGGCCGCGGAATTCCTTTTACAATCCTTACTCTGGGATCGCGCGACGATTTGCACTGTGCATCCTCCAAAACTCGCCTCCAATCATTTACGAAGATGGGCGGCAACTCCGGGATTATGTGAACGTCCTGGATGTGGCCCGGGCGAATGTATTTGTGATGGAGCGCCCCGAAGCGGACTTCCAGGTATTCAACGTGGGCGGCGGTCGCGCAGTCACAGTGATGGAGTTCGCGCACATCATGCTACGCACCTTTGGAAGCGATCTAGAACCAGTGATCCCAGGAGAATTCCGTCTGGGCGACACGCGCCATACCATCTCCGATATTTCCAAGTTACGGAAATTGGGTTGGAGTCCGGCCATCCCTGTCGAACAAAACGTCGAAGAATACATCAGGTGGCTACAGGACCAGCCCATCCCTGCGGATTCCCTGGTCGCTGCGGAGCGAGCGATGCGGAGTAGCGGCGTGATTCTGAAGGTAGAAAAAAGATGTTCCCCATCGGCTGCAATATAGCGGCATTGTGGAAGAAACTGTGAAGCTTATCGGCCAATCAGCGATCATCTCCGGCGGGGAGCGTGGCCTGGGGCGAGCTATCGCCCTGGCTTTCTGCCGGGAAGGTGCCCAACTGACGCTAGCTGCACGGACCCACAGGGAGATCGAGGGCTGCGCTGCGGAAATAAAAAAACTTTCCCTTTCGCCGGAAAATCAGGTGCTGATCGAGGAACCGGCGTCGGAGTAGAGACGAATTGCAGGAAGCGGCCTTCAGAGGGAGAAGCCAGCCATGATCATCACACAAACGCCGTTCCGGGTCACCTTGGGGGGCGGTGGCTCAGATCTTCCATCGTTCTACCGCGAGCATGGGGGATTCATTCTGGCTGTCGCCATCGACAAGTATATGTACCTGGACGTGAACACGCCGATCGTCGATGACAAGATTCGGGTGATATACAGCAAGTCCGAGCTGGTCGACCATACCGATCAGGTCGAGCATACCCTCGCCCGCGAAGCATTGCGGTATTTTGGTGTGACCTGCGGAATCGAGATCGTCTCGCTCGCCGATATCCCCGCGGGCACCGGCCTCGGCTCATCCAGCGCCTATCTGGTCGGGTTGCTGAACGCCTTGCACGCGCTCACGCAGAACTCTGCTGGTCCCCAGCAACTCGCCGAAGAAGCTTGTCATATCGAGCTCGACGTTCTTAAAAAACCAATCGGGAAGCAGGACCAGTACATGGCCGCCTATGGCGGACTCACCGCGCTGGAAATCGCGCGCGATGGCAAAGTGCAGGTCCGGCGAGTCGCGATCGACGCCGAGGTCCTGGAGGCGTTGGAGCACAACGTCTTGATGTTTTATACGCATGATACGCGCGACGCGACCACGATCCTCAGCAAACAGAATTCCGCAGCGAAGCGCAATGACTGCACTGTCCTTTCCAGCTTGCTGGAGATTAAGGACATCGGACTTGAGATCCAGAGCGCGATTGCTGCAGGCACCCTGCGCCGATTTGGGGAATTGTTGGATGTGCACTGGCGTGCCAAGAAATGTCTTGCGGAGGGCGTAACGAATCCGCAGATTGATGCTTGGTACGAGCTTGCCAAGCGCAATGGCGCAATCGGCGGGAAGATCTCCGGCGCGGGGGGCGGCGGATTCTTGATGCTGTATTGCGAGGAGAACAAACCTCAGCTTCGAGAAGCCATGCGTGGCGCGGGGCTGCGAGAGCTGAGCTTCCGCTTCGAATTTGAAGGCAGCAAAGTCATCTTCGACGTCGTCTCTCGCGATGGCCGCCTCGCGCACATTCAGCGATATAACCATCACGAAAACGGAGTGGCGGTGGCTGCAAAGCATTCGATTTAAGCTACCCCAAGACGGTCGGGACGGTCCTTTGGGAACCAAACTAATCGAACCCGCAAAATCGGAAACATCCCTCAGAGGCAACTGCCACTCGGTGCAGCGTGGGCCGCGACATATGCAGGCCGTTCTGCTAGATCGGGATGGCGTGATCAACTCGCTCGTTTACCACGTTGATTCCGGAGTGATCGACGCTCCCTTTAAGCCTTCGCAGTTCAAGCTGCTCCCTCGAGTTCCGGAAGCCATTCGCTCGTTGAATCGACTGGGACTTCGGGTGGCTGTCGTGTCCAATCAGCCGGGAATTGCGAAGGGTCATCTGCAGCCAAAAACTCTCAAGCTTTTTGAGCACTCTATGATCGGCCAGATTGAGGCTGCTGGCGGTCGCATTGATGGAATCTATTATTGCTTGCATCACCCGGAGGCCAGGGTCGCGAAATTGCGCCGGCGCTGCCAGTGCCGCAAACCGGAGATCGGCTTGCTCGAGATGGCGGCCTCAGAACTGCATGTGCCGCTCGCAGAGTGTTACATGATCGGAGACGGCATACCCGATCTACTGGCCGGTGCACGAGCGGGCTGCCGCACCATTTTTATCGGCCGTTGGAAGTGCGAGATTTGTCAGTTCACCGGGGCTCCGAATACTCACCCGGCCTTCGTCGCGGCTAGCCTCTGGCAAGCAGCCCGGCTCATCCGGGCGGAAATGACAGCAGCGCGTCCTCTGGCTTCTTTTCGGAAGTGTCTTTCCGCCCGAGCTTGAGCCACTTCGTGCAGCGCTCGAAAGGGAAGCCCCCTGCGTAGCCTGAGGAGGAAGCTCACAATGGACCACGTCGCACAGTACCTGCAGGAAGCCACGGCGATCTTGAACCGGCTGGACCGCTCAGTCATCGAACGCACCGCGGATCTGCTTCTCGAACTCCGCGATCGCGGTGGCCGTCTTTTCCTCCTCGGGGTCGGCGGTGGCGCGGGGCACGCCTCTCACGCCGTATGCGATTTCCGCAAAATTGCGCAGATCCAGGCCTACTCGCCGTCCGACAATGTCTCCGAACTTACCGCCCGCGTCAACGACGACGGCTGGGAGTCCTGCTATGCTAACTGGTTGCGCGGCAGCCACTTGAACCAACACGATATGGTCTTCGTCTTTTCCGTTGGCGGAGGCGACGCCACCAAGAACATCAGCGCCAATCTCGTTCGCGCCCTGCAACACGCCCGCGACGTCGGCGCAACCATTTGCGGCGTCGTCGGCCGTGATGGCGGCTACACCGCTCAGGTGGCAAACGCCTGCGTGCTCGTTCCCGTCGTCAATTCCTCCACGGTAACTCCGCACACGGAATCTTTTCAGGCGATGATTTGGCATCTCCTGGTCTCCCACCCGAAACTGAGAGTCGCAGAAATGAAATGGGAATCCCTGCA
>Ga0153915_10005635_pt1 | contig 11658 bp, 12 predicted proteins | sample Opewatmetagenome_2_FD_107003 | JGI IMG/M metagenome (GOLD analysis project Ga0153915, IMG submission 107003) | Freshwater wetland microbial communities from Ohio, USA - Open water 3 Core 3 Depth 3 metaG | ecosystem: Environmental > Aquatic > Freshwater > Wetlands | place: USA: Ohio, Lake Erie...
AGATTGGAGAAGCGATTTCAGGGGAAGAAAGAAGCATTGAGCATTTTTCTCTCCCGCGCTATTCCCGTCTTCCCCATCTCTCTGGTTTCTATCTTCGCCGGCTTGCTTCGCATTCCTATCAAACCCTTCACCATTTATACGTTTTTGGGTTCGGTCTTCCGATGTTTTTTCCTTGGTTTTTTTGGATGGTGGATTGGAGCGACTTACGAAAAAGCAGCCACTCGCTTAGATTCGGTGGAGGCGATCGTCTCGATTGCGATGTTAATCGGAATGGGTGTGGCTTTTGGATACCTCTATTACAAATTTAGAAGGGCAACTTGATTTAAAGAAATTCATTATGAATAATAGACTTAGGAACGAAAGGGAGTGGGTAGATGAGAGTGACAGTAGATGAGGAAACCTGTATCGGATGTGGGCTTTGTGCAGAGGAGTGCCCAGAGGTCTTTGAGATGAATGATGATAAGGCTCGTGTCAAAGTCGATGAGGTTCCTGATGATGCCACGGAGTCCTGCAAAGAGGCTGCTGAAAATTGTCCGGTAGAGGCCATCCAGATGGAAGATTGAGTCTCTCCAGAGAAAATAAAAAAAGGGGCAATCCCTTTTGATTCATAGATGCCCCTTTCTTAACTTCTTTTTAAAAATCACTCAAAATATTCTTTAATTTCCTTATAGCGTTTGGGATCCCTCAATCGCTCAAGGGCTTTTGCTTCAATTTGCCGAATCCTCTCACGACTGAGACCGAACTGCCTCCCGATTTCTTCAAGAGTACATTCCCCGTCCTCCCCGATGCCAAAACGGAGTCGGAGAATCTTTTCTTCCCTCGGAGAAAGACCAGATAAGAGCTTTCGGATTTGGTGTGTGAGATCTTTTTCCAGTAAGGAATCACTCGGAGAAAGGCTCTTGTCATCAGGGATCAGGTCTTCAAGAGTACTATCCTCTTCCCCAATAGACATATCGAGAGAAATCGGTTCCTCTATAAGGTTGAGAATCTTCTCCACGTCGTGTAGAGGAATTCCGCTATCCTTTGATAATTCTTGTGATGTCGGCTCTCGACCCAACTTCTTTACTAAGTCTTTAAAGGATTTCATCAACTTTCCTTTGATTTCAAAAAGGTAGTTGGGGATACGAATGGTCCTTGACTTCTCTGCAAAGGCTCTTAAAATGGCTGCCCTGATCCACCAGGAAGCATAGGTACTGAATTTAAAGCCTTTGGTATAATCGAACTTGACCATGGCCTGGATGAGACCAAGATTCCCCTCCTGTATCAAATCCAAGAAAGAGAGTCCGCGGTTGGCATATCGTTTTGCGATACTGACGACTAACCGCAGATTGGCTTGAATCAATTCATTTTTTGCCCGTTGGACATGGAAGACAGCCTGTTGATATTGGTTCAACGTCTTCTTATATTGAAGATTTTTCTCCCTCATTTCTGAAGGAGTGGGTTTTGATTTTTTACCATTTTTCCCATTCTTGCTTTTTAATTTGTATCCCTGACGGGTATTGTGATTGGTTCGTTTACCCCCATTTTTTGGACTTGAGAAAGAATGCAATTGGGTCTTTAGTCGATTGGTCTTGCCCTCAAGGATCTTGACCTGACGCTCACCTTCCTTAATCCTTTTTGCCAATTCGACCTCTTTTTCTGGCGTGAGAAGGGATATCTTTTCAAGGCCTTTTAAATATTCCCATGTGATATCCTGAGGCTGAAAAATAACTTCTTCCTGAGGAGTCTGATCCGCTTGAATTTCATCCCCTTCCTCGACCACTAATTCCGTTTCATCCTCCTGAAGATCTAAATCCTCTACCGTCTCTTCCAATTCACCCTCTGTATAAGGTGCTGATTGGATAGCTGGAATAGAGGTCGGGGGTTCAGCAAAAAGGGACGAGGATTTAACGGGCTCGAGGATTAAATCCTCTCCTTTTTTACTTGTTGTTTTATTATTTTTCACAGTTAATTTACCCCTTTCTTTTTAGAACAAAAAACCCCTTCCATTCTTAGTCCATGGAAAGGGTGAATTTATTCAATTTTTTTTTACTAAATAACCCTAACCGGTAGAATGGACCTCCCTGTATCTAACACTCATATCAAGCGGTTTATTCAATTTCTAATACTAATATATTCAAAACACCAACATTTGTCAAGCATTATTTTTATGTAAATTATTCAATATAATCAAATAGTTAATAATTAAAAAGTTGATATTACAGAATTCATATAGGATTTATTCCATATTTTATCGGAAAAATTATTAGAGTCTCCCGGGTTGAAGTATTCTCTTTGAAATATGAAAATAAAAATAAATACTACTTCTTGTTAGTAGGTAAAAAATGTAATAACTCAGGGTAAAGGAAGGGTTGACTTTATATAGGGCATCTTTTATAAAAATAGGATTTGATTATAAATCCTTCATTTCTATTTCTAAATAGGTTGAACTCATAATCATGGGATATGTTGATCTTCATCTTCATACAACCGCTTCTGATGGGGTGCTAAGCCCATCAGAGATTGTGAGATATGCAAAGACGAAAGGACTTCAAGCGATTGCGATCACTGATCATGACACCATTGAAGGGTTAGAGGAGGGGTTGTCAGAAGGGCGGACAATCGGTTTTGAAGTGATCCCGGGAATTGAAATTAGCGCTGAGCATTCACCTGGCTCCATGCATATCCTAGGATATTTTCTCGATATCCATCATCCCTTTCTCAATGAGAGGTTGGAATATCTCCAAAAGGCAAGGGCAGAGCGAAATCCGAAGATTGTCCAAAAGTTAAATCGGTTAGGAATCGATATAAACTTTGAGGAGGTTCTGAAAGCCTCTGGCGGAGGGCAGGTTGGGCGGCCCCATTTTGCGAATGTGCTTTTGGAAAAAAAGGTTGTCAGAAGTTTTCAGGAGGCTTTCGATCGGTTTCTGAAGAAGGGAGCCCTGGCCTATGTAGATAAATTCAGATTTACATCCAAAGAGGCTCTGCATTTTATCAATGATGCCAAAGGGGTGGCAGTGCTTGCTCATCCAAATACCCTCGGTATAAATGGATACCCAGAATTGGAGAAACTTATCCTTCAACTCGTTGAGGAGGGGCTTAAAGGGATAGAGGTCTATTATCCAGAACATTCTTCATCAGAGGTGGCACAGTATAAAACTTTTGCCGAAAGATACGGTCTCCTTGCGACAGGGGGGACGGATTATCATGGAATGGAAAAAAATGGCTTAGACATCGGGGTAGGGAGGGGAGAGATGAAGCTTCCTTATTCCATCGTGGAGAACCTGAAAGCGGTTCGAAGTTGGTCTTTATTGGGGAGGTAAAGAAATGGTTGTCCTTTTATTGGTTGTCACGGCATTATTATGGGGAACAACCCCCATTTTTGAAAAAATAGGTTTGGCAAAAGTGGACCCTCTGATTGGAGTCACCATTCGAAGCGCCATTGTCACGGTAGGCCTTCTGATACTCACTTTTCTATTGGGCAAAGGTAGGGCATTGATTGAATTGGATGGGAAGAGTATTTTCCTATTTGGGGCAAGCGGCATGATGGCAGGTCTTCTCGGTATGTGGACTTATTACTCTGCCTTGAAAATGGAGGCAACCTCCAAAATCGTTCCCATTGCAGCCTGTTACCCCTTGGTGACCGCTCTTCTGAGTGTTTTGGTCCTAAAAGAAGGACTGACATTTCACAGGATCATTGGGACCGCATTGATTGTGTCGGGAATCTGGTTGGTCAAATAATGTGTTATTAGGTAATTGAGTAATTAGGTCATTAAATCATCGAATCGTTCAGTCATTGAGATCTTAATTACCTAATTACTTAGTTACGTAATGACTTAATCACAAGTGATTGATGATGGAGGAGGTTAGACATGAAGAGACGGAAAAAAACGAATCGTTTGAAGGCAGCCTTGAAGCGAAAAAATGTTAAGCACTCTTTGAGAAAGTCTAAAGGAGAGAGGAAGTATCCAACGTAATCATGATAGAAAATAACGTGACTCGTGCCTGCACGCTGAAGCGCTTCGGCGCGCAAGCGTGTCCGTGATTCGTGACCCTAAACCATTGAATATTTATTTGCTGTAAGCCTATCATGCCTCATTTTGAATTCCCTAGGATCATCTTATCAGACCCCGAAGGGAATATCTTCGATCACCCCTCTCTGAAACTATCAGGTCGATCTGGAGACCGGTTTTTCCTACCCCATCCATCAGAATTAGTGCCTCTGCCTAAAGGGAGTCAGCTCTTTACCTTGCCTGGGAGGATTTCAATTGGATGGGATGAAGAAAAAAAATTTTTTATTTCTTCGAGAAAAGTGAGATTGGAAAAGAAGGAGGTGGAGGGGACAGCTGTTGCTGCCTTCCTCCCACCAGGATATATCCGTACACTCCTCCCTGCCACACAACTGGAGCCCAAAGCACCCACCCTTCCACTCTGGGCATACAGTGCCGTGGGTTGGAAAGATGGGAAATTTTGGGCGACAGGACTATTCATTGATCCAAACCCCCATTGGAATCCAAAATATTTTGAGAACGATCGACTTTTAAAAAGAAAAGTTCATACCTTTCTTAGTAAATCCCCTAAGAATCGCCTCCTTCAACAACTTTCTCGATGTGCATTGGAATATCACTGCTTTGCAGCAAAAAATGTTTTTTTTCGAAGATGGGAATGCCCGCTACCTACTTCCCCTTCATGCAATGCAGCATGTGTAGGATGTATTTCACTTCAACCATCTGAATGCTGTCCGGCTTCGATGGAAAGGATCCGGTTTGTGCCCACAGTGGATGAAATCCTGGAGGTTGCCTTATCCCATCTAGAAGAGGCAGAGGACTCGATTGTCAGTTTTGGTCAGGGCTGCGAAGGAGAGCCATTGATCCAATGGAGGGTTTTGGAAAATTCGATAATTAGGATTCGAGAAAAAACCGATCGAGGAACGATCAACCTCAATACCAATGGAAGTTTCCCAAAACGACTGGCGAAGCTTTGTGATGCAGGGCTTGACAGCGTTCGTGTCACGCTCAACAGTCCTCATTTAAAATTTTATAAACGCTATCACAGACCAAAGGGATATTCATTTGGAGAAGTTTTGGATTCTATGGTGCAGGCGAAAAAGAAGGGAATCTATACTTCGATCAATCTCCTCGTTTTCCCGGGGTTCACAGATAGAGAGGAAGAAGTGGAGGGATTGATAAAGTTAATTAGGAAGACGGACCTCGATCTCATTCAGATGCGAAATCTCAACATCGATCCAGACCTCTATCTCAAAACCATGGGAGGAGGCGAGGGGATGGGGATTTCTAAGATGATTGATATTCTAAAGAAGGAATTCCCTTCCCTCCAATTCGGTTATTTCAACCGCACCAAGGAAAATTTTTATCCCCATGGATGATCATCAATTTAAGGAAGGAGCTAAGGCTGCCCTTCCCATTGCCTTAGGATACCTCCCTGTAGGAATGGCCTTTGGTATCTTGGCGAGGAAAGCAGGCCTCACCACATTTGAGGTGGGGTGGATGAGCCTTCTCGTCTATGCGGGAGCGAGTCAATTTATTGCCATTGAGATGATCTCCAAGGGCATTTTATGGTTTCCCATTGTGATGGCAACTTTTTTCATCAATCTCCGCCACCTCCTGATGAGTTCGACCCTTTCCCTCTATTTCAAAAAGAATCGATTTCGGACCCTTAGCCTCCTATCTGCCCAACTGACCGACGAATCCTTTGCCGTTGCCATATCGAATACCTCAAAAATTTTGAATCGGCCTTCCTATCTCTTCGGTCTCCAAATGACCTCTCAATTGGCGTGGATAGCTGGCTCTGTAGGCGGAGCCCTGTTTGGAAAGCTGATTGATCATAAAGAATATGGTATCCCTTTTGCTCTTCCTAGTCTTTTTATTTGCCTTCTGCTCATTCAAATTAAGAAGGTTCGTCATCTATGGGTGATGGTGATAGCTGGAATTTCCTCTATTCTCTTCAAATGGGCATTTCCTGGGAACTGGTATATCCTGTTAACAGGCCTTCTTGCTTCAGGAATAGGGATGGCCTTCGAAATAAAACTTATTCCTTCCCCCTCGACGGCCTCCGGCTCGGGAGAGCCTCTGGCTCGGAGAGGGGAGGGTGAGCCTGCCCGCCGAACAAGTTCCTTAGAAAGAGGGGGTGGGGGGAAAAATAAGGGATGAAACTCGATACTCTATATCTCATTTTAGGGATGGGCATTGTTACCTTTCTTCCTCGGTTTCTTCCCATGGCATTTTTAACCCGATGGGTCATCCCAGAAAGGGTAAAAATGGGATTGGGTTATATTCCCATATCCATTTTAAGCGCTATTGTTTTTCCCATCCTCTTTTTCAACGAAGCAGGTAAGGTTGAAATTCAGCCTTATTATCTTCTCTCTGCCTTTCCTGTCTTTATCTTCGCTTGGAAGGTGAAGAGCCTTTGGCTATCGGTTGTCCTGGGGATGCTGATTTATTGGGGACTGGGATTGTTGCTGTGAGGGGGTCAAGGATTCAGGGGGTCAAGTGAAATAACTAATTTAGAAGTCATAGCAAGATTTTTTACTAGAACCCATGAACCCTCGAGTCCTCGAATCCTTTTTAAATTTTTTGTGCAATAAGACTTGCCACAGCTTTTCTTCTTCCGCCTTCTTTAAAAATCCCTTCCCGATAGAATAGAATCCGGAAGTCTTTAAAGAGCCAGAGAAGTTCGTTGGGTTTTAAAAAATATTTGGCTTGCTTGGGCCCTCCTGTCCCGAGCGTTCGATGCTCAAGGAGGTAAGTTTCGAAAATCACTCTTCCTCCTTTTTTAAGCCCTTTTTTAATCTTTAGGATGAGACGACGTCTGAGAAAGTAGAAATTAGCGATGAGGTCGTATCTTTCTTTTTCAATTTGATATTGATCGAGATCCATAAGAAAGGTATTAATTCTAACTCCTTTTTCTTTGGCTAATTTTTGGGCTTTCTTCAAACCCTTCTCAGAAATGTCCACTGCATCCACCTCAAATCCTTGTTGAGCCAGAAAGACCGCATTTCTTCCTTCACCTGAAGCGATATCCAGGGCCTTTCCTTTTGGGAGGAGATGAATATATCTCTTGAGAAAGGGATTAGGTTCTTTCCCAAATGCAAATTTTTTTCTCCCAAATCTATCGTTCCACCGTTTCTGGTCAGCTTTCATGGTGTCTCTGTATTCTTAAAACATTACTGTAGGATTTTATATGGTGATAGAGGTATGTCGGGGGCAAAAGTTTTCGTTAGGATATCCCTACAAACCTAAATAGGCTTTTTTTACATGATCGTTTTGTAGAAGTTGACCACTTCTCCCTTCCAAGACAACTCGGCCGTTTTCCAATACGTAAGCTCGATCTGAAATCTCCAGGGCTTGCCGAACATTTTGCTCAACTAGAAGGATGGTCATTCCTTGCTCCCGAAGGGTTTTTATGGAAACAAAAAATATTTTAACTAATAATGGAGCTAATCCATAAGAAGGTTCATCAAACATGCATAGCCTGGGTCTCGACATCAAACCTCGTCCCATCGCCAGCATTTGTCTCTCTCCACCGCTTAGTGTCCTTGCTAATTGTCCTACTCTCTGTTTGAGGAGAGGAAAAGTGTTATAAACGTGTTCAAGCATTTCTTCCTTATTCCTCCATGTTTCACGAATATAGGCGCCCATTTCTAGGTTTTCCTGGACAGTCATATCAGGGAATGGTTTCCCTCCCTCCTGAACAAAACAAATACCCATTTTAACGATTTGATGGGGTGACATCCCATCGATTCTTTTACCAAGGAATTCCATCGTACCCGAAGTCGGATGGAGGATTCCGGATATGGTATAAAGCATCGTCGTCTTACCCGCACCATTACCACCCACGAATGAGACAATTTCTTTCTCTGCTATTGTTAAAGAAATATCCCATAAGGCCCTGATCTTTCCATGAAAAGTATTTATTTTATTTACTTCCAGCATAGACTTATGCCCCCAAATAGATTTCAATTACTATTGGGTTTGTAGCGATTTCATCAGGTATACCCTCAGCGATCTTTTCCCCGTAATGGAGCACGATGATGCGATCCGATACGCTCATCATCGCCTTCATGACATGTTCGATCATAAAAACCGTAATGCCCCTGTCGCGTATTTTTTTTATTAACTCGATTGCCAAACTGACCTCCGTTGGAGTTAAACCCGCCATGAATTCGTCCAGTAATAATAGTTCTGGCTTTGTGGCTAAAGCTCTGGCGACTTCAAGCCGTTTCTGGTTCACGATGGTCAAATCTTTAGCTAGGATCGTACCCATTCCTGACAACCCGACAATCTCTAGTAACTTGGAGGAGTCATTCACCGCATCAGATTGAAGAATGGACTTTGGCGTTCCGAATAAGGATCCCAATAAAATATTTTGGAGAACGGTCATATTTCCAAAAAGCTTAACCAATTGAAAAGTCCTTGCCATCCCTCTTTTACAAATTTGGTGTGGCTTCATGCCAGTAATGTTTTCACCTTTAAATCTTATTATCCCTGCTGTGGGAGCAAGAGAACCAGAGATCAAATTAAAAAGGGTTGTCTTACCCGCTCCATTTGGACCGATCAACCCTAAAATCTCCCCCTGATTGATGTGGAAGCTGACCTCGGCGATCGCGGCTAATCCTCCGAAGTTCTTTCTCACCCCCTCTCCTTCTAAGATTCGCATATTACTTAAATGACCTTCCTTCCTGCCACTTTTTTACTTCCTCCTTTAACCCTGTTAGGCCTTTAGGAAGAAATAAGACAACAATGACTAAAATCATTCCGTACAAGAGCATATAGTAATAAGGGAATTTGGTTAATAGGACGTCTGCTAAAAGTGTTAGGACGCTGGCGCCTAGGATCTGACCAAAAATATGTCCAATGCCTCCAAAAATGGCCATCAGTACCGGCATAAAAGAAAAGAGTGGATTGAAAGCAATCGATGGGTCGATGTATGTCCATCTTGTTGCCATGATGGCTCCTGTTGTGCCCATGAAAAAAGTGCTGATGGCAAAGGTGATTATTTTCATAGCATTTACATTAATACCAATGTGATCAGCGGCCTCCTCGGATTCGCCGATACTTAACAAAGCCAGCCCATATTTCGAATGTTTTAGGATATAAGCGACAACCAACGTAATCAGAAGAATAGCCAGCATAATGTAATAAACAGTTGTGTGATCAACTCCAATCACCCATCTGCCTACGGTTCCTGTCCTATTCACTTCCCACCACTGGACAGAATGTCGAATGAGTTCGCTGAGCCCAAAAGTGAATATGGTGAAATACATACCCCTCAATCTAAGGCTTGATAAGCCCACCAAAAGGGCAAGTAAGAAACTGATGAAACCACCGAGACCAATCACCACCAGCAAGGGTAACTTATCTCCGAGAATTGCCGAGACATATATCCCGATGCCAAAAAATGCGGCGGAGGCAAGAGAGAGGTAATGGGTAGGTCCGGAAAACAATGCCCAGCTTACTGTTAAGACGATGTACATGAAAATGCTATTCAATAGGATGATCGTATAGGGAGAAACGTAGGGGGGCATCATCACCATTATCATAGAAAAGAAAATGACTAATACGGGGTAAAAAAACTTCTTAGAAATAGCTCTTCTCATACGGTTCATTCTTCTTATTTTCCAAAAATACCCGTTGGTTTTATCAGAAGCAAAAGGAGGAAGATGATATAGTATGCAATTAGGGATAAACCCGGATGTATATACATCACGATGTTCCCGATGAGGCCCAGGATTAAGCCTCCCATTAAACTACCCAAGATGTTACCCAGTCCACCTAAGACGACCGATATAATGGCAATGATCGTATAAGGAAGACCGATCAGGGGGGTGATTTCAAACATCATGCTCGTCAGGGAGCCGGCAAAGCCAGCCATTAAAGCACCCAGACCAAAACATAGGCCAAGGACCCAATGGATATTTACTCCCATAAGTTGGGCTGTCGTAACATCCTGGGCCGCCGCTCTGATCGCTTTCCCCGTTCGAGTGCGCATGAGGAAAAAATAGAAAATGAGGCCGATGAGGATGGCGAAAAGAAGGGCAACAAGCCGATTGGCAGCATAGACGGCTCCAAAAAAATTAACCGGTTTAGATAGGTAAGAATATCCCTTCACATCGGGCCCCCATGTCAGCAAGGCTACATTTTGAATGATGAAGAGAAGGCCAAAAGAAGCTAAGAGGGAACTACCCTCAAACGCATCAAGGGATGGGGATAACCTTCTCAGACGTTTAAACAAAGTCCTATGAATTAAAAAGCCCAAGAAAAAAATAAAAGGACCAGTCATCACGAGAGAGAGAAGAGGGTTAATTCCAAATAGTAGATAGAGTGAATAGGTGGCAAAGGCTCCGAGCATAATAAATTCACCATGGGATACGTTCAGTACTCGGGCCACGCCATATTGAAGGCTAAGTCCCACAGCGATCAAGGCATAGAGACCTCCCATCATGAGGCCCCCAATGAGGATATCAAGAAAGAGGAGTGGGCTCATATATTGTGACTTGATTCATTGAAAATTTGCGGGCTGTCTAGAAAATAGTTTCCTCTCCAGACAGCCCGCTTGAAAACATTAATGAAAGAATGTGTGCTATGGCCAAGAAGGTTTTGGGAATATGGGTTTTGCTGTCCGTTTCTCTTTGGCTGCTACGACTTCAAACTCTCCCTTTTGCCATTGACCAATCTCGCCTGGTGATTGGACGTTAAATCCACCTTCAAACCTCACCGGGCCTATTACTGTCGGAAATGTCTGGGTAGCGATGGTATCTCTTATTTTCTTTCGATCAATGCTACCGACCTTTTCAATGGCTTGTTCCAGTATTTGAAGGGATGCATAAGCGAATGCGCTTGCCCAGCGATCAGGCTCTTTATTCCATCTTTTTACATGTCTTTCAAAATATTCTTTTGCGCCGGGGTAGGGAACTCTCGGATTCCATGCACCAGCACCCATAATTCCCTCCACGGCGTCAGGACCACCAAACATCTGTTTATAAACAGGGAAAGCCACACCCACACCCAGATAGAAGAGTTTTGGGTTAAGTCCAAGCTCCTTCGCCTGTTTCGTAATCAAGAAGGTATCGTTGGGATATGACATACATAGGAGGGCATCGACTTCTGCGGCCTTGATTGTTTTTAATAGCGGAGACAGGTCCTTCACATCGAGGGGATAACTCTTTAAGGTAACGACATCAAGCTTCTTAAGCCCTAAATCAGGGGCTACCTTACCTGTCCACTCTATGCCGTAAGCGTCTGCAACGTAAATCAATGCCACTTTTTTCACTCCAAGTTCATCACAAAGATCGGCGAGGGCTGCCCCTTGCTCACGGGGCATGTTCAAGATTCCAAAAAAGTATGGTACCTTGTGTGCTATTTCCCTGAGCTTCTCTGAAGAAACGGTGGGTCCCATAACTGGATATCCATATTTGTTAACTACCGGGGCTATGGCAAAGTGCATGGCAGTGCCCCAGGGGGGAAGCAATAGGTCAACCTTATCTTCCAAGATCAATTTTTCAACCAGTTTAACGGCCGTTCCTATATCACTCTTATCGTCATAAGTGATGAGCTCCACGGGTATACGTTTGTTAAGCTTCTTTATCAATAGCCCACCCTTGGCATTGACCTCTTCAACCCACATATTATAATTTGGAATCTGAGTCATTCCTGCACCTGC
>Ga0153915_10005636_pt1 | contig 11658 bp, 8 predicted proteins | sample Opewatmetagenome_2_FD_107003 | JGI IMG/M metagenome (GOLD analysis project Ga0153915, IMG submission 107003) | Freshwater wetland microbial communities from Ohio, USA - Open water 3 Core 3 Depth 3 metaG | ecosystem: Environmental > Aquatic > Freshwater > Wetlands | place: USA: Ohio, Lake Erie...
GCAAGATCACGAGCGGTAAACACATCACCCGTGAGGTACAGCACATCGTTAACCCGTAGCTTTTTCACGACGTTACCAGGTATCGGGAGCCGCAGATGGTGTTCCACCTACAGCACCTCCCAGCTACCGTCCTTCTGGATTATCATGCTCGCACGCCGGTCAGCCCAGCACTGAATCACCACGCCCACCGGCAGGCTTGCGGGATGCCGATGCGCAACCTCGACATGCACATCGAGTGCGGTGGTCTTCCCTCCAAGGCCCATCGGACCGATTCCAGTCTTATTAATCATCGTTACGAGTTGTCGTTCGAGGGTCGCTACCTTGGGATCAGGATGATGGCCCCCAACGGGTCGCAACAGTGCACGCTTCCCGAGGTTCATCACGAGATCAGCGCTGCCGCCGATGCCGACGCCGACGATGATCGGCGGACAGGGTCTCCCCCCTGCTTTTTTCACGCAGTCAAGGACGAACCGTTTCACACCCTCAAGCCCAGCGCTGGGGGCTAGCATCCCAAGCGCGCTCATATTCTCACTGCCGCTGCCTTTGGGAAGCACCGTAATGCAAACCACGTCGCCCTCCTCGAACTCCCACAGGATATGCGGGAGGTACTGTCCGAGGTTGTGACCATGGTTCGTGCTTGTCAACGGATCGACGGTGTTCGGGCGAAGCATAATCTCCTTGGTCGCTTGGACAACCGCCTGCTCGATCGCCCTCTGCAAGAGATCAATCCGTGGAAACTTGGTCCCGACACGAACGAAGAACGAAAGAATGCCGGTGTCCTGACAGAGCGGACACTGCTGTTGTTTCGCAAGCTTCGCGTTCTCAAGGATGATTTCAAGCTGTAGTTTCGCCGTACCGGTCTCACGTGCGTACGCCTTATGGAGAGCGGACACGACATCAGCGGGGAGCTCTGTTTCAGCTTTCAGAAGCAAAGCAACAATACCGCGTTGCAGCTGCCGGACGTCCATACAAGCCTCACCCGCGAGATAACACTCTCGTGCACAAAGGTTTTTCGATGAAAAAAAGAGAAAAGAGAAGGAAAGCCTGGTTACACGGCTTTACCGATCTCATCGACAGCCTCAGGGTTCGCAAGCGTCGTGATATCGCCGACTTCTTGACCCATGGCTTTCGCACGGATGACCCGTCGCATGATCTTGCCGCTCCGGGTCTTGGGGACATCGGAGACGAACCAGATCTCATCAGGTCGCGCGAGCTTCCCCATTTCCTTCGCCACGTGCTCACGCAGATCCTTCTTGAGCGTCTCGGAAGGTTCAATGCCTTTCTTAAGGACGACGTAGGCGGTGATCGACTCCCCTTTCTCCTCGTGGGGCTTCCCGATGACCGCTGCCTCGGCAACCATCGGATGGCTGACGAGGGCCGACTCGACCTCGGAGTTTCCGATCCGGTGCCCGGAGATCTTCAGAACATCATCGGCGCGTCCCTGGATCCAGAAGTACCCGTCGTTGTCCTTGCGGGTGACGTCCCCGGCGAGGTAGACGCCCTTGTACTTGCCCCAGTACGTCTCCTTGTACCGCTCAGGGTTCTTGTGAATCCCCCGCAGCATCCCAGGCCAGGGGTGCAGGATCACGAGGTTGCCACCTGCGTTCACGATGGGTTTGCCCTCCTCGTTGAAGACGTCAGTGGCCATGCCGGGTAACGCATGGGTCGCTGACCCTGGTTTTAAGGGTGTGATGGGTAACGGTGAGATAATGAAATGCCCGGTCTCGGTCTGCCACCAGGTGTCCATGATCTGGCAGCGTTCCCCGCCGATATTCTTGTAGTACCAGATCCATGCTTCAGGGTTTATCGGCTCCCCGACGGATCCGAGGAGACGCAGGCTTTTCAGGTTGTGTTTCTTCACCCAGTCTTCCCCGTGGCGCATGAACAGACGGACGCTGGTCGGTGAGGTGTAGAAGACGTTCACGCCGAACCGCTCGATGATGTCCCACCAGCGGTCTGGGTGCGGCCAGTCAGGCGCGCCTTCGTAAATCATTGATGTCGCCCCGAGGATGAGGGGCGCGTACGCGATGTAGGAGTGCCCGGTGACCCAGCCGATGTCGGCGGCGCACCAGTACACGTCCTCGTCTTTGATGTCAAACACCCATTTCAGGGTCTGCGCGATGCCGACCGCGTACCCCGCATGGGCATGGATGATCCCTTTCGGCTTCCCGGTGGTCCCGGAGGTGTAGAGGAAGTACAGGGGGTCGTTGGCGTCAAGCTTCTCGGTCTCGCATTCGCTGGATTCTGCTTTTGTGATGTCGTGCCACCAGCAGTCTTTGCTGGGGTTCCAGTTCACAGGGTCCCCGGTGCGTTTGTACACGATCACGTGCTTCACACTGGGTGACTCCTTCACGGCGTCATCGGTCTGGTTCTTGAGCGGTACTTTCTTACCGCGTCGCCAGAAGCTGTCACAGGTGATGACCGCGGTCGCTTCGCAGTCGTTCATCCGGTCGCGGAACGCTGACGCGCTGAACCCGGAGAAGACGACGGAGTGAATCGCGCCGATTTTTGCACAGGCAAGCATCGCGATGGGAAGCTCAGGAATCATGGGCAGGTAGACGCCGACACGGTCGCCTTTCTTGATGCCCATGGTACGCAGCGCGTTCGCGAGTTTGTTCACCTCGATGGATAAGTCGTTGTACGTGAGTTTCCTGATGTCACCGGGTTCTCCTTCGAAGATGAACGCGACCTTGTTCTTGCGCCAGGTTTTGACGTGCTTGTCGATCGCATCATGTACAATGTTGTATTTCGCATCGACGTACCATTTCACCCAGGGTACGTTCCATTCGACGGTTTTTTTCGGTGGGGTGTAGAATTCGATGAGCTCCTTTGCCATTTCGCCCCAGAACCATTCCCAGTTTCCTGTCTTTTTGTAGAGTTCCTCAGCGGTTTTGATGTTGTGCTTGTCCATCCACTGCTTCACGTTCGAGTTGTTCACCAAGTCTTTCGATGGTTTGAACACCCGTTTTTCGTCCATTAGCACGGAGATATTTTCGCCGGTCATTTTCTAACCTCTTCTTTGTTTCTTTTTTCATCAAATGTTTTCACGGAGGTGAACCAGTCGTGTTGTGATGGTTGAAAAGACCTAGGAGTTTCATCGGTCCCCCCAAACCAGGTCCCCTTCCGGTAACAGGGATGTGCGGCAACAGAGTTGCAGTATATGAAGTTTTTCATTTTTTGTTTTTAAAGGCACGTTTCTCCTCTTGTGAGAGTCCCAATGTTTTTTTCACGAGGGGTGCGAAATCGAATTCTTTGATGAGCGCCATGTGTCCGAAGCGGTAGGTGCTGATGAAGGGTGGCAGGGAGAACAGGTTGTTTTCCTTGAGGTATCTGATTTTGTTCATTTCGTCTGTCTTGTATTGTTGGTAGGTCGGGTACGCGGAGAGGAGGATCGCTTCGAATTTCCTGCTTGCGAAAAAGACGGTGTACGGCGAGTCAAGCGCGGCAAGATTAGTGGGGGTAGGCGCCTTGTTGGGGTTGAAGCTGATGTGGTAGAAGGTGAGGATATCGAGTCCGAGTTTCTGCAGGTCAGGGAGGGTGAGAAGCTCGAGCAGGCCGCTTGCGAAGAACTGGTTTTTCATGCGTGCGACCGTGTGTCGACTCAGTCCGACTTGGTCCCCGATCTGCTGGGTGGTCGCGGTCGGGTGTTCGACGAGGGCGTTGTACACCATTTTCTCTTTGATCGTGAAATCTATGGGGGTGACGTTGCTGAAGAGGTCTTTTGCAGTGGGTTTCTTGCGATCGTCGTCAATGGCTAAGAGTTGCTTAAGGATTGGTGCGAAGTCGAAGAACCGATGGACGCGGCTGGTCGCGAAGGGGAAGATCACCTCATGTGGGTATTCCTTTTCAAGTAAGCCGAGCCTCCCGAAGGTCTCGGTGCGTATCTCGTTGATGCGTCCGATGTTGGTGTAATTCTGGGAGAGGCTCATGGAGAATCCTTGTTCTTCCTCGCCGACGGAGAAGAAGATCTCGTCGAAGACCTCGATGGTTTTTTTGGTGGTCTGGACGCGTTCCTGCAGGGGGATGACCGGGTTGAACTGCATGTAAATCACTGCAAGCAGTTCGCAACCGAGCCTGTTGACGAGCGGGATCATGAGGGTGCGGTAGTAGCCGCTGTCCGCGAGTCTGCGTTTGATAGAGGTGAGGGTGGAGAGCTTCACGTCAATGATGTCTGCGAGGTCGCTGTCGGTTACCGTGGGGTACCGAGTGATGCCGTAGAGGACTTTCTTTTCGTTCTTGGTGAGGGTCTCGTTGTTCACACATCCGGAATGAAGCAACCCGTTATATAATTTTCTCATATTCACCATAATATCATGATATTTTAGTAAAATGCTCAAATTTTTAAGAATATTGAACAAAATTTCAATAAATTGTTCTTTCAATTGTCTTTGTGGGGAAATCGAAACAAAAGGTTTATTAAAGCATCCGACATTCCTCGCACGACTATCTGGAGCGAGATGATTAGTTATGGGAAAAACACTGACTGAAAAAATACTTGCGAATCACATCATCCAAGGCACCCCGCAAAAGGGAAACGAAGTCGGCATCACAATCGACCAGACCCTGACCCAGGATGCGACCGGCACCATGGCCTACCTCCAATTCGAGGCGATGGGCGTCCCCAAAGTAAAAACCGAGCTTTCCGTGAGTTACGTCGATCACAACACCGTCCAGATCGGCTTCGAGAACGCCGACGACCACAAGTACCTCCAATCCATCGCCGCGAAATACGGCATCGTCTACTCACGTGCAGGCAACGGCATCTGTCACCAGGTGCACCTCGAACGCTTCGGCAAACCAGGGAAAACACTTCTCGGTTCAGACTCACACACGCCCACCGGCGGCGGCATCGGCATGATCGCAATCGGCGCCGGCGGCCTCGATGTCGCGGTCGCCATGGCAGGCGGACCCTTCTACCTCGCCTACCCGAAAGTCATCAAGATCAACCTCACCGGGGCTCTACGCCCCTGGGTCTCCGCAAAAGACGTGATCCTCAAGGTCCTTGAGATCTTCTCGACCAAAGGCAACGTCGGCTGCGTCTTCGAATACGCGGGAGACGGCGTGAGGACCCTCTCGGTTCCTGACCGGGCGACCATCACGAACATGGGCGCGGAATGCGGGGTCACCACCTCCGTGTTCCCCAGCGACGAGGTCACCAAACAATTCCTCAAAGCACAGGGACGGGAGAAGGACTGGGTCGAGCTCACAGCAGACCCCGACGCGGTCTACGACCGGGAGGTCACCATAAACCTCTCCGACCTCGAACCGCTCGCGGCGCTACCCCACAGCCCAGGTAACATCAAAAAAGTACGCGATATCCAGGGTACGGACGTCGACCAAGTCTGTTTGGGGAGCTGCACAAACTCCTCCTACACCGACCTTATGACGGTCGCTTCCATTCTGAAGGATAAAAAAGTTCATCCGAACGTGAGCTTCGTCGTCGCCCCAGGATCCAAGCAGGTCCTGGAGAACATCACCAAGGACGGGGGGCTCTTCAACCTCATCAACGCGGGCGCCCGCATCGCGGAGGCAGCCTGCGGATTCTGCATCGGAAACAGCCAGTCCCCGAAGACCGGTGCGACCTCGCTACGGACCAGCAACCGCAACTTCCTAGGACGATCAGGGACGAAGGACGCGAACGTGTACCTCGTGAGCCCCGAGACCGCGGCCGCGGCAGTGATCACCGGCAAGATCACGGACCCACGCGACCTCGAGAAGCAGGGCATGAAGTACCCAGACATCCCGATGCCGAAGAAGTTTTTCATCGACGACAGCATGTTCATCTACCCACCAGCGCACCCTGAGGCGATTCAAGTCATCCGAGGGCCGAACATCGGCGAACCACCGAAAAACACCCCGCTGCCTGAGGCGATCAAAGGCGAGGTGACCATCAAGGTCGGCGACGAGATCACCACGGACCACATCATCCCCGCGGGTAGCAAAATGAAGTACCGCTCGAACGTCCCGAAATATTCCGAGTTCCTCTTCGAGGTCGTCGACCCGAAGTTCTACGAACGCGCAAAAAAAATCAAGGACGCGGGGAAGCACAACATCATCGTCGCAGGTGTCAGTTACGGCCAGGGCTCCTCACGGGAGCACGCGGCGCTCTGTCCGATGTACATGGGTGTCAAAGCAGTGCTTGCAAAAAGCATGGAGCGCATCCATAAGGCGAACCTCATCAACTTCGGGATCCTGCCGCTCACCTTCGTCAACAAGGACGAATACGCCATGATTGACCAGGGGGACGCCCTGGAGATTACCGGCGTGCGGAAAGCACTCCAAGGAAATGCGACCACCCTTTCCGTGCGTGACACGACCAAAGGGAAAACATTTGAGGCGTCATTTGATCTCTCCAACCGGGATCGGCAGATCATCCTAGCGGGGGGATCCTTGAACTACATCAAATAGGAAAACGAGAAGAGGCAATCACATGAAACACGCAAGCAAACCAAGCAAAATCAAGATGAAAGGAACCCTCGTGGAAATCGACGGGGACGAGATGACCAGGGTCATGTGGAAGATGGTGAAAGACACGCTCCTTCTCCCGTACCTGGAGATGAACCTCGAGTACTACGACCTCGGACTCAAGCACCGTGACGAGACTGACGACAAGATCACCGTGGACGCTGCCAACGCCATAAAGAAATTCGGCGTCGGCGTGAAATGCGCAACCATCACGCCCAACAAAGACCGAGTCAAGGAATACTCACTGAAGAAGGAATGGCCGAGCCCGAACGGAACGATCAGAGCTGCCCTTGACGGCACCGTGTTCCGCAGCCCAATCCTTGTCAACAATATACCCCCAGCTGTACGGAGCTGGACGAAACCCATTCACATCGGCAGGCACGCGTACGGAGACGTGTACAAGAACCAGGAGATCCGCGTTCCGGGTCCAGGGAAAGGGGAGCTTTGCTTCACACCAGCGGACGGTAGCACGCCGATCACGTTGACGATTCAGGAGTTCAAGGGACCTGGGGTCCTGCAGGGGATCCACAACACGGACAAGTCCATCGCAAGCTTCGCGAAGGCCTGCTTCACCTACGCGTTGGACCAGGAGGTCGACCTCTGGTTCGCGGTCAAGGATACGATCTCCAAGACGTACGATGCCCGGTTCCGCCAGATTTTCCAGGAGGAATACGAGAAAAACTGGAAGAAGAAATACGAAGAGGCCGGTATCACGTATTTCTTCACGCTCATCGACGACGCGGTCGCCCGCATCATGAAATCAGAGGGGGGGATGCTGTGGGCGTGCAAGAACTACGACGGTGACGTTTTATCTGACATGCTCGGCTCCGCGTACGGCAGCCTTGCGATGATGACGAGTGTGCTCGTCTCACCAGACGGCTACTTCGAGTACGAGGCGGCGCACGGCACCGTGCAGAAACACTATTATAAATATTTAAAAGGCGAGAAGACCTCGAGCAACCCCATGGCGCTCATCTTCGCCTGGACCGGTGCACTTAAGAAACGAGGAGAGCTTGACCACACGCCTGAGGTCGTCGACTTTGCTCACAAGCTCGAACAAGCGGCACTTGAAACCATCGAACGTGGCATCCTCACGGGCGACCTGATGCGGTGCGTGGCACCAAGCCCGAAAAACAAACAGGTATACACCGAGGACTTCATCGATGCGATCGCCTCACATTTAGCAAAAAAACTCTAAACCATAGGGAGGTTTTGAAGTATGGCACAAAAAGCAATCAGAGAGGCAGACGGGAAACGCATGATGGCGCGTCTGCTCAAAGACTACACGAATGGAACATACTCGATCGAAGATCGCTTCATCACGGTCGGACCAGATACGGATATGAAGAAACTGCCGACCAAGTACCCCTGGCTAGGCAAGACGAAGCTCGTTGTCAAGCCAGACCAGCTCATCAAGCGACGAGGCAAAAGCAAGCTCCTTTTGCTCAATGCGAGCTGGAAGGACGCGGAGCACTGGATCAAGGAACGCATCTGCAAACCCATCACGGTCGGTTCCGTGACCGGGGTCCTTGACCATTTCATCGTCGAACCCTTCGTCCCCCATGACCAGGCTGACGAGTACTATCTCGCGATCCGCTCCCAGCGGGAGGGGGACGAGATTCTGTTCCACCATGAGGGCGGCATCAACGTCGGCGACGTCGACGCAAAAGCGGTCCGACTCAAAGTCCCGATCGGTACGTACCCCATGGCAGCAGACATCGAGAAACAACTGCTCGGCAAAGTGCCGAAGCAACGCCGCGGGCTCATCGCAGGCTTCATCGAGGGCATGTTCCGGTTCTACGCGGACCTGAACTACACGTACCTTGAGATCAACCCGTTCGTCGTGAGCGGAACCAAGATCGTCCCACTCGACCTGGCCGCGAAGCTTGACGACACCGCAGAGTTCGTCAGCGGCAAGAAATGGGGCGGCATCGAATTCCCATCGCCGTTCGGTAGGATGCTATCTGCTGAGGAGGCGTACATCGCTGACCTGGACTCAAAGACGGGTGCGTCCTTGAAACTCACGGTGCTCAACCCTGAGGGGCGGGTCTGGACCATGGTCGCTGGCGGAGGCGCGTCCGTCATCTATGCGGACACCATCACGGACCTCGGGTACATGAGCGAGATGGCGAACTACGGGGAGTACTCCGGCGACCCGAACGAGGAGTTCACGTACCTCTATGCAAAGACGATTCTTGATCTCATGACCCGTAAGAAGAACCCGAAAGGCAAAATTCTTCTCATCGGCGGTGGGATCGCGAACTTCACGGACGTCGCCAACACCTTCAAAGGCATTGTGCGGGCGCTCAAGGAGTACAAGCAGAAACTCCAGGAGAACAAAGTAAAGATCTATGTTCGCAGAGGCGGCCCGAACTACAAGGAAGGCCTGCGGATCATGCGGGAGCTCGGAGAGCAGCTGGGCGTACCAATCGAGGTGTTCGGCCCGGAGACGCACATGACCAAGATCGTTGGCATGGCGCTGAAAGGAGGGAAATAACCATGGCAACAAAGAAAGATTACATCTTATTTGACAAGGACACCCAGTCCTTCATTTACAACATGCAGACCAACGCGGTGCAGCGGATGCTAGATTTCGATTACGCGTCGGGACGCAAAACACCGTCGGTCGCCGCGATCATCAACCCGACCGGCTCTGACAGCTTCCAGAAGTTCTTCTTCGGGCCCAAGGAGATCCTGGTCCCGGTGTACAAATCCATGAAGAACGCCGTAAGCAAGCATCCGAACGTGGACGTGATGATCAACTTCGCATCGTTTCGTTCAGCCGCATCATCCACCGAGGAGGCGTTCGCGATTCCACAGATACGGGTTGTCGTAATCATCGCCGAAGGAGTCCCTGAACGACGAATGCGTGAGCTCATCGCAAAAGCCAAACAACTCAACAAGATCATCATCGGGCCTGCAACCGTCGGCGGAATCGTCGCAGGTCAGTTCAAGATTGGGAACACCGGCGGCACCATTGAGAACATCATGGAGTCCAAGCTCCACCGGCCTGGCTCTGTCGGCTTCGTCTCCAAATCAGGGGGCCTCTCCAACGAGGCGTACAACATCGTCGCGCAGAACACGGACGGCCTCTATGAAGGGATCGCGATTGGCGGTGACCGTTTCCCCGGGTCCACCTTGCTCGATCATCTGTTACGGTTCGAGAAGAACCCAGCAATCAAGATGCTCGTCTGCCTCGGCGAAGTCGGCGGCTCTGACGAGTACACCATCGTGGACGCGCTTAAGAAAAAGTTGATTACAAAACCTCTGGTAATGTGGGTGACTGGCACGTGCTCCAAGGCGTTCAAGACCGAGGTGCAGTTCGGCCACGCGGGTGCCAAGGCAGGTTCTGATGCCGAGACCGCGGATGCGAAGAACACGGCGCTGCGTGCAGCGGGCGCGATCGTCCCGAGCTCCTTTGACGATTACGGTGAGAAGATCGCCCAGGTCTACAAGGAATTAGTCAAGAAGAAGGTCATCGTCCCCAGGCCTGAGCCGCCTGTGGTAAAGATGCCTATGGATTACAACGCGGCGCTCAAGGCCGGGCTTGTCAGAAGACCAGCGAACTTCATCTCCACGATTTCTGATGACCGCGGGGAGGAGCTCGTCTACGGCAGCATGGAGATCACCGAGGTGTTCGAGAAAGACATCGGCATCGGCGGCGTGCTCAGCATGCTGTGGTTCAAGAAACTCTTACCGACGTATGCGACGAAGTTCATCGAGATGACGATCATGGTGACCGCGGACCATGGTCCAGCGGTCTCTGGTGCGCACAACACGATTGTCGCGGCACGGGCAGGCAAGGACCTGATATCCTCGCTTGTCTCTGGGATGCTCACGATCGGTCCCCGGTTCGGAGGGGCCGTTGACGGGGCCGCGCAGATGTTCTCCGAGGCCTTCGACTCGGGGAAAACTCCGCAGCAGTTCGTCGACGATATGAAAGTCAAGGGTGTGAACATCCAGGGGATCGGTCATCGGATCAAATCCGTGCACAACCCGGACATGCGGGTCACGATCATCAAAGGCTACGCAAAGAAACACTTCAAGAAGACCGACCTGCTCGATTACGCCCTCGAGGTGGAGAAGATCACGACCTCGAAGCGGGACAACCTGATCCTCAACGTCGACGGATGTATCGGGATTTGCTTCGCGGACCTCCTACGCTCCGAAATGCCCAAGGCAGAGGCCGACGAGTACATTAAGATGGGCGCACTCAACGGCCTGTTCGTGCTGGGTCGAAGCATCGGACTTATCGGCCACTACCTTGATCAAAAGCGGCTCAAGCAGGGATTGTACCGGCATCCCTGGGATGACATCGCGTACATGCTCCCTGAGAGATCCAAGAAAGAGACGAAGAAGTAAAACCCCTTCATTCGACTCTTCTTTTCTTTTTTTCAACGTATATTACATACTCTAAGAAGAAAATAAAAAAGGAGAGGAGTATTACGGTTGGATAATACGTCCTTTCTTGCTTACTTCGTGAGGGATATCTCGATGGACGAGACGTTTGATGTTCTGCCTTCCTCGTTGGTGATCGCTTCGGTGCCGATTCGTATCTCTTTGATCTTTGCGTCGGTGACAAACCGGTTCCTGGTGATCTCTGCTGCGTCGACCGCTCTGCTGATCGCTCGCCCGCGGGCTTTGACGACGACTTCAGATGATCCGCTGTTGAACTGCGTGACGATCGCTAGAACGTAGCTCATTGGTGGTTTGTTCCCTATATAGATCACGTTTTCTTCGCTTTCTTCTTTTGCTGTCATTACCTCTACCTCTCTGTTGTTACTGGTTTTTGGTATGGTCTCCTATGGAAACGTTCGTTTATAAATATTTCGACCTGTCATATCTTATGGACTCGAGGCGCTGAGGAGTTTTTTCAGCTTCGAAAGCACATCAGCCGGATTCTTCCCTAGGATTCTGATCATCGGTTCCTTACCGACGCCACCCTCATCGTAGATCATGTCCGGGATTTGACCAAGCGCTGCTATCGCCTGTTTGGTGCCCCATTCCATGGTCGAACCGGCAGAGGCTGGCTCGTTTCGTCTGTCAAAGGTACCGATAGAGAAGCCAAGCGTCTTGCACAAGTCCACGGTCTGCCTGGAGTACCTGATGTTAAGGGCTGAGCGTACCGTCGGGTCAACAGCGTGCGCGGCAAGCACGACCGAGGCGATATGCTTCGAGGCGCCAAAACCGAAA
>Ga0153915_10005638_pt1 | contig 11656 bp, 8 predicted proteins | sample Opewatmetagenome_2_FD_107003 | JGI IMG/M metagenome (GOLD analysis project Ga0153915, IMG submission 107003) | Freshwater wetland microbial communities from Ohio, USA - Open water 3 Core 3 Depth 3 metaG | ecosystem: Environmental > Aquatic > Freshwater > Wetlands | place: USA: Ohio, Lake Erie...
CCACGTGTTGTCCACCGAGGCCGGCGGTCTGTGGCAGGTGGCGTTCGAGAAGGCCAAAGCGGCGCTGACGCGCGACGGCCTGCTCGACCCGGCCCGCAAGCGGCCGGTGCCGCCGTTTCCCCGACGCATCGCCGTCGTGACGAGTCCGGACGGCGCCGCGTTTCGCGATATCGTGGCGGTGCTGGAGCGTCGCTGGCCCGGGGCGGACGTAATTCTCGTGCCTACGCGCGTGCAGGGCGACGGCGCCGAGCGGGAAGTGTGCACGGCGTTGGCGCTCCTGGCGCGGCTGCCCCGCCTCGACGTCGCGATCGTGGGACGCGGCGGTGGGTCGAAGGAAGATCTGTGGACCTTCAACAGCGAGCGCGTGGCGCGCGCCGTCGCCGCCGTCCCCGTTCCCGTCATCTCGGCCGTGGGCCACGAGACGGATGTGACGCTCTGCGACCTGGTCGCGGATGTGCGGGCGCCCACGCCGTCGGCCGCGGCGGCCGCCGCGACGCCGGACCGGGACGAGGTGGAGCACCGGCTCGACCGCCTGTCGCGCGTCCTCGCCCGCGCGCTGCTCGCGCCGACGCGGCATGCCGGGGAGCGCATCGAGCGCGCCGGCGACCGGATCGCCGCGGCGATCGCGCGGCAGTTGGATCGCTCCCGCGCCCGACTCTCGGAGAGCGGCGCCCGGCTGGACGCGCTCTCGCCCCTGCGCGTGCTCGAGCGGGGCTACGCGGTGGCGCGCGATCCGTCCGGCGCGGTGTTGCGGCGCGTCGCGCAGTTCGCGCCGGGAATGGGGTTCCGCCTGCGCCTGCACGATGGTGAAGTCGCCGCCCGGGTGGGCGGGGGCGCATGACGGAGGCTCCCTCGGCAGGCGGGTTCGCCCAGGATCTCGACCGGTTGGAGGAGATCGTGCGGCGCCTCGAGGCTGAGGAGTTGGATCTGGACGAGGCGTTGCGGCTGTTCGAGGAAGGCGTACAGCGGCTGCGGGCCGCCCGCGAGCGGCTCGGCTCGGCCGAGCTGCGGGTGCGGCAGGTGATCGCCGACCAGGCTGGGAAGCTGCGCCTTGAAGCCCTCGATCGCTGACCGCGCGCTCGACGCCTACCTGGTCGAAACCCGCACACGGGTTGATGCCGTGCTGGAGCAGTGGTGCACCCGAGCGGAGGCGTTCTGGCCGGCGCCGGTGCCCGCGGCCGTTCGCTACAGTGTGCTGAGCGAAGGGAAGCGGCTCCGGCCCACCCTGGTATTCGCCGCCTACGAAGCGATGGGAGGGGACGCCGGGGCCGACGGCATCGCCGAGATCGCGGCGGCGGTCGAGGTCGTGCACGCCTATTCATTGATTCACGACGACCTGCCGTGCATGGACAACGACGATCTGCGCCGCGGGCGGCCCACCGTGCACCGGGCGTTCGACGTCCCGGCCGCGACGAGTGCGGGGTTTCACATGGTGGGCCTTGCGGCCCGCGTGCTGGTCTCGGGGCTCGATGCGCTCGATCTCCCGCCTGAGCGGCGTCGCGGGATCGCGCTCGAGCTGTTCCGCGCCGCCGGAGCCGGCGGGATGATCGGCGGACAGGTGCTCGATCTCGAGGCGGAAGGGCAGGTCATTCCGCTGGAGGCGCTGCGGGAGGTGCACCAGCGCAAGACCGGGGCGCTGATCGCCGCCGCTTGCGTGATCGGGGGTCTCGCCACCGCCGGGGTCGCGCCGGGCGAGCATTTGGCCGCCCTGCGCGCCTACGGAGAGGCGATCGGCCTGGCTTTCCAGATCGCCGACGACGTGCTCGATGCGACGGCGACGTCGGCCCAGCTGGGCAAGACCGCCGGCCGGGACGCGGCGCTCGCCAAGTCCACCTTCGTCTCCGTGCTGGGCGTGGGGGCAGCGCGCGCCGAAGCGGAGCGCCTGGCGGCGGCGGCCGTAGACCGGCTGCGCCAGGCGGCATTAGTTTCCCCTACACTCGTGGCGCTGGCGCACTACATCGTGACCCGACCCAACTGACGGCCGTGGCTCTGCTCGGTACGATCCGCGATCCGGGAGACGTCAAACAGCTCCCCAAGGACCAGTTGCAGCCCCTGGCGGACGAGGTGCGGCAGCGGCTGATCGACGTGGTGTCGCAGACCGGCGGGCACATCGGCGCGGGGCTCGGTGTCGTCGAGCTCACCGTCGCGCTGTGCCACGTGTTCGACTCGCCCCGGGACAAGATCGTGTGGGACGTCGGGCACCAGGGGTATCCCTGGAAGATCCTCACCGGTCGCAACGATCGCCTGGCGACGCTGCGCCAGGAGGGCGGGCTGTCCGGATTTCTGCGACGCGACGAGAGCCCGCACGATCAGTTCGGGGCCGGCCACGCCGGCACGGCGTTGTCGGCGGCGCTCGGCATGGCCACGGCTCGCGACCTCGCCAACGGGGACTACAAGGTCGTCGCCGTCGTCGGCGACGGCGCGATGACCTGCGGCCTCTCCTACGAGGCGATGAACAATGCGGGGCACTCCGACCGCGATCTCATCGTCGTGCTCAACGACAACGGCATGTCCATCGCGCCCAACGTCGGGGCCATTAGCAAGTACCTCGGCTCGATCATCGCGAGCCCGGTCACCGTGCGGTGGCGCGAGCGCATCAAGCATCTGATCGAGAAGGCCTCACACCTCGTGGGGGGGGCGCGCCTCGTGGAGTTCGCCAAGAACGTCGAGGAGAGCGTCAAGAACCTCTGGTCGCCCGGCATGCTGTTCGAGGAGCTGGGCTTCCGCTACTTCGGGCCCATCGCCGGGCACGATCTTCCCCACCTGGTGGCGACGCTGGAGATCGTGCGCGGTCTCAAGGGCCCGCGTCTGGTGCACGTGCTCACGGAGAAGGGGAAGGGCTTCCCGCTCCCCGAGCCCGACCTCGAGAAGTACCACGCCCGCGCGCCCTACGACCCGGTGACGGGAGTTCTGAGGCCGGTCGCCCCCGGAGCCCCGCAGTGGACGAAGATCTTCGGCGAAGCGATCACCCAGCTGGCCGCGGAATACCCACAGCTCGTCGCCATCACGGCGGCGATGCCGTCGGGCACCGGAACGAACCTCTTCCAGAAGAAGTGGCCCGACCGATTCTTCGACGTGGGCATCGCGGAGGGCCATGCGGTGACGTTCGCGGCCGGCCTGGCGACGCAAGGGGTGCGGCCGGTCGTCGCCATCTACTCGACGTTTCTCCAGCGCGCGTACGACAGCATCGTGCACGACGTCGCGATTCAGTCGCTGCCGGTGATCTTCTGCCTCGACCGCGCCGGCATGGTGGGCGAAGACGGCCAGACCCACATGGGGCTGTACGACATCCCCTACCTTCTGGCGCTTCCCAATTTGACCGTCACGGCCCCGAAGGACGGCGCCGAGCTGATCGGGTTGTTGCGTTGCGCCCTGGCGCACCAGGCAGGACCGTTCTCGCTCCGCTACCCGCGGGACAAGGCGCCCGGAGAGGCGCCGCCGGTGGCAGAAGTCGCCCCGGTGTCGTACGGCACGTGGGAGGTGCTGCGCCCGGGGCGTGAGTGCGCGCTGCTCGCCGTCGGGGTCATGTGCCGTCCGGCCCTCGAGGCCGCGAAGCTGTTGGCGGCGGAGGGCTTCGATCCTACCGTCGTGAACTGCCGCTTCCTGAAGCCGATGGACCGGGCCATGCTCGAGGCGCTCACGCGCGACCACAAGCTGCTCGTCACCGTCGAAGACGGCGCGGTCACCAACGGCTTCGGAGCCACGCTGGCCGGCCTGCTGCAAACCACTGCCCCCGACGTGCGCGTCGTCCCGCTCGGCGTGCCGGACCGCACCTACGAGCACGCCCCGCGCGCGCGGCAGCTCGAGGCCGTCGGCCTCACCGGGGCCGGGATCGCCGCCCGCATCCGTGCGCTCGCCGTCGAAGAGAGCCTCGCGCCGCGATGAACGTCGGGGTCGTCGGCAACCCCAGCTATCACGACCTGCGTAGCCTCCTCGCCCGGCTGACGGCCGCGGCCCCGCGACTCGGCTTCACGCTGTTCAGCGAGGAGCGCCTCATCGACTTCTGGCCCGATCAGCGGCCCCAGGTGTTCAACGCCCAGACACCGTTGGACTGCCTCCTGACGTTCGGCGGCGACGGCACGCTGCTGCGTGGCGCCCGGCTTTTGGGCGGTGCCCCGACGCCGATTCTCGGAGTCAACGTCGGACGCGTCGGCTTTCTCGCGACCGCGCCGGCCCACAACCTCGACTGGGTACTCGACGCGGCGGCGCGCAAGGCGTACACCATCGAGCCCCGGCTCGCGCTGGCCGCCGCGGTCGAGGACCGGCAGGGGAGCAAGCGGCCCCAACCGATCGCGCTGAACGACATCGTCGTGCACAAGGGCGGCGTGGCGCGCGTGTTGCGGTTCCGGGTGTCGGTGGACGGCGAAGAAGTCGGCGCATACAGCGCGGACGGAATTATCGTCGCGACCCCCACCGGCTCCACCGCGTACTCGCTGTCCGCCGGCGGGCCGATCGTCGTGCCCGGCGTGGACGCCATCGTCGTCACGGCGATCTGTCCGCACACGCTGGCCGTCCGGCCCCTCGTCTTGCCGTCGTCGGCCAGCGTGATGATCGAGCCGATTCCGCCGTGGTCGGACACCGAAGAGATCCTGCTGTCGCTCGATGGGCAGGTGAGCCAGACGCTGCAGCCCGGTGAGCGCCTGCTCGTGCGCCGGGCCGACCGGCCCGTGCTGCTGGGTCGTCTCGGCCCGGAAGGCTTCTTCGCGCGGATGCGGGGCAAGCTGAACTGGGGCGACCTCTCCGATCGCGAGCGGCGGGAGTGCTGACCGAGCTCAGGGTTCGCGACCTGGCGGTCATCGCGGACGTCACCCTCCCCCTCGGGGCCGGCCTCAACGTCCTCACGGGGGAGACCGGCGCCGGGAAGTCGATGCTCGTAGACGCGCTCGCTCTCCTGCTGGGCGAGCGGGCTTCGGCCGACGTGGTCCGCCCCGGCGCCGCGAAGACGGTCATCGAGGGAGCCTTCGAGCTCACCGCCCCTACCTTGGAACGGCTCGCGTCCTCGCTCGGCGCGCTGGGCGTGGACCTGGAGGAAGGTCGGCTGATCCTCAAGCGGGAGATCAGCGGCGAGGGGCGCTCGCGGGCGTGGATCAACGGCAGCCCGGCGACCGTCGGCGTGCTCGCCCAGGTCGGCGGGTTGCTCGTGGACCTCCATGGCCAGCACGACACGCAATCCCTGTTGCGCGCCGATACGCAGCGCGATTTGCTGGACGCCTACGCCGAGGCCGACGTGGAGCGGGTGGCAGTGCGCGACGCGCACACGCGGCTCCGGGCGCTCGAGGAGCGCGAGGCGGAACTGCGGGCGAAGCAGGAGGAAGTCCGCCGCAAGGCTGACTACCTGCGCCATGTGGTGGAGGAGATCTCGCACGCGGCGCCGAAAGTCGGCGAGGACGCGACTCTCGACGGCGAGGCTCGGCGGCTGGCGCATGCGGACGAGCTCGGGCGGCTCTCCCGCGAGATGGAACAGGCGCTGGATGCGGGCGGCCTGGCCCGGGCGGCGAAGCTCCTGGGTGGGCTCGAGCGGCTCGATCCAGCCACGGGGCGGTGGCGCGAGCTGCTGGATGCGGCGTTCGCCAACGTCGAGGAGCTGGCCGGAGCGGCGCGCGAGTACGCGGCGGGAATCGACGCCGATCCCGAGCGTCTGGGAGAGATCGAACGGCGCCGCGATGCGCTGTTCAAGCTGCTGCAGAAGTACGGCCCCGCGATCCCCGACGTGCTCGCGACGCGGGATGCGGCGGCGCACGAGCTCGACGTGCTCGACAGCGCGGATCTCGATCTCCGCGAGCTCGCCGAACAGCGGACCGCCGCTGCTCAGGAATTCGCCCGCGCCTGCGGCGCGCTCTCGGGAAAGCGGCGGCAGGGTGGGCAACGGCTGGCGCAGGCGCTGACGCGTCGCCTCCCACCCCTGGGAATGCCCGCGGGCCGCTTCGTCGTCGATCTCCCCGCGTTTCCGGCTCCCCGGGGCGACGGGGCGGAAGGCGTCTCCTTCCTCGTGCAGTTGAATGAGGGGCTCGAAGCGCGTCCCCTGGCCCGGGTGGCGTCAGGCGGGGAGCTGTCGCGGATCATGCTTGCCCTCAAGGTCGTATTGGCCCGCCACGATGCCGTTCCGACGCTGGTGTTCGATGAAGTGGATCAGGGTATCGGTGGTGAGATTGCGGGGCAGGTGGGGGCGGCATTGGCGGACGTGGTGCGCGAGGGTGCCGAGCGGGAGCGCCAGGCCATCGTGATCACCCACCTGCCGCAGATCGCCGCGCGTGCGGACCGCCAACTGGCGGTGGCCAAGCAGGACCGCGGTGGAGTGGCGACGAGCGACGTGCGCCAGGTGGAAGGAGAGGAGCGCATCCGAGAGATCGCCCGGATGTTGGGCGACCATGATTCGGCGAGCGCCCGGCGGCACGCCGAGGAGCTGCTTAGAACAGCAGGAACGTCTGCCGGATCACGATCCGGAACATCGTCGCGACCGGCACCGGGCCGCCCGCGCCGCTGATCGTCCGCTCCACCGAAAAACCGCCCTCGAGTCGGGGGCCCGAAAATGTCGCCGCCAGGCCAACGCGCGCCTGCCGGATCCCGGTCCCCGGCTCGAGCACGGCGGTGGAAACCGCCCCGCCCACTCGTCCGGCTACCTCAGTCGAGTCCTGCGGCGAGAGAAACGCGTAGCGATCCCGGCCCTGCGCGTAATAGCCGATGGTGACGCCGGCCGCGAACAGGCGCGAAAACCTGAACAGCGGCGCGGCGTCTACCGCCACGTAGTCTCCCGGATCCCAGCGCAGGCGAGCGAAGGTGGTGGCCGGGAGGAACAGTTGGTCCGCCGGACCGATGCATCGCTCGCGTTGTCCCGGCAGCTGCCGCGCGGCTCGCACCGAGAGATTCAGCCACAACCGGTGCAACAACGTCAGCTCCCCGGTGACCCGACCCTCGACATCGGTCTGGTGATCGCCGGTCGCCAGGTCGAACGGGTCTTTGGGAGAGTCCTGATGTCCCGTCGGCAGGCGTACGACGAGGGCTGCGGCGGCCGCGTAGGTATCCCGGGCGAGGACGCGGTACTTCGCGGTGACCTCCACGTCTCCCGCGAAGAACCGGAGACGCCGTGCCGTGTTGGCGAACGGTGCGAGACCGAGCGCGCTCAGACTGTCATCGAGGAGCGCGGCCGCGGCATCCCCGGGGACCGGCAGCGCCGGGAGCCGGAAGGTGTCGTGGGAAAACGCGGAGATGTTGAACGTGTCCGCAAGCGCGCGTCCCAGTCCCGCGACGATGGTGCTGAGGATGCGGCCCGCCTCCGATTCGGCCGTCGGCAAGAACAGGGCAGCCGTATCCGGGTTGCCGTGCACGGCGCTGGCGAGGGCGGACGCCAGCGTTTGCCCCTGGGCATACAGCGCCTGCGCCCGGAGACACTCGGCACTGCCTGGGCAGCCGTACGCACCCGCGGTGATGCTGTCGTTGAGCTGCGTGAGGGCGGTGCTCAGGTTGCTGAAGAACGCGGTGTACCCGGTGGTATCGATGAGGCCGAGATTCGAGCCGTCCGGCTTCGCGCGGAACCGCTCCCGCACCGCCACGCGGACGATCGGTACCGTCACCCCGAGCGACAACCGTCGCGTGATCCCGTACTCGAAGCCGATGGGCATCACCCGCCGCTCGGCCCGGACGGCCAGCAGGCTGCCGCCGAGTCGGGCGACGTATCCCGCGAGCCCGGTGGCGGCGCGGACGTTCTCCTCGGCGAGGGCGACCGCGGACCGCCATTGCGTGACGGAGTCACCCGCGTACGCGGCCCCCAGTGGCTGCCGGCCGTTCGCGGTGAACTCCTCCTCCCACGTCATGATGCGGGGGTCGAAGGTGACACGCAGCGCGCCGCGGCGGGGGGTGTCGCTGCGCTCCACCGCCTGGGCGGGGAGTGCAGCCGGCCCGGCGATGGCCGCGGCAGCGCACAGCAGAAGGAACAGAGAGTGGTCGCGCATTGCAGAACGGCACCCGGCTCGGAGCCGGGTGCCGTCCTCGTTACCCCAGGGCCGCCACGTGGTTCGCGTCAGGGGATCGGCGCGAGGGTGGTGCCGTATTTCGCGTTGACCGCCTGGATGAGCGCGTTGGCGATGAGCTTGTGTGACGCCGCCGTCGGGTGGATCCCGTCCCGGCTGAAGAAGGCCCCGAATGGGGCGCTCACCGCGCTCGGTCCCGCGGTTGTGGGGAAGGGCGGGATCGATCCGGGCGGGAGGGCGGCGAACAGCGCGTTGGGGTCGATGTACGCGTATCCGCGGGTCGTCGCCTGTGCCGAGATCGTCGCGTTGTACTGCGTCACGGCCCGGACCAGCCGCAGCAGCTCGGCCGGTTGCACCGTTTGTGGCTCGGTGCAGGACAGGGTGTAGGTGTTCAACGGGTTGGCCTGGGCCAGGCCGATGAGTCCAAGACCGAACTGGAACGGGACCAGCACGGAGTCGCCTTTGCCGCCCAAGGAGCTGGGGGCGCAGTTGGGGCCCACGACGAAATTCGCCGGGAAGTTGGCCGTGGTGTTCTTGATGGCGAAATAGGTCTGGCCCTGGGAGAAGAACGGAATCACGGTCACGTTCGCCACGCCGATCAACACACCCTTGCCGCTGGCTGGGGTCTCGGCGATCGAATCGAGCACCGCCTTGTACCGGTTCGCGAACAGCGTGCTGTCGGTGACTTTGGTCGAATCGCCCGCATTCGCGGCGTCTATCGCGGCGCCGAGCACGTCGTTGTTACCGAGCCAGACCGTGACGAAGGTCGGGTTGGCACGGCGCATCATCTGGCTTTGCGTCAGCCCGCCCAGGAACAGGGTCGTGAGGGTGTTGGGATTCGACGCCGTGTCGAGGTTGCTCGTGCCGTCCATCACTTCCGCTGAGGGCACGGCGACGTCGCTGATCCAGGGCGGCGGCACCGACTGTGCGCGCCGCAGCGCGCAGGTCGCCCCCGTCCCGCCGCCGACGCGGTGCGGCCCGGCGGCCCGGAACAGCGTGTCGATGGGTGGAGGGCACCCGGGACGGTTCAACAACGGCATGAAAAACGGCGTCTGCATCTGCTTGCCGAGCAGGTTGGCGTACGACTGCAGCTGCGTGCTGTCGTTGATTCCGCCCGACTGGAACCCCGCCGTGATCGAGTTGCCCATGGCCACGTAGCGCTCGAACAGCGGATCCACCGGGGTGATCGCCGCGGGCCGCAGCAGTTTGTCGTTATGGCACGCGCCGACTCCGACGAGGAGTCCCAGCGCCGCCGCCCCGATCAGCTTGGTAGTCCGAAGCATATCGGTCAGTGCCTCTCGCTCAGAACGTGTAGGACAGGCCGGCACCGAAGAGGTGCGCCCCGAACGTGTACAATCCGTTATTGAAGGTGGTCCCCGCCCGCCCGCGCCGATCCTGTTGCAGGATGAGCTGGTAGGCGGCGTCGAGACGGAGCCCGCCGGAGAGCTCGGTGCCGAGGCCGATCGTGAACTCGTTGCGCGCGCCCTCGGGGAGCAGCGGCGTCACGGTCTGCACCGGCGCGCCGGCGGTGTGATACAGGTACCCGGCGCGGATCGTGGTCTTGGCGCTCTGCTGGAACTCCACGCCCAGCCTCACCGCGTGGCTGTCCTTGTATCCCTCGTACTGCGTGCGGTCCGGGGTCTTCGCGTTCGCAAAATCGATCGTGAGACTATTGAACCAGCCCCACACGATCTGCTGATAGTCCCCCATGACCGTCCAGCGGTCGCTCGCCTTGTAGGCAAAGCCGATGATGCCCTGATCCGGCAGCGTGATCGCGGTCGTCGCCGACCCGGCGCTCAGCGCGCTGTCGGCCAGGAATTGCGACGCGAGCACGAGATCGAGCGGTACGGGCGTCGGGATCAGCGGTGGGGCGGGGGCCAGGACGAGCCCCGTCGGCAACTGGGTGAACGTGGCGTTGCCCTTGTACTTGATCGTCTTGCGCGTGATGAAGTGGCCGCCGATGGTCAGGCGGTCGTTCACCTTGATCTTGATGCCGCCGTTGAACGCGACGCCGTTGCCGCTCGCCTTCAGCGAGGCGTCGGCGAAATCGGTGTTCGTCGGTACGCCGATGGTCGCGAAGGTGACGCCCGGGGGGAGGCCGAAGAAGCCCGGGAGCAGTTGCTGGGACAGGTCGGCGCGCTGATGCAGCTCCACGGTGCTGTGGATGTAGGCCACGCCCAGGCCGAGGCTCAGCCAGCTCGTGACCTGATAGGCCACCGTGGGTTGGATGTAATAGGAACGCAGCTGGGTGTTGTAGGCGTCGAAGCGACCGTTGAAGTCCGTGGGCCATTTCGTTCCCAGGCCGTACGGGGCGAAGAAGCCGACGCCGGCGCCCAGCCCCTTCCCGAGCTGGTGTGTGAGATAGACGTTCGGCACCACGAACGTCTGGTGCAGCATGTCGGTCTTCACGCCGAAGAGGTCGTCGGTGAATCCGCCATGCGGCGCGATCAGCGTCCCCCCGACGCTGAAGTGCGTGCCGGCGAGGCTGGCGAGCCCGGCGGGGTTGTACCAGATGGCGGAGCCGTCGGCGCACGGGCTCGCGCCGGCGACACCGCCGCGGCCCATGGCGCACGTGCCGAGTTCGTTGACCGCGAATCCCTGGGCGGTGAGCGCGGCCGGAACGCCGATTGAAAGCAGCAGTGCATACCGGGCGAAACGCATACGGAGGATCTCCGAGAATCGGGACAGGAGATGGTGCAACAGGCTGGCTTACGGTACCATTCGTCCGGAACCTTGTCAAACCCATGCGAGCGCAAGCGATAGCTCTGTTTCGAGCGGCGTTCGGGGGCTCACCCACGCACGCCGCGAGCGCTCCGGGTCGCGTCAATCTGCTGGGTGAGCATACCGACTACAACGGCGGACCGGTCTTGCCGATGGCGATCGCGGCGCGCACTATCGCCGCGGTGGGGCCCGGCGAGCCCGGTTGGCTCGACCTCGTGTCGTTGCGCGATGGCTTCGTGCAGCGCATCCGGTGGGACGGCGCCATGCCGGATGGATGGGCGGGCTATGTGGTTGGCGTCCAGCGTGAGCTGGCCGCGCGGGCCGCTGCCCCGCCCGGTGTCCGTCTCGCGGTGGCGAGCGACGTCCCGGTCGGCGGGGGCTTGTCGTCGTCGGCGGCCCTCACGGTCTCGGTGGCGCGGGCCTTCGCCGACCTCGCCGGCGCCAGGCTGCCGGTCGCGGAGCTGGTGAACGTCGCACACCGCGCCGAGGCGGATCAGGTCGGCGTCCGCTGCGGCATCATGGACCAGACCATCGCAGCCCGCGGTCGTGCCGCCCACGCGCTGTTGATCGAATGCGCCACCGGGCGAACGCGTGCCATCCCGGTGCGAGCGCGCTTCCTCCTGTTCGATACCGGCGTCCGGCATGATCTGTCCAAGGGCGCCTTCAACACCAGGCGAGCCGAGTGCGAGGCGGCACTCCAAACCCTGCGGCGCACCGAGCCGGGCCTGGCGAACCTGGCGGACTGGCCCGTGCAACGGGTGGCTGCCCTGCGGAAACTGCTGCACGAGCCACTGCGGTCCCGTGCCATCCACGTCGTGACGGAGACCGCGCGGACCCGGTCCGGCGCGGAGCTCCTGGCGCGCGGTCGCATCCGGCGCTTCGGCGCGCAGATGAATGCCTCGCACGAGTCCTGCCGGCGGCGCTACGAGTGCAGCGCGCCGGAGCTCGATCTGGTGGTTCGCGTCGCG
>Ga0153915_10005639_pt1 | contig 11656 bp, 7 predicted proteins | sample Opewatmetagenome_2_FD_107003 | JGI IMG/M metagenome (GOLD analysis project Ga0153915, IMG submission 107003) | Freshwater wetland microbial communities from Ohio, USA - Open water 3 Core 3 Depth 3 metaG | ecosystem: Environmental > Aquatic > Freshwater > Wetlands | place: USA: Ohio, Lake Erie...
ACGAACACGCTTTCCAGCCACAAGCCGGTTTGGATGACGTTGATGAACTCGTACTGCGACATGCGCTGCCTGACATCCGCCGCGAGCGTGTCGTATTCGGGCAGACCGTAAAGCGACAGCGCCGGCTCGGGCAGCCAGAAACTCGTCACGTCCAGCCTGGACCAGTCGATCGCCGCGAGCGGATCGCGATACGGGCCGCTATTGTCGGCGAGCTGCCTGAGCAGCGCGAGGTCCGCGTTCTGCATCACGAAATTATACCGCTCATCGCCCGCCGCTTACCGCTTGCCGCCCGCCATCTCCTGTTTACCATTCACCCGGTTTGGGATAAGTTACAGCGCATGAGCGACACCGCGCTGCGCTTTGCGAACGTCGGCAAATCATTCGGGGGCGAGTCTGCGCTGGTCGATGTTTCGTTCGAGGTGCGGCGCGGCGAATGCTTCGGGCTGGTCGGCGAAAACGGAGCCGGCAAGACCACGCTGATCAAGTGCATGCTCGACTTTTGCGACGCCGATGGCGGTGGCATCGAGATCTTCGGCGTGTCACACCGGTTGACCGCAGCACGGGCGCCGCTTGCGTACCTGCCCGAGCGTTTCAACCCGCCGTTTTACCTCACCGGCCGCGACTTCCTGCAATATATGCTCAAGCTGCACCGCGCGCGCTACGACGAGGCACGGGTGGCGCGGATGTTCAACGCGCTTGACTTCAATCTCGCGGTGCTGACGAAGCCTGTGCGCACCTATTCCAAGGGCATGACGCAGAAGCTGGGGCTCGCGGCCTGCCTGCTGTCCGGCAAGGACCTCTACGTGCTGGATGAGCCGACCGGCGGTCTCGACCCCAAGGCGCGTGCGTTGTTTAAACGGGAATTGATGCAGTTGCGCGACACTCGGCACACCGTGTTCTTGACCTCCCATGCGCTCGCCGATGTCGAGGAAATGTGCGACCGGATGGCGATTCTGCACCATGGAAGGCTGAGGTTTGCCGGCGCCCCCGAGGAATTGCGGCGCAGGTTCGGCTCACCCGGCCTGGAACAGGCTTTCCTTGCCTGCATCGCGGAACCGGCCGCCGTCGCTTGAGCCGCGGCCTCCGAACCGAAAACACGCTACTGCTCCCCGGCATTGCGATCTGGCACAATATCCCCACAGCCAATACAGCGCAGGAGCGCAAACCCGGTGGCAGACCCGTCCAAACCCGAATTGCTGATCGTCGACGACGATCCGTTGATCACCGACACGCTCAACTTCGTGCTGGGCAAGGACTTTTCCGTCTACGTCGCCGATTCGCGCCCGCAAGTCAAGAGCCTGCTGCGGCAGCTCGACCATCCGCCGCAGCTGGCGCTGATCGATCTTGGCCTGCCCCCGACGCCGCACCGCCCCGACGAGGGTTTTCGCCTCATCAGCGAACTGATCGCCTACTCGCCGGGCATCAAGATCGTCGTGCTGTCGGGCCAGAGCGACGAAACCAACGCGCGCCATGCGCGAACCCTCGGCGCGATCGAGTTCGTCGCCAAGCCGTGCGAGCCGGAAACGCTGAAGAAGCTGCTCAAACGCGCTTTCGAAATCCGCGGTGCCGAGCTCGGGGCCGCGCCCGAAGGCGGGCTTCTGGGCAGAAGTCTGCTCATCGAGAAGCTGCGCCAGCAGATCGGCCAGTTCGCCAATGCGCCGTTCCCGGTGCTGATCGAAGGCGAATCGGGCAGCGGCAAGGAGCTGGTGGCGAAAGCCCTGCACCTGATGAGCCACCGCGCGGCGCGGCCATTCCTGGCGCTGAATTGCGCCGCGATTTCGCCGACGCTGGTCGAGCCGACGTTGTTCGGATACGCCAAAGGCGCGTTCACCGGGGCGACCACCGCGCGCGCCGGTTATTTCGAGGACGCGCACGACTCGACGCTGTTCCTCGACGAGATCGGGGAACTGCCGCTCGAGCTGCAGGCGAAGCTCTTGCGCGTGCTCGAGAACGGAGAATTCCAGCGTGTCGGCGAAACCCAGAGCCGCGTGTCGAACGCGCGCGTGATCGCTGCCACCAACCGCGACATGCGCGCCGAAATCCGGGCCGGGCGTTTCCGCGCCGATCTCTACCACCGGCTTTCGGTATTCACGGTCGACGTGCCGGCGCTGCGCGACCTGGGCGACGACAAGTGCATGCTGCTCGACCACTATCGCGAGTTCTATGCGCGGCAGGCCGGGGCGGAGCCGTTCGAGTTCGACCGCAACGCGATGGACCTGTGGCTCGACTACAGCTTCCCCGGCAACGTGCGCGAATTGAGAAACATCGTGATCCGGCTCACCACGAAGTATGCCGGTCAAAGGGTCAGCGCCGAGCAGCTGCAGTCCGAACTCGACATGGAGAGCATGGACATTGATCTGCCGGGGCTGCCGGCGGGACAGGACTTCAAATCGCTGCTGGACACCGCCAGGCGCCATCTGCAGGTGCAGAAGAACTTCAATCTCGACTTCACCATGCGGCAGTGGGAACGCGGCTACGTCGAGGCGGCGCTGGCGATCACCCAGGGCAACCTCACGCAGGCGGCGAAACTCCTCGGCATCCACCGCACGACGCTCTACAGCAGAATGCAGAACTATGCGAACCAGGGCGAGTCCGATCCGGCTGCGTCCTCATCGCCAAAATGATGTCCGCCACCCGCTGATCAACCGCGCCCGCCGACGGAACCTATCTCATAAATGTATTACAGCCACTTCGGGTTGAGCGAGGCACCGTTCAAGATCACGCCGAATACTGAATTCTTCTTCAGCGGCGGCAACCGCGGGCCGATACTGGAGGCGTTGATCTACGCGATCACCCACGGCGAGGGTATCGTCAAGGTGACCGGCGAGGTGGGCAGCGGCAAGACCATGCTGTGCACCATGCTGCAGGCACGCCTGCCCCGGCACATCGAAACCGTCTACCTCGCCCACCCCAACGTCTCGCCGGAGGAAATTCTGCACGCGATCGCCTTCGAGCTGCAGCTTGGGCCGGCCCGCGGCGCGGCGCGGCTCGAGGTTATGCGCTCGCTGCAGGACTATCTGCTCAAGCGTCACGCCGAAGGCAAGCGCGTGGTGGTGTTCGTCGAGGAGTCGCAGAGCATGCCGCTCGCGACCCTCGAGGAGATCCGGCTGCTGTCCAACCTCGAGACGCGCAACGACAAGCTGTTGCAGATCGTGTTGTTCGGCCAGCCCGAGCTCGATGACAATTTGCGCCGGTCCAACATCCGCCAACTGAGAGAGCGGATTGTCCACAGCTTTCGGCTCGAGCCGCTCCATGCCGGGGAAATCCGTGAATACGTGATGTTCCGCCTGCGCGCGGCGGGCTACCGCGGGCCGGACCTGTTCTCCGCGGCGGTCATCAACTACATGGCCCACGCTTCGGCCGGGCTCACGCGCCGCGTCAACCTGATCGCCGACAAGGCCTTGCTCGCGGCGTTTTCGGAGAACACCCACACCATCAAGTTGAAGCACGTCCAGGCGGCGGTACGCGATAGCGAATTCAGCCAGCACCAAACGCTGCGGCTAAAGCCACAACTTGCGTGGGGAGCGGCGCTGATGCTAGCGGGCGCAGCGATCGGCGCTGTCGTCTATGCGCTGATCCAGCACGGCAGCGGCGATGACAGCCCGGCTGCCGCTGGAGCCAAGTCGACCCTCGTTGCGCCTGACCAGCCCGCCGCGGCCGCAGCGCCCACCGTTCCAGCCGTCGCCAAGACGTCTGCTGCTGCCGGCAGTGCGGTTTCGATGGGGAAATTCCCGCCCCGGCCGCCGGGTAACGAGCCGGGGCTGGTGGAACAACGCCTTGCCGCCACTCAGGAATGGCTGGCCAACGCCGCCCAAACCACATACAGTATTCAACTGATGGGCATCGATAATGAAGAGCAGATGAAGAACCACCTCAACGACATTGCGAAATTCGTTGAAGTAAATAGGGTTTTTTTGTATCGTACGATTGCCAACCGCAAGGCGTCGCTCACGGTCTTGTACGGCAGTTTCAGCGACCGCCGCGCGGCGCAGGATGCGCTCGAGAAATTGCCTCCGTCGCTGAAGGCGAATCGACCGATTCTGCGCACCGTGCGAGGGATACGCACGGAACTCGAGCAGCACCGGAGTTCTTGAGCGACACGCCGCGGCGAAGAGTTTTGCTGAACCGCGTACATCGGCGGTTAAGCGGGGGAGAAGCGAGATGATGCGAGTAGAGTCTGCGGCCGGTTGTGCGCCGGTCAGCACAGCCTCCTCAGCGTTGAGCGACGCGGGCCCCGCTGCTTTGGCGCTTGGCAAGAGTCCCGGGCTGGCCTGCGGTTTGATGCTCTTGCTGGTGCTGGCGAGCTGCGCTGACGTCCGTCCCTATGTCCCGCCTTCGGAAGGCCATATCGCTGCACCGCAGGTCAAGCCCGAACCGGAAAAGGCGATCCCGCCGCCAGCGCGGGTGAGCACGTTCGTGCCCCCGCCGCAGCCGGCGGTCAGGCCGCAGACCTACAGCGTCGTCGTCCATGAAGTGCCGGTGAAGGAATTGCTGCTGGCGCTCGGCCGCGACACCAAGCAGAACATCGACATCCATTCCGGTTTGCAAGGGCTGGTGAGCCTCAACGCGATCAACGAAACGCTGCCGGCGATCCTCGACCGTATCGCGAAGCAGGTCGACATGCGTTACCGGGTCGAGGGTGGCACCATCATCGTTTCGCCTGACACGCCGTACATGAGGACTTACCGCATCAACTACGTGAACATGACGCGTGATACCACTTCGACCATCGGCGTTTCGGGCGAGATCACTGCATCTGCGTCCGGAACAGGGGCTTCAGGCGGCGCGGCAGGTGCGGCGTCCGGTGGCGCCACTAGCGGTTCCAGCACTGTGGTGCGCACGGTGTCCAAGAACGACTTCTGGGACGCGCTGCGCGACAACATCCGCGCCATCCTCGCCTCGACCCGCGCACGCAGCCTGAGCGCGGAAGACAAGGCCGTGGCAGCCGAGGAGCGCAGAACGGCGCGCGAGCAAGCACTCAAGCAGGCCGAGGCGGTGGCGCGTGCCGGACAGGGAGCAACCACATTGTTCAACACCGCCTTCCGCGGCCAGAGCCAGCAACAACCGGGGGACGTGCGCGACGATATCATCATCAATCCGGTGAGCGGGACCGTCAGCGTGCTGGGCACCGAAAAGCAGCACCAGATCATCCAGCAGCATATCGACAGCATCACCGCCTCGGCTCAGCGCCAGGTGCTGATCGAGGCGACCATCGTCGAGGTCACCTTGTCGGAAGGATACCAGGGCGGCATTGACTGGAGCCGGCTCGCGGTGGGCGGGGGCATTACGTTTGCGCAGGCACTGCTCGGCGGCTTCGGCGCGGCGGCCGTGACAGCCGGCGCGACTGCCGGCAATGCCATCGCTATCGGCTATCAGAATCCGAGCTCGAGCGTCGGCAACATCAGCGTAACCATCAAGCTGCTGCAGGAGTTCGGCAACGTGAGAGTGTTGTCGAGTCCGAAGCTGATGGCGCTCAACAACCAGACGGCACTGCTCAAGGTCGTCGACAACGTGGTCTACTTTGAAATCCAAGCGCAGACTACCCAGAGTCAGACAACGGCGCTTACGACGTTCAACACTACGCCCAAGACTGTCTCGGTCGGCGTGGTGATGGGTGTGACACCGCAAATTAACGCCGATGGCCGCGTTCTGCTCACCGTGCGGCCGACGATTTCACGCGTGGTGAGATTCGTCAATGACCCCAACCCGACGTTGGCCAATCCCTGCGGCTCGGACAAACCGTGCCCGGAAAGAGCGGTGGCCAGCCCGGTGCCCGAGGTGCAGACGCGCGAAATGGAATCGGTGCTGCAAGTCGGCAGCGGGCAGACCGTAATTCTCGGCGGATTGATGCAGGATGAGATCGCCCGAAGCCGCGAGCAATTGCCGGGCGCGGACCGGGCAGGCGTCGCGGGTGAAGCGCTGCGGTTCCGCAACGAGCGTGTCGCCAAAACCGAACTGGTGATCTTCCTGCGCCCCACCGTCATCGCCAACCCCTCGCTGGAAAGCGATGAACTGAAATTCTTCCAGCGCTTCCTGCCGCAATTCGAGAAGCCACCTGTCGAAAACACCGGCGCTGCGCCATGAGCCTGTTGATGAAGGCCTTGGAAAAGGCCGCCAAGGACCGGGGCGAGGCACAGACTGAGCAGGCAGCGACGGCAGCCTCGACTCGCCCCAAGCCCGAACTATCGCTTGCGCTCGAGCTGCTGGCGGCGGACACGCCTTCTCCGCAGATGAAAGAGGAAGCCCCGCCCAGGCCGGGCCCCGGGCAAGGTATGTCGGCCGCGGCGCCGTCACGCGAACAGTCGCGGGCTGCAAGCGTGATGCAAGCCGGGGGCCGGCCGGCCGGCGGCCTCGGCATCTATGTGCGCGCCCATCCTCTGGTCGTCTTTGGCACGCTCGCCGCGTTGTTCGCGATCGGCTTCGGCACCTACGTCTACCTCCAGATCTTCCACCCCGCCGTGTTTATCCATCAGACCCCGCCGCCCAAACCACCACTACCCCTCGGTCAGGCGCCGCCTCCGGGTCCCGATGTGCCGCAACCGATCGCGACAGCGCCACTGCTGCAGTCGACTGTGCCGGAAGCGCCGCCGCAGCCGCCCACGCGCGCCGCCGGACCCGGAGAGCAACCCAAACCACCCGCGGCGCCGGTGTCGCGGAAACCCGAACCCGATTCGTCGCGAAACACCGTTGTCGTGAGCCGCGGCAACGCCGCGCCCCCGACCGTCAACCCGCTGCTTACCGAAGCGTATACCGCGCTCCAGACCGGCCGCTTGGACACCGCGCAGCGCTTATATGCCCAACTCGCACGCGCCGAACCGAAAAGCATCGATGCCTTGCTGGGTCTCGCCGCCATCTCGCTGCAGGAAGGGAAGACAGAGGATACCGCGCGATATTATATGCAGATCCTCGAGCTCGACCCGCGGCACGCGCTTGCGCAATCAGGCCTGCTCGGACTGCTCGGCCGGGCCGATCCGCTCGCCGCGGAATCGCGCCTCAAACAACTGATCGCGCGCGAGCCCTCCGCGTTCCTGTATTTCACGCTCGGCAATCTGTACGCCGATCAGTCGCTGTGGGCCCAGGCCCAGCAGGCCTATTTCCAGGCCCATCACCTCGAGCCGAACAACCCGGACTATGCCTATAACCTCGCCGTGGGCCTCGAACACTTGAGCCAGTCCCGTCTCGCGCTCGGCTTTTACCGCCGGGCCGTGCAACTTGCCACCGCCCGCGGTCACGCCAACTTCAACCCTGCCCAGGCCCAGGAGCGCATCGGCAAACTCGCCACGCAGGTAGAATAGTCGGCCAGGAAAGCTCCCATGGCCGAACAGCGAAAAAAATTCCGACTCGGCGATCTGCTCGTGCAGCAGGGACTGATCTCCACCGATCAGCTCGCGATCGCGCTCGCCGAGCAACGCAACAACAATATCCCGATCGGGCGCCTGCTGGTGCGGCTCGGTTTCGTTACGGAAACCGCGATCCGCGACATCATGTCGCGCACCATTGGCCAGGAGTCGATCGATCTGACTCAGGTCGTCGCCGACTCCGAAGCATTAAAAATGGTGCCGCAGGAATTCGCGCGTCGCAACCGGCTGCTGCCGATCGCCTACGACCCCATGGAGCAGATGCTGACGATCGCCACCGCAGAGATCTTCAACGTGGTGGCGATGGACCAGCTGCGCGCGATGCTCGGCGGGCAGATCGAGGTCAAGCCCCAGTTCGCGAGCGAGGACCAGCTCGAAACCTTTATCGACCAGTTCTACGGCTTCGAGCTGTCGGTCGACGGCATCCTGCACGAGATCGAGACCGGGGAAATCGATTACGAGAGCGTGCAGGCCGGCGGCGACGAATACACGCAGCCGATGGTGCGGCTGGTCAATGCGTTGCTGGTCGACGCGGTCAAGCGCGGCGCCTCCGACATTCACTTCGAGCCCGAGTACGCGTTCCTGCGCATCCGCTTCCGCATCGACGGGGTCCTGGAAACGGTGAGGAGCCTCCACAAGACCTACATGCCGGGCATCACGGTGCGTCTTAAAGTGGTGAGCGACATGAACATCGCCGAAACGCGCGCGCCACAGGACGGGCGGCTGTCGCTGACGTTGAGCGGCCGGCAGATCGATTTCCGGGTTTCGACCCAACCCACGATTTACGGCGAGAACATCGTGTTGCGCATACTCGACCGCGAAAAATCGATCATCAGCCTCGATCGCATGAACCTGGCTGCGGAAACGCTCGCGAAACTCAACCTCATGCTGGCGCGCCCCGAAGGCATCCTGATCGTGACCGGCCCCACCGGCAGCGGCAAGACCACCACACTCTACTCGCTGCTGGCGCAGGTCAACGACGAAACGGTCAACATCATGACGCTTGAAGATCCCGTCGAGTATCCGTTGACGCTGATGCGGCAGACCTCGGTCAATGAAGTCGCGCGCATGGACTTCGCCAACGGCATCCGCTCCATCATGCGCCAGGACCCGGACATCATCCTGGTCGGGGAAGTACGCGACAAGGAAACCGCGGAGATGGCGTTTCGCGCGGCGATGACCGGCCACCAGGTGTTCACCACGCTGCACACCAACTCCGCGCTCGGCGCCTTCCCGCGGCTTTTGGACATCGGCATCCAGCCCGACATCATGGCCGGCAACATCATCGGCGTCATCGCCCAGCGCCTGGTGCGCGTGCTCTGCCCGCACTGCAAGGAAGCCTACGCGCCGTCCGCGGAGGAACGTCTGCTGCTCGGGCGTGCCGCGGAATCGGTGTCGTATCTGTACCGGCCGGTCGGCTGCAAACAGTGCGACAACAAGGGATACAGGGGCCGCGCCGCGATCATGGAACTGCTGGTGATGGACAGCGACCTCGACGAATTGGTGGCCCGCCGCGCGACGAGCAAGGAGTTGCGCGCCGCGGCGATGGCGAGGAACTTCCGCCCGCTCGCGAACGAGGGGATCCAACGCGTTGTCGATGGCACCACCAGCCTCGCCGAAGTCTCGCGTGCGGTGGACCTCACCGGCCGGTACGGCTGATGCGAAATGATGAATGATAAGTACGGTATGACTGTTCTGCCCGTCGTCATTCATGAATTCGCATTGATTTCAACGCCGTGGCGACCTTCCAATACAAAGCCGTAGACAAAGCGGGACGCCCGGCGCGTGGTGCGGTGGACGCCGCCAACGAAGGCGATCTTGAGTTGCGTCTGCGGCGCATGGGACTCGACCTCATCACCTACAGGCAGGTCGACGAGAAAACCTCCTCCTTCGCCGCCGGCGGCAAGATCACGCGCCAGGACCTGATCAACTTTTGTTTCGACATGGAACAGATGAATCGATCGGGCATTCCACTGATCGACGGCCTGCGCGACCTGCGCGACACGGTCGACAGCCCGCGCTTTCGCGAAGTGCTCACGGTAATGACCGAAGATATGGTGGGCGGCAAAGTCATGTCCCAGTGCCTGGCGGCCCACCCGGAAGTGTTCGACAACGTGTTCGTGAGCCTCGTCAAGGCCGCGGAGCAAACCGGCCGCATGGCCGAAGTGTTTGAACACCTCGTTTCCTCGCTCAAGTGGCAGGACGAACTTGCCTCGCAGACCAAGCGGTTGCTGATCTATCCCGCGATGGTGCTGGTTGTGGTCATTGCCGTCGTCGTGTTTTTACTGGTGTTTCTGGTGCCACAGGTGGTCGGCTTGCTCAAGACCATGGGCATTGCGCTGCCGGTGCAGACCAAGGTGCTGATCTTTGTCTCGAACGTCGTGATCGCTTACTGGCCAATCGTTTTCGGCGCCCCGGCGCTGGCGGCAATCGTTTTGGTATTCGTCGTCAGGCGCAATCCCGCGGTCGCCTACCTGTGGGACTACACCAAACTGCACCTTCCCCTCACCGGGCCCATTTTGCAGAAGATCATTCTTGCGCGCTTTGCAAATTTCTTCGCGCTCATGTACCAGTCCGGCATCACGGTGCTGGACGCGATCAGGACCGGTGAGGAAATCGTCGGCAATCGCGTGCTGGCCGACGGCCTCATGCGCGCGGGTCAGCAGATCTCGGCCGGCGAAAACCTCACCGAAGCATTTCGGAACCTCGGCCTGTTCCCGCCGCTGGTGATCCGCATGCTGCATGTGGGCGAGAACACCGGCGCGCTCGACACTGCGCTGAATAACATCAATTACTTCTACACCCGCGACGTGCGCGAATCCGTGGACAAGGCACTGAAGCTGCTTGAGCCGAGTCTGACGCTCGGCCTGGGCATGGTGCTGGCGCTGATCATGTGGTCGGTGCTGTCACCGGTGTATGATATTTTGGGCAAGTTGAAGTTCTAGTGAAACGTGAAAAGCGAAACGAGATGAGACCCCTGCCGCGAGGTTGCGCCGCGCCGAACGTTTCATTTTTCATTTTTCACTTTTCACCGAAGCAGCATGGCTGACAAACTCCTGATCTGCGTCTCAGCCCAACAGGCGACGGCGGCGCACTGGCGCGGCCACAGGCTCGCTGATTGCCGGGTATTCAGCAACGATGACGCCGGACTCGAGGCTTTCGGGGAATTCCTGGCGCCGTTTTCCGGCGTGCCCGCGTACATCATGGTCGATGCGGTCGAGGAAGACTATCGTTTCGAGACGCTACCGCACGCCTTCGGCTCCGAACGCGGCGAGATGGTCCGCCGCAAGCTCAAGCAATATTACCGAAACAGCCCGTATAACACCGCATGGCTGCTGGGCCGCGACCGTGGCCGGCGGCGTGATGATCGATATCTTTTCTCGGCGCTGACCAACCCCGACCTCGTCGGCGGATGGCTGCAGGCGATTGCCGCGCAGGGGCTTCCGGTCGCCGGCATTTTCCTGCTGCCGATGGTGAGCACCGCCCTCCTCGACGCACTGGGGTTGAGGGCGGCCAATCTGCTTCTCGTCTCGCAGCACAGCGGGGGATTGCGGCTCACCTTCTTCCGCGACCGCCAGTTTCGGCTCAGCCGTCTGACACGCAGCGACAGCGGCAGGACCGGTAACCATGCTCGCTTCATCAGCGACGAAATTTCGAACACCCGCATCTACCTGCACGCTTTGCGCGCGGCCAGACTCGACGAGCACCTCACCGTGCTCCTGCTCGACCGCAACGACGAGTTGATCGAGGCCGCACAGAACATCGCGCGTGACAATCCAAGCCTGGAATGCGTGCGCGTGGGCCGCCGCGAACTTGTTTCCCGGCTCAACATCGCCGAACCGCTGCTCGGCCTCGCTTCCGATGTGATTTATCTGCAACTCCTCGGGCTCAAAGCGCCCCCGAGTAACCTCGCGTCCGCCAATGTTACGGTAGGATTCCGCCGCCATCAGGTACGGCGCGCGATCTACGCCGCGGCCGGAGCGGTAGCGGTCGTCGCCGCCGGCTGGAGCGGAATCAACGTATGGCAGACGGTCGACGCGCATGCGCAGCGGGCGGAATCAGCGCGGCAGACCGCCCTGCTGCAAGCACAGTATCGGGAAGCGACCCGTCAATTTCCGGCGGCGCCGACCTCGGCCGATAATCTGAAAAAGGCGGTGGAGATCGCGCACAAGCTGAGGCAGAGCGTGCGCACGCCTGAAATGCTGATGGGCATCGTCAGCAAAGCGCTGGAAACGAGTCCCGACGTCGTGATCAGGGAATTCGCCTGGAAATACGGTCTTTCCGAGATCGGGACCGGC
>Ga0153915_10005640_pt1 | contig 11655 bp, 6 predicted proteins | sample Opewatmetagenome_2_FD_107003 | JGI IMG/M metagenome (GOLD analysis project Ga0153915, IMG submission 107003) | Freshwater wetland microbial communities from Ohio, USA - Open water 3 Core 3 Depth 3 metaG | ecosystem: Environmental > Aquatic > Freshwater > Wetlands | place: USA: Ohio, Lake Erie...
AACCCACTACAGAGATAGTAGTCAAGCGTTATAACGCGGTAAAAAATGCGGAATTTTATATCGATACCGAGCGCGTCAGATTATATACCGAATACATGAAAACTCAGCTGGCCGAGCCGCCCTATATTCGGCAGTGCGGGGCTTTAAAGCATGTGTATTCCCACCTTACCCCAACGATTCTGGAAGATGAATTAATAGTTGGCAGACAGTCTAAATATCTGAGGGGGACTCCGGTTTATCCGGAATATGAGTCCGGCTGGATGAGTGAAGGACTATACGGTGTTAAAAGAGTAGAGGAACAATATACCAAAGGCACACTTCCTGACAAGTATGCGAATACCATGTTCGGACGGTTCCTGATTAATGATCAGGAAATTCAGGAGATGAAAGAATTCATTGAGTTCTGGAAGAATGATTGGCGCACTTATACACATAAAATCTTAAAAGAACGCGATGATTATGATATGGTCGAAAAGCTGCAGCAAGAGTTTGTTTTCTTCAGACTCTGGTGGGATGTCCCCGAGGGCCGGACGATTGTGGATTATGGCCTGGTGATCGAGGAAGGTCTGGAATCGGTTATTAACCGCTGCAACGCCAAGATCAAAGACCTCAAAAATATTGACACTCCCGAGAAGGTCGAAAAGTACAATTTCTGGAAGGGCACCATCCTGGTAGTAGAAGGTGTTATCGCCTTCGCCGAGAACTATGGCAAAGAAGCCGAGAGACTGGCTCAGCAGGCTACCGGCACCCGCAAAGAGGAGCTACTGGAGATCGCTCAAATTTGTAACAAGGTCCCTCGCAAGAGGGCGGATACCTTCCGGGAAGCGATCCAGGCATTCTGGTTTACCCATGTTTGCGTCTTTATCGAAACCAATGGCCGGGGGATGTCTCCGGGCAGATTCGACCAGTATATGTATCGGCCTTTTAAAGCGGATATGGATGCCGGAAGGATCACTGAGAAGGAAGTCCTCGAACTCCTGGAGTTATTGAGGATTAAACATTCCGAACTGGGCCGAGTGCATGCCAAATTAACGGAAACCAGCCAGGTGTCTGGCAGTACCTTTCAAAATGTGACGCTGGGCGGGGTGGATAAATACGGCAACGGGGCGGATAATGAACTTTCCCTGTTAATCTTGCAGGCCGTTATCAATTTGCCCAGCCAACAGCCAACCCTCTCCGTGAGATGGAGTGATGAGCTTAGCCCTAAGTTCAAGACGAAAGCTATCGAAGCGATCAAAGCGGGGTCCGGATTCCCAGCCTTATTTGGAGATAAGGCTGCGATAGAACGTTTTACGAAAGTCGTGGGGACTTCGCTGGCTGAAGCCCGGGATTGGGCTCCCTGTGCTTGTGTCGATGTTCAACTTCCGGGAAAGAGAATGCCTCAGTGGATTGCGCCTCAATTTAACGCGGCTAAAATACTGGAGCTGGTCTTAAATGATGGGGTCAATCCGGTAACCGGGACCAAATTGATTGATACCGGAATCAAAGTTGAAACGGCCACCTATGAAGAGATCCGGGAAGCCTTTAAAAATGCGATGGGCCTGGTAGTGACCAAGGAAGCGGAATATTGGAACCTGGCCATGTGCACCAAGCTGAAGATGGGGATCACCCTTCCTTTCACCTCGGCTTTATATGATGACTGCATCGAGAAAGGCAAGGACTGCCAATCCGGTGGCTGCCGTTATAATGAGTCTACCTACGTGGTCTCAGTGGGGGTTATTAATGTGGCGAACTCCCTGGCTGCCCTTAAACAGTGTGTGTTTGAGAAACAGCTCTTTACTATGCAAGATGTCCGAACGGCTTTGAAAGCTAATTTTGTAGGTTTTGATACTCTCCGCAAAGAATTAGCCAAAGCTCCCAAATACGGTAATAATGATGATTACGTTGATAGTATCGCGGTAGATTTGTATAACGCCTATGTCGAAAAGACTGAGAAGAATGTAAACTGGGTCGGTGGCCCCTGGCGGACCAGCACCCTCTCGGTACACGCTCAAGTGTCTTTTGGTAATGCTTGTGGAGCTACCCCGGAACCGCGGTTAGCTGGTGAACATCTCGTGGATGCCGGATTATCACCGGCGGCCGGAACCGATGTCTGCGGGCCCACGGCCGTGCTGCTCTCGGCGCTCAAACCCGATCATACCAAAATGGATGCTTATTTGTTAAACCTGAAGTTTCATCCTTCAGCCATTGCTGGCGAGGCCGGGACCAAGAAGTTTATCGCCTTTAATGATACCTTTTTCGCTGAGGGCGGGTATCACGTGCAATACAACGTGGCGGACGCCAAGATGTTGAAACAAGCCCAGAAACACCCTGAAGAGTTTCCGGACCTGGTAGTCAGGGTCGCCGGGTTTTCCGCCCGCTGGGTCGAGCTGGGGCCCGCAGTACAAGAGGAAATTATAAGAAGAACCGAATATTGTGGACTCTAAGGATTTAGTATAGTGGTTCGGCATTTCAATTTTGATACCTGATGATAATAAAGTAATGTGCATAATGGCTACTTGTAAACAGATTCTAAGATACTTTGATTTACGAGTAGCCATTCATTCAATAATGGTGTTGGTTTAGTAGTCAATGAAAAGGTAAAGGATTGACGGAGAGAGGTCGCTTTGATTAAGGGAATAGTATCAGAAATCAGGTCGTTTTCTACACAGGACGGGCCCGGGATTCGGACCACAGTCTTTCTCAAAGGCTGTCCATTACGCTGTAAATGGTGTTCCAGTCCGGAAACCTGGACCAGCGTTTCCCAAATTTATTTCTTTGAGAAGAAATGCCAAGAATGCGGGACTTGTGGGAAGGTCTGTCTTGAAAACGCAATTACAGCAGGCAAAGGGCGGATAATTAGAAACAAATGTAATCTGTGTCTGCGCTGTGTTGAAGCCTGCCCTCAACAAGCCTTGAAAAAAGTCGGGGAAGAGCTGACTGTCGAGGAGGCGGCGAAACAAATTCAAGCAGATCGGCCCTTCTTTAAAAGGTCCGGGGGCGGAATGACCGTTTCCGGAGGCGAGCCCCTATTACAACCGGACTTCGTTGAAGGTCTAATGAGCCTCTGTCAGGAAAATAAAATACCTACCTGCCTGGATACTTGTGGTTACGGCGATCCCGAGAAAATCAAACGGATTCTTAAACATACTGATCTGGTGCTTTTTAGTCTGAAGCATATGGATCCTGTAAAACATAAAGAGTGGACCGGAGTATCGAACGAGAAAATTTTAGCGAACGCTCGTTTAATATCAGGATTATGCCAGATGAGAATATCTTTACCGGTGATCACCGGAGCTAACGATGATATCCAAAATATCAAAAATACCGCTGAATTTGCTGTTTCTCTGGGGATAAAATATATCGATGTAGAGCCGCTGCATAAACTTGGTCAAGCTAAATATGAGGCCCTGGGTATGGATTCCCCTTTCTCGGCTTTTGAAGAAATTACAGAGGAAAAACTACTGAATATTTTCCAGATTATTGAATCTTATGGCTTAAAGACTACCAGAGGCAGATGTATCGATCAAGACAGCTAATACTTTGCTCGAAAGTCATGGTCCTGTTTCTATCAATACACCCTGGAGGTAAATTCGATGGATGGTATTCCCGGTGGATATAACGGTAAAATCTTAAGAGTTAATCTCTCTAACACTTGCCTTAAAGTTGAAGACCTGGAAGCGCGTTTTTTAAGAAAATACATTGGCGGGGCTGGCTTTATATCTTACTATTTATGGAAGGAACTCAAGCCCAATACAGATCCTCTGGGCCCTGATAATAAGCTGATCCTGGCTGCTGGCCCAATTACCGGTTTAACAGTCCCGGGGGCATCGCGAAATTGCGCAGGCGCCAAGTCTCCGTTAACCGGCACTATTGCCAAGTCTGAATCAGGCGGCTTCTGGGCTGCGGAACTAAAAAGGGCGGGGTTTGATGCCATCATAGTTGAAGGGAAGGCCGAGAAACCCTGTTATATATCTATCATAGATGGGCAAGCCGTTATCAAGGATGCCAGCTACCTGTGGGGTAAGGAGACTAAGGAAACCCAGGAAGCAATAAGGTCTGAACTGGGCGATGATCGAACGCAGGTGGTTTTGATAGGTCCAGGCGGTGAAAATCTGGTCCTGTATGCCTGTATTATGAGCGGTTTATATGATGCGGCAGGAAGAGGTGGTTTAGGCGCTGTAATGGGGTCTAAGAATCTGAAAGCCATTGCGGTCAGGGGACATAAACAGCCGCCAGTGGCCAATAATGAGCGTTTTAAAGAAATAAGACAGTCCATGATAAAAAATCCTGAGCCTCATCCCTTTAAAGAAGGCATCGGCACCGGCGGAGAGGAGATGATGTACTTCGAAGCTGTAGGCAACCTGCCTGTCCGCAATTTTCGGGACGGCCTATTCCCCGGGGTGGCCAACATCCATGGAGGAACTATAGCTAAAACTATCAGCGTCGGCATGGAGGGCTGCTTCGGATGCCCGTTGCGCTGCAAAAAGAAAGTACGACTCGAGAAACCAATTAAGGTTGATGCTGATTACGGTGGTCCGGAGTACGAAAGCATTGCAGCCCTGGGGTCCGATGTCGGAGTAAGTGATTTAGCCGCCATGGTTAAAGGGAATGAAAGGTGCAATGCCTACTCTATCGACACGATTTCAGCAGGTAGCACCATAGCTTTTGCGATGGAATGTTTCGAAAAGGGACTAATAACTTTAAAAGATACCGGCGGTATTGATCTCAGATTCGGCAATGCTGAGGCCGTGTTAAAATGCCTTGATTTAATAGCCTACCGCCAGGGTTTCGGCAACTTCCTGGCAGAAGGTACAGCTCGTATGGCCAGGAAAATAGGGCAGGGAACACAGGATTTTGCGATGAATGTCAAAGGTCTGGAGAGCGCCATGCATGATCCCAGAGTCACTCTGGGCTATGGATTGATCTATATGCTGGCTCCTAACGGCGCAGATCATTGTGCTAACGAAGATTTCTTGTTGAACAATGAGAATGGAGTTAAACAATTGGAGTCTTTGGGTATTTTTGAAACTGTTCCTCCGGGAGATCCAACTCCTCGCCGGATGGCCATGTTTAGATTGGGACAATTTAAACCTGCCATTGATGATTCTTTGGTTACCTGTTCTTATGTGTATTCTTTCCGGCTGCAAGCTGAACTTTTACAGGCGGTTACAGGCTGGAACATTGGAATTCCCGAACTGTCCAGAATAGCCGAAAGAATTCTAACTGTAGCCAGGCTGTTTAATGTCAGGGAAGGTTTTTCCGCTAAAGATGATGTGCTGCCCCGCCGTTTTTTTCAGCATAAGACAGATGGGGTTCTTTCCGAGAGTGATTTGGTTACTCCAGAGCAAATGGAAAAAGCCAAACAATACTACTACACATTCATGGGCTGGGATGAAAACGGTATCCCTAAACCCGAGAAGGTCTTGGAGCTGTATATAGAGTAGAAGGATAAATTAGAAAGCTATATTAGCATAACCGGATATGCTCCTTAAGATATAACTCCCAACTTGAAGTTTATACGAAAAAAATAAACTGGTTTGTGATCAGTAACCTATAGATAAATCCAAAATTAATTATGTTAGTACATTCACTAGACTGAGATTAAATTCTAAAACAAGGAGATTAACATAATGTATAACTATAAAATGTGGATTAATGGAGAATTTGTTGATGCTGAATCCAGGAAGACCTATTCCGTAGTTAATCCGGCTACAGGAGAAGAGATTGCCAAGTTACCTTTGGGCGATAAAGTTGATGTCGACAAAGCAATCGCTTCTGCCAAAAAAGCTTTTCCAATCTGGTCGAAGAAGTCCCAAATGGAGCGTAGTCTGGTCTTGAATAAATTGGCTGATATTATCCAGGATTATGCTGAAGAATTGGGGATGTTGGAATGTCTGGATCATGGATTCCCGATAAAAACTGCCATGTTAATGGGTACAGTGGCTAGCAAGATGTTTCGTGATTCTGCCGAAATGGCCAAGGGGATGATGGGTAAATTAGCCCCGAAGAGTTCTTCGTCCGTAATCTATATGCAGCGTGAACCGATTGGTGTCTGTGCTTTGATTACTCCCTGGAATGGACCATTGATACAGACAGCCTCGAAATTATCTGCCTGCCTAGCTACAGGCAATACTTGTGTATTGAAACCGGCAAGCATAGACTCATTATCAACACTCAAGTTGGCTGAAGCCTTAGCCAAGGTTGATTTGCCGAAGGGGACTGTCAATATCGTCACTGGTCCCGGAGGTACGGTAGGAGAATATTTGGCATCCAGTCCTTTAGTGGGGATGGTGGGTTTTACCGGAAGCTCAGAGACAGGTAAAAGGATTATGGAAATAGGTAGCCGTAACGTAAAGAGAATGGCTCTTGAATTGGGTGGTAAGAACCCTTTTATTGTTTTGGAGGATGCCGATCTGGATGCAGCGTTACATTGCGCGATTCATTCCTCATTTTATAATAGCGGGCAAATTTGCGCTTCTCCAGGAAGATATTATTTGCATGAGAAAGTATATGACGAGTTTGTCGAGAGATTTACTGAGGCAGCGAAAAGGTTAGTAATAGGGGACCCTCTTAATCCGAAAACTCAGATTGGGCCGGTAGTAAGCCGAGAACAAAGAGATAATATAGAAGCCTATATCAAGTCTGGAATTGAGGATGGAGCCAAGTTGATCCTGGGTGGAGAAAGACCAATTAACCCTCCCCTGGATAAAGGTTTCTACGTGATGCCTGCTATTTTTACCAATGTTACCGTAGATATGAAAATAGGACGAGAAGAGATTTTTGGGCCAGTAGCCTGTATTATGGATAAATTCTCATCAGAAGAGAAACTCCTGGAATCAGTCAATAATAATAATTACGGGTTGGGCGCTTCGGTTTGGACGAGAAATGTAGCACATGCTATGAGATTAGCTAGTGAGATCCAATCTGGAGCTGTTTGGATTAATGAGCATATGTTATTAGCCGAAGGAATGCCCTGGGGAGGAATTAAAGAAAGCGGTCTTGGCTGGGAAAATGCTGAGATTGTTTTGAATGAATACACTCAGCTTAAAGTGGTTTATGTAGACTTAACTGAGATGAAGAATCGACCCTGGAATGAACTTTAAGGCCAGGTGAAATATTGAATAAGTTGATAGATTTTACAATATAATGTCGATTCTATCCAGAATCTATCAAATTTAGATATGGCTTTTTCAGGATTATTGTTAATGCAGGACTTACGCAAATAGCCTCAATGTCAATTCGATTATTAATCTCAAACTGCGTAAGTCCTGTAATGAACCATATTTTTAAGAAGGAAATTAATTGACAAGCTTAATTCAGGCGGATCCTCAAAATTCGCATTCACGCAGTCTTAAAATTATTATTCTGGTTACCACTTCGATATCAGTATTCTTCACGGCTTTTACGACTTCCGCGCTCAATGTCGCTTTACCCACGGTTAATAAAGAATTCGGTGCCAGCGCCATTCTTTTAAGCTGGGTAGTTACTATTTATCTGCTAGCAGTGGGCGTATTGCAGTTACCCTTCGGCAGGCTGGCAGATATTCTAGGTATTAAAAGAATATATACTATCGGCGCCATCCTCTTTGCGCTGGGATCGATAACGGCTATATTTGCTAACACTATATTAGTACTAATCATCAGTCAGGTGATACGCGGTATTGGTGGGGCTATGATTTTCGGTAATGCTACTGCCTTGTTAACGGTTTTTTTCCCCAAAGAGGTACGTGGCCGGGTTTTCGGTATTAATATGGCCTTTGTTTATAGTGGATTCACCATGGGGCCCTTCCTGGGTGGAGTGCTGACCGAACATGTCGGTTGGAGAAGTATCTTTATTTTTACAGCATTGGCTTTTGTAATAGTCACCATCCTTATGCTGTGGAAGGTGAAAGATGAATGGCGGCAATGCAAAGGAGAAAAGTTTGATGTAATTGGCGCCGTAATATTTTGTTCAGGCATGGTAGTTTTTATGTACGGTTTTTCCAACCTGCCAGGGACTTCCGGTATTATCTGTACTTTGATAGGAGCAGTCGGCCTTGTCCTTTTTATTATGTTCGAGACCAACAGTCAGAAGCCACTGTTAAATATCAGCGTTTTTCGCCGTAATCGGCTTTTCATTTTATCTAATCTTGCGACATGGCTGAACTATTGTTCCGTAGCCTCAGTAGTCTTTTTACTGAGCCTGTATTTGCAGTATATAAAAGGGTTCTCGGCGGACCAGGCTGGCCTTATTTTACTACTCCAGCCGGCTACGCAGATCATTCTTTCACTGGTGGCTGGTAAGTTGTCCGATAAAATATCGCCTGTGATTCTTTCCACCATAGGCATGGCGCTGATCTTCGTCCCCCTGTGCAGTTTTATTTTTATTAATGCACAAACATCCATAGTATTATTAATAATCACACTCCTGGTGTTTGGGACTGGTTATGGCCTCTTTGCTTCGCCTAACTCCAATGTAGTTATGAGTTCAGTAAGCAAGGAATATTTCGGCGTGGCGGCTGCTACGCAGGCAACCATGCGAACTATGGGCCAGACTACCGCTATGGCCATTACCATGATTGTGATCAATGCTATAATAGGTCAGGCAGTTATTACCCCAGACAACTATCCCGGATTCCTGAATTGTGTACAGATAGCTTTTATCATTTTCTCCTTCATCTGTTTGTCCGGCATAGTAGTTTGTTTCTACCAGCGGACAGCTAAAAAGAGTTAGCCTGCGATATTAGGTTTTGGTAGCTGTTTGATAATCTGGTAGCTGTAAACCAATGGCATATTAGCTTTGGCGAAAACGTCCAATTTATCGTATTTTATCATCAAAAACAACATCACTGCTATATAAAGAAATAAAAATTGTCGTTTCTCAGGTTAATTGACCACCCCTTCTCAGGTTAAATTACCACCTTGTTTCTCAAGCAAAGTATCCACCCCCGGTGCACTTTAAGCCATAGTATCACACAGTTACCACCTCCTTATCAAGATCTTTGTTCGGACGCATTAATGACCGGTAGCTTTTACCGGTAAGGGTAATCACATGAGCGCAGTTCACCAGACGATCAAGGGCGCTCTCGGCGATGACCGGATTGGGGAAGAGAGGATACCAGTCTTTGGGTACTCGATTGGCGGTTACTATCAGAGAGCTGGTGTGGTGACGCCGGTCAATCAGCTCATAGAGGTCTTCCGCCTGAGTCTTGGTAAATTCCTTCATGGCAAAGTCATCCAGGATTAGTAGATGGGGCTTCAAATAATGCTGGACTCTCTTTTCCCAGGTATCATCGGCGCGGCCTCCTCCTAAATCGGATAATAACCGGCTAGCCTTAATAAACAGGACATTATAGCCTGCCCGGCAAGCTTGATGGCCCAGAGCCTGAGCCAGATGAGTCTTTCCCACTCCCACTGGACCACACAGGATCAACGACTCTTTACGTTCGATAAACTGACAGGTCGCCAATTCCCGGATATAGGCCGCCGGTAGTTTGGGATTGAAATTAAAATCAAAGCCTTCCAGATTCTTCTCTTCTTCAAAGCGAGCCCGGATAATCCGGGTAGCCAGTCTCTTATTGGCTCGGTGCTGGACCTCATCCTCCAGCAGTATCTCCAGGAATTGGCTAAAAGCCATTCCTTCTTTTTGGGCTTGATCCAGTCTCATATTCAGAGTCTCTACCATACCGCTTAGTTTGATCATTCTCATTTTATTTTCCAGTTGATGTAAATCAGCCATTATTTCTCTCCTTTAATTTTTGACGGTGCCGCAGATCTCTTCCGGTCCCCGTAAAAACGCCCCGGCTGCTCTATCCGGTTCAAACAAGAGCGTCTGCTTATCCAGATCCCGTTCCAGGATAGTCCTCACCGTCCGGTAACTGGGATCACCAAAGGTATTGGCTCGGGCACAGGCTCGTTCCAACCGCTCCGGACTATATTTCTCTTTCATCCTTAAAATTCCCTGACACTGGCGAAGGTAATGCAAAGCATGCTCCCCAAGCAGAGTCTCTACCGTTTCTCGGGTAGAAGGTCCTACCAGACTGGCCTGTTGACGGCACCAGGCTGGAGTCCGCTGAAAGAAAGCTGCCTTTTCCGGGGGATAGTCATTCCAGTCGGTAACTCTCTGGCCTCGGCTACCTCTGGGGTGAGTCTTGATCAGATTAGAGTCCAGATAAATCTCCACCACTTTGCTTCCCAGTTTCACGTCCACCCTCTTTCCTACATTCTGGTAAGGTACCGAATAAAGAGTGTGAGATACCTGGATATGGCAGTCCAGAGCCACTTTGGCCTGCTGCCAGGTAACTATTTCAAAAAGTGACATCGGCAGCGGTTTAAGCTCTTTTTCTTCAGCCAGTCGAAATAGAGTTAGAGGCTGTTTATGCGTGGTACCATGCTCTCTTACTCCGGCTATTCTAAGACACCACTGGGTAGCTTGCCGGTTGATTTCTTCCTGACTATCAAACTCTCTCCCCGACCAGAAACTATCCCGGATATAGGGTATCATCCTTTCTACACGAGGTTTATCCTTGGGCTTGCCGCTTCTAGCCGGGTCAATGATAACACCGTAATGATGAGCCAGTTCTTCGTATCCCTGATTAAACTTGGGATCATAGAGGTCCGCCTTAAGAATTCCAGTTTTCAAATTATCCGGGACGATTCTTAAAGGGACTCCGCCGAAGAATTTAAAGGCTAAGATGTGACAGGTCAGCCACTCCTGCTGGTCCATCCGGTTGACCACTCGCACAAACATATGCCGGCTGAAGGAAAGAATCATGGTAAAAGCCCATAACCGGCACTTTTTACCGGTTTTAGGATCTTGCCACGTCCCCAGATAACCAAAATCGATCTGGACCTCTTCTCCCGGAGGCGGATCATCCCGCCTCACCGTGATGTTGGTCTTCTTCCAGACATCGGGCAAAAAGCAGCTTAAATAGCGATAAAAACTGGCCTGGGAAACCTCCACTTTTTTACCATCCCGCAACCTCTGCCAGATGGTGGCCGCTTTGGTAGTGGCTAAGGCAATCCGGATTTCCTCCTGGTAGGGCAGTAGCTTAGCAAAAGTCTCTGAGCGGGTAGATGGGTCGGGCGGTTGTGGAATTACCTCAGCGATAAAGGCTTTCCAGCCTTGCGGTGGCGTGGGATCACCCTGATGATATCCCCTGGCCTTCACTGCATAGACATATTTACGAATGGTAACACGGCAAACTCCCAGACTGCGTGAAATTGCACAAATGCTCCTTCCGGCTTGCCAGTGTTCCAGTATTTCCGCGATATCTCGCACCAAAATCCTCCTTCTTACCACAGGCTCAACCTCCTTATTAAGTCAGTTAAGCCTATGATGCTATGTTTCCGGTTTTGGTGCACCAGGGGTGGTCATTAATCGTGAGAATGGGGGTGGTCATTTAGGGTGAGAATTTCTTGCAGAAAGTGGTCATTTACCTTGAGAATCTACACTTTAGCCGAAGAAGCTAAGTTAGACGGCTGTTACGTTATCAAGAGTGACTTGCCGAAAGAGGTTACCAGTCAGGTTATCCATGATCGCTATAAGGATCTGGCGCAAGTCGAACAAGCTTTCCGCACTTGTAAAACAGGCCTGCTGGAAATGCGCCCTTGGTATGCAACTAAGGAAGAGAGTACCCGGGGACATGCCCTGGCGGTAATGTTGGCTTATCAAATCCTCCATTATCTACAACAA
>Ga0153915_10005641_pt1 | contig 11655 bp, 10 predicted proteins | sample Opewatmetagenome_2_FD_107003 | JGI IMG/M metagenome (GOLD analysis project Ga0153915, IMG submission 107003) | Freshwater wetland microbial communities from Ohio, USA - Open water 3 Core 3 Depth 3 metaG | ecosystem: Environmental > Aquatic > Freshwater > Wetlands | place: USA: Ohio, Lake Erie...
TCAGGGTCACCGTGTACGTCTTGTCCTCGGGGAAGAGGTGGAGCACGGTGGCGACCACGGCCATCGGGGCCTGGCCACCCACGACGTTCTCCGGCAGATCGTTCGCGGGCTCGTTCGGGAACACCTGGGTCAGGTTCGTCCCGTCCCCGAAGTCCCATCGGGCGGTCAGCGTGTCCGCGCCCGGGTCGTACAGGCTCGCCCGGAGCATGACGCCGCCCAGGGGGAGCCGCGTCCGCAGGTCGCCCAGGCTCCAGTTCCACGTGGCTTTGTGCTGGACGTTGAAGTTGTGGAACAGCTCCACCGACGTCCCGTTCGGGAACGACACGATGAGCCAGGCGGGGCTGTCTCCGTTCGGCTGCCCGTTGACCGGATCGTCCGCGGGCGTGTAGAGGACCGTGGCTGTGATCGGCGTCTGGGCGCTGAGGTTGAGCATGCCCGTGTCGAGGGATTGGTCCGCGGGGTCGCCCGCCTTGCGCGTGACGCGGAGGGTCGCGAGGGTGGTGCCGTTGGCTCCCACGAGGAGGGTTGCATCATGCCCCTTCTCCCCCGCGAGCACGAGGCGGAGGTCCGCCTGGACCCATGCGCTCGCGGTGAGGCTCCGGATCGTGGGCGGGACGTTGAGGATCGTCACGGAGGCGGTCGCGCTCTCGACCGTGTGCCCGTCCGTGACCTGCACCGCGACCTGTCCCGAGAACTCGTCCGTGTAGGTGACCGTGGCGATCGGCGAGGATGACCAGGCTGTATTCCACGTCCCGTTGTCCGTGAAAGACCACCGGTACTCGAGGGCGTCCCCCTCCGGGTCGGAGGATTTCGAGGCGTTGAGGAGAATCGCGTCCCCCTCGCTGCCCGTATACGGTCCGCCGGCGTTGGCGACGGGAGGCAGGTTCCCCGTGACCACAACCGGCGCGGATTCCGCATCCGGCGTCCCTGTCCGGAACATGTCCACGTGAGCGCGCGGCAGCATGACGGATCCCGCGCCGAGCGCGGGGGCCACCAGGGTGTAGAACCGTGTCACGTTCACGTAGGGCGTGGGCGCTGAGTAGTTGCCCTGGCCATTGACCTCGGGGGCGGGCAGGGACGCGTTCCACTCCAGGGTCATCGACCCGTTCGCGTGGTTCACGACGAGGTCCGGCGGGACCGAGTAGCTGCCCGTCGCCACGCTCCATCCCACAGGCACGTCGTCCTGAATGATCCCGTTGGTCACATTGACGTTCTGCGTCTCACCATCGTCCGTCGCCCAGACCGCCAGGTTCGTCGCATCGAGCCGGACCCGCACGGTCGCTCCCGCCGTTCCATGGGTCGACGTCCAGAGCGGCAGCTTCCCGACGACCACCGTCGCGTGGGATCGCAGGTAGGCCCACAGCGCGACCTGCGTATTGTCGTTGGGACCGTTGTAGAAGGGATGCTCGATCATCGAGCGCAGGGCGAACGGAAGGGTCTCCCCCCCAACCCGGAACGCCACGCCCGCGACCGAGAACTGCATCTCCTCCATGTCCCACCAGGCAGGTCCGGTCAGGTAGCCCGCGAGCACGTACTCGCCGAAGGAGTACAGCAGGCTGCCATGGGCCGGGATCGTCCCGTTGGTCAGGACCGCGTCCGCGGTCGTGTCCTCCGGATCCGGCGGGGGCGACTGGGACGGATGGGGGCTCATGAGCACCGCCTCCTCCGAGATGACGACGGGCACGCTGGCCGTGTTCGTCACCCGAATCCCCACAGGCAGGACCTCCGAATGCCCGTTCAGCACGAAGGTCTCGTTCTCCATGACGACGCTCACGAACCCCCGGGCGTACGCCTCCCAGAACCCCACGGATCCCTGCGTCGTGGCCGGCGCCGGGGGCGCGCTCGACAGGGCCAGGCTCCCGACCGCGACGACTCCTGCGACCAGCAGGACCATTGAACGCGCATCGAGGACTCCCTTCATCAACGCCCTTCGAGTGTGGCCCGTATTCATGATGGAAACGAGTCGCTTAAGCGTGCCGTTTTGATTTTCACTAATTCTCACCGCTGATTCTCTTATCTGATAGCATCCGGATCGCCTCCCGGGGAACCCTCCCGGGCGGCCCGCGGCCGGCGATGCCTTGAAGTCCCCGGACCGGTTGCGGGCGTTCCGTGCTCTTCTACGACCCGCGCTTCCTGGAGCACGTGTCGTCCCCCATGCACGTCGAGCGGCCCGAGCGCCTCGAGGCCATCGTAGACCGGCTGCGGCAGGAGGACCTGTTCCGGGACGTCCACGCGCCATCCCCCGAGGCCGTGACGGAGTTGCGGCGTGTGCACCGCGCGGCCTTCCTGGAGTACTTCGAGCATCTGTCGGAGGGCGTCCTGGACCCCGAGACCGCGGTCCATCCGGAGACCTGGGGCATCGCCCTCCTGGCCGCGGGCGCCGTGATCCAGGCGACCCGTGATTCGGTCGCGCAGGGAGCCCCCGCGGTCGCCCTGGTCCGTCCTCCCGGTCACCACGCCGGGCCCGACTACGGGGGAGGCTTCTGCTACCTGAACAACGTCGCGGCGGCCGCCGCGGACCAGGTCGCGCAGGGTCGCCGGGTGGCCATCCTGGACTTCGACGCCCACCACGGGAACGGGACGAGCGAGATCTTCGAGGACGAGGCCGCGGTGCTCTACATATCGACCCACCAGTTCGGCATCTACCCGGGTACCGGCGCGGCCGAGGACGTCGGGAAGGGCGAGGGCCGCGGGTTCAACGTGAACATCCCCTTCACCGCAGGGTGCGGGGACGAGTCCTTCCGCCTCGCCTTCGACCAGATCGTCGCGCCCGTGGTCCGCGAGTACAAACCGGACCTGGTCCTGGTCAGCCTGGGGATCGACGCCCACTACCGCGACCCCCTGACGGGGCTCTCCCTGTCTTCGCCCGGCTACGTGGACCTGATGACCCGCAGCGCGGAGCTCGCGCACGAGCTCTGCGGGGACCGGTTCGTCGTCGCGCTCGAGGGCGGCTACCATCTCCAGGCCCTCTCCGAGGTCTACGCGGGGGTCGTGGCGCGCATGAACCGCCGGAGGGTGGACCTCGAGCTCACCCAGCTGCTCGATGCGAAGGGGAAGGGCCGCCCGGCGATCGAGTCGACCAAGCGCGCCCACAAGGAGTTCTGGAACCTACGTTGAGCGGCCGAGTTTGCGCTCCGTGACCTTCCGCTCCTTCTCCTTGAGGATGCGTTTGTACAGGGTCTCCAGGAGATCCTTCATCGCGAGGTGGAGGTCCCAGTCGAAGTGGTTCGCGTAGTACATCTGGTGGGTTGTCTGGAAGCGGCAGCGTATGGAATACTTCCAGCGGTCCCCGTTGGGCTTGTACTTCTGCACGTGGAGGGACAGGGTGCGCGGCGTCACGAGCTGCCCGATCCGCCGCATCTCCTTCTGCACCACCGCGTAGATCTCGTCGTACGTCTCCGCCGGTTCGTCCTCGAGGCCGCTGACCTCCACGAAGAGCTGCTCGCGCTCCCGGAGGCCCGCGAGGAAGTGCATCAGGTCGAGCTTCGTGACGATGCCCACGAGCTCCTCGCCGTCCAGCACGAAGACGGAGGACACATCCTCCTTGAGCATGCGCTCCGCGGTCCGGTGCAGGTCGCTCTCCGTGCCGATGGTGATCGCGGGCGTATGCATCACGCCCTTCACCTCGATCTCCACCTTGTCGTGGCGCGTGCCGTAGTCGCCGAGCTGCTTGCGGACCTTGGGCTGGGCGAACAGGTCCACGACGTCCTTCATCCCGATGGCGCCGCGGAGGCGGCGGTTCTTGTCCACGACGGGGATGGACCGCTCGCCGAGGGACCGCATCACGTGGACGGCACGGTCCACGGTCTCCGTCTCGGACACGCCCTGGGGATTCGGGGTCATGAAGTCCCGGAGAGGCAAGCCCGACAGGACGTCACTCTCGACGAGGGCGCGGACGAGGTCCGTCCGCGAGATGATGCCGAGCACCTTCTTCTTCCGCACCACAGGCAGGGCACGGAAGCCCGTCGTGATGAGTAGCTCGGCGGCCTCGGGGAGGCTCATGTCCGGCGTGACCTCGGGGGCCTCCGTGACGACGGTCGACACCTTCGTCGAGGGCGGGAGGGCGTGCCGCTTCATGAGCTCCCGCATGGTCACGATGCCGCGGAGCTTCCCGCGCGTGCCCACGGGGATCTCGTGCACGTCATGCTTCTTCATGCGACCGAGGACCTCGCCCAGGTCGTCCTCCGGGGCCGCCCACACGATCTCGCTCGTCATGAAGTCGGAAACCCGTAGGTCTTGTACGTTCCGACGTGCCATGGCAAAACCACCCTGCGGGGGAGGTTCCGTAGTAGGTCGGGCTATAATAACCTTATTTGGTCGCGCATCGTTCGACGGCTTCGTGCGGGTCCGGGCGACGGTCCGCTTCCATGGCCGGGTGCAGGGCGTCTACTTCCGCGCGCACTGCGAGGAGGAGGCCCGGTCCCTCGGTCTCGATGGATACGTACGCAACCTGCCCGACGGGACCGTGGAGGCCGTGTTCGAGGGCGAGCGCCACCTGGTCGAGGAATGCATCGAATGGAACCGGAAATCCCAGCCCGCGGCCCGGGTGACGTCTGCGGTTGTGGAGTGGGGTGCCGCCACGGGCGAGTACCGCGGCTTCGAGATCCGGCGGTGACACGATCCGGCCCAGGCGTCACGCCCCGCTCGTCCGAGCCTAGTCGAGCCGGATGTGGTAGGTCCGCTCCGGCGTGTCCTTGTGGATGACCCAGGCCTGGTCCTCGGAGAGGATTCCCTTCTCGATCCACGCCCGCGTCTTTTTCGGAACCGTCGCGGGCCCCAGCACGGCGCCGGGGCGTCTCGGATCGTCGATGTAGTCCGTCTCGAGGAGGAAGTTCGGCCCGCCCTTGAGCGCCTCCGTGACGAGGACCTCCTTGGCCAGGATGGACGGCACGAGGCCCTGGGTGTCCTCGGGGCGGGTGAGCGGGGTGGCGTGATGCTTGACCACCCGGTTCCGGTCGAGGCCTGCCCGGGTCGCGATCGCGGCGAACTCCGCGTACGTCGCGGGGGTTGGGTCTTCCGTGTGGAGGACGACCGCGCAGCCGAGGCGCTTCGCCGCCCGCATGGCATACTCCATCACCTCGTTGCACGCCGCGATGATCTCGGGGCCCACGGGGAAATGCGGACGGCCGATCTCGCCGATGGCCACGGCCTTGCCTTGGGCGACATAGCGGGACGCGAGGTCGAGCCCCTGCTTCATCGCCGCGACGGCTGCCTCGAACCCCTGGACTTCCTTGAGGTGGAGGCACTCGACCGGATACGGCCCGAGGGCCACGAAGACCTGGAGTTTCGTGGCCGCACGGATCGCGTCGGCCATGGCGAGCGTCTTGCGGTACGCGCGGTCGTAGTCCGAGCCGCGGTTGATCGGTATGTCCTCGTAGGGCGAATGCGTGAGAAGGAGCGCGGTGCCCCCGGCCTTCTCGAACAGCTTCGCGCCTTCCACGCCGAGGAATTCGGGCCGGAAGTGGATGTGATTGTCGAAGATGGGGAGATGCTTGGCCATCCGGGCTTTCCCTCGAACCCGACGCAAGCCCGTGAGGGCGATAAAGGGTTCGCACTTACGCGCACGACGCGCAACGACGAATCGCTACCCGGAGTCGGCCTCGCGCCTACCGTAGCAGGCCTGCCGCTTTCAGCTCGACCGTGATTTTCTCGACGGCTTCCTCGACGTCCGAGGGTTTGCGCGCGCCGGTGCATACGAGCTTCCCGCTCCCGAACAGGAGTACGACCACCTTCGGCTGGTCGATGCGGTACACGAGGCCCGGGAACTGCTCCGGCTCGTACTCCACCTTCTCCAGGCCCAGGGAGATCGCGATCGCGTTCAGGTTGATCTCCGTCCCGAGGTCGGACGACGCGACGATGTTCTGCACCTCGATCTCGGGGTTCTTCTTGATCGGGATGCCCGCAGCCTCGATCTGCTTCGCGACCAGGTCAATGGCCGTCTTCACGTGCTCCAGGCTCTTTGCGCCCGTGCACACGACCTTGCCGCTGCGGAAGAGGAGGGTGGCCGTCTTCGGCTCTTTGAGGCGATAGATCAGACCGGGGAACTGCTCCGGCTCGTACTCCGCGCCGCCGAGGGCGAGGGCGATCGCCTGGAGGTCCAACTCCTCCCCGAGGGAGGTCGACGCGACGACGTTCTCGATCTTTATCTTCGCCAAGGTGACACCTCAGAACGGGCGGAGGCACGTTCCCTCCACGCCGTCGGCTCCGAGGGCATTTATATAGTCCTTTATAAAGGTTGACGCGCCGTGTCCCGTTTTCCCCGGGCGGAACGCCGAGTCAGCGGGGCGGAAGCAGGGTCGCCTCGCGGGCTTTCACGAGGGCGAAGAGGACGCGGTTCACCGGGGTCTCCACGCCGGCCTTCTCGGCCTCGCGGAGGACGGCGCCCGTGATCGCGTCGATCTCCGTACGACGCCCGCGGTCCAGGTCTTGGAGCATGCTCGCGCGGTTCGTGGCCGTGCGCCGGGCCACAAGCCGTGTCCGGCGGACCAGATCCTCGGCGTCCACGCGAGCCCCCGCGGCGCGCGCGACGCCCGCGGTCTCGCGGGCCACGTCCTCGAGAAGTCGGCGGAGGGCCGGGTCCTCTACGAGCCGGCCGTTGGGGACGCCCGCGAGCGCGGCGAGAGGGTTGATCGCCGCGTTCACGACGAGCTTGGCCCACAGCTCCGACCGCACGTCCGCGGTGATTCGCGTGCGAATGCCCGCCTCGTCGAGCAGATCGCGCAACCGGACGACCGTGCTCTCGTCGACCTTGGTCCACGCCCCGATCGTGGTGTCGCCGAGTCCTGCATGACGGATCTCCCCCGGACCGAGGTAGGTAACGCCGTGGGCCGTCGTGCCCGCGATGACTCGACGCGCGGTCCGTGCGATGAGGTTCGCGTTGTCGATTCCGTTCTGCAGCGTGAGGAAGACCGCGGTCGAGCCGAAGCGCCGGAGCGATCGCATGGCGTCCGAAGTGTCATAGGACTTCGTGGCGATGATCACGAGCTCCGGGTGGGCGTCTCTCGGGATGCGCGTGGCGGACCGAGGTCGCATCACGCGCACGCTCTTCCCCGTCATTCGCAGGCCATGGGCACGCACCGCCTTCATGTGGTCCTCGCGACCGATGAGGGTCACATCATGACGCACGGAGAGGAGACCGCCGAAGAAACTCCCCATGGCTCCGGCGCCGAAGACCAGGATGTCCACGAACCCGGGATGCGTTGGCCGACGAAAATGCTTTCGCCCTCACAAAAATATGTCGAATTATATATGTCTCTGAATATGATTCGTTCACAGCCGTTCTCACTAAGTTTAAGTCCTGTTACATCATACGGATTCTCAGGAGGAAACCTGTGGCCAAGAAGGGAAAGAAGGGCAAGAAAGGAAAGAAGCGCTAAACGCCCCGACGACTTTGGGCAGGGGGCCGCCCTGGCGCGGCTCGTTCTGACGCACTTCTTTCCGTGTTTTTCTTCCTTTCTTCTTTTGAAATCCGGTCCGCTACGCGGAGCGGCTCTGGGTACGTTTCCCGCGTTGCGCGTCTCGTGAGCGCGAGCGCGCCCTCCAGGGAGACGCGGTGGCCCACGGAGACGTAGATCGGACGGGATGAACCGGGTGGCCTCCATGCGTAGCCCCGTACGCTTCCCTCCAGACGGATGGGCACGACGTCCTTCGCAACTCGCCTCGACAGGACTGGCCGGCCTGCGAGCGGATGCTTCGCAATGCCGATGGTGGGAAGGTCGAGCTTCGCGCCCGCGTAGCAAGCGAACCCGAAGAGGAGGGGGTGGAGGCGGCCGTGGCCGTCCACGAACAGTACGTCGGGCTTCCGAGTCAGTCCCTCGAGGGCGGCGCGGATCGCGGGGAACTCCCGAAATGCGAGGTACGTCGGGATGTAGGGGAAATCGGCCCGAATGTGCCGGACCACGATCTCGGTGGGCTCGAGACTTGCCGCATCGATCGTTACCGCGACGGCGAAGGCCCGGTCTCCCACGTAGGACACGTCCGCTCCCCCGAACCTCTCGATGACCGTGTCCTCATCCTGCTCCCGAATCCGTCCCGCGAGCCGTCGCTGCTCGTCCCTCAACTCCCGCAACAAGGGCGTCTCCGGGAGCGCATCGAGGAAACGCGAGCGGATTGCACGCTCTCCCGACTCCATCGTCCCTTCCTCCCCGAGGAGCCTTCCGGCTCCCGGAAGAATGGGCCGGCCATCGGCCCGAACCACGCGATGCGCCCCGCTCATGTCCGGATGGTCTCGGACCCACTCGGCGACGGCTCGGGCCGCCCGCACGTCGCCCAGGGCCCGGGCCACCGCACCGCACGTCGCCACGTTGCCCCGCGGGATGTGGTCCATGCACGCCTGCAGCGCGTCCGCGAACCCGGAGGTCACGGGCTCTCCCGAAGCCCCTGGGCCCACAAAACCTTTCTACGTTCGTCCCCATCGGCGGCGAACGCATGTCTCTCCTCCTGCGCGGCGGGCTGGTCGTCACGCAGGACGCCGGGCGCCACATCACGACAGGGGACGTGCTCGTGGACGACGGCCGGATTGTCGCCGTGGGGGAGACGTCGGGTTCGGCTGACGACGTGATTGACTGCCGCGGATGCGCGGTGCTCCCGGGTTTGATCAACACGCATCAGCACGTCGCGAACACCCTCCTCCGAGGGATCGCGGACGACGTGCCGCTCGAGGAGATGCTCGCGCGATTCTTTCCCATGGACGCCAAGTTCACGCGGCGGGATGTGCAGATGGGGGCGCTCCTGGGCTGTGCGGAGATGATCCGCTCCGGGACCACGAGCTTCCAGGACCTCTTCTACTGGGAGGACGAGGTCGCGCGCGCGGTGCGGGAGTCGGGGATGCGCGGCTTTCTTTCGTGGGTCACCCTCGACGAGTCCTTCACGACGCAACACGGCAACCCCGTGAAGAACGCGGACGCCTTCGTGGCGAAGCACAAGGGCGACCCCCTCGTGACCCCGGGTGTCGGCGTCCAAGGCGTCTATGTCGCCTCGGAGGAAACCTTCCGTGCCGCCCGCGAGGTCGCGGATCGCCACGGCGTCCGGATGCACGTCCACCTGTCCGAAACCCGGAAGGAGGTCTACGACCACGTGGCCAAGACGGGCCAGCGTCCTGCGGAGTGGCTCGAAGGGATTGGCTTCCTCCATGACCGCCTGAACGTGGCCCATGGCGTCTGGCTCACCCTCAACGAAGTCCGACTGCTCGCCCGACGCGGCGTCAGCGTGGCCCACTGTCCCGTGTCCAACATGAAGCTCGCCTCGGGAGGCGTCGCGCCCGTCCCGGAGATGCTCGAGGCCGGCGTGGCGGTCGCCCTGGGCACGGACTCCGCCCTGTCGAACAACTCGGCGGACCTCTTTGCGGAGATGAAGACGGCGTCCCTCCTGCACAAGGCGACGCGCTGGGACGCGCGCGTCCTCCCGGCGCAGCGCGTGCTCGACCTGGTGACGATCGACGCGGCGCGCGCGCTCGGCGTGTCCTCGACGCTCGGCTCGATCGAGGTGGGCAAGGTCGCGGACCTCGCCGTGGTCTCGTTGCGTCACCCGCACACCACGCCTTTTTATCCGGCAAACGTCATCAGCCGTCTGGTCTACAGCAGTCGAGGCAGCGATGTCCAGGCGACGATCGTCGACGGCCGCGTTCTCATGGCCGGGGGAGTCCTCCGGACCGTCGACGAGAGCACGGTCATCGAGCGCGCCCAGGAGACCGCGAAGGAACTGCTCGGGGCATGAACCGTGATCTGCGGAATCGATGAAGCGGGCCGCGGCCCCGTCCTCGGCCCCCTGGTCGTCGCGGGCGTCTTGGTCGAATCCGACGTGCCGCTCCGCCATCTCAACGTGCGGGACTCCAAGAAGCTCTCGCCCGAGCGGCGCGAGCTCCTCGCCCCGGAAATCGAGAAAATCGCCCGGTGCGAGGTGGTCGTCGTCCCCGCGAAGGACATCGACGTGATGCGCGCCGAGATGTCCCTCAACGATTTCGAGGTGCGCCTCTTCGCCTCCCTCGTGGAGAAGCTCCACCCCGAGACGGCCTACGTCGACGCGGTCGACGTGGACGAGGTTGAGTTCAAGCGCGCGATCCTCAAGCTCCTCCCCTTCGAGGTCGAGATCGTCTCCCAGCACGAGGCGGACGACCTGTTCCCCGTGGTCAGCGCGGCCTCCATCGTCGCCAAGGTGCGCCGCGACGCGGAGATGCGGAAGATCGAGGCGGAGCTGGGCGAACCTCTCGGCTCGGGCTACCCGTCCGACCCGGCCACCATTGCGTTCCTGGAAAAATGGATTAAGGAGAAGGGGTCTCCGCCGCCCCACACCCGGTTGACGTGGGACACCACGCGGCGTCTCCTCGCCGAGGCCAAGACCCGGAAGCTGGACGAGTTCGGGCGGGACAAGGCATGAGAGATCTTCTCGAAGGCATCATCGCCAAGTTCAACGCGAAGGTGGACTCCGACCCCAAGCTGAGCGAGGAGATCGGCGACCTCGAGAAGACGGTCCTCATCGAGCTCAAGGACGGGACCCAGTGGCACTTCACGCTCAAGGATCGCCACGTCGCCGCCCTCTTGGACGGCGGCATCGAGCGGGCGGACATCACCCTGATCACGGACGCGGACACGCTGCGCGCACTGATCCTGCGCGAGATGGGGCCGTTCAAGGCGTACGCGACGGGCAAGCTCCGGTTCAAGGGCAGCCTGGACGACCTCGCGCGGTTCCGCAAGTTCTTCTGAGGTCGGCCCACGATAGGTTTAAGGCGGAGTGGCCAATCCTCAGGTCGACGTAGCGGGGTGGGGTAGCCAGGATATCCCGTCGGGCTCATACCCCGGGACTCCCGGGTCCCCGGTGAGACACCCGGAGATCGATGGTTCAAACGGTGCCGAGGATGCGCCTCGGTCCCTGAGATTCCATCCCCCGCTATCCCCCTTTTCCTCCCCTCGCGCCATCCGTTCCCGAGGGCGCTGGGTGTGCGGCTGATTCTCACGTCGCAACGTTTATGCCCGCACCCCTCGTCGGCTAGCCGTCCGCAGGCCGGAGCCCCATGGAACGTGTGAAGACCGGCGTCGACGGCCTCGACGCGATGCTCAACGGCGGCCTGCTTCCCGCACGGCCCTACATCATCTCGGGGCCCACGGGGAGCGGCAAGACCATCCTGGCCACGCAGTTCCTCGTCGACGGCCTGAAGCGCGGGGAGCGGTGCCTGCTCGTCACGCTGGACGAGGCGACCATCGAGGTCAAGTCCAACATGGCCATGTTCGGCTGGAACCTGGACCGTCTCAAGATCCTGGACGCCACGCCGGACGTGCGCGCGCACAAGCGCCAGCGTTCCGTGATCGACGTGGGCACGGCGCTCGACGTGCGGGACATGGAGGACGTCTCGGACATCCGGCAGTCCTCCCAGATCCGCGCGCTCGAGGTGACCGTCCACAGCGTCCAGAAGATGATCAAGCAGGAGTTCGCGGGCCGCCTGGAGAAGACCAAGGAGCGGTACAAACGGATCGTGATCGACTCCATGACCGCCCTGAAGATGTTCTCCATGCAGGGCGAGGACAGCCGCATCCTCATCCAATCCTTCATGCGCTTCCTCTCCGAGCTCGAGGCCACGACGCTCATCGTCTCCGAGCATCTGGACCGGAAGGCGATCGAGACCGAGTTCTTCCTCGGACGTGGCGAGAACCGCCTGCACAA
>Ga0153915_10005642_pt1 | contig 11655 bp, 11 predicted proteins | sample Opewatmetagenome_2_FD_107003 | JGI IMG/M metagenome (GOLD analysis project Ga0153915, IMG submission 107003) | Freshwater wetland microbial communities from Ohio, USA - Open water 3 Core 3 Depth 3 metaG | ecosystem: Environmental > Aquatic > Freshwater > Wetlands | place: USA: Ohio, Lake Erie...
CCTCTCTGGCCCAGGGGCCGGCGAGCCACGACGCGAGCGGCACCTCGAAGCCGCGCTTGGGCGCTCGCCTAACCTCCTCCGGGAGCAAACCCGCGGTCGCGGCCCGCAGCACCGCCTTGGTCTTCCAGCCGCGCAGCAAGAGCGCCGGCGGGAATGTCGCAACCCGCTCGAGCAGCTCGTGGTCGAGGAATGGCGAGCGGGCCTCCAGCGAATTCGCCATCGTCGCGCGGTCCATCTTCACGAGCAGGTCACCCGGGAGAAAGAACTCGATCTCCTGCGCCCGCATCCGGTTGACCGGTTCGCTTCCCTCCACCTGCGGCACCGTATCCGAGCCGCCCTCCCCGCCCAGGAGCTCCGCCGCCTCCGCGCGGGTGAGCTTGACGGGTCCCCATCTCAGGTAGGGATCGGCGCCGGAACGCAGGCCTTCCGCCAGGCGCTCGCGCCACGCCGCCGGAACCCCGGGCAAGAGCCGGGCGGCGACCGGGCCCCACCGCCGCGCACCGGGCAGACCCGAGAGGCGTGCGGCCAGGAACCTCCGGTAACCAGCAAGCCCCTCGTCACCGCCGTCACCGTTGAGGACGACCTTTACCAGCCGTTTGGCCTCCCGCGCCACCAAGTAGGTGGGGATGCACGAGGGGTCCGCGAGAGGCTCGTCGAAAACCTCGGCCATCGTCGGGAGGAGGCCGAGCCCCTCCTCGGGCCGCACCTCGACGACGCTGAGCTCCGCACCGGCGCGGGTCGCGTTGGCGCGTGCCAGCGGCAGCTCGTCCCCCGCGCCGCCGAACGTCACCGTGATCGCCCGCAGCGAGGTGGCCTCGCGCGCCGCGAGACAGGCCACGGTCCCCGAATCCAGCCCACCCGAGAGGAGGACGCCGAGAGGGACGTCGGACCGCAGGCGCAAGCGAACCGACTCGCGCAGCAGGTGCATCAGCTCCCGCTGCGCTTCGGCGAAGCTCGCCCGCGGCTCGGGTTCCAGGTCGAGTCGCCAGTAGCGTTCTTCCCGGATCTCGCCTGTGCGCAGGTTCAGCCGCAGCCAATGGGCGGGGGGAAGCTTGTGCACCCCGGCGAGGATGCACTGCCCCTCGGGCACGAAGCCGAACCTTAGGAACGAGCCCACCGCGCCCGGTTCCAGCGCCGGCTTGGGTGCCAACGCCATGCGCAGGGCCTTCAGCTCGGAAGCGAACGTCACACCCCCGGCGTTCGCGGTCCAGTAGAGCGGCTTCTTGCCGAGACGGTCGCGGGCCAGGAAGAGCGCGTGGCGGCCGGTGTCCAGCACCGCGAGTGCGAACATCCCACGCAGGTGCTGAAGCATCCCGGTGCCGTAGTCCTCCCAGAGGTGCACGAGCACCTCGGTGTCCCCGACGGAGCGCAGGTGGTGGCCGCGAGCCAGGAGGTCTTCGCGCAGCTCCCTGTAGTTGTAGATCTCGCCGTTGCAGACCGCGACCACCGCCCCGCCTTCGTCGGTTATCGGCTGGTCGCCCGTGGCAAGGTCGATGATTGCGAGCCTTCGAGCACCGAGCGCCCAGCCTGTACCGGACCGTGACGCCCCCGCATCCGGGCCGCGGTGCACGAGCCTGTCCAGCATGGCATCGACCAGCTCGCGCTCGCCCCCGGGCGTCCGGCCCGCAAAACCTGCGATCCCGCACATCGCCCCGACTCTAGCTGGCGGCGGCACCTGGGACAAGCGGCGCGGCGGGTATACTCGCGCCGTGGCGCTGGACCTCGCCCATTGGCTGCCCGAGTTCCCCGTTCGCCAGCATTGCCTCTATCTCAACCACGCTGCGGTCGCGCCGCTGCCGGCACGGGTGGCGGAGGCGATGCGCGCGCAGATCGCCGATCAGGAGAAGAACGGTGGGCATAACTGGGACCGTTGGAAGGAGACCGAGCTCTCCGTTCGCGCGCTCGCGGCCGAGCTGGTGGGGTGTCGCGCGCCGGACGTTTCGCTGGTGCGCAGCACCTCCGAGGGGATCTCGCTGATCGCGCAAGGCCTTCCATGGAGGAAGGGCGACGCGGTTCTCGTCGGTGAGGAGGAGTTTGCCGCCAACGTCGCCCCCTACCTTGCCCTCAACCGGCGTGGGGTGGCGGTGCGACGCTTCCCCACGCCGAGCGGCCGCATCGAGCTCGAGACGGTGCTGCCTCTGCTGGCGCCGCCGGTCAAACTGCTGGCGCTGTCGTGGGTGGCGTTCCACACCGGTTGGGTCGCGCCGGTCGCCGAGCTGGCCCGTGAGGCACACGAACGCAAGATCCTGGTCGTACTGGACGCCATTCAGGGGCTCGGGGTGCTACCCGACCGCTTCCCCGACCTGGGGGTGGACGCCCTGGTGGCCGACGGGCACAAGTGGTTGCTGGGCCCCGAAGGGATCGGGATCATGGTGACCACCCGTCAGCTGCGCTCCGGCCTGCACCCGGTGCTTGCCGGGTGGCTCAACGTCCGCCGGCCGGGGCGCCAGTTCTTCTTGCACGAGCTTGCCTTCCACGAGGACGGCCGGCGCTTCGAGCCGGGCGCGATGCCCAACATCCTGCTGGCAGGCCTCGCTGCTTCCCTCGACCTGCTCCTCGAGGTGGGACCCGATGAGGTCTTCGAGCGGGTCGTCTCCCACACCCGCTCGATCACACAGACGCTCGTCAAGGCCGGATGGCACGTCGGCTCGCCGGGCTCGGGACACCCTATCGCAGGGATCGTGGCGGCCCGGCACCCCTTCCTCCCCGCCGACGAGATCGCCCGCCGTCTGCGCGAGAGACAGATTGAGGTGACCGCCCGCCAGGGGTGGGTGCGTTTCTCGCCCCACTTCTATGCGACGGCCGGTGAGCTCGACGCGCTCGCCGTGATCCTGGGTAAACTTTAATGAGACGAGGTATACTTTGCGGATGGCCAGAGACCGCGCCGTCGACGTCTTGATCCTGGGCGGAGGACCGGCCGGAAGCACCGCTGGGGCGATGCTGGCTGCGGCAGGGATCGAGACCCTTATCGTCGAGGGCGAGCACTTTCCGCGCTTCCACGTCGGCGAGTCGCTGCTGCCGCACAACCTGCCGCTGTTCGACCGACTCGGCGTGCACGACGTCGTGCGCTCGCTTCCCCACACGCGCCGCAAAGACGGCGCCAGCTTCGTCACCCACGATGGCAGCAGGCACATCGTGTACTGGTTCGACGAGGCGCTGCCGCCGGCGGTCCCGCACGCATACCAGGTTCGGCGTGACGAGCTGGACAAGGCGCTGCTGGACCACGCGCGCGCCGCGGGCGCCGAGGTGCTGGAGGGATGGCACGCAACTACGCCAAAGTGGGATGGCCGGCGCCTCACGGGCCTGGTTGTGCGCGACCCCGAGGGCACCGAGCACCTGCTGCGAAGCCGGGTGTTTCTCGACGCCAGCGGGCAGTCGTCGTTCCTGGCCTCCCGCATGGGCTGGCGCTTCCCCTACCAGAGGCACCGCAAGGTCGCTGCCGTTTCCCACTTTCGCGGCGTCTGGCTGCCCGACGGGCGCGAGGCCGGCAACATCACCATTGCCCTCACGGAGGGCGGCTGGTTCTGGCTGATCCCCTTCGCCGACGACACGGTCTCGGTCGGGGTGGTGCTCGACGTCGAGAAGTGGCGCACACACGGCAACCCCGAAAGCCTCTTCGCCGCCGCGGTGGAGGCGACCCCGGAGGTGGGGAGGCGCCTCGCCGGTGCCGCGCGCCTGATCCCGTTCAGCGCGATCCAGAACTTCTCCTACCGCGTCATGCAGATCGGCGGGGATGGGTTCTGCATGATCGGTGACGCGGCGGGGTTCCTCGACCCGATCTTCTCCACAGGGGTCTTCATCGGGACCACGACCGGCGCCTCCGCCGCGCAAGACGTGACCGAAGCGCTGGCCCGAAAGGGTCGCGTCGAGGCGAGCGACTTCGGGCCGACCATCGCGCTCACGCGGACGCTGCACCGGATCTTCTTCTCGTTCATTCGCGCCTATTACGACCCGCACTTTCTGGCGTTCTTCTTCAACCCCAGCAACAGGCTGCAACTCCAGGCGGCGGTGGTCTCCCTGCTGGCGGCCGATGTCGTGCGGCCGGGCAGGTGGCGACGCACATCTCGGTACCGAGTGCTGCTCGGCCTGGCCCGCCTGCAGCGGTGGGGCTCACGCTGGGGCTGTCACCTCGTCCCCCCGTTGGACGTCGCTCCGGCAGGGACGGCACGCTGAGATGAGCGCCGCGACTACGGAAGGTCTGGAACCACTCGAGGCTCGGGCGCAGCGCCCGCTGCTGCGCTGGTTGCTCGGTTGGGCGTCCCCCCACCGAGGTCGCATCGTGCTCGCCACCGTGCTCGTGCTCGCTGGCTCGGTTCTCCAGGTGGCAGGGCCCCTCATAACCGCGGCGGCGATCGATCTCTACCTCAAGCCCGAAACCGGGACGGCGGCCCGGCACGTCCTGCACTTCATCCAGGCCCTTCATCTGCCGAGCACCGGCGGGGCAGGCCTGGCGACCCTCACCGCGCTCTACCTGGCGACCCTTCTCGCCTCCGCCGCCCTGCTCTCCATGCAAGCCCGCACCATGCTCATGACCGGCCAGCTTGTCATGCGCGACCTGCGCGACGCCCTGTTCGCCCACCTCCAGAGGCTCGAGGTTGCATGGTTCTCCCGCACTCCTGCCGGCCGCGTCATCACCCGGCTCACCAGTGACGTGGAGGCACTCAACGAACTTTTCACATCCGGCCTGGTGGACATCCTCTCCGACGTGATGGTGCTGGGCGGGATCGCAGGGATCTTGTTTGCGCTCGACTGGCGCCTGGCACTGGTGGCGTTCGCAACGCTGCCTCTTATGATCTTGCTTTCCTCGTGGTTCCGGAAGCGGGCGCGCACGATCTACCGCGAGGTGCGAACGCGCGTCGCGGCGATCAACACTCACCTGCAGGAGCACCTGGCCGGTATGTCGGTCGTGCAGCTTGCGCGCGCCGAGGCGAGGGCCTCTGGCAAGTTTCGCGAGCTCGATGCCGCCCACCGCGACGTGAACATCCGAGGGGTCTTCTACTACGCGGTGTTCTACCCGTGCGTCGAGCTGCTGATCTCGGGCGGGATGGCGGTGCTGCTGGTGGCCGGGGGCGTGTGGACGAAGGGCGGGACGCTCTCGCTCGGTGTGCTTGTTGCGTTTCTGCAGTACGTGCAGCGCTTCTTCCGGCCCATCGCCGACCTGGCCGAGAACTACAACATCCTCCAGGCCTCGTTCGCCGCCGCCGAGCGCCTCCAGGGCCTTCTGGCCACCGAGCCTCAGATCCTGCAGCCCGCCTCTCCGGTGGCACCGCCAACGCGAGGCGCAACGTTCGCTTTCGAGGGTGTCTCCTTCGCGTACGAGGAGGAGCGCTGGGCGATCCGCGAGCTCTCCTTCGCGGCGCGGGCCGGCGAACGCCTGGCCGTGGTAGGTCACACCGGGGCCGGCAAGAGCACCCTCGTCAACCTGCTGTTGCGCTTCTACGACCCCCAACGCGGCTCAGTGATCGTGGACGGTGTCGATGTCCGTCGCTGGGACCTCTCGCAGCTGCGGCGCCGATTTGCGGTCGTGCTACAAGAGATCGACTGCTTCGCCGGAACGCTGCGCGAGAACGTCTCGCTCGGGCGGCCCGGGATCGACGACGCCCGCATTCGGTGGGGGCTGGAGCAGGTCGGGGCAGGCCCGGTTCTCTCGCGCCTGCGCCAGGGGCTCGACACCACCCTCGGCGAGCGTGGCACCGGACTTTCCACGGGCGAGCGTCAGCTCGTGTCGTTCGCCCGCGCGCTTGTCGGCAACCCCGAGTTCCTGCTTTTGGACGAAGCGACCGCCTCTGTGGATCCGCTGACCGAGGCGATCATCCAGAAGGCGCTGGAGCGGCTCCTTGAGGGGCGCACGGCGCTGATCATCGCGCACCGCCTGGCGACCGTCGTAGGGTGCGACCGCGTTCTCGTCCTGCACCTCGGTTGTCTTGTCGAGGAAGGGACACACGAGGAACTGCTCGCCCGCGGCGGGCTGTACAAAACGCTCTACGAGCTGCAGCTCCTGCGGCCGTCGGAGGACCGCGAACGGGCCGCGGGGATGCCGTGAGCCAGTAGGACGAATCTAGCCGCGCGTGCCGTCCCTACGTCCATCCTCGTCGGCTTTTGAAGCCGCATGCTCCCTCTCCTGCTCCCGCCGGTACTCTCTGACCGCACCCTTCAGCGTCGACAACGCGAGCGTCGCGCAGCGCGGTCTCATCCGCACGAAGTCACGGCCCAGCGCGTCCATGAGGTCCCTGCCGTCCATCGCCTCGATCTCGCACAGAGGCACGTCCTGTACCTTTTCCATCAGCACCGAAGCGGCGGCCTGACTGATCGTGCACCCCTCGCCCACGAACCTCGCGGCCGCGACGTGGTCATTCCCCCGCTCGACCTTCAAGAACACGGTGACGACGTCGCCGCAGTCCGGGTTGCCGCCGGGCATGACCACGTCGGCGTCGTCGAGGCGCCCCCGGTGGATCGGTGAACCAGCGTGCTCGATGAGCAGATCGATGATCTCGGCCCTGTTCACATCGTCCCCATCGCCGGGTACGCGGCCGAGCGGGCTTCCTTTCTCCTGCGCTGCTCAAGCGACGGGTTGACGACGGGCAGCCCCACCACGTTGCCCCACTCGGTCCAGGAGCCGTCGTAGTTGCGCACGCTCTTGTATCCCATGAGCTCGTGGAGCACGAACCAGGTCAGGGAGGACCGCTCGCCGATGCGACAGTAGGCGATGATGTCCTTGTCGGGTGTGATCCCTTGGGACTCGTAAAGGTCCCTTATCTCGTCTGCGGACCTGAACGTGCCCTCCTCCGTTGTCGCCTTCGACCACGGGATGTTCACCGCCCCTGGAATGTGCCCGCCCCGCACGGCGCCCTCCTGCGGGTAGTCCGCCATGTGCAGCAGCTCGCCGGAGTACTCCCCCGGCGACCGCACGTCCACAAGCGCGCGCCCCTTGGCCATTTCGAAGCGCTCCTTCCTGGCATCGGGGTGGCCGATGTGGCTCAGCACGTCCTCCCGGAACGCACGGATCTCCGGGTGCGCTGCGACCGTGCGGTAATGCGTCGGGGTGTACGAAGGTACGTCACGGGTGAGCGGCCGCTGCTCGTCCAGCCACTTCTTGCCACCGCCGTTCATCACCTTGAGCTTGTCGTGTCCGAACAGGCGGAACACCCAGTAGGCGTAGCAGGCCCACCAGTTGCTCTTGTCGCCATAGAAGACCACCGTCGTGTCCCTGGTGATGCCGAGGGTGCTCATCAACCTGGCAAACTCGGCGGCGTTGATGTACTCCCGAATGCGCTCGTCGTTGAGGTCCGTGTGCCAGTCCACCTTGACCGCTCCTGGTACGTGTCCCGCGTCGTACAGGATCACGTCCTCGTCGGACTCGACGATGCGCACCTTCGGGTCGCCCGTGTGCTGCGCGGCCCACTCGGTGGTCACCAGAACGTCGGGGTTAGCATACTCAGTCATGCCTTTCTCCTTTCGTGGCCAGCGCGACTCGCGGGTGGTCGGATTCGGGCGCTTGATGCGTCGCGGTAGCCACTTCGTTCAACCGCTCGACCTGCGGGCCCATTCCACCAAGGCAGCGGGCCCCGGATCGAGTGGGTCAGCCGTGCACGCCGAGCAGCGAGGGGTTCGCGATCGGTACCGCCACGGCGTTGCCCCACTCCGTCCACAAGCCGTCGCAGTTGTGCACCCGAGAGTCGTTGAGATCGGTGTGCCAGTCCACCTTCACGGCGCCCGGGATGTGCCCCGACTCATACAAAAGCACGACTTAATCCGACTCCACGACGCGCACGCCGGGGTCCGAGGTGTGCTCGACCACCCAGTCGGTGCTCACCAGGACGTCGGGGTTCGTGTATCCGTTCATTGTTTTCACCCCCGGGGGGGAAAGGCAACTTGAATCTCCTCACCTTCCACGCGGACGCGAAAGGTCGCAATCGGCTCCGTGGCGGGAGGCGCGAGCACCTGCCCTGTCCGCAGATCGAACTCGGTGCTGTGAAGCGGGCACTCGACGGTGCACCTGACCCGGTCCACGCTCCCCTCGTGGAGCAACGCATGCGCGTGCGTGCAGACATCACTCACGGCAAAGTAGCTGCCTCCGCAGTGGAACACGCCCACCGTCACATCGCTGATGTCGAAGGCGTGGCCCTCGCCGTCGGGGATGTCCCCCACCTGCGCCACCGTCACAAACTCCATCTGCCCGCCTCCGTGCACTGCGCAAGCGGCCGCCCACGGCCCCAGGAACGTGCCAGCGGCCTACGCCGCACAACAGAACGGTCCGCCCAGGGCGCTAACCGCCCGTCCTGAAGGGAAAAACAGCTGCCAAAGCGGGGCATTCCGGGCAGGCGCGCGCGGGCCCCCGACCACCGCCCATCTTGTGACAGCCGCGCTCTGCTAGATTTCCACCAGCTGGACCCCGGTCGAGGAGGGACGATGCCCGAAAAGGAGGAGCTCCCCCGGCTGCGCGAGGCAATCGCCGAGGTGGACCGCGCCATGCTCGAGCTGCTGCGGCGGCGGATGGAATTGGCAGCTGATGTCGGCAGGATCAAGGCCGCCACCGGTGCGTCGGTGGTGGCGCGCGACGCCGAGGACCGCGTGCTCACCCGGGCGCGCCAGCACGCGGAGGCGTGCGGGGTCTCCGAGGACGTGATGGAGGAGATCTTCCACGCAATCATGCGCGGCTCGGTCGAGCGCCAGCACCGTGTGGGCGTCGCGGCGCGCGCGAAGCGCGGCGGACGCGTCCTGGTTTTGGGGGGCGCCGGCGCGATGGGCGGCTGGCTCGAGCAGTTTCTCCCCCTCGTCGGGCACCGCGTGGACGCTGTGGATCCGGCTTGGAGTCCCATCTCGCCTGCTAAGGGTCGGTACGCGACGCTCGACAACGTCCCCGATCTCGACGCCTACGACCATATCGTGGTCTCCGTTCCGCTCGCGCACACCCCGGATGTGGTCTCGGCGGTGGTGGAAGGGCGCCCCAAAGGCGTCGTCGTGGAGATCGCGTCCATCAAGGCGCACCTTGTACCCGCGCTCGAAAAAGCACGCAGCATAGGGGTGAAGGTCTCCTCGCTGCACCCGATGTTTGGGCCGGGGAAATCCCCGTACGACCCGCTGACCTTTGTGCTCGCGTGCCACGACGAGCCCGAGGTGGAACGCAGGCGGCTCGAAGCCCTGCTTCGGCACCCCTACACGCACCTGATCACGATCCCGTTCGCCCACCACGACCGCCTCATGGGTTGGCTGCTGGGGCTCGCTCACCTAACCGGGATGCTGTTCGGCTCGGCGCTCACACGCTCTGGCCTCGACCCTGGCGAGCTGCAGGCCTGCGCCTCCACCACGTTTGCCCGCCAGGCCGCCACTTCGCAGTCGGTTCTCTCCGAGGATCCGGCGCTCTACCTGGACATCCAGCGCCTCAACCCTCACCGCGACGAGGTCTACCGGGCGACGCGCGAGGCCCTCGACCAGCTTGCGACGCTTGTCGCCGCCGAGGACCTGGAGGGGTTCCGCACCACGCTGGCCGCCGCGCGCAGCACGGTCACCGGGGAGCCGTGAAGGTGCGCTACCACCTCGAGTACGGAAGCGTCGTGGCGCTCGCCGCGCTGCTGCGGGCACTGCCACGTGAAGCGGCGCTGGAGGTTGGGGCCGCGCTCGGCCAGCTCGGATGGTGGCTGCGCATCCGCCGGCGGCTCGTTCTCGCCAACCTGGCGCAGGCGTTCCCCGACGCCACGCGATCCGAGCACCGGCGAATCGCAGTGCGCGCCGCGCGCAACTTCGGCCGCACGGTGGCGGAGTTCGTCCGCTTCGCCGGTTCCGATCGCGAGCGGGTCGGCAAGCTAGTGCGGCTCGAGGGGGTCGAGGCGCTGCGGGAGGCGCTCGACCCCGGCGGCGGAGCAATCGTGGTGACGGCCCACTTGGGTGCCTGGGCACTGTACGTGACAGCACTTGCGGCGGCGGGCATCCCCAGTGCGCTGCTCGTCGGCCGCCAGCACAACCCCAAAGTGCAGAAGTTCATCCTCGACATCCCCGGTGAAGCCGTACACTTCGTCCCGAAGAGCAAGGGAGCTCCCCGCGACATTCTCCGCTGCCTGCGGGATGGACGGGCGGTCGTGATGGTCGCGGACCACCGGGCCGGGCGCGGCGGTGAGCTTGTCCCGTTCCTCGGCAGGGTGGCTTCGACGTTGCCCCTGCCCGGCGCCCTCTCCGCGCGCCACGGCACGCCGATCTTCTTGATGGCCGGGCGAAGGATCTCGCACGGTGAGCACCTCGTCGCGATCTCCCGCCTCACGCTGCCGACCAGCGGGGACGAGGAGGCACGGCGGCACGCGATCACCGTCGTGTGCAACCAAGCGCTCGGCCGCGCCATCCTCGCCTGCCCGGAGCAGTACTTCTGGTACCACCGCCGATGGCACGGTCAGCCGAACGGCGAGCAGCCAAGGTAGGAGCTAGCGCAGTCTTTCGCGGCACGCCGGTGTGTCGTTCGCCGGGCTGTTGACCAGAAGGCTCACGGGATAGGCCTCGAGCGGCTCGGCGGCATACGGTTTCAGGAGCGCGGCAAGCCGGTCGGTGTCCTTCTCGCCAGGGTCGATCCAGAGGGCGAAGTCGACGGGGTCGAGGATTACCGGCATGCGGTCGTGGATAGGCGCCAGCAGCTCGTTGGCCCCGGTGGTGACGATGGTGCACGACTCGACGTGCTCGCTCCCCTCCCCCTGCCAGCGCTCCCAGAGACCGGCGAAGGCGAACGGGCGTCCGTTCTTGAAGCCGATGAAGTGCGGCTGCTTGCGCGTCCCCAGTTTCTGCCACTCGTAGAAGCCGTCGGCCACGATCAGGCAGCGCCGCACGCGGAACGCCGAGCGGAACGCCGGTTTCTCGGCGATCGTCTCGGCCCGGGCGTTGATCATGCGGGCACCCATGGCGCGCTCCTTCGCCCATGACGGGATCAGCCCCCAGTGCAGGTGCACCAACTCTCGCCCGCCGTCGGCCGCGCGTACTGCGGCGACGTCCTGGGTGGGCGCGATGTTGTAGCGGGGCGCGAGGTCCGGCTTGTCAGGCAGGTCGAAGACTCGCACGATGATCTCGCCGTCCGAGGCCTGGGTGAAACGGCCGCACATGCCGCGATGATACAGGCAGTAAAGCCGACGGGGGAGGCCAATCGGACGGAGCCGCAGCGCCTGCAACGCCGGGTCCGCAAGCCCCGCTTCGCGGTCGCGCGGGTCAGGCGGGTCGGGGTCTGATCGCGACCGGCGGCGGTGGGAAGCTCTCGCGCAGGAACGCGAGGATCGCCTCGGCGGTGGGGATCGGCCTCTCCACGCTTGGGGTGTGTCCGGCCAGCGGGATCAACGCCAACCGGGCCCGGGGAATCGCGGCGGCCATCGTGTGCGCCACCTCGGGAGGCGCGATCGTATCCTCCTGGCCCACGATGACGAGCGCAGGTACGTCGAGCCTGACTAGCACATCGGTGCTGTCGGGGCGATCCCGCATTCCCGCGAGGCAGCCGGCCAAGACGTGGTCCGGTACCTCGGCCGCGATCCCCTGCAGTTCCGTTCCCAGCTTCGGCGCTCGCGCGAGTGATGATTGCCCGAGAAGGTTGGGGACGAACTCGCCGAGGAACGCGGCCGCCTCTCCGCGGCGGATCCTCTCGATGGCGATCGCGCGCCGCACCTTGCCATCGGGCGTGTCTGCAGATGC
>Ga0153915_10005644_pt1 | contig 11653 bp, 6 predicted proteins | sample Opewatmetagenome_2_FD_107003 | JGI IMG/M metagenome (GOLD analysis project Ga0153915, IMG submission 107003) | Freshwater wetland microbial communities from Ohio, USA - Open water 3 Core 3 Depth 3 metaG | ecosystem: Environmental > Aquatic > Freshwater > Wetlands | place: USA: Ohio, Lake Erie...
CATCGCCCACTGGGGAGCTCTTAAAACAGGAAGGACGGTTGCCGTGTTAGGCTCGGGACTGGACAACATTTATCCAAGACAGAACCGCAAGCTTTTTCAAAAAATCACGGAAAGCGGCGCGGTCGTCTCCGAATTCCCGCTGGATGCGCCGCCCTTTGCCGCTCATTTTCCGCGCCGCAACCGCATTATCAGCGGACTAGCCCGGGCCGTGATCGTCGTCGAGGCCGCAGCCAAGAGCGGCTCTCTCATTACCGCCCAGATGGCCCTGGAGCAGAACCGGGAAGTCATGGCCGTTCCCGGCAACGTGACCTCCGACATGAGCAAGGGGACAAACGGGCTGATCAAAACGGGGGCGAAACTCATCGAAGGCTGGGAGGATGTCGCCCAAGAATTGCCGAGCCCATTGCGGGAAAAGCTCCTCGGCCAGAGAACGGGAGAAACCCAGCCGTTGCCGCTGATGACTGAGCCGGAGGCCGAGCTCTACCGGCTCTTAAAAGCGGACGCGCTCACCCATATCGACGAGCTTCTCGAGACGTTCCCGTGTTCCGTGTCCGAGCTTCTGGCCCTTCTGCTGAACCTCGAGATCAAGGGGTTGATCTCGCAGAGCCCGGGCAAGTATTTTCAGAGGAGAATTTAAATGGACAAGTCCCTGGTCATCGTCGAGTCTCCGGCGAAAGCGAAGACGATCAACCGCTACCTCGGCTCCAACTATATCGTCAAGGCCTCGATGGGCCATATCCGCGACCTGCCCAAGAGCAAGCTCGGCGTCGACGTCGCCAAGAACTTTGAGCCTCACTATATCATCATTCCCGAGCGGCGGAAGCTCGTCAGCGAGCTCAAGAAAGCCGCCGAGAACGCCGGCGCCGTCATCCTGGCCGCCGACCCGGACCGCGAGGGCGAGGCGATTAGCTGGCATCTCAGCGCCCTGCTCGAAGATGCCAACAAGAATATCTATCGTGTCCTGCTTCATGAGATCACAAAACACGGCGTCGAGGAGGCCATTCAGCATATGGGCAAGCTCGACCGGAACATGTTCAATGCCCAGCAGACCCGGCGGATCCTGGATCGGCTGGTGGGGTACCTCATCAGCCCGCTCCTGTGGAAGAAGATCGGGAGGGGGTTGAGCGCCGGCCGCGTCCAGTCGATCGCCCTGCTTCTGATCGTCGAGAGAGAGAAGGAGATCCGGGCCTTTGTCCCCGAAGAATATTGGACGATCCAGGCCTTTTTAGAAGCATCCAGCCCGCCGCCCTTCAAGGCCTCCTTGGCCAAAATCGACGGGAAAAAGACCAAGGTCGAGGACGGAAAAACGGCCGCAGGCATTGTCGAGCAGTTGAAGACCGCAGATTTTATTCTGGATAAGATCAAGGTCCGAGAGAAGAAGAAAGAGCCGCCGCCGCCCTATATCACGAGCACGCTCCAGCAGGATGCCTTTCGCCTGCTCCATTTTCCGGTCCGGCGGACGATGACCCTCGCTCAGAAGCTCTACGAAGGCTTGCCGGTGGGCGAGCTCGGTCCGGTCGGTCTCATCACTTACATGAGGACGGATTCCGTGCGCGTCTCGAACGAGGCCCAGACCTGGGCTCGAAAATATGTGGAGCAGAGGTTTTCCGCCCATCATGTCCCGGTCAAGCCGCGAGTCTATAAGAATAAGAGCCAAGCCCAGGATGCCCACGAAGCCGTCCGGCCGACATCCCCGGACCTTCCGCCCGAGGCCGTCAAGCCGTTTCTCAAGAGAGAGGAATTCAACCTGTATCAGATTATCTGGAACCGGTTTCTGGCTTCGCAAATGAGCGCGGCGATCGTCGAGGAAACCGAGTTCGAGATCACAGCCGGGACCAGATATCTTTTTAGCGCCAAAGGAGAAGTGCTCAAGTTCGATGGCTATCTGGCCCTCTATCCGAACAGGGAAAACGGGGAGAAAGTGACCCTGCCCGTGGCGCAACAGGGCGAGAAGCTCAAACTGCTGAACCTCGAGTCCAAGCAGAACTTCACCCAGCCGCCCTCGCGCTATACAGAGGGCAGTTTAGTCAAAGAGCTTGAAGCCAAGGGCATCGGGCGGCCCTCCACCTATGCTCCGATCATCACGACCCTCCAAGATCGCGTGTATGTCGTCAAGGATAAAGGAAGGTTCGCCCCGACCGACCTGGGCGTGTTCGTGACCGAATTTCTTGTCAAGAACTTTGCCGATTTGATGGAAGTCAAATTCACCGCCCAGATGGAGGAAGAGCTGGACCGCATCGAAGAAGGGCAGCAGGATTGGCTTGATTCCTTAAAGAAGTATTATGAGCGTTTGGACCGCGACCTAAAGCAAGGCATGACGATCGAGAGTGTCAAGGGGAATATTCCGCTGGACGAGAAATGCCCGAAATGCGGACGGCCGCTGGTGCTCAAGAGCGGAAGGTTCGGCCGGTTCAAAGCGTGCTCGGGATATCCAGACTGCAAATTCAAGGAGAGCATGGTCAAAAAGGAAGTCACGCTCCTCGAAGAAAAATGCCCGGTCTGCGGCTCGCAGTTGGTCCAGAGACACGGCCGGTACGGAGCCTTCGTCGCCTGCTCCGACTATCCCAAATGCAAATACATCAAGAAGGAGCAGACGGATACCGGGATTGCCTGCCCGACGGGATGCGGCGGCAAGATCCTCAAGCGCAAGACCCGCCGGGGGAGATTTTTCTACGGCTGCAGCCATTTCCCGAAATGCCGGTTCGCGACCTGGGATGAGCCGAAAACGACGCCGTGTCCAAAATGCGGCAAACCGTTCCTGCTCGAAAAACACTCCAGGAAAGAGGGAACGTATCTCCATTGCTGGGACGAAAAGTGCGGCTACACGGAGAAATCGCACGCCAAGGAGCCAGAAGAGGCCGTTCAAGACCCTGATAAAAAAGCGGCCAAAGACAAGACTGCGGGGGAGCCGGCCTCTAAAATCGAACCTGAAGCGGGGCGGGAAAAATCCTAACCTGTCCGACGAGATCGGCTCCATATCAACAGCCAAAAAGATGGGGGGGAATCGGGCCGTTTTACGGGACGTTGCCGAAGGCATTCCCGGCCGCTGAATTTTAGGTTTCTCATAGCTCGGAACTTGAGTTAAAATCTTCCTTGATGAAGAAAGAACTGCAGGAATTCCTGGCCTATCTGAGGCATGAAAGAAATGCCTCGCCCCATACGATTTCCAGCTATCAAATCGACCTCACCCAGCTTGCCCGTTATCTGGAGGGCCGGAAAATCAAGTTGTCGGCGGTGGACAACGTCTGCCTAAGGGGCTTCTTGGCCGAACTCCATCAGCGGAAGCTCTCAAAGACATCCGTGGCGCGGAAGCTGGCCGCCATCCGCTCTTTTTTCCAGTTCTGCCTGAAAAAGGGCTGGCTCGAGGACAACCCGGCCAAGGCCGTGGCCACGCCCAAGACCGACCGGCATGTTCCTGGATTCCTCACCGAGGCTGAGATGGAAAGATTCCTTGAGCTGCCCAAGGAGGGCGATGTCCTTGCCGTGCGCGACAAGGCCATCCTGGAGCTCTTCTATGCGACCGGAATCCGGCTCAGCGAGCTTGTCGGGATCAACTTGGAAGACCTCAGCCTGGAGGAGAAAATGCTCCGGGTCAGGGGGAAAGGGAAGAAAGAACGTCTGGTCCCCTTTGGCCGCAAAGCGGCGGAAAGTGTAGCGGCTTATATACGTTTGAGAAAGACGATTCCCAAAAGGGCCGTTGATGAGAAAGCGCTGTTTTTGAATTACCAGGGAACAAGGATTGCGGCGCGGTCGGTGGAACGGATGATGGCCAAATATATCCGGCGGACGGCTATCCGGAGAAAAGTCAGCCCTCACTCCCTGCGTCATTCCTTTGCCTCCCATCTTCTCTGCCGCGGCGCTGACCTGCGCGTCATCCAGGAGCTCTTAGGCCATGAGAGCCTGGCCACGACCCAAAAATATACCCACTTGGATCTCAAGCAGCTTCTCGACGTGTACCGCAAGAGCCACCCCCGGGCGGGAGGCTCGGGCTGAGTCCCCGGGAGAGACGTGGACTATTCCCCGGCGGAGAAAATCCGCTCCGTATCCCTGCTTCGCTCTCCTGTCCGCCCCTTCGAGGAACCATGCTTGCCGACCTTTTAAATCCCCCTTGATTAGCGGAGGCATTAATAAGGGCCTTTTGCCATCCGGCTTTTACCAGACTGGGCAAAGGTCAACAGGCGTTGACACGGAAAACGGCAGTGCGTTAACGGCCGTTGACTTAAAGCCGAACGATCCGATCTTAATTGCGACAAAATAAATAAGATACGTCTGGAAGTCGGTTGGCACCCCGCTTGCAATAGAAAAATGCGGAAGGAGGTTGCTCATGAAAAAAGTTGTTCTCAGCACGATCGCTTTGAGCATGGTCCTCAGCCTTTTCTTGGCTCCGCTTCTTGCTCAGCAGGGGCAGACCAAGGCCGCCAATGAAAAGATCAACATCAACACGGCCTCGCTCGAAGACCTGCAGAAGCTCCCACGGATCGGGCCGAAAGTCGCCCAGCGGATCCTGGACTACCGGAAGCAGAACGGGAATTTCAAGAAGATCGAGGAGCTCATGAAAGTCAAGGGCATCGGAGAAAAGGTCTATGCCCAGTTGAAGGACCTGATCACGGTCTCGACACCGACTCCCTGATTTCAAAAAAGGGATGCCCTCCACCCTTTGCCCTGCCCCCTTTATGCAAGGGGGCAGGGCCCTTTTTTCAGGTTTTATGGCCCGCTCATAGGCCGGGGAGAAAACGGGGATAACAAGGTTGAAAGAGGTAGTTTCCTAATCAAGGGCCTTGGCCCTAGCTTCAACGAGCCAAGAGCAAGGATCATCCCCTGAAAAAACTTTTGTGATCTAGGATTCGCCAAATCGCCTTTGCCAGATATCAACTAGACGGCCGCAGAAGATAGGTTTTCAAGAAATCCTTCATTCGACGAAGAGCGCGGCCGCGGTGACTGACCCGGTTTTTTTGCCCCGGCGAGAGCTCGCCAAAAGTTTTTCGGAAAGGATGATAATAAAATATCGGGTCATACCCGAAACCCCGTCTGCCCCTTTTTTCTAGGGCGATTGTGCCGCCGACCCGGCCGGTGAATTTTTTAATCATCCGGCCCCGCTGAGACAGGACCAAGCGGCAGATAAACTGGGCGCGGCGCTCGCGTTGGGGGACATCTTTCATCAAACGCAAGACTTTTTGGATATTCTTTTCATCAGTAGCCCGAGGGCCTGAAAACCGCGCCGAATAAATCCCGGGCGCCCCGGCCAGATGATTGACGGCTAATCCCGAGTCTTCGGCGAGCGTTAAATAATCAGTTTTTAGGCTGTAGAAAAGGCTTTTCCCGAGGGCGTTTTGCTCGAACGTGGTCCCCTTTTCGGGATAGGATATCCGGATAGCGAGATCGGCGAGCGTTCGGATTCTTAAGGGCAGGTTTCCAAGCAAGGCGCGAATTTCTCGGGCTTTTCCCGGGTTCATCGTCGCTAGGACGATCGTAATTTTTTTAGCTCGCACGGCGGTTCTCCCACTCAATTTTATCATCACACGCTAAGCTAGGCGAGGACTGATTGGCGAAAAAACCGTCCACATTTTACAAGGTTGAAAAGAATAAAAAGATTTAAACATTATTAATCCCCCTACCCCCTTAGGCAATTAAGGGGGATTACAAAGGTCGGAGCAGGCATGGTTCCTCTCCTATAATTGCTTTGAGGGAGAGGCGAGCGAGACACGAGCTCGAGCAGCTCTCTTGACTCGCTGGGGGCAAGTGCTGCGCGTTTTTGAGCCAATTAGTCCGAGCCCTATTTTATAGCGAGCTTTCCCAATTCCATCCGGACGAAAAATTCCGTGCCCCAAACGCGTAGCGAAGGCTGTCCCGACGCTTCCGTGCCGCAGCTGACAATCTTGGGCCCCATGGTCAGGCAGTCCTTCGTCTCGAGGGCATGGCCGCCCAAAATTTTATAAACAGGTGTTGCCGTCGGCGCCGTGCACGACGGGCTTTCAAAAACGTCGGAGATGATGATGAGATTTTCACCGCGCTTTTCTCCGGCATTCGCTGGAGACGAAAGCCCGGCGATGATCCGGCCGTCGAAATAGACATTGACGGCGGTCACATCCCCCTTGAAGCCTGTCGAAATGCAGTCTAGCTCTTTTTTACGGAGGTCGATAATATTGAACGATGGCGATCGAACTCCGGATCCCTGCAAGGTCCCCAAGCAGAGGATCTTTCCGAAGGGATAGAGCTTGATGTGAGAGACGTCCCCGATGGGATGGGCCTCGGCGATCGTGACCGTCTTCGCTTCGAGATCCCAGCGCCTCAGGCCGCCATTCTCATTCCAAGAAAAGACGCCGCCGTCATAATCCACGGCCAGAGCGTGGACGGGGCCGCCGTTGCCTTTGATTGACAGGACTTCGTGTTGGGACAGATCCCAGACGCGGATACTTCCGTCGGCATGACCGGTGACAATCGTATGCCTCGGGAGCGAGGCGATCTTGAGGATCGGCGATTCTGTTCCGGCGATCGGCGTGATCTCGTTCCTTTCAAAGGAGACCTGGACGAGCTCGCGATCGTCGTTCACGACATAAATGTCCCTGCCCAGCAGGGCGATGCCGGAAAGATGGCCCAAGGCGGTCTCGAAAATCCGGTTGTCCAGGAAGGTCAGAATAAACGCCTTTCCCATCTCCCCGATCCCGGCGATCTGGTCCTGGGCATAGAATCGGATCTGTTCTGCCCGTAAACCTCCGAGGTCGATCTGGAGAAGGAGGTTGGGCGCGTCCTTGGGGTTTTCATTGGCTGCCGCCTTGAAATTCCGCTCGTCGGGGACAAAGGAACGCGCCTGCCCGGGCTTCCAAGCTCTGCGCTCGACGGCAAAGTCTTTGTCTCGGCAGGCGATCACGGTCCGGACGGCTTCGAGCGGCCGCGGCTCCTGCTTGAAGTCGCCCAAACGGATCAGGTCACCCCAGGCATCGATTCTCTGCGTTTCGAAAAGCTCGGTGATTTCCTGGGCGTTTAACCGCGCCCCGACGGAGTTGTCGAGGTCGTAGAGGACGGCGACCCCCTCCTGGTAGAAAAGGGTGTCCTCGAGCGTCGGCTCTTCGAGAAAAGCCAGGTGTGTCTTGACGCTTTCCAGCGCCATTTCCCGTTCTTCCAAATTGAGCCTGCGGGTCGAGAAGTTGGCCCGGAAATTCACTTCCACGTCGAGTTTGCCCTTGGCGTAGAAATAATCGATGACTTTCTGAAAATAGAGAGAATCGCGCGCGCCGTCGAGGATGATCAATTTTTTATCCGCGTTTTCGGCGAGGAATTGACGGAAGTAATCGTCGGGATTGTCTTGCTCTTCGGCGACCGGATAGTCATGATAGTAGGCCGGGTCGATATATTTTTTAAGCCATTGGATCCCCAGGAGGCGGTTGAAGACTTTTTGTCCCTGCTTCCTGTCGCGCATCAAATAAAGGATCTCCCCGGGCTTGACATCGCCGAACCCGTCCATGATGGCATGACAGAAATAGGTCTTGCCCGTGCCCGAGTCCCCGTTGACGGCCATGATCGTCTGGTTCTTCGATTGAATCAGATAATGCAAGGTCTCCGAAAGCTCGTACAGGCCGCGCTGGGCCGGCTTGAGCCCCAGGATGCTGATGGCGCCAACGTGATAGAGGTAAAGAGAGTGAACGAATTCCGGCATGCCGATTTTTTTCAGGGCGCTCGCGCTCTCTTCGAAAACCTGCTTGTTTTTCGTTTTTAAAAGCTTGAGCAGGGCGATGACGACATCCGCGCTCACGCCTCCCAGCTTTTCTTTCTGGGCTTTCCCGATCTCCCCCAGGGTCCAGGCGAGATACGTCCTCAGCTTCAAAGACGAGTGATCGGCATACCGAGCCAGGTGCGTCAATTTTTTGACCGAAGCGAATCCGATCCTGCCCAGAGCCCAGATGGCTTCTTCTTTCTGCTCCATCAGCGGATGATAGGATTTATCCCCGGTTGGCGACGATTCGAGGATCTCGTCGGGCTTTTCCAGGACCGAGGCGATTTCGTCTACGGCCCGGTCCTCACGCAGGAGGCCGAGCGCATAAATGATATTTTCCCGGATCTTCGTGTTTGTCACGGGATAGGCGCCGAGGGCTTTGAGCAATCCCCAGGTAGAGCGGGGGTCTTTGAGGATGCTGAGGATCATCGATGCATAATAAGGGACGCCGCTCAGGATATCGAGATCTCTATTAAGGAGGAGGCTAAGGCAGGGACGGACAAGCGCCGGCGATGTGTTTGTGACGATGCCTTCGGGAGGCTGGATAAGCTCCGCAATCAGCGGCAGCGCATCATCGCCCAGCCGCTCCCGCTTGGCTTTCCGGAGAAGACCGTTGATGGACCGGCTGAATTTTTCTTCGTCGGCTAGAAACCGGGAGATGCTATCGAGGATCGGAGGCGATGATTTCCGGATGCCCTCAAGCGTGACCGTAAAGGCCGCTTTTTCTGCCGCCGTGAAAGCCCGGTCGGCGAATTGTTTCTCTATCCTAAGCCGGCGCAGGCAGCCGAGCTTGTGGTGATTGGCCTCATGATCCCAGGCGGGGACAAAGCATTCGCTGTCCCGCCTCAGGGCCTCGATACCGATCCGCCAGACAAGAACCTCAAAGAGGACAAGGAAGGCGGCCTTCCCATTTTCCTGGCCTACAAGGCGCGGCCTCCGGCCGGCATCGGGCTTGCCGCTCTTGATGAGGGCCGGCCAGATCTTCAGGCACAAAGGCCAGATCGAGCCGCCCGCCAGAGGATAGAAAATGTTTTGGCAGGCTTGCCTCAAACCGTCTCCCTGGCGGTTGGACAGGTCAAAGAGGAGCTCATGAGAGGCTCTGTCGCGGAGAAGCTTTGGATTTTCCTTCCACTCTCCGCTCGGGCTCAGATAGACAAAGCGCCGGCCGTCGAATCCCCGAATAATTTTTTTTGCGGCTTCCTCCAGGTCCCCAAGTCCCGGAGGGGGAAGAGTGGGCGATGACATGGATTATTTAGAAAGGATCAGGCCTTTGAGATCCTCCTCGAGGTTGGTCGGCTCGATCCGGAACAGCCAGCCTTCCTGGTAGGGATTTCTCCGGAGCAGGGAATGGTCGTCTCGGAGCTTTGTGTTCACTTCGACAACCCTGCCCGTAGCCGGCGACCAGATGCGATGGACGAATTTTTCGGCGTCCGTGACCTTTCCGCAAACCTCTCCCTGGCTGACCGAGTCGATGACCTTGGGAAGGTCCACTTGGGTGATGATCCCCACGGACTCGAGGAAATCATGGACGATACCGACCGTGGCCAGTCCGCTGTCCTCCTTCTTGAGCCAGGCATGGCCGAGCATGTAGTGCAACCCGGCCGGCATTTTTGCTTTCGCCACCCATTTTTCGCCCTTTTCTTCGATGTCCGCGGCTTTCAAGGCGCGGGCGACCAGGCTGCGCAAGTCGGCCGGAGTGAAGGGTTTTGGCAGATAATCAAAGGCGCCCATCTTGACCGATTGAACGGCTGTCTTGATCGTCGGATAGCCGGTGACCATAATGACCTTGGCGTTGGATTTTTTGTCCTTGAGATTCTTCAAGAGGTCCAGCCCGCTGATGCCCGGCATCATCAGGTCGGTGATGATCAGCTCATACTTCTTTTCCTCTTCTTTCTTGAGGGCTTCCTCTCCGCTCAGGGCGAGGTCGATCTCGTACTCGTCGTTGACGATGGCTTGGCGGATGCTCTTGCAGACGGTGATTTCGTCATCAACCACAAGAATTTTTCTTTTATTTTTGTCCGTCATTGCGACCTCCTTCAGATGGATATAAAAATCTATGATGTCTGCTTAGACAGGTAATTTTATCGTAAATACCGATCCTTGGCCAACCTCGCTTTTCACTTCGATCTTGCCCTCATGTTGCTGGATGATACCGTAGCTGACGGCCAGGCCGAGGCCCGTGCCCGAGCTCTTGGTTGTGAAAAAAGGGTCGAACAGCTTGTTGATGTTTTCTCGAGGGATTCCGATGCCCGTATCGATAAAGACGATCTCGACATATTTCCGATCGTCATCGAGCCGGCTGAGGATCGTCAAGTTGCCGCCCTTGGGCATGGCCGCGCAGGCGTTGAGCATCAGGTTCCAGAAGACTTGCTGGATCTTGGTTTTATCGAGCTGGATCTGGGGAAGGCCGGCCTCCAGGTTCTTGATGATCTTGACGTTCTGGAAAGAGGCTTGGTTTTCCAGGAGCTGGGTCGTCCGGTCGATGAGCTCATTGATATTGGATTTGGTTTTCTCCGGCGGACTCTGGCGGGCGAATTCGAGCAGGCCTTTGACGATCTGGGCGCAGCGGGACGTCTCGTCCGCGATCAGGGTCAGGTTCTCGTAGTTGGCATCTTTTTTCTCGCATTTCTCGAGCATGAGATGGGTGTTGATGAGAATTGAGGTCAGGGGATTGTTGATCTCGTGGGCGATGCCGGCCGCCATCTTGCCGAGGGAGGCGAGCTTTTCCGAACGGATGAGATAGTCCTGCATTTCCCGGAGCTCTTTAGTCCGCTCCTCGACCCTCTTTTCCAGCGTCTTTCCCCATTGGAGGAGGTTGGCGTTGGCGATTTTGAGGTTTTCCGTCATCTGATTGAAGGAATGGGCCAGTTGCCCGATCTCGTCCCGGAAATCGATCTCCACGCGGTGGTTCAGGTCGCCCTCGGCGATCTTGTTTGTGGCGACGACCATGCCCCGGAGCGGGCGGATGATCGTCGAGGTGATGATAAACAGGATGACCAAGAGGATGGAGGCGCAGAGGGCGGCCAGGCTGGCAAACTTGAGCATCACGCTGTTACGGATGTCGATATAGGGTTTTTCCAGCATGCCGACGTACAGCATGCCGATGATCCCGCCGTCGATATTTTTGATCGGCTCGTAGGCCGTGATGTACCAGTGCGTGACGACGAAGGCGGGCCCGATCCAGGATTTTCCTTCGCGCAGCACGGCTTGATTGACCTCCTTGGAGACGCGCGTGCCGATGGCCCGGTTGCCTTGATCATCCGTGACGTTTGTTGAGATCCGGAGATCGTTTTGAAAAATAGTCACGGTGCCGATTTCCTTGCCCTTGTACTTTTCTCCCTTGTAGACGATGTCCTTAACTCGGTCCACGATCTCGTAATTCTGGTTGAGGAGGATCCCGCCGTAGAGGACGCCGAGGACGGCGCCGCTTTCGTTGACGAGGGGCGCGGCCGCTTTGAGCATCATCCCGCTCTCTTCGTGGTCCTCTGGGCGGACGGCCGCCTTCTCAGTCGGGATGAATTTCTGATAGGACTTTTCGGCGAGGTCGGTCCCTTCCTTGAGGAGCTCGGCCCTGGGAATGATCTGGGTGCCGACGGCGGCCTCTTTTTTCAGGGCACGGCCGACCAGAGGGTCTCTGGATTGGTCATCGCCTCCGATCTCCGGTCGCCGGGAGCGGAACACGACCTTGCCTTGGGCATCCGTGAGCGTCAGGATGTCCAATTGAAAGTCTCTCCGGACAGAGTCCAAGTCTTTTTGGAGGATATCCTTCTGGCCTAAGGCGAGCGCTTGCTGGATGGATTCCCGGCTTGAGTTAAGACGGACGATATCGCGGATGTCATTCAGCCTCTCGTTATAGACCATCCAGGCCGAGGCCAGGTCGTGGCGGACCTTGGCCTGGGCCAGGTCGAAAATCGTCCTGTGCTCCAGCCGGGTGCCCATGAA
>Ga0153915_10005645_pt1 | contig 11653 bp, 11 predicted proteins | sample Opewatmetagenome_2_FD_107003 | JGI IMG/M metagenome (GOLD analysis project Ga0153915, IMG submission 107003) | Freshwater wetland microbial communities from Ohio, USA - Open water 3 Core 3 Depth 3 metaG | ecosystem: Environmental > Aquatic > Freshwater > Wetlands | place: USA: Ohio, Lake Erie...
CCGCCCTCCTACGAGAAGATCAGGAAGACGATCGCCCGGCGGGTCAAGAGGCTCGGCTAGTGCGCCGTCACCTGCGCTTGCCCTTGGCCCATTCGGTCAGGAGCCTGACCGCTTCGGCGCCGCCCACATCCCCGACCGCCTCGACCGCCTCCTTGCGGACCGTCGCGTCGGGGTGCGTCTTGACCAGGCTGACGAGATAGGGCAGGCCGCTTCGCGCGGGCAGATCGGCCAGGGCATGGATCGCCTCTTGCTGGACCTCCCGGTCCTTATCGCCGGCCGCGATCTTTTCGAGCACGTTGACCGTCGCGGCGTTGGCCTTGTCCGCCAGGCCCCGCACGGCTTCCCGGCGGATCGGGCGGTCGGCGCCGCCGAGGGCGAGCGTGGTCAGCGCGTCCGTGGCGGCCGGAATCTCCATTTCGACGAGCCCGTCGACGGCCCGCTCGCGCACGTCACTCGAAGGGTCGGCCTTGATCGTCTTGAGCAGAAGGTCGAGCGCCTTGGGATCGTTCTGCTCGCCCAGGCAGGCGGCGGCTTCGCCGCGGATCTCCTCGCTCTCTTTGCCCGCCAGGATCCGCTCGACGAACGGCACGACGTGGGGGGCGTCGCGATGCAGGCCGATGGCCCAAAGGAGGGAGCGTTTGTCGGCCTCGGCGGCGGCCTGGGCGTAGAGCGGGATAAGGTACGCCAGGCTCTCGGCGTCCGTGGCCATCCCCACCCAGATGAACGGCAGGTCCTCGAGATCGAAAGGCAGGTCCAGGTTGCTGACCCGGATGTCGGCGGGAAACTTCTCCTCGCCGGCGTTCAAATGGAGCAGGATGCCGATCTCCTTCATCACCGGACGCTCCGGTTCGTCTCCTCTCCGCCGGGCGGCAAAAGAGCGCGCGATCCCGGGCATCGACGCCGTCGTGCCGCGGGCCGCCTGGTCACCGGCGACTTTCTTTTCGAGGGCCGTCTTCCGGCCGTTGATGATGTCATCCAGGGTCAGGTGCGTTTCCGGACCGCCCCCGGGATACCAGCCCATCGACGAGTGTTCGCCCATGAGCCGGCGGATGCCGAAGCCGAGCCAGAATCCCGTCTCCCAGCGATTGGCTTTCGCTTCGCCGCGCGCCCAGGCGGCCCTCTCCCCGATCGGCCCGGACGGGCGGGGGTGGATGAGCGCCTGGACCGACGCCGGAGCCTGCGCCTGGGCCGCAGCCATTATCGCCCTCGCCTTCTCCGCCGGCGGCCCGCCCGCGGCGAGGCTGAGCAGGGCGAGCGCCAGCCCGATCGTCCCGCAGATCTTTTTATCGTCCATATCCGCCCTGGCCTTCGGCCGCGCGGCCGGCCTCACTCTTCTTTCCCTTGAGCAGCTCCAGCAGGGCCTGGCGCGCCTTGGGGGTCTTGAGATCGCCGAGGGCCGAGACCGCGGCCGTCCTCACCTCGACGTCGGGGTCGGTCTTGGCCGCGTCGATCAGGATGGGCACCGCCTCGTCGCTCTCGGAGCCTCCGAGCGCGTCGACCATCCGCTCGCGCCAATCCCGGCTCTTCTCCTCTTTGAGAAGCTTGCCCAGCGCTTTGATCGCGGCCGGATCGTGCCCATCGGCCATCGCCTCGAGCGCCGCTTCTTTGGCTTCGTCATACTTGGCCCGCCGATAGACGTCGCCGAGGACGGCGGCCTTGTCGAGATCCTCGATCTCCGCCAGGGCCTGGGCGGCTTCCCGGGCGATCTCTGCGTTCGCCCCGGCCACGGCCACCGCCGCAAGCGCGGCTTCGGCCTCGGCCCCGCCGACCCTGGCGATCGCCTGCAGGACCTCGCCTTGGACCTCGGCGTCCTTGGCCGCCGACAGGATCTCTTTGAGGTGGGTCAGGCTCTGGGGCGTGCGGTTCTCGGCGATCATCATCGTGGCCGTGCTGCGGATCTCCGGATCGGGGTCTTTGAGGGCCAGCTCTCGCAGGAACTGTCCGGTCAGAACGGCCGGAGGCTCTTCGACGTCGGCCAGGGAGTGGAGGGCCCGGCGCCGGATCTCCGCGTTCTTGGCCTCTTTGAGGACCTGGATGAGGGCCTCGTCGCGGCCCGGCTGGCGCGTATCGCCCAATCCTTCGACGGCCAGGCCCGCCAGGTCGGCATTCGCGCTGGACAGGGCCATCTGTCTGAAGAAAGCGACGAGGCTCGGGTCTTCGAAGTCCGTCAGGGCCTTGAGCGCCGTTCGCCGCAGGGGCAGCTCGGCGGCGTTCTGGGCCGCGTCCTTGAGGACCGGGATCGCATCGGCCTGGCGGGTCTCGCCGAGTGCCGCCAGGGCGCGGCGCCTCAGCTCGGGCGAACCGTCGGTCCGGGCGATCTCGATGAGCTTCTGCAGGGCCTTGGGATTCTCGAACTCGCCCAGGACATGAATGATCCGGGAGCGGAGCTTCCCTTCCTGGGTCTGGCCATAGAGATCGAGAAGGCTCTGGAGGGCGTTGTCATCGCCGACATCGCGCAGGGCCTCGAGGGCGGCGATGGCGACCTCGTCGTCGCTCGTCTTGTCCATGGCTTTGACGACGGCCATGTACTCGGGCTTACCCCTGTCGGCCAGCTCTTCGGCGATCTCGATCATCCGCTTCCGGGCGTCGTCGGCCCATTCGCTCGTGGGGAAGGCGGCGATGAAGTCCTGGTAGCACTTGAAGACCGTGGCCCGCGGCTGGTCGTTCTCCCCGAGAACGTAGCACTTCCAGAAGCGGGCGTCGTCGGTCCAGGGGCTCTTGGGATAGGCGCTGAGGAATTCGTCCAGGGCCGTAGCCGCCTGGTCCCACTCCTCCTCCATGATCAGACTGTAGACGGCCTGGAACTTCCGGGCGTCCTCCGTTTGGGGATCGGCCGGCGCGGCCGACGCCAACAGGGCGCTCGAGCCCAGGGCCAGAAAGACGGCCAGTCCGGCCATCGCCAGGATCCTTGTCATGACATGTTCGGCTGTTCTTTTCATGTTCTTTCTCCTTCGTCCGAGAGTTCTATCTCAAGCCGCCGCGGCTGTTCTGACGGGGGCCGGGTTTCCGTTCCCGCCCCATGAGCCCGGCGGTTGCCCGGCGCTCGACTTGGCCGCCGGGCGGAGGGTCTCGCTCAGGTTGATCTTGAAAAGGAGGTCCCGGCCCTCGACCCCGGCCCGGATGATCTCGATCGCCGCTTCGTCCGACTCCGAGGTAAGATTGGCGATCTGGAGAAGGATCATCTCCAGGTCGGATATCAGCCGCTCGAGGCGGCGGTCCGCGCTCCCGAGCCCCTTTTTGAGGACCGCAGCTTCCTGCAACAGCTCTTCCGAGGTCCTCTTCTGGAGCGGCAGGTTGAGCCGGAAGGGTTCCTCGTCCTTGGGGTCGGAGTTGACGACCGCGAGGAGGAGCACCCGGGAGCGCTTGAGGTAGCGGGAGGCGCGGACGGCGAGAGCCGGCACGACGCGGCCGGTCTCGAGCCCGGGTTGTCCGCCGGGCGCGATCCCGGAGGACTTCGCTCGGACGAGCGGAGCGAGCTCCGCCCCCGGACGGAGGACCGTCCGCCCGATGAAGATCCCGAGGGACAGGAAGAGCAGGGCTCCGGCCAGGCCATAGGCCCAAGCGGGGATCGAAAAGGTCCGGGGCCTAGGGCTTCCGGCCCGGGCCTTCTCGGGCGCTTCCGCTTCGAGCCCCATCCGCGCCTCGAGGCGGTCCCAGTAGCCCTCCCAGAACTGCGGCGAGCGATCTGGGGCCGGCCGGACCTCCATCTTCCGGACGGCCGCGGCCATCCGTTCGAAGAGGGCAGCGCACCCCCGGCAGCCCGCGAGGTGGCGGTCCATCTTCTCGCGGGTCTTCGGCTCGAGCTCCCCGTAGATGGCCTCGGGGATCCTCTTTCGCCAATATCGGCATCGTTTCATGGCCGTTCTCCATCGCCCGGACAAGGCTCGAGGAGGTCAAGCTCCTTTTGGAGCTTTTGGATCGAGCGGAAGAGATAGCTCTTCACCGAGCCAAGGCTGACGTTCAGGGTCTGGGCGATCTCTTTGACCTTGAGGTCATGATAATGGCGGAGGATGAAGACCGCCCGCTCCCGCTCCGAGAATTTGGCCAGGGCCTCGTCGATCCGCCGGCGCAGGCCGGCGGACTCGGCCCGCTCTTCCGGCCCCGGCGCGGAGTCCGGGGGCTCTTGGGGATGCGGGGCCGAGGCGCGGGAGGGCAGCGCTTCTTTCGGATAAAAGGATCTCTTCCTGATATGGTCGAGCGCGGCATTATGAGTGATCTGGTAGATCCACGTGTTCAGCCCAAAACCCGGCTTGAGGGTCCCGATGGCCTTATGGATCTTCATGAAGGTGATCTGGGAAACGTCTTCGGCGTCGTCGTGGTTTCGCGTCATCTCGTAAGCCAGCCCGTAAACCTTTCTCTGATAAGCCGCGACGAGCTCGCGGAAGGCAGAGGGGTCGCCGGCAATCAGGCGGTCCGCCAAGCGGGCCTCGTCCTCACGACTCATCTCGGCTCCGCAGTAGAGACGCGCGGCGGGGGGAGAAGGATGGCAAGACACATAGGATTACGATACCATAACGCGCCAGCCTGGCGCGGGCCCGGAGCCTGCCGGACCCGCCTCCCGTCATGTTGACGGCCCCTCGCAGGAAACATAGAATGGGCCCGAATGCGCCGGGCCAAGGACCCCGAGTCCCCCGGCCGGAGGTCCCCATGCGCAAGCCGAGCAGAGTCCCCATGCCGATCGTCCTTTTCGCGGCGGCCTTCCTCTTTACCGGCCCCTCCCCCGTTCCCGTATTCGCGGCCGGCCCCGGACAGGCCGGATACGGGTATCTCGTCCAAAACGAGGCGCCCTGCGCGGTCTGGTGGGCGGAAGGGGCCTATAAAGTGATGAAGGAGGACCCGGTCCCGCGAGCGGCGGGCGCGACGGTCAAGATCGCGGCGGCGCGGAACGAATACGAGCCGTTCCTTCTTGTCCTGAGGCCGGAAAAGACCCTCGACGCGGTCCGGGTCGCTGTCCGCCCGCTTCTCGGGGCGAAGGGCGGGACGATCGACGCCGCGAATATCTCCATTTGCCATGTCGAGTACGTGAAGGTGACGGCGCCGACGGACGAGCTCGGGAAGGCTGGCTGGTGGCCGGATCCCTTGCCCCCCTATGCCGGGCCGTTCACGGCGGGGGCCGGCGAGAATCATCCCCTCTGGATCACGGTCCGCGTCCCGAAGGACGCCGCGCCCGGCCTTTATGAAGGCGGGATCGCTCTCCAGGCCGACGGCTGGGCCTCGTTCGTCCCGATCGAGCTTCGCGTTCGGGGCTTCACGCTCCCGGCGAGATCGTCGGTGCGCTCGTCGTTCGGACTGCCGACGGGCGATATCAAGGCCTACCACAATCTGGAGACGCGCGAGGAATTGGAAAAGGTCGTCGATCTCTATTATCAGAATATGTCCGCGCATCGCGTCGCGCCGACATCGCCCTTCGAGCTTTATCCGATGAAGCTCACGACAAGTGGGGTTTTTTGGAAGGGCGGCGAGTTCGTCAGCGAAGGCGTCCATGGCGGCCGCCGGGCCCTCAAAGTGACGGACGACTCGGTCGAGCTCAATGTCGCCGCCGAATATGAATCGGCGGTCCCGATCGCCGGACATATGCCGCTGAAGCTTACCTTCTGGGCCCGGACGGCCGAAGACGGCCAGAAGTACACGGTCCTGTGCGAGTTCTTCACTCCGGAGAACGCCTGGATCGCGGGCGCCAATCTCCTGCGGATCATCGAAGGCTCCGTCGATTGGAAACAGGAGACCGTCGAATTCCCGCGACCTCCGGACGAGGCGTCCGCTCTGCGTCTGACGCTCTTCCCGGTGTTCCGGGACAATAACGGAACGACCAAAGGAACGGCCTGGTTCGACGACATCGTCCTGACGGCCGCGCCAAAGGGCCCGGAGGCCCGGATCGACAGTCTTCTTCCGGGCGGCGATTTCGAGATGCCGCTCGAAGGGATGAAGGTCGGCGTCGATTTCAGCGAATTCGACCGGGGCGGCCGCCGCGTCCTCGACGAGCTCGGCTTCAACGCCTACGATCTTCCCCTCGAGGGCCTCGGGACGGGGTCGTTCTACAGCCGGCAGGAAGGGACGTTCTGCGGCTTCCGCCAGGGCACGCCCGAATACGACGCCCTGATCAGCCAGTACCTCAAGCAGGTCGAGGCCCACCTGGCCGCGAACGGCTGGCTCGGCCGCGAGTACATCTACTGGTTCGACGAGCCCGATCCCAAGGACTATCCTTTCGTCCGCGAGGGGATGCTCAACATCCGTAAGAACGCGCCGCGACTGACCCGCTTCATCACCGAGCACCGGCCGGGCCCCGAGATCATGGACGTCTCCGAGATCGGATGCACGATCTTCGACCGGGTCGATCCGAAGGCCGTGGCCGCGCTCGCTCCGAAGGGCCGCGAGTTCTGGTCCTATCTCTGCACCGGGCCCAAGAGCCCCTGGGTGACCCTCTTCATCGACCATCCGGCCGTCAACATGAGGATGTGGCTGTGGATGACCTACAAGTGGGGGCTCAAGGGCATCCTCGTCTGGCGGGCCGATTACTGGAACAGCCCGACGCTTTTCCCGCCGGGCGTCCTCCAGAATCCCTGGGAGGACCCGATGTCCTATACGGTCGGATACGGAGTCCCCTTCGGCCAGGTCAATCACTGGGGCAACGGCGACGGCCGCTTCCTTTATCCCCCGAACCGCGATCCGGCCAACGACAAGACGAAGTACCTCTGCGGCCCCGTCGATTCCGTCCGCTGGGAGATCCTCCGCGAGGGGATCGAGGATTATGAGTACTTCGTCCTGCTCGAACAGGCTATTGCGGCGGCGAAAGGCAAGAGCAAGCTCAAGGCGGCCGCGGCCGGGGCCGCGAAGCTCCTCGATTTTCCGGCCGCCCTTTTCACCACGGGGAAGGAGTACACGAAGGACCCCCTGGATCTGCTGCGGCTTCGGTCGAAGGTCGCGGAGGCCGTCGAGAAGCTCACGGCACGCTGAATTTGAAATGGGGCCGTGAAATCCCCTATAATGGCCGGTAAGGAGGGCAAGATGCGAAAGGTTCTAGGGATTCTCCTGGCGGCTGCTTTGGTATTCGCCGTTCTCTCCGCAGGCGAGGCTCAAGAAGCCAAGAAAACGGTCCATTTCAAGAAATTGCAGGAATTCCTGCCGAAGATCGATCTGCCCGGTTTCACCAAGGGCAAGCCGGGCGGAGAGAGCAACTCCGTCATGGGCATGTCGTCGTCCGAGGCCAATCTGACCTACCAGAAGGGCGATGGCGACGAGGCTCCGACGATCGAAGTGAAGATCGCCGACACCGCCGGCGTCCCTCTCGCCCAGATGGGCGCCCAGGTCATGGGCGCCATGGAATTCGAGAACGAGACCGACACCGGATACGAGAAGAGCATCAAGGTCCAGGGATGCCCGGGGACGGAGAAGGTCGATAATTCCGAAGGCAGCAAATCGGCGGAGATCATGCTCTTCGTCGGGGGCCGGTTCACGGTCGAGCTCCAGGCCCGCGGGACGAGCGAGGCGGCCCTGCTCCACAAACTCCTGGACTCGATGAACCTGGCCGAGCTGGCCAAGCTCACCCAGTAGTCCGAGCCTGCTTGCCCGGCTTCAGGTCCTTGCCGTAAGAGGCGAGGGTCCGCTCGTAACCGTCGCGGACGGAGCTCGGCGTGCGGTCCACCGGCTGTCGAGACGGCGAGAATCTTGCCGGGCGCGGGCCGAACCGCGTCAGAAGTTCGGGGTCGCGGACGACAGATCGCCGGGCCGAGACAGCGGCTCGTCTATTCCACGACCTCCAGCACGCCGGTCATCCCGTGGTCCTTATGGCTCTTCGAAGAAAGAGGCGCGCGCTTGGTGCACCAGAAGGGGTATTTTCCGACTTTGGTTGGTGTGAAAGAGATGCTTGTCGGCGCCTTGCGCAGAGAGACGGAGAAATCTATCCCGGCTTCAGGGGCCTTAAGGGCGATGCTATGGGGGACAATCCCTCCGGCCTTCTTGACCGTCAGCACGACCGGGACGTTGACCTTGACCACGATGTCATCAGGATCGAAGTAGTAGCTCCCGCCCGTGATCTCCACCCGCTGGACCCCGTCAGGGCCGATAACGGCGACGAACCGGTTTCCTTTGCTCTCCTGCCCATAGCTCAAGGACCCTAGAAACAGGATAAGAACAGCCACCGATGCCCGTAAGACTCTCATTTTTCACTCCTTTGATACGCTGAGCTGTTGCACCTGGCATCCTGATATCCAAGATTCATGCCAAGACGGGAGACAAGGTTGTTTTCCCGGATTCGGGGAAAGGATGCGTTCGGTCAGGAACTCGTGGTCCCGGCCCGAGGTGGCAGACTCGCCGTCAGAGGATGGTGGGCTGTGCCCAAAACGCCGATTGCGGTCTTGAGCGCCGCCAGCCCGGCGTTGGCGACCAGGGCGAGGTTGACGGCGTGCAGGTTCCGCTTGTCGGAGTGACCCGGCCGTCTATCCATCCTTCCCCTCGTCAGGTCTTTGCCGCATTCAGGAATCTGCCGTACCAGGCCAGGTAGCGCTCGTATCTGTCGCGCACATAGCTCGGCGTGCTGATGCCGTGGAACTGGCCGGGATAGACGACGAGCTGGGTCTCGATGCCGAGGCTCTTCAGGGCCTGGTACATCTGCTCGCCGCCGAGGATCGGGACGTTGAAGTCCTTCTCGCCGCCCATGAACAGCGTCGGCGTCTTGATCCGGTCGGCCTTGAAGAAGGGGTAGGAGATCCGGATCCAGGCGTCCGTGACCTTCCAAGGAACACCGATCTCCAGCTCGTATTGCCGGATGTATTGGTCGTTCCCGTACATGGAGAGCTGGAGGGCGCTGCCCGCGCCGCTGATGGCAGCCTTGAACCGGCTGTCGGTGGCGATCGTGTAGTCCGTCAGGATGCCGCCGTAGCTCCAGCCGCCGATGCCCAGGCGGGCCGGGTCGGCGATCTTCATGGCCACGGCCCGGTCAACGGCGCCGAGCAGGTCGATGACCTCCTTGCGGCCCCAATCCGCATAAATAGCCTTCTGGAAGGCGCTGCCCCGGCCCGAGCTGCCGCGATAGTTGACGGCGAGGACGACGTAGCCGTTGGCGGCGAAGAGCTCATGCTCGAAGCTGAAGCTCCATTCGTCCTGGCCGTTCGGCCCGCCATGGATGCGAAGGAGGGTCGGATAAAGCTTCGCCGGGTCATATGAGGCCGGCTTGACGATGAGCCCGTTGACGACGGTCCCGTCCTTGCTTTTCGAGGTGAACGGCTCCGTGACGGCCAGCTCGAGTCCGGCGAACAAGGCGTCGTTCTGATGCGTCAGCCGCCGCAGGTTCCCGTTCTCGAGGGCGCTCACCTCGTTGACCTCGGTGGCCGTGCCGGCGAGGAGGGTGATCGCGCCGTCCGGACCCGCGGAGATGTTCGAGACCGTTCGCCGGCCCGTCGTCAGCTTTTCGACCGGGCCGCCGACGGCGGGGATCCGTCCGACATAGGTTTCGCGGTCGTCCTCGACGAGGAAGGTCAGGCTCGACCCCTCGGGAGACCAGAGCAGGGGCCCCGACACGGCGCGGTCGAGGCCTTCCGTCAGGACCTTCGGGCTTCCGCCCCCCGAAGGCACGACGGCCAGCCGGCTCAGGCTGTAAGCTGAGAACCGAGGTTCGTCGCCGACGAGATAGGCGATCCACTGCCCGTCGGGGCTCCAGGCCAGTCGTCCGCCGTCGGGGCCTTCGCGGGACGTCAGCGGCTTGACCTCGGCCCCCGGCGTGGCATCGACCACGAAGACGTTGGTATCCGGGCTGCGGTCCGGGTCGAGGCCGCGGTCGCTGACGAAAGCGATCCTTGAGCCGTCGGGCGACCAGACCGGCCTGCCGTCGCTGTACGGACCGGCGGTCAGGGCCTCGGCCTTACGGCCGGCGACATCGAAGAGCCACAGGTGCGAGCCGAGACGCTTGAGGTAGCCCTCGCGGTCCTGCTTGAAGTGATAGCGGTCGATGACGATGGGAGGTTTGGTCTTGCGCTTCCAGCCCTCCATCTTTTCCGGCTCCTCGGCCGGATCCTGCTCGGTTGACACGAGGACCAGGCGCCGCCCGTCCGGAGACCAGGCGTACTCATTGACCCCGCCCTTGATCTCGGTGAGCTTCTGGGCCTCGCCGCCTCTCCGATCGAGAAGCCAGACCTGCGCCCCGAGCTTCTTTTCCTCCTCCGTGCCGCGCGACGCCAGAAAGGCCAGGTAGCGGCCGTCCGGGCTCCAGCGGGGCGCGGATTCGCCGTCGGGGCTCGAGGTCAGCCGGACCTCTTCGCCGCCGGCCCAGCCGACCATCCAGATATCGGTGTCCCGCTTGTCCTTTTCGAGATCCGTCGTCCCGACGGTATAGGCGACCCACTTGCCGTCGGGCGAACGCTGAGGATCGCCGACGCTCTTGATCTTGAAAAGATCGTCCAGCGAGATCGGACGCTTGGCCGCCTGGCCGGAAGCGAAGGGGACGAAAGCCGCAGCCGCCAGAGCGGCGGCCGCCGACAGCAGACCGATCCTGACGCAGGCCTTGATTTTGGTGAATGACATGAACGACTTATATCGTCCTCAGAACAGGCTGTCAAGGCGACGGCGATTGGGATGCGGCGGGAGATGGGATACAATGCCCCCATGAGGTATGAACATCAAACAGAGCCGCTTCTGCCTTTCCGCCGGTTCGTCGCCCGCCTGCTCATCCATGTCTCGGTCGGGCTGCTGGTGATCGCGGGGTCCCTCATCTTGGGCGTGCTGGGCTATCATCACTTCGAGCACTTTCCCTGGCTCGACTCGCTGCTCAACGCCTCCATGATCCTCGGAGGCATGGGCCCGGTGGATCCTGTCCGAACGGCCGGAGGCAAGGTCTTCGCCTCGGGCTATGCCCTGTTCTCGGGCGTGATCTTTCTGGTCGTTGTGGGAATTATGATCGCCCCGGCCGCCCATCGCGTGCTTCACCGCCTTCATCTCGAAGGCGGGACGACGCCCGGCGGGCGGGACCGCGTCAGACCCTCAGGGTCGTGAACGACAGATCGTCGTGCTGCGGCGGCGTCTCGTCATCGCCGAGGCCGTCCTCGACGAAGATCTGGATGACGTCGCGCAGATTGTCGAGCGCCGTCTCGTAGGTTTCGCCGCGGGCCCGGCAATCCGGGAACTCCGGGCACTGGGCCGCCCACCCCTCCCTGTCGCGGATCACGTAAGCTGAGAATCGGTAACCGCTCATGTCGGCCTCCGTCATGCTCGTTCCGGGATCTCGCTCGGCTTGGTCGGTTTCATTTGATCTCAATAAATGCCAGAATTGTGCCAATTTCTCACCCCCTCCGAAAAATAGAGGCGCGTCGATACTTCCCGCCGTACATAGGCCCATTAGAATGACCTCAGGAAGGTACACTTGGTTATCTTGGGGACGCCTTCCCCGTCCACCCGGACCTCGCCTCGAAGGAAACAGACGGGCGGCGTGCCGTAGGTGAGGCAGCGCGTCTCGCCGACCCCTTCGAGGAGGCCCGTCTCGTCCTCGAAGATGTAAAAATACTTTGCGCCGGTCCCATTCCCGCCGTATCCCCCGGACCACCGGTCTCCCGGCTCCGGTTCCTCGTCGTCGCTCCCGCCGTCGGCCCCTCGACCGTACCCGCCGTGGCCATTGCCCCCGAGTTGCGCGTTGTACGTCACCCGCTGCCGGGCGTCGACGACCCGG
>Ga0153915_10005646_pt1 | contig 11652 bp, 8 predicted proteins | sample Opewatmetagenome_2_FD_107003 | JGI IMG/M metagenome (GOLD analysis project Ga0153915, IMG submission 107003) | Freshwater wetland microbial communities from Ohio, USA - Open water 3 Core 3 Depth 3 metaG | ecosystem: Environmental > Aquatic > Freshwater > Wetlands | place: USA: Ohio, Lake Erie...
CACGGGCCAGTTGAACGAGGCGTCTCCTTCGCTGAATTCAAACGAGGTGATCTCGCCCAAAACGCGCAGTGCCAGCATGCTCCGGATCGTCTGGGTGGCTGGGAAGAACCGCCGCAGCAAGCCGACGGCCAGCAGGCCCGGGGCCGTCGCGGCTGCGCGCGTCATCGCCTGGGCATCCGCCACGGAAGTCGCCATGGGTTTCTCACACAAGACCGAGACACCGGCTTCGAGGAGACGGATCGTCTGTGCGGCGTGCAGGGAATGCGGCGATGCGACGATGCCCAGATCGAATTTCAGTTGCAACAGCTCAGACAGCTGGCGCACGGCTTGTGCCCCAGGGAAACTGCCGTGGAGCGTAGCCGCGTGACGGGCGCTGGGATCGAGAAGCGCGACGACTTTGAGCAAGCCCGCGGCTTCGAGCTCGTGCAGGGCCGGCGCATAGTAGAGGCGCGCGACTGCGCCGCAGCCGATCAAGGCCACTTTGATTTCAGCGTGCCGCGTCGGCAAGGTTCAACTCCACAAGAACGTCCGCAACACCTTTGCCAACACCTGCGGAGAGCGACGGAACCGAAGGGCCTCACGCGCCTGCGCCAGCGCGCCCACCACATCCCGTTTGCGGAGCAGCGCGCGCGCGCCTTCGACGGCCGTCAACGCGTAGGTCTCCCGGGCGCGGCGCACGATGCTCTGTGCTGCGGCCTGCGGCAAGTAGTCTTTGAATATTTCGATGGCCGCGCGCGTATAGCGCATATCCTCCGCGCTCCGCGTATGGCGCCCGGTGTTCGAGTTCTCGTGCATGCGATAGGCGGCGAGCGGCGCCACTTCGTAGCCGATCGGATAGTGCGCGGCGATGCGCACCCACATTTCCCAGTCTTCGCTGCAGATCAGCCGGTCGTCGAACCCGCCCAGATGCTCGTAGACCGCGCGCCGCACGACCATGCTGGGCGTCATGATGCGCTGCTCGAGTGCCAGCCGCTCGAGCGCGTTCTGCAGCACGCCGCTGTCACTCTGCTCGGGAGTCGACACCGCCAGCTCACGTCCCTGCGCATCGATGAAGACATGCCGGCAGAATGCGGCACCGATTTCTGCATGCCGCTCGAAGAGCCGCTGCAGCTTCGCATAGAAGCCCTCGCGAACGCAGTCGTCGCCATGCAGCAGATGCACCAGTTGGCCGCGGGAGCGATCGAGGCAGGTGGCGAAATTCCGCGTGATTCCCACGTTGCTGGGCTGGCCGTAGAAGCCGACGCGACCGCGGCCAATCGCCGCGACAACCGCATGCGGATCGTCCTGGGTCGAATGATCGTCCACCACCTCGATCTGCATCGCCTCAGGGCCCGGGTCCTGCGCCAGCACGCTTTCCAGCGTGGCACCGAGGTATCGGCCGCAGTTGAATGCGGGGATCATCACCGACCACACGGGGCGCGACGTTCCCGGGGGAACTGCCGCGATGCGGGCGCGATGCGGCGCGGAGCTCGTCATGAGGCGCTCGGCCTGCGGGGCAGAAGCAGGCGCGCGGCAAGCTTCACGAAGCGCGTCACCGAGACGTATTCGTTGAACGGCCGTCCGCCAAGATATTCCTTGAAGCAGCGCCAGGCGTGCGCGCGATCGCGGCGCTGCGCATACTCTTCGGCCCATTCGAAGAAATACTTCGACAGCGCGGTGCGCACCAGCGCGTCGTAGCGATAGTCGAGATTCGCATTCATCGTGCGATAGAAGGCACGAGTCTTCTCGATCTTCTCCCACTCGCTGTAAGGCGAGTAGAGGCCGCCGGCATGGTAGCGATACACGCCCATCACCTCATCGAGATAGCCGATGTCGCCTTTTTGGGCGTTCAATATGTGCAGCGGCCAGTCGGTGATGGGAAACAACGCGTCGTACCAAGCCGGTATCTCGCCCAGGGCTGCGCGGCGGAACATGGTGGTGCAGGTGGCGATGAAATTTCCCAGCCAGATGTCCTTGAAAGTGCAGATTGGCGGTTGCCCGGCCGGAGTCCAGTTCCCTGGCGTACCCGCATTGTCTTCGTACTCCACGCGGGCGTTGTGGAAACAGCAGGAGCATTGCGGATGGCAGTTCAGGAAATCCGCCTGCTTCTGCAATTTATCGGGCGAGACCCAGTAATCGTCGCCGTCGAGCAGGGCGATATATTCCCCGCGCGCGGCACGGATGCCGCGCGCCACCACGGCATTGCTGCGCACGTTCTTCTCTGAGAGCAACAGGCGGATGCGGTCCGGATATCTAGACCGATACGCAATGACCGTCTCGCGCGTGCCGTCGGTGGAGCAGTCCTCGCTCACGAGGATCTCGTAGTCGAAGCTCGTGCGTTGATTCAGTGCGCTGTCCAGCGCTTGGCCGATGAAGCGCGCATGGTTGTACGTCATCACCAGCACGGTGACTTTGGGCTGCGGCGCGTTCATGCGCGACGCTGCAATGCCAGGCGAACACTCAACCGCGCCTCCAGCCACAGTGCATGCAGCCACGAAGGCAGATAACGCAGCAGCGCCAGGGATGACCGCAGCCAAGCCACCGGGCGATGCGCCCGCAAGCAGCCGTAGATGTATTTCAGTAGTGGCCAGTGAGCATAGCGGCGCATGCAGCGGATGCCCTCCCGCTGGGCCCGTACATAGTCCGGATTGTCCGCGATGTAGCGCCATTGCCTTGCAAATGCCCCCAGCGCACCGTTCAACATTCGCGCGGGATCCATGCTCATGGCGCCTGCATGGCGCCGATACTCTGCCACCACGCGATCGTAACTGCGGACGGCATGACCGCGGGCGATGCGCAAGTACATGTCGTAGTCCTCGCAAGAGACCAAGGTGGTATCGAAGCCTCCCGCCAACTCAAGAACGGCACGCCTGTACATCACGGTGGCGTGCATGCCAATGTAGTTTCGCTGCAGGAGAGTTCGATAGACATCCGGCTCCGGCGGCACTTGAACAAAATCGGGCAGGGGAGTGCCATCGGCGTGCATGAGGCGATAGTGTCCGGACACATAGGCACACTCGGGCCGCACATGGAAACAATCCAAACCGGCGCGCAGAGCATGCGGTAGCAGGCGGTCGTCGGCGTCGAGGAACGCCAGGTATTCGCCGCGGCTTTCGCGAATACCGGCATTGCGCGCGGCGGCAAGCCCTCCATTTGTCTGACGCACGCACCTCACGCCGGGATAACGGGAGGCCACTTCGACTGTATTGTCTGGTGAGCCGTCGTCCACCACGACGATTTCGTGCCGCATGTGAGTCTGCGCGAGCACGCTCTCGATGGCTTCGCCGAGAAAATGCGCCTGCTTGTAGCAGGGGATAATGACGGAGACGAGTGGCTCTTCGCGCTTACGCCGTGCGGCCTCGAGCACACTGGGGTCCGTGAGCGCGCCAATGAAATCGCGGCGCATCCCGGCGAGGATGTCGGCGGCGTGCTGCCGGCTGGCTTGCGCCTGCACGCGCCCCGCTTCCGTGAGGCAGAAGTCGAGCGCCGTGCGCAAGGCAGCGTCGTTCGACTCTTCCAGAGTCAATACGGCCGGCCATTGGAGCAGTTGCGCCTGCCGCTGCACTTTCGCGCCGCCCGGTTCCGGATCAATGGCCACAACGGGTACGCCGTTCTTGAGCGCGAGCACCAAGCCGTGCAAGCGAGTAGTCACCACGGCATCCATGTGCGCCAGCAGGGCTTCGACCTGCGCGGCATTGCGCAGGCCGGCGGAATTCACATCCAGTCGCGTGTCGACATTCACGGCGACCACCGCACTCGATGCTACGAGCCGGTCGATTGCGGCATTGGCCTGATCCACCGGCGCGTCATCGTAAGCTTCCACCCGACAAACGCCCACGATCGGCACGCGGGCAGCACGAGCAGCGAAGGCGACGTCCGGATGGGCCGCGCGGTTGCTATCGCGCTCGATCAAATAGTCGAACGGATTCCAGGTCTCGAGCGGCAGGAGCATCGAGAGGTTCAGCCCGATTAGCGTGCAGCGCACGAAGCGCAACAGGAATTCCGTTTCCAGCTCGCCGCGTTGAAACGGGCCGCAGACGAAGACGACGTGGGAATAGCGCGCGGGATCGACAGTGCGCCAGTCGCGCCCCTGGCCCACGGGCGCAATCATGGCGAGGTCGCATTCGAACCCCGCCTGCTTCAGCCAGTCGCAAGCGACTTCGCCAGCGAGCACATCGCCCGCGGTCGCATGGCCTTCCCGAAAGCTGAACCAGCCCGCGACCAGTGCTCTCAGCACGGTCGAGTCCACCGATGGGGCATGAATACGCTGCCATAACCGGGGGCGGCCACCACCGGCCGCGCCCCGGCGATGCCCTGGCGGATCTCCAGCACCGCGGCACCTTCAATGTGGTCAAGCATTTCGTCGTCGCACGAAAGCGCGGCATTGATGCGGTAGCGGCCGGGCGCCAGAAACAGCTCATCGAGCTCACACACGAAGCGGGGTGCGCCAGACTCATCGGTCGAATCCGCGGCGCTGTGCAGCGCCGAATCAAAAGAGGTGACGGCCTGCCCGAAAGAGTCGTAGATCGTAAAGGAGCAGGACAGCGCGGGTAGCCGCTCCGTCGCATGAAGCACAAATCGCACGGGCCCGCCGGCTTGGAGCTGCTGGGTGGCGAACCCATCGACGCCGATGATTTCGAGACGTGCGAGGCGCACTCTGCCGCTGCCACGCCGCTGCGTGTGCTCGAGCAAATCCGTCGCCGCGGCTTCCTCGAGACTCTCGAGATAGCGCGCCACCGTTTCTTCGGCCGTGCCGTCGCACACGAGGCCACCATTCTCCAGCAACACGCCGCGCCGGCACAGCGACCGCACCAGACCGAGATTGTGGCTGACGAACAGGATCGTGCGGCCCAATCTCGCGACCTCGGCCATGCGATCGAGGCATTTCTTCTGAAAGGCCGCGTCCCCGACTGCGAGCACTTCATCGACGATGAGAATATCCGGCTCGAGGTGCGCCGCAACCGCGAACGCGAGACGCACATACATGCCGGACGAATAGCGTTTGACGGGCGTATCGAGAAACCGCGCCACCTCCGAGAAGGCGACGATCTGGTCGAACTTGGCGCGAATCTCGCTCTTCGGCATGCCGAGGATCGCACCGTTGAGATAGATATTCTCGCGGCCGGTCAGTTCGGGATGAAAGCCGGTGCCCACTTCGAGCAGGCTTGCCGCGCGGCCGCGGATTCGCAGTCTCCCTTCGGTCGGCTCGGTGATGCGGCTGATGAGTTTCAGCAGGGTGGATTTGCCCGCGCCGTTGCGCCCGATCACACCCAGCACGTCGCCCTGCTTGACCTGAAGCGACACGTGGCGTAGCGCCCAGAATTCCTCGAGCGTCGCGGCGTCACCGCCAGGCGCGGCGCGGACGCCGGAGGTGAGTCGGCGCAGACCCTCGCCCAGCTTTTCCCGCAAAGTGTCGTAACCGCCCGCGCGGTGCCGCAGGAAGTATTGTTTTCCGAGATCTTCGGCGCTGAGAACGACGTCGGACATGGCGGGGGCCGTGCCCTCTAGATCACATCCGCAAACCGGCGCTCGGTCCTGCGGAAGTACCAGAATCCGCTTGCCAGCAGCGTGAGTGTAACGGCTGTCGACAGCGCGAGCCCCGGCAGGTAGAGATCCGGCATGCCGCGCAACACCGCCCAGCGAAAGCCGTCCATGACGCCCACCAGTGGATTCAGGGAGTAGAGCAGGCGCCATTCCTGCGGTATCACGCTGCTGCTGAAGCCGACGGGCGAGATGTACAGGCCGAGCTGCACGATGAAGCCAACGACGAAACGGAAATCGCGGTACTGCACGGTGAGCGCGGCAAACCATAAACCTGCGCCGAAAGTCAGCGCGGCGGCCAATAACGTGAAAAGCGGCAGGGTGAGAATGCGCCAGTCGGGCGCGAAACCGTACCAGGCGAGCAGCAACGCGAGCACGCCGCAGGAGATGGCGAAATCGACGAGGCTCACGATCATGGCGCTGCCCGGCACGATCAGTCGCGGAAAATAGATCTTTGCGATGAGCTCGCCGTTGGCTACCAGGCTGTTGCTGCAATCGCTGAGAGCGCCGGCGAAGAACTGCCAGGGCAGCATGGCGGCGAACACCAGCAGCGGGTAGGGCACGCCGCCGGACGGCAACTGCGCCACTTTGCCGAAAATCACGGTGAGCACGAGCAGCGTCACCAGCGCCTTGATCAGCGCCCAGGCGACCCCGATCGCCGTCTGCTTGTAGCGCACCAGGATGTCGCGCCACGCGAGGAAGTAGAAGAGCTCGCGGTAGCGCCACAAGTCTGGCAGGTACTCGCTGTCGTGGTGGCCGGCCTCGATGATCCGTTCCCGTTGCGGCGTGCCTTTCATCGTCGTGGTTGCAGCGGCGGCGGTGCGAATCACGCCCGGGCCTCGGCGCCCGCCTTCAACAACTCGTCGAAATACGCGATGGTGCGGGTCAAGCCCTCCTCCAGCCCCACCACCGGCTGCCAGTCGAGCCGCGAACGAGCGAGGCCGATGTCCGGCCGCCTCAATTTTGGATCGTCTGGCGGCAGCGGCCGGCGCTCGAGGCCCGAGCGCGAGCCCGTGAGCGCAATGATCTTCTCCGCCAGGTCCAGCACGGTAAATTCGCCGGGATTGCCGAGATTCACCGGGCCGGTGAAATCATCGGGGCTGGCCATCATCCGAACGAGGCCGTCGACGAGGTCGGATACGTAGCAGAACGAGCGCGTTTGCATCCCGTCGCCGTAAACGGTGAGCGGCTGGTTCGTGAGCGCCTGGCGGATGAAATTGGACACCACGCGGCCGTCGTCCGGATGCATGCGCGGGCCGTAGGTGTTGAAAATGCGCGCCACCTTGATGATCAGCCGGTGCTGTCGGTAATAGTCGAAGAACAACGTTTCCGCGCAGCGCTTGCCCTCGTCGTAACAGGCACGCGGGCCCACGGGATTCACTCGGCCCCAATAATCCTCGCGTTGCGGGTGCACGTCCGGGTCGCCGTAGACCTCGCTGGTGGAACCCTGCAGGATCTTCGCTTTCGTGCGGCGCGCGAGACCCAGCATGTTGATGGCGCCATGCACGCTCGACTTGGTGGTCTGCACCGGGTCGAGCTGGTAGTGGATGGGCGAGGCCGCGCAGGCGAGGTTGTAGATGAGGTCGACCTCGATGTAGATGGGGAAGGTCACATCGTGGCGTACGACCTCGAAGCGTGGATTGCCGAGCAGGTGGGCGATATTGCGCCGCGAGCCGGTGTAGAAGTTATCCAGGCAGATTACGGTGCCGCCGTCGGCGATCAATCGGTCGCAGAGGTGCGAACCCAGGAAGCCCGCACCGCCGGTCACCAGGATCTGAGTGTAGTCGGATAGCTTCGGCACCCGAGGGATGATGGCGCCTTGCGATACGGCCGACAAGATCGCTCAGCTCGCGGGTCTTACGCCGCCCTCGAGCGACTTGGGAAACAATTGGGAAACAATCGGCGATGTGGACGGCGACGAATCGACGCTAAGTCGGCGAGAAGTTGGCTCCCCGGGTTCGATTCGAACGAACGACCAACGGATTAACAGTCCGACGCTCTACCACTGAGCTACCGGGGAGTGGATGAGTCGCGAAGGCGCGCGATTCTCCGAGAAGCGCCCCTTGAGTGTCAAGGACGTCCCGTCAGTGACTGCCGACCGCCAAACGTTGACCTGTCAAAGCCTTAGACATTCTTTCTATGGCGCTTTCGAGCACTGCCATGCTGGTCGCAAACGACAGTCGCACATGGCCTGGTGCGCCGAAGCCGGAACCGGGCACCACTGCGACACCGGCCGTGTTCAGCAGAAATTCCGAGAATTCATGGTCGTCGCGGCAGCCCAGCACCTTCATTGCGCCCTCGACGTTGGCGAATGCATAGAAAGTGCCGGCGCCCCTGAGGCAGCTGACCCCGGGCAGCGAATTGAGGCCGGCGACCACGAAATCGTGACGCCTCCTGAATTCCTTGTTCATCTCCGCGACGCAGCTCTGGTCGCCGTTCAACGCCGCAGTGACCGCCTTCTGCGAGATGCTGCATGCGTTCGACGTCGACTGACCCTGTATCGTCGCCATCGCGGTAATGATTTCGACCGGGCCGCCGCAATAGCCGACGCGCCACCCCGTCATGGCGTAGACCTTGGACGCGCCGTTGATCGTCACGGTGCGGCCATAGAGCTGCGGGCAGGCCGTGACCAGGCTGCAGAACGGCTCCTCACCCCAGTAGATGTGCTCATACATATCGTCGGTGGCGATGAGCACGCGTGGATGATCCTTGAACACCTCGCCGAACGCCTGCAACTCCGCCTTCGTGTAGGCGGCGCCCGTCGGATTGCACGGGCTGTTGAAGATGACGAGCCGCGTCTTTGGCGTGATCGCCGCCGCCAACTGCTTTGCCGTGATCTTGTAGCCTGTTTTCGCATCGGCGCTCGGTGTGACCGGCAGTCCGTCGCACAGCATCACCATGTCCGGGTACGAAACCCAGTAGGGCGCCGGGATGATCGCTTCATCGCCCGCATCGAGCACGGCCGCGCAGAGGTTGTAGACCGTCTGTTTCGCGCCCGCCGACACCAGGATCTGGTTGCGCTGATACGCGATGCCGTTGTCGCGCTTGAACTTCGCGATGACGGCGTCCTTCAGCTCGTTGATCCCCTCGACGTTCGTGTACTTCGTGAAGCCCGAGTTGATCGCGTCGATTGCCGCCTGCTTGATGTGCTGGGGCGTGTCGAAATCGGGCTCACCGGCGCCGAGACCGATGATGTCCTTGCCTTCGGCCCTGAGCCGCGCCGCACGTGCGGTAACCGCCAGCGTGGGTGAAGGCTTCACCCGCTGGACCCGCTTGGAAACTGTTAGACTCACGGACACTCTCGAGGTGGGATTTGAGACGGCGCGCATTTTACCGGAGCGGTGCCGTCCCTGCTATTTTTCAATTCGCACCCCAACATCCAGCCGCCATGACGGAGCCGCAGTTATTTCAGTTGACCGCGAACTTTTCGCCGGCCGGCGATCAGCCGGAGGCGATTGCGAAGCTGGTCGAAGGGCTCAAGTCGGGCCTCACGCACCAGACGCTGCTCGGAGTCACCGGGAGCGGCAAGACTTACTCCATTGCGGGAGTGATCGCGCAGGTGCAGCGCCCCACTTTGGTGCTCGCGCACAACAAGACGCTCGCGGCCCAGCTGTACGGTGAATTTCGCGACTTCTTTCCGAAGAACGCGGTCGAGTACTTCGTTTCCTACTACGACTACTACCAGCCGGAGGCGTACGTTCCGGCGTCCGACACGTATATCGAGAAGGACGCCTCCATCAATCAGCACATCGAGCAGATGCGGCTGTCGGCGACGAAGGCGCTGCTGGAACGGCCGGACGCGATCATCGTCGCCACCGTGTCGGCCATTTACGGCCTCGGCGACCCGAAGGCCTACCTCGCAATGGTCCTGCACCTCGTGCGCGGCGAGCGGATGGATCAACGCAAGCTCCTGCGGCGCCTTGCCGACATGCAGTACACGCGCAACGAGCTCGATCTCGAGCAGGGAACCTATCGCGTGCGAGGCGACGTGATCGACATTTTCCCGGCCGAATCGGAGCGCGAGGCGGTCCGGGTGGAGCTCGATGACGACGAGATCCTGAGCCTCACGCTCTTCGATCCGCTCACGGGCGAATCCACACGCAAGGTCCCGCGTTTCACGGTCTATCCGGCGACGCACTACGTGACGCCGAAGGAGCGGCTGCTCAACGTGCTCGATCAGATCCGCGAGGACCTGAGGATTCGCCTCAAGGACCTGCGCGATGCGAACAAGCTCGTCGAAGCGCAACGGCTCGAGCAGAGAACGCTCTTCGACATCGAAATGATGAACGAGGTCGGTTACTGCTCCGGCATCGAGAATTATTCCCGGTACCTTTCCGGCCGACAGCCGGGTGAGCCGCCACCGTGCCTCTTCGACTATCTGCCGGCGAACGCGCTGCTCGTCATCGATGAGAGCCATCAGACGATCCCGCAGCTCGGCGCAATGTACCGAGGGGACCGCTCACGCAAGGAGACGCTGGTCGAGTACGGCTTCCGCTTGCCCTCGGCGCTCGACAATCGGCCGCTCCGATTCGACGAATTCGAGGCGCTCGCGCCGCAGACGATCTTCGTGTCGGCGACGCCCGGCCCGTACGAGGCCCAGCATTCCGGCCAGGTGGTCGAACAGGTGGTGCGGCCGACGGGACTCATCGACCCGGAGGTGGAGGTGCGCCCCGTGCGCAGCCAGGTCGAGGACGTGCTCTCGGAGATCAAGCGCTGCGCGGATGCGAATCAGCGCGTGCTCATCACGACGCTCACCAAGCGCATGGCGGAGGACCTCACCGAGTACCTGCATGAGCACGGCGTGCGCGTGCGCTACCTGCATTCGGACATCGAGACCGTCGAGCGCGTCGAGATCATCCGAGACTTGAGGCTCGGCAAATTCGACGTGCTCGTGGGCATCAATCTGCTGCGCGAAGGGCTCGATATGCCCGAGGTCGCGCTGGTCGCGATCCTGGATGCGGACAAGGAGGGCTTCCTGCGCTCGGACAACTCGCTCATCCAGACGATCGGACGGGCGGCCCGCAACATCGCGGGCAAAGCCATCCTGTATGCGGACAGGGTCACGGGATCGATGCGGCGGGCGATCGACGAGACCAACCGGCGGCGGGCGAAGCAGGTGGAGTTCAATCGGCAGCACGGCATCACGCCGCGCGGCGTCGTCAAGGCTGTGTCGGACATCATGGAAGGCGCACGCGAAGCGGCGCAGGAAGCCCGCAAGGGCGCCGAGCCGATGCTCGAATACGGCGACGTGCCGCCCGAGCAGATCGTCAAGCGCATCAAGAAGCTCGAGCAGGAGATGTTCCGTCTCGCGCGCAATCTCGAGTTCGAGGAAGCGGCGAGACTCCGTGATCAGATCGAGCGGATGCGCAAGGTCGGATTGGGGCTCGGTGGGCAGCGGGCCGGTTAGCCCCCTCACCCCGACCCTCTCCCCCGATGATGGGGGAGAGGGCGACACATCTTCCCCTCTCCCCGCTTGCGGGGAGAGGGTAGGGTGAGGGGGCTTACGCATTCGCGGCCGCTTCGGTATCTTTGGCGCCCTTTTTTCGAAGGCGCGTAGCTCAGTGGTAGAGCATCACCTTGACATGGTGGTGGTCGCTGGTTCGATCCCAGCCGCGCCTACCATCACCCGTTCGCGCTAGCCCATGCCCGCAGTCACGCTGCCCGACGGCAGCCAGAAGAAGTTCGACGCCCCGGTCACGGTCGATCAGGTGGCCGCCAGCATCGGCGCGGGCCTGCGCAAAGCCGCGCTTGCGGGCAGCGTCGACGGCAGGCTCGTCGATACCAATTTCGTGATTTCGAGCGACGCGAAGCTGCGCATCATCACGTCCAGGGACCCGGAAGGGCTCGAAATCCTGCGTCACTCCACCGCCCACCTGCTCGCCAACGCGGTTCAGGAGCTCTTTCCGGACGCGCAGGTGACGATCGGGCCGGTGATCGAGGACGGTTTCTACTACGATTTCTCCTACAAGCGCCCCTTCACGCCTGAAGACCTCGCTGCCATCGAAAGGCGCATGGGCGAGATCGCCGCGAAGGATCTGCCCGTCGCGCGCAAGGTGATGGCGCGGGACGAGGCCGTGGCGTTGTTCAGGAACCTCGGCGAGCACTACAAGGCCGAGCTCATCGCTGCCATTC
>Ga0153915_10005647_pt1 | contig 11651 bp, 7 predicted proteins | sample Opewatmetagenome_2_FD_107003 | JGI IMG/M metagenome (GOLD analysis project Ga0153915, IMG submission 107003) | Freshwater wetland microbial communities from Ohio, USA - Open water 3 Core 3 Depth 3 metaG | ecosystem: Environmental > Aquatic > Freshwater > Wetlands | place: USA: Ohio, Lake Erie...
GATCTTCCCGAAGTATCCCTCGTGGCTATTATAGACGCCGATAAAGAGGGATTCTTAAGAAGCGAACGTTCTCTTATGCAGACTGCCGGAAGAACCGCGCGCAACGTTAACGGAAAAGTAATAATGTATGCGGATACTATAACGCAATCGATGAGAAAGACAATCGACGAAACCGACAGGAGAAGAAAACTGCAGACTGCCTATAATATTGCAAACAACATTACTCCAAGAACGATATACAAAAGCGTGGATGAAATTCTTTCTTCAACATCAATCGCTGAATTGAGGAAAAAAGATACGGATAAAGAAACGGCTTTTTCAAAAGTCGCCGAACCGGTAATTAAATACCTTTCTGATGATCAGAAAAGAGATTTAATTGAGCAGATGACTGAAGAAATGCTTACTGCGGCTAAGGACATTGAGTTTGAAAGAGCGGCGTCTCTAAGAGATGAAATAGATAAATTAAAAAAGATGTTAAAATAATTTTTCAGCATTCGGAGCCCATAATAAATGAAAAATATTACTGAAGTTCTTTTAAAGCAAAATCTGGTAAGACTAAGGCGTTCGCCTGAATTTCAGAAACGGCTTGCCGCAAATATAATTGTAGGCATATTAATTTTAGTATCGGCGCTGAATTTCCTTTTTATTTCTATTAATCTGAATAGATTTTTCAGGGCAATCCCCGAGGCAAATCCGGTTAACATTATAAATCAGGTTGTCTTTGTTTATTTTTTTATCGATTATCTTCTAAGGCTTATATTTCAGAAATACCGTTCGGTTTCAATAAAACCGTATCTTCTTCTTCGGATACCGCGGAAAAAGTTAGTCGGTATTATGCTTATAAAAACATCGCAAAGCCTGCTGAATGCTATACCGTTTTTATTTTTCCTTCCTTTTGTATTTACCGAGATGCTTCTTCATTATTCTATTCTCAGCGTAGCCGCATGGTTCTGCACAATACTCTTTGTATGCCTGCTTAATTCTTACACCGTAAACTATACAAAGATAAAATTCCGCGTGTACCCCGTAAAAACCTTTCTTGCCAACTGCTTAGTATTTGTTCTTTTGATTCTTTCCATGTTTGTTTTTCCTGTAAGCCCTGCGGACATTGCAGAACCGATGAATTTAACGCTCGGATATCCCGCATTATGCCTTGTTCCGCTTGCTGCGGCTTTTTTGATGATTGCCCTGAACAGAAGATTCCTGCTGAATAACTTATTCATAGAAGAAATTAAAGATTCCGGAAAAATAAAAAAGAGCAGGGAAAACGAATTAAAAGAAAATTTCTCTTTCGTTTCCCGTTACGGAAGTATCGGGCAGTTTATACTTCTTGAATTGAAAATGATTCTTAGAAATAAACGCCCTAAACCTTTATTGTATATGTCGTTTCTTATGGTTTTTTACGGTTTAATTTTTTATGCAAACCCTATACGCACAGAATTTTTGAAAATCTTCATTGCTTCGTTTATGACCGGCATATTCACTTTCTCTTACGGTATAACCGTTTTCGGATGGGAAAGCTCGTATTTCGGGTTCATAATGACTGAGAAAATCGGGATGCATTCTTACTTAAGAGCAAAATATTATTTTATGTCGACAGTTACTCTCGTTTTATATATACTTACTTCATTTTATGTAATATTCGGCGTCAAAATTATTTTTATAAACACGGCAATCTTTCTATTCAACGTTGGAGTAACCCCTTTCATTATTTTATTCATCGCCGCATTCAACAAGATGAAATACAAACTTGATGAAGGGATGTACAGTCAGCAAGGCAGAGGCGCTCAGCAGTATCTTGGCTCGCTAATAGTCCTGGCTCTTCAATTCGGAATTTATTTCCTTTTAAAATCAGCGTTGAACGAAAACGGAGCAATCGGCGCAATGGCGGCGTTTGGAATTGCCGGCATATTATTGCATTCTCAAATTCTTGCATTAATAGAAAAGTTTTTCTACATAAAAAAATATTCAATGATAGAAGGATTCAGACAATCATAAACCGGAATATATATGATAAAAGCCTTAAAACTGACTAAGAAATACGGCAAGACAACCGTCTTAAATATTGATTCAATTGAAATTGAAAAAGGAGAAAGTTTCGGCCTTGTAGGGAATAACGGCGCCGGCAAAACGACATTCTTCTGCCTTATTACCGATCTGATAAAGGCATCAAGCGGAGAGGTATTATCTAAGGATAAAAATGTTTTTTTAAGCAACCACTGGAAAGATTATACAGGAAGCTATCTTGATGAAAGCTTTCTTATCGATTTTCTCTCTCCTGAAGAATATTTCGAGTTTATCGGTTCGCTTCATCATCTTACAAAAGATGAAGTGAAAACGAGACTTGAGAAATATTCCGATTTCTTTAACGATGAAATCATCGGAAAGAAAAAATTCATACGCGACCTTTCAAAAGGGAATCAGAAAAAAGTGGGCATTATAGGAGCTTTATTTTTTGAACCTGAAATCTTAATCCTCGATGAACCATTCCCCCATCTTGATCCAACAACAGTTATCCGATTAAAGAAAATCATTAAGGATGAAAAAGCAAAAGGCACAACCGTATTAATTTCAAGCCACGATCTGAATTATGTAACAGAGATATGCGACAGAATAGCCGTTCTGGAAAATGGAATCATAATTCATGATTTAAAAACAGGAAATGACACTTTAAAAGAATTAGAAACTTATTTTACGCCGGAAGAGAATTAAAATTCCGGCGTTTTTGTTTTTTCCTTCATTCCATACCTTTTTACTGCATTATAGCACCAGTTATCCGTTTTAGATTTATAGAACCTTTTCAAAGTATAAGAGTCTAAATAAGCACAAGGAATATTTTTATTACAAGGGGGATTAATGAAATATTTTACCGTATTAGCTGCAGTTATTTTTATTTTCTTTTCAGGTTTGGTTAATGGGCAGACAAAAGGAGGAGTAATTAAAGGCATTTTAGTTGATTCGCAGAATGATAATGCCGTTGAGTTTGCCACCGTTACGCTTCACAAAATTAAAGATTCTTCAATTATTAAGGGCTCAGCGTCAGGGAAGACGGGCGAGTTTATCCTTACCGCCATTCCAGTGGGAAATTATTTCCTTAAAGTGTCTTACATCGGCTATGCAAAAAAAATAATTCCGAATATCGGGATAAGCGGCGAGAAAACAGAGTTGAATCTTGAAAAGATAAAACTTGTTCAGACTGGCGTTGATATTGAAGGCGCCGAAGTGATAGGTGAAAAACCCGACATTGAATATAAAATTGATAAAAAAGTAATTAATGTAAGCCAGAATTTAAGCTCTTCAAGCGGAACAGCTCTTGATGTGCTTAAAACACAGCCGTCAATTCAAGTCGATCAGAATGATGAAGTAACTTTAAGAGGAAGCTCAAGTTTTACTGTTTTAATTGACGGACGCCCAAGCCCTATTCAGGGAAGCGATGCATTGAAACAAATTCCCGCCAACATTGTCGATAACATAGAAATAATAACAAATCCTTCCGCCAAGTACGATGCGCAGGGAGGGGGAGGAATTATTAATATCGTAACAAAAAAAATCGCGGCGGGCACTTTCAGCGGAATGGTTAATGCCGGAGCAGGTTCAAGAGATAAGTACAACGGCGATTTTACGATAAATTACAGGGAAAAAGAATTTGCCGTTTCGGGAGGATTGGATTTTGTAAGAAGCTATAATTTCTTTGATCAGGACCTGAGTAGAAAAACATTTCTTTCGGATTATACCATTTATAATAACACATTGATAAGAGGCAATGTACTGCGCGATAACGTTACAGGAAGAGCGGGATTTGATTATAATTTTACCGATAATACCGGCGTTACTGTAAATCTTACTTATGGGAAGATGGCAATAACGCGTTCGATGTCTTCCAATATGAGCAATATTTACCTTGCGGCGTCAAGCTACAGCATAACCGAAGACAGGATGTATTCCGATTCCCGTTTTTTCAGCAGTTCTATTTTCCTTTCGCATAAATTCGAACCGAAAGTAAGCGAAATTACATTCGAAGCAACTTACAACAGAGTGCTTGTCCCTTCAACGCAAAATACAGACGAATATTCAGCTAATTCATTATTTGAAAAATCATCTTCAAACCCGAACCTAAGAATTTTTACCGATGATACAAAAAGAAGCGATGGACGGGTAAAAGTTGATTATTCTCTTAATATTTCGGATAAAAGTAAATTGGAAGCAGGCTCACAGGTCTCTTATTATATACGTAATTTCGATACAGAAAATAAGGTTTACGATTTTTCTACCGGCACATGGAACATTACTTCGAATTACACAAATAAATTCGATTACAGAAATAATGTTTATTCAGCTTACACAACATATTCAAACGAAGTATTCGGCCTTTCATTTCAGACAGGGCTTCGTTCTGAATATACCGACCGGCTTTTAAAGCAGAAAACTCTTTCAGGCGAATACAGTTTTCAAAAACTCGACTTTTTCCCCTCCTTCAGCATTCAGAAGAAAATAACGATGATGCAGTCTATTCAATTCAGTTATACGAGGAGAATAAACAGGCCAAATGAGCTGCTATTAAACCCGTATCCCTTTTTCAGCAGCAGCTACACGAGCAGCGCAGGAAACCCCGAATTGAAACCTGAATACTCTGATTCCTACGAATTGAATTATCAAAATTTCTTCAGCGGAATTTTCCTATCCATTGAGACCTTCCTGAAAAAGACAACGGATACTCCTTCGCAGGCTGTAAACGTCGATAGCCTCGGTAGAATGATAACAACATATGAAAATTTTGCAAAGACAACTACAATTGGAGCCGATATAACGGCAAGTTATTCCCCGTTTACCTGGTTAATGCTGAGGCCGTCGGTCAATCTTTCAAACGTAAACCTGAATGGAACGCTCCTCGGCAAAATAGTTGATAATGAATCATTTAACTGGAGAGCTATACTTGTTTCCTCTTTCACAATTTCTTCAAATACATCCATTCAGCTTATAGGCGTATATCTTAAAATTACTCAGCCTCAAATTGAAATTAAACCCACCGTTTTTCTTATAGCGTCATTGCGCCAGATGATGTTCGAGAAGAAGCTCACCCTTGCCGTCTCTGCCCAGAATTTATTTAATATTGCAAAGTTTGATATAGAGAATAACGCTTCATATTATCAGAATAGATTTCTTGTACGCCCTGAATCGAATATAATAAATGTAACGCTGACGTATAATTTCAACAATTTTAAAGACCTTGCCCATAAAGCCGAAAAAGTCGATATCGGAGTGAGCCAGGGAATTCAATAACATCCCGCCCCATTAATAATTAAGAAGTGATAAGTCTTTTGTAGTCCGGGGACTACAAAAGACTCCGCCTATTGCCGATTGAACCCCTTATTGAAGTTTGATAGTTTTACAGTAACAAAAACAGATTATAGCGTGAAAGAAAACAAATTATCAATAGCAATAGTAGATGATTCAGACATAATCCGCGAAAGACTTGTTCAGAAACTTAACAAATGCGGAATGTATAACATTATCTGGCAGGCTGAAAATGTTCAAAAGACTTACGAATTCTGCGTCAATTCCCGTCCTTCAGTTTTAATACTTGATATTCAGCTGCCAGACGGAAGCGGAATAGATGTTCTTGAAAAAATTAAATTGGATGATTCGGAAATTAAAGTAATTATGCTTACAAACTACCCTTCCCTTCCTTTCAGAAAAAAATGTATTGCTGCGGGAGCCGATTACTTTTTCGACAAATCGACCGAGTTCGAAAAAGTTTTTGAAGTATTAAAAAAGTTAGCCGGAAACAATGAAGTTAATAATTGTTCATATAAAAGGAATTCATTATGAAAACGATTAAGTTGGCGATTGCCATTACGATTTCTTTTTTTGCCGTAATTAATGGACAGGAGAAATTAAAACTTACAGTTGATGAAGCTGTTAATCTGGGTTTGCAGAACAGCAAAAGCCTGCATGTCTCCCAATTGAAAGTAGCTGTTTCCGATGCAAAATTGAAGGAAACGAATGCCGGGAGATGGTTCAATATTAAATTTATTGCCGCCTACAGAAGACTTAGCGAAGTTGATCCATTTTCAATTACCATGCCCGGCATCGGAACATTCGTTGTATCGCCGAGCATTCTTAATAACTATTCTACGCAGCTTACTCTTACTCAGCCATTATTTACAGGTTTCAAAATATTAAGCGGAATAGACATGGCCGAATCCAGCGCCAATGCAACAAAAGAAGAATTTAATAAAGATAAGAATGAACTGGTTTATAATATAAAAAATGCCTACTGGAATCTTTTCAAGGCAAAAACAATGAAAAAAGTAATTGATGATAACGTTGAACAGGTTAAAGCCCATCTTAACGACGCTAAAAACCTTATGAAAGCCGGAATGATGACAAACAACGATGTTTTGAAGCTCGAAGTACAGCTATCGGATATTCTGCTTAAACAGGCTGACGCCGGAAACGGAGTCAGGCTTTCAATGATTGGGTTAAATAATGTTCTTTCAATTCCATTGGGAACTGAAATAGAAACCGCTTCAGAAGCAAATCTTGTTACGGCAGAATACCAGCCCCTTAATGAATTGACGGCAAAAGCCGTTGAATTAAGGCCTGAACTTAAAGCAATGGAAGAAAGAATTAAAATGGGAGCGGCAAACGTGCGTATGGCTAAATCCAACTGGTACCCTCAGGTTGCCCTTGTTGCCGATTATATTTATTCCCGTCCGAATACGAGAATATACCCTACAAAAGATGAATTTAGGGGGACATGGGATGTGGGCTTGAATCTGAGCTTAAATATATGGGATTGGTTTACGACTGTTCATCAGACAGATCAGGCTGAAGCTTCTTTAGCTCAGGCAATTGATTCCAAACAGGTGCTGAAAGACGGCGTTACGCTTGAAGTAACGCAGAGCTATTTAAGCCTTGATGTCGCAAAGCAGAAAATTCAAATTACTCGTCTTGCTGTTGAGCAGGCTACTGAAAATAACAGGATTACATCGGAAAAATTCAAGGAGGGGATGGCTTTAAGCAGCGACGTTATAGACGCTGAAGTTGCCCTTCTTGCAGCTAAGACAAATTATACAAACGCTATTGCCGATTATGAGCTGGCAAAAGCAAAATTAGAAAAATCGGTCGGCAAATAAATTTTTAATATCGGAGAAAACACAAAATGAAAAACTGGAAATCAATAATTGCTTTCGTTTTAATATTGGCAGTTATAGTTGTTGTCCTTGTCTTGAATAAAAAGAAACTTTCTTCAGCCGCGGCCGGAGGAGTAAAGGACGCATATTATGTAACCGTAGATAAAGCCGCAAAGAAAAAACTCAATTCTGATTTTTCCCTTACCGGCACTGTAATAGCGAATAATGACGTTAATATATTATCGGAAACTTCGGGAAAAGTAATACAGATGTTTTTCAAAGTGGGCGATTATAAACAGGCGGGTTCGGTTCTTGCTCAAGTGGATGACGAGCTTAAGAAAGCGGCTCTCAGCAGCGCCGAAGCAAATTATGAGAAAGCAAAAAAAGATTACGAAAGATTTCAGAATCTTTTTCAGCAGAAATCGGCTACCGATGCGCAGCTTGATGCGGCAAAATTAGGGCTTTCGGTTGCTGAAGCCCAGTATATCGTTGCCAAAAGACAGCTTGAAGATACAAAGATTAAAACTCCTATATCCGGCTACATTACAATGAAGGGCATTGACGTAGGCGCTACTGTGCAGGGAGCTCCACAGCCTACTTTTGTCGCCAATATTGTTGATATTTCAAAGCTTAAAGTAAAACTCAATGTTTCTGAAGCAAGCGCATTTAAATTAAAAGCAGGGGATCCAGTTAAAGTTACTGCCGATGTATTCCCCGGCGCGGCCTTCAAAGGAAGAATTGAATCCATCAGTTCTAAATCGGATGAAGCGCATACATTCCCGGTTGAAATTATGGTTGAGAATCAGAGTTCGCATCAGTTAAAAGCAGGCGTTTTTACGAGAGTTGAATTTGACGCTTTTAAAGAACGCGAAAGCGTTGTTATTCCCAGGGAAGCTCTTGTAGGAAGCGTAAAAAATCCGCAGGTATATGTTGTTGAAAACGGCGTTGCAAAGCTCCGCAGTCTCGTTCTCGGCAACGAATCGAACACATATATTGAAGTGCTCAGCGGGCTTAACGAAGGGGAAACCGTTGTAATAAACGGACAGAACATTTTAGCAGACAACACCAAAGTTGAGATACTCAACAAATAAGGATTTTGAAAATGACAATAACAGAATTATCAATAAAACGGCCATCATTAATTATTGTAATATTTGCGGCTCTGGTTACAATCGGAATATTCAGTTTTATAAAATTGAAATATGAATTGATCCCCCGTATATCAGCTCCGGTAATTACAATTACGACCATATATCCGGGGGCTTCGCCAAGCGAAGTCGAATCGAGCGTCTCTAAAATTGTTGAAGACGCCGTTTCGGGAATGGATAAAATTTCGGAAGTCCGTTCTTCATCAATGGAAGGAGTTTCTTTCGTTATCATCGAGCTTCTTCAATCGGCAAATATAGATATATCTCTGCAGGAAGCTCAGAGAAAAGTAGGCGAAATTTCCAACCAGTTTCCTACTGATGCAAAAACTCCGGTAATTACGAAATTTGCAATTGATGAACTCCCTATTTTAAGAATGGGAGTAAGCTCAAATATGAAATCGCAGGATTTATACCAGTTTGTTAAAGACAAGCTTCAGCCGCAGCTTACAAGAATTGACGGCGTCGGGCAGATTGCAATGGTCGGCGGAGAAGAAAGAGAAGTAAAAGTAAATATCGATCTCCAGAAAATGAAATCGTACGGGTTTTCTCTTTTGCAGATTGTTCAGCTTATTAAAAGTTCAAATCTTGATTTTCCCACAGGAAGCGTTAAAGATTCAGACGGGGAATTTATTGTGCGCGTTGCCGGCAAATTCAGTTCGATTGATGAATTAAGGAATTTATTCATCGGAGAATCAAGAACCGGCGGCGGAATTAAGCTTTCCGATATAGCCGAAATTGAAGACGGCATTAAGGACTCGAAAAATATAACAAGAATTAATTTCAGGAATACAATCGGGCTGAACCTTCAGAAACAATCCGACGCCAATGCCGTTCAGGTCGCCGATCTTGTGAAAAAACAGATTACAAAACTGGAACAGCAGTATAAACACTACGATTTGAAGTTTACTGTTGCTCAGGACGGTTCTCTATATACAATCGACGCTGTTAATGCAGTTAAAGAGGATCTTGCAATTGCAGTCTGCCTTGTAGCTATTGTAATGCTGATGTTCCTCCACAGCATAAGGAACTCGCTGATAATAATGGTTGCAATACCCGCCTCCCTTATTTCAACAATGATAGCCATTTACGCCCTCGGGTTTACTCTTAACCTGATGACTCTTCTCGGCCTTTCTCTTGTAGTGGGCATTCTGGTGGATGATTCAATTGTAGTTTTGGAGAATATATATCATCACCTTGAACGGGGGGTAGATAAGCGCACTGCATCCGTAAGAGGCCGGAATGAAATAGGCTTTGCAGCTCTTGCGATAACGTTTGTTGACGTTTCGGTATTTCTTCCCCTTGCAATGGTCGGCGGTATTGTAGGAAATATTATGAGGCAGTTCTCAGTTGTAGTAGTCGTTTCCACTTTAATGAGTTTATTCGTTTCGTTTACGCTTACTCCCCTTTTATCGTCACGGTTCGGAAAACTTGAAAGACTTACCGATAGAACGCTTCTCGGCCGCTTTGCACTTTGGTTCGAAAAGTTTTTCCATTCATTTACGGAAAATTATATCCGGGCGCTCAAGTGGAGTTTTAATCATAAGAAAAAAGTTCTTGCCGCAACTATGGCGCTTTTTGTTGTTGCAGTTTCATTTTTGTTTATCGGGCTTATCGGTTTTGAATTTATGACTCAGGTTGATCAGGGGCAGTTTGCAGTTACGCTTGAAATGGCGCCGGGCACTCCTATTGAAAAAACCAACCGCCTTTCTCAACAAGCAGAAAAAATTATTGGACAGATGCCTGAAGTCAAAACAATATATGTAAACGTAGGAGCGTCCAGCGAAGGGCTGATTGGATTTGCTTCCGCAAATTCGACTGAAATAAACGTAATTCTTCTTCCTCGGAATCAGCGCAAGCGCACAACCGACGAAGTCGGCAATGCAATTAAGGAACAGCTTGTTAAAATACCGGGGGCAAAAGTAAGAATAAACCCGATCGGCATCTTCGGGACGGCAAACCAGACGCCTGTACAACTTCTGTTAACCGGGCCCAATTACAACGAAGTGCTTGCAACCGCTAAGAAAGTGGAGGCTATGGTTAAAACGATACCCGGCACCGCAGATGTGCGCCTTTCAACAGACGAAGGGAAACCGGAAACAAGAATTGAAATTGACCGGAGAAAACTTGTCAGTTTCGGATTGACTCTTGCGGAAGTCGGCGGCGCATTAAGAATTGCTTTAACGGGAGATGACGATACCAAACTGCGGCTTGGTGAAACGGATTATAACATCCGTATAGTTCTTGATGAATCAGACCGCTCAAAAACGGATGAAATTGGAAATATCTCTTTCATAAATAAAAAAGGACAGATGATTTACCTGAGCCAGTTTGCAAATATTTACCGTTCAACAGGGCCTACAAAGCTTTCAAGGCAGTCAAGAAGCGCATCGGTAATGGTTTATTCGCAGGCAATTGGGCGCCCTACCGGAACAATCGGCCAGGATATTGTGAAAAAATTAAATGAGTTAAATCTGCCGGCGGGCATTACTTATTCATTCCAGGGGGATATTAAGAACCAGAATGAATCATTCGGCGATCTTCTGCTCGCTCTTTTTGCCGGCATTTTATTCACTTATATGGTAATGGTGGCATTGTATGATTCTTTTGCATACCCGTTTGTAATTCTGTTCTCAATTCCGCTCGCATTCATAGGGGCATTCCTTGCGCTCGCGCTTGCAATGAAACCTTTAAGCATTTTCTCTATTCTCGGCGTTATTATGCTTATCGGGCTTGTCGGTAAAAATGCTATTCTTCTTGTTGACCGCGCTAATGTTATGCGCGCTAAAGGAGAAAGCGTTACAGACGCCCTTGTTGACGCAGGCCGAATGAGAATACGCCCTATTTTTATGACTACACTCACAATGATATTCAGCATGCTCCCTATCGCATTATCCACAAGCGAAGGCGCGGAATGGAAATCGGGGCTTGCATGGGCTTTAATAGGCGGTTTAACAAGTTCTCTGTTCCTCACGCTTATTATCGTTCCGATTATGTATTCCAAGGTTGAACACTGGAAAGAGGCTGTTCCGGCATATTTCAAGAAATTTTTCCTGAAATCTTCTAAGGAAGATGGAGAAGCTTTTGTAAAATAAGTCTTTTTGGCTCCTTAAATTCCGGCTGTATCTTAAAAAGGTATGGCCGGTTCTGTTTTAAACAGAATTTTAACAGGTATTTTTTTATCTTACGGATAGCAATTTGCTTTATTTTTTGCCCCCGTAGCTCAGTGGATAGAGCAGTGGCCTCCGGAGCCATGCGCACAGGTTCGACTCCTGTCGGGGGTACAAATTAAATTGCACTCCGAATGAAATACTTTGTTTATGTTCTTAAAAGCCAAAATTTTAATAAGTTTTATACCGGCATGACAAAA
>Ga0153915_10005648_pt1 | contig 11650 bp, 11 predicted proteins | sample Opewatmetagenome_2_FD_107003 | JGI IMG/M metagenome (GOLD analysis project Ga0153915, IMG submission 107003) | Freshwater wetland microbial communities from Ohio, USA - Open water 3 Core 3 Depth 3 metaG | ecosystem: Environmental > Aquatic > Freshwater > Wetlands | place: USA: Ohio, Lake Erie...
ACTCGAAGAACAGGAGACTGCACCACAGGCAAGCTGGAAGACAGACACGGGCATTCTTTTCGGCTTTGCAATCGTATTGATAGGATTCTTTTTACTGATCCTGATCATTCTGGGGCAGTTCTATTATTAACTATGTCTTTTGAACAGCGAGACCTATTCATAAAACATATTTTCTCGACGGTGGCCCCCTATGTTGACCTCCTGAGCAGTGGATTCAGTCTCGGCTTTGACCACTTCTGGCGGAAGAAGGCAGTTTCCCTTTCAGGCATCCAGGAGGGCGAACGGGTGCTGGATGTCTGCACGGGCACTGGAGAACTGGCCGTCCTGCTTGCACGAAAAGTAGGCCCCCGGGGTACGGTCACCGGAGCAGACTTCTGCGAGGAGATGCTTAACCGCGCTCGGAAGAAGACCGACCATCACTATTCGAACCTCTCGTACATTTTATCGAACGCAAAAAAACTGCCCTTCCCCGATAACACCTTCGATTCCGTAACCGTCGCCTTCGGCATGAGGAATATTCCGGACACCATTCCCGCCTTGCAGGAAATCAAGAGGGTCCTGAAGCCCGGCGGAAAATTCATCTGTCTTGAGCTCACGAAACCGCACGTCAGATGGTTCCTGTCGCTCTACCAGTGGTATGTCTTCAGGATCATGCCTTTCATCGCTGAGATCGTCGTGAAAACGGCGGCGCCCTATCTGTACCTGCCCCGGTCCATAAATGCCTTCTACCCTCCAGATGAGTTCAGGCGCATCATCACGGGATGCGGTTTTTCACGGGTGACAATAGACTCCCTGACCATGGGTGTCGCAACGATCTACCGGGCGGCAAAAAATGGATAAGGTCACTGTCCTGTGCGACAAAGACAGGGATATGATGTATGAATTCTCCCGACGGAGCCTTGACCGTGTCAGCGGCCGCTCTCGTGCGTTGATCTCCCTTCCATTCTTTTCTACCTACATGGATTCGAATGTGAAAAAGGAGGTGGAGAAGGACCGGCTTATCATCGAGGAGGCGGCGGAAGCATACAATGCGGGGAGGCCCGTCTGCGACCTGGATCTGGAAGATATTTTTGAGAAAACAAAACAAGTGGACAAGACATTTCTTGAGAACCTCCTGATTCCTTCTTTCTCGCTCTCGGTGCGATACAGCGATTTTGCCGACATCAGGATACAGAGGATCTGGCGCATATCGAGGACCGTCTATACCCTGCTGGAAAACTGGCGAGATACGGCATCCTTCACCGAAGCTGCGCGAAAAGCCTACACGGGCAAAAAGTTTAAGGAGATCCTTGCCGAAATACTCCACCTCTACAATCAAGAGACCAGGATGCTGAGCAAGTCCATGAGGCTTTTTTCGCCGTTCAATAAGGCGGTGAGTGCCTACGTCGAAACCCTCTTCCAGGCTATGGAAGAAACAACGGAAGACATGGCTGATATGTATGCAAAAAAAATATTCGGAGATAAAATCGTCTATGCCGGAAACTGATCTGATCCTCATCCATCCACCGAGCATTTTCAAATTCAGGGAGCTGCCCATTTTCTATGGTCCGGTAAGCGATGTGGTTCCATCGTCTTCCATCTTCGAGATATATCCGATCGGATTCCTGACCATATCCAACTATCTTCACCGGCACGGCATTTCGGTCAGGATCGTGAACCTGGCACTGAAGATGCTGAATGACAGGTTGTTCGATCCAGAAGGATTCATTGCCCGGCTCAAGGGAGAGGCTTTCGGCATCGATCTCCACTGGCTCCCTCATGTGGACGGAAGCTTGAGCGTGGCAGAACTCGTGAAAAAACACCACCCGACAAAACCGGTCATTCTCGGTGGTCTGAGCGCGACGTATTTTCATGAAGAGATTATGCGGGACTACCCATTCGTTGACTTCATCGTGTGCGGCGATTCCACGGAAGAGCCCCTCAGACAGCTCATGAAAGCGATCAAGGATGGCGCCGGATACGAGGACGTTCCAAACCTGGTGTGGCGGGATCAAAACGGATGTACGGTGGTAAATGAGAGATCGTTCAGGCCGGATACCCTGGATTACATCGACTTCGACTACACCCATCTTCTCAAGATGGCGATCAAGTACCGCGACCCGTCCGGCTATATCCCGTTCAAGTACTGGCTCACCTATCCTGTCACGGCTGTCTTCTCTTGCCGGGGATGCAACCACAACTGCGGTACCTGCGGAGGATCTGTCTCAGCGTTCAAACAGGTATGTATGAGGCAGCGTCCCTGTTTTCGGTCGCCAGAGCTCGTTGCCGAAGACATCCGCCGAGTCGCGGAGTATACAGGAGCGCCTGTCATGGTGCTCGGAGACCTGCTCCAAGCCGGACGTGAATACAGCGAGCGGTTTTTGGATGCCATGAAAAAGCACCGCATTAAGAACGAGATCGCCATCGAGTTCTTCAGCCCGCCTCCTGCTGATTTTCTGCAACGGGTAGCCGATTCAATCGAGACCTTCAACGTCGAGATATCTCCGGAGTCCCACGACATCGCCGTCCGGAAGATCTTCGGTAAAAGCTATTCGAATGCCGAGTTTGAAAACATGATCAAGACGCTCATCAGCCTTGAGTGCAAACGGATCGACCTGTTCTTTATGGTCGGCCTTCCTAACCAGGACTATGCATCGGTCATGGATACGGTCAGATATTGCGGCGAGCTCATGGCGCGGTACGGCAGCAACGGCACATCAGGCAGGGTCCTCCCCATGATCGCCCCCCTTGCGCCGTTCATCGATCCCGGCAGCAGTATCTTTGAAGATCCGGAGAAGTACGGTTACCGGTTCTTCTACCGTACGCTTAAAGAGCACCGACAGGCCATGCTCATGCCGAGCTGGAAATATACGTTGAGTTACGAGACTCAATGGATGACGCGCGAGGATATCGTACGGGCCACCTACGACGGGGCGCTGATGCTCATCGATCTTAAGGAGCAGAATGGCGTCATCGGGCAGAAGACCGCTGCAAAGGTACGCGATCACCTTCAGCGCGCGATACGATTAAATGAAAGAATAAAGGATCCTCAGAATTTAGATGACGAGATACGGAAGGAAATAATCAGCCTGAACACCCTTGATATCGTCTGCGACAAGCATGAGCTCGACTGGCCCATCAAAGGCTGGAAGCTCAAAATCCCCAGCCTCCTGAAACTGCTCCTCAAGCCGGATCGGCATATGCCGTTCCCCCCTTGCCTTTCTCCGATGAAAAACCAGCGTGTGGGAAGGATCGTGCGCTAGTACTTAATATGCGTTTTGATCTCGGGAATTGATCCTTTTGGGCAGTTGCCTTCTCTCCTGCGGCACAGTCCTCTTCCTGACCCCAAGATGATTTGCGCGACCTTTAGGATGTGTTCCCGCGAAGCGTTCAGGGGTGTCCGAGAAGAAAGGTGACAAGCAAATACGGAGAAAAACGAAATGCCGGCCTTGGCCGGATAATATGACAGCACGGAAAGTAACCATTCTGCTCTTGCAGCCGCCAAGATACAGACGCAGGAGAACATCCTCATTGTCATTTTATTTGAGTAAAAGTTTGAAAAACCTGTTCATGGCAAGCCCGGCGGCAGCGCCAAGAAGAGCGCCGAATGCCGCAAGGAATCCCATCACTACCACCAGCACGAACGTGACAGCAAAATAATTCTGGCCGCATGTAGGCCCGAACATCTTTGTAACGTCCTTTGCAGCGGCGTCCCGCCAGGTTCCCTGGAGGGTGTTCGAAAATACAATGTCCATGGACAGGGCTGCGCCAAGAGTTATGAGCGCGCCGATGCTAGCACCAATGATAATCGCCGTCTTGAGTCCTCTGTCACTCATGGATCCATCACCTTCCCTTTTCCCTCATTACGCACTCCCGCCTGCCTGTTCGCCCCTTCCCAGCAAATCATAGATCAGAGAAAACAACCGCCAACCGCCGAGGACATACTTTTTGTATATCGAACCCATCGATGGTTCAACGGGCTCGATGTGCATGAACTGGGGAAGGAGTTCGAGATGCACGCGTCTTGCATCGCCTACCGCATCTGCAAGTCTCAGGCTCTCGGTATACGGGATGGAATAATCTTCCATGCCATGAGCGATGATGAAAGAGGCGTGAATATATTTTACTGCACGTGCCGGAGAAAGCTGATACACCTGCTCCCGTAAAGCAACAGGGAGGTTCTCATAGAGCAAGTCAAAACGCTCCTGGTCCTTATTCATGAGAAAATCGTACAGCGCCCTCCCCTCTGGGCCGAGGTATTTCACAAGTGCAGCGGCTTGGGCAATCTCGTACCGGTTCTTCATCTCTATGATCTTTCTGAGTGTATCCCGGTCCGCAGGCGCACGCAGCATGTCCAGATTCCTGTACGCAAACATCCATCGGGAGGACTCCTCCGGCCTCAGCCAGCCTCTGTGACTGCCGTACTCAAAGCTGCCGGTCATGTCGAAGAGCATGACGTTCCGGAGATTATAATACCCTCCGAAACTCGCGACCACGCTGACCTTATCACGAATCCGTGGATCCGCCGAAGCAAGCAGCATGGGTCCGGCACCGTAACTGATGCCCAGCATGCCGCCTGTGTGCTTTGTATCCTGTCGCTTGCTTATATACAGAAAACTTTGCAGGATGTCCTCCGCTTCAGTAATGCGTATGCGGAGGGTTTTCATCCCCTCGAAATCGGGGACCATGACGAGGAATCCTGCCCGTGCGAAGTTCTTTGCCAGAAGCACAAGCTGTTCGTCGTCCTTGCCTGTGGGATTCACTCCGTGCACGATGACGAGCGGAAAATGGAGGCCGCCTTCTTTCGGGACATAAAGATCTGCATGAAGGGACCTCCCCCTGCTCGGGATGTTTACCTTCTTCACGGACGGTCCATCCATTAACTTCCCCATCACCGCCTTCTCCGGCGGCCTCACGCTGTCAGCAAGGATAAGGAGGCTCACGAACGCCCGTTTTATCTGGGCAGTAAACAGGATGCCAATAATGACCATCACGGAGAGTACGATGATTTTTTTCATGGCATTAATACTGCCTTACACATCTCTGTCTCCCGCTTTCATCAACAAGCCATCATCTGCGCCTCGATGTCAATGCGCGGAGCAGACTTCGAATCTCTCCCGCCTTATCGCTCATTTTCATCTCCGTCGTTTTACGCTTCTGACGAACTATTTCAATATCTCGCCGGTCTTGCGCGACCACAGAAGAAGGTCGAGATGGTCCATATCGATGCCGATCTCCTTGGCGAACCGTTCAAGCCTTTTCTCTATCGCAAGGTACCCCGCGCGCGTCGTGGGACGCATTCGCCTGCCGATCACACCCATCTCGCGCAGGCTGTTCAGGATGTGCTTGTCCAGGATGGCATAGCCAGGGAACCCGATGTTCCGGAGAAAGTGGCTTGCCTCTTTGTATCCCAAACCTTTGATCGATTTATTCTTAGCGAAAAAATCACGACGCAGGTGCCGGCAGTCAAATGACTCTATGAGCTGGTGGAGCTTCATGCCACAGGCGTCATTAAGATATTCTCTCGTCTGGACAATATACGACGGTCGTATGCGCCAGAACCGGACACGGTGCTCTTTGGCGCGCTGCTGCAGTTCCTTTTCACTGCCGGTATGGAGAATGTCCTTGAGCGCTCCGACGGTACGCATTCCCATTTTCGCGCTGCTGCCGGCGGTCAAGATGCAGTAGCAGAGCTCTTCGAAGATTGCCCGGTCGTCTTTTTCGTAGGCTTTCTTGAATTCCGATAGCCTCGCAGTGATCAAAGGCTTCTTTTTCCGATAGTCCTGTTTGAGCTCAGCGATGAAGTCTTTTCCAGGCATTGTAGCCGCCCCTTAGGTTATAGAGGTTACTGTAGCCCATGCCCATCAGGCGCTTGATGGCCCAGATACTCTGATTTCCGTTCCGGCAATACACAACCAGCTCTTTATCCTTCTTGAGCTTCTTGACCTTATTGCCGATATCTGAAAGCGGCACATGGACCGCGCCGGGAATATGCCCTTGCTCGTATTCTTTATCCGGACGTACGTCCAGGAGAACCATGCCCTTTTTCCGATCAAGATCCCGCGGAGATATCTGCTTGATCCCCAGGCGACCCAAAAAACCGAACAGCTTGATGACAAGAAACAGGACCACAATCCCTATGAGTATCGTTGATGCTGTATCCAAAGTTAAAAATCCTCCCTCAATTGATGTTTGATTTTATGTTGCGGAACTCGGAATAAATATTACTCGCCCACGATTCAATCCGAAATCTGAAACCGCGATCCGCAAGGCATGTTCATCCCTGTCTTACGGGCAGCTGAATGATGAACTTGGCGCCCTTCGGAGCGTTCTGTTCGACGCGGATAGTGCCGCCGTGGTCCTTAATGATCCGAAGCACTATGGCGAGCCCCAATCCACTCTTTTTCTTCTTCCTTGAAAAGTCAGGCTCGAACAGTCTGGGTATGTCCTCCGCTGTTATCCCTGGCCCCTCATCGGCCACCTCTATCTGCGCCATGCCGCCAGAAGTCATCCGCGTTGCAACCCATATCCTGCCCTTGCCACTCATGGCCGCGACGGCATTCTCGAAGAGATTGATGAAGACCCGTTTCATCTGTTCGTTATCGATGATCACATCAGGCATGCCGGGTGCTATTTCCTTAACTATGGCTATATTCTTGTGCGCTGTGGCATAGAGCTGGGCCGCGCTCTCGATCACAGGCGCCAGCGGCTGTGGGACAGGATTGGAACTCGGCATGCGCGCGAAGTTCGCAAATTCATCGACGAGCTTTCGCAGGCCGTCCGCCTCCTGCACAATCGTCCTGCTGCATTCATCGAACACCGTATCAAAGTCGGCAGCCCCCTCAGAGTGCTTTTTGCGCAGCCGCTCGGCAGAGAGCTTGATCGGCGTTAGGGGATTCTTGAACTCGTGGGCGATCCGCCGGGCCACATCCTGCCAGGTCTCGGCCTTCTTGGCCCGGATCAATTCGGTCAGATCATCGAAGGTGATCACCGAGCCGATAGGCGTCCCTGCGCTGTCCCTGAGCGTGGAGACACGCATCCGGAGCGTCAGGATGCGGCCGCGTACGTTGAGCGCGATCTCTTCCTCCGCCCGCCCCTGGCCTTGCTCGAGCCTCCGGAAGAGCCTGCGGATCGGTTCAAGCTCGATGAACCCGAACGCCTCATCGTACCGTTTGCCGAGCACGTCCTTCTCGCGTACGCCAAGGCTCGCCAAAGCCGACGGGTTGATCGTCGTGATCCTGCCTAGGCGATCAATGGAGACAACGCCAGTATCGATGTTCGAAAGGATCGTCTGCTTGTAGGAGTCCGCCTGCACGAGCTGCTCGCGCGACTGCCTCAGCTCGCTTGTCATCTTGTTGAATGAGCCGATGAGCACGCCCACCTCGTCCCCCGTCGTTTCGTCGATACGGTAATCGAACCTTCCAGCCGCGACTGCGGCCGTTCCTTCTGCCAGCTTCCTGATCGGCACGGTGATACCGGCTGCCACGCGGAGCGCGACCCAGATCGCCGCCAGGAGCAGAGCGAGCGTGACCGTAAGAAATCCGAGCCGGTATGCCAGCTTGATAGGCTCCTTTCCACGGAGCGATGACCGGTACTGCGAATACCCTAATCGTATTTCTTCGTTCTTTGCCGTAAGGCTCTGGGGTACATAGTAGCTCACGGCTACCGCAGCAGAAACCCTCTTGTCATCGAGCGACGCGTAGACCGGAACGACTGCCCGCACGATCTCGCCTTTTTTCCCAAGATCGATCACCGTGGCGGTGTCTTCGGATGTAAATGCCTTGGCTGCAAGGTCGGCCGACGTGGCGACAAAGGTCCTGGCCGGGAACTTGCCGGTAACAACGGTGACCGACCGTTCACGTGGCGATGTCAGGAGTTCTACGGAGCCGAGACCGTATTCAGCCGCCTTCCGACCCAGATAGTCCTTGAGCACTGGCGCATCAAATCGGGACAGGAGATGCTCCTCGGTCATCTGTCTGCTGATCTGCCTGCCGAAATCAATGGCCTGCTCCCGGAGCCGGTCATAATAGGCCTGGGCCACGTAGACCGAGTCCTCAAGGGAGGTTTCTATTTTGAGACTGAAAAGCCGCTCCATGCTTCTCGTGGACATCCCGGTCCCGATCAGGAAGAGGAGTATCGGCGGTATCAGGGAAAGGCTGACGAAGGCAGCGACCAGCTTGGTCCGGAACCGGGCCCCAAGAACACCATGCTTTCTTTCGATAGAAAGCTTCCAGAGGCTCCGGGCCGTCATGAAAATAACCGCCGCCAGGAGAAGGAAATTCGCGTTGGTCAGAATGACAATAAGGATATTGTCGGAAAGGGGGCCTTCGAAGCCGCGGTACTTGATCTGGAGTACGATGGCGAGCGCCGTCAGGAGCACAAAGCCGAAAAGGGTGAGCACTCCCCGCAATCCTGATTGCCCCTCTTTCCTCTCGGTCTCCATGATAACGGCAGAATACCAAAAACACCTGCTAAAAGCAAGGTCTGGTTTTGATTAATTCTCTTGACAAACAAGAGGTTTCTCGGCTATCTTAAGGAAAAATCATAAGAATAAAATGAGAGCGAGACTCAGCGCATCAACCGCAACGATCGATGCCATCTCCTTGACGCCCGAGGCGCTGTAAGAGAGGCAGGCTGCTCAGCCTCAGGTTGCCTAAAGATTGAGTCCAAACCCACGGTTAGGGCCGCGGGCCACTGCTGAAAGAAAAAACCGGCCAATAAAACCGGTAATCAAAGAAGAAAATCAGGAGGCAGGAATGACCAGACGGTCGCGAACTCTTGTCCACGCTGTAACAGTGCTTCTTCTCATGGCACTCCTTCCCACTTCTGCACGCTCCCAGAATCAGAGCCCCGTCGCTGCGCCACAGCAGGAGAAAGCCGCCGAAGTCCAGACGCCGCAGAAACCGGGGGAATTAACCATCCCGGAACGGGGGAAAAACTTGGCAGAACCTGCAGAGGCCAAGTCAGCGCCATCGCCGGAAGCAGCCGCAAGCTACACCATCAAACAGGGCGACACGCTTTGGGACATATCCAATACCTTTTTCAAAGACCCATTCTTGTGGCCTTTCATCTGGAAGGCAAATCCCTACATAACCAATCCTGACCTCATCTACCCCGGTAACAAACTGGCGATCCCGAGCCTTGCACCCATCGAGCGAGCGATGCAAGCACCGGCAGCAGCGGAAACCGGCGAAGAGGGCATACCAGCCCTGCAGCACAAAGGGACAGGGGCCGCGCGGGAAAAACCGAGTGAAGAGGAAGCCGTAACGACAAGCAAGCTCATTCTTCCTGAAGAAGCGGCAACCCCCATTATCGACAAGTATGCCATGTTGAACGCCGGCTACGTGGGAGATGACGAGAGCAAAGATGTGATTATCGGGGGAGCGGAACCGAAAAGAAATTTTAGTTATGATGACATCGTGTACGTCAATATCCGCTCAAAGGAAGATGTTAACATCGGAGACAAGTACATCATGTTCAATCGTCTCAATAAGGTAAAACATCCCGTAACGGGCAAGGAATATGGAAGACTCATCAAGATCCTCGGTATCCTCCGGATCACGGCCAAGGATTCACCCGGTATGTATACCGCGCGGATCACGCTCTCTTTTGACGTAAGCGGAAAAGGTACCATGCTGATGCCGTATCAGGAGCCGACACCCATTTACGATACACCGCAGACGAAAACCAAGGATATCGCCGGGTATATCCTCGAAGTCATGGACGGCCGTACTATTAATGGGCAGCACGATATCGTATATCTCGACAAGGGCAGCGCAGACGGTGTTGAACCAGGGGACCGCTTTGTTGTCTATACAGGGCCAGAAGAGGCAAATTTACCCAGAAAGCTCGTCGGAGAAACGCAGGTGATCCTCATAAAAGAACATACTTCAACCGCAGTGGTACGCAAGAGCACCAACGTTCTGATAAAAGGTGACCAGGTAGAATCCAAAAAATAACGGCACGAACAGGCCCTGCCGCTTTCGGGAGGGCCTGACATTATCGAAATCTTCTCTAAAAAAAGTCCTGTTCTATAAGGCACAGAAAGCATGTCTAAAGCAGTTCCGATCATAATTCATAATGAACAGAGTGCACGCTGCCGCCGACCGTAGCAATCCTTCGCGAAATCTCCGGCAGCATTTGATCCCTACTTGACCGCAACCGACACATCAGGATCGAACGGATTTGTCCGCACGGCGAGCGAGAAGAGATACGGATATTCTTTCTTGAGGTGCTTCATGTACGCAAGCCATTGTACGATAAGGACTCCATAGGCCCTTCTCATATCGCCGGCGATATGCTCGCCATCCGGCTTAGACAGCTGCGCAAGATTTTCCCTGGCTTCCAACTCCTCAGTCAGGTGAAAAACTGCCCACAAAAGATCGGTGAACGATTCATGTTCAAGCAGGTTCTGATTTTCGAGCAGACGAAGTAGAAAGCCCCTTTTAGCAACAAGGAACGTCTTGAGTTCGTCAAGATCTCTTCTTTTGTAGTCCAAGCGGTAATCGTAACTCCCGACATCCTTTGCCACTTTGGAAAATTTCAGATCCGTCCAGTCCTTAGTCACGATAAGGTTGCGCCTGATATGGTCGAAGTGGTGGTCAAAGCCGGAAAACGACCTCAGAAGTCGAGTACCTACTTCGCTGAAAAAGGTCCCAATCACCATGTTCAGCTTGTTCAGCATGGCAATTTTTTCCCGTATCCGCATTACCTGGTCCACTATCACGGTCACGAGCAGCACCTGGATCGGGACGAAGGCAAGGTCCTGGAACAGGTAGAAAAGCGTATCCCGCTGGGAGTGAAAGATCCGTATCTGGAGGACATACAATACGACGGAAAGGGCAATCAGCACCACGCTAAGCAGAATCTGTCCTCTTAGTCTTTTCATCAATCAACTCCTTTTGAGTACGGATATCGACGCGGCGAGCTGCCGTCGTGTTCGATGCAACAGTCTGTGGTGTAACCAATGTCACAACCTGACATGACAACAACGACGATGGGCTTCAGGGGAAACCGTAATTTCTTCATGACGTCCCCCGTTGTAGTGGAACGATGTGAGATTTATTGCCGAGAAGAGGTTGTCGAACGAATGAACAAGATCCATATTTATTATATCAAAACCAGGAGTAAAACAGAGAAGAGAAAAAGTATAAAAAAGGCAGCGGACGTTCCTTTCCTCTGCCCTGAGAGTACCGATACACAGAACAAGCCATCCCTATTTCATAAAGAGATAGAACCCGTTTAAGAAGTACATCAGGCCGAAGCATCCGGCCCCGATCCCGAGGAACCAGAAGAACTTTTTCCTCATCAATGCCGCAATGGATGAGAGCAGGATAGCGATCTGGAGAAACATGGCGGCCATCCCGAATGTCCCTGAATGCGTTTGCGCGTCATCACGTCGCTTTTCCAGCTCCTCCGCCTTCAGCTTGATGTCTTCCTTCTCCTGGTCGTATTTCTCTACTTTCTCCTTGTAGGCCTCTATCTTCTTCTCATAGTCTGAGACCACGGAACTTGATACCTTCGCCTTTGTCGTTCTGAGCTCCAGCTCGAGCCTGTCCTTCTGGAGATCGTAGATGTATCCTTTGATGCTCTTGGCCTGATAGTAGGACCACTGGTCGGAGGCCTGGGCCTGGGATATGACCGACCGCGTCGAAAATCCTCCGCCCTTTAG
>Ga0153915_10005649_pt1 | contig 11643 bp, 8 predicted proteins | sample Opewatmetagenome_2_FD_107003 | JGI IMG/M metagenome (GOLD analysis project Ga0153915, IMG submission 107003) | Freshwater wetland microbial communities from Ohio, USA - Open water 3 Core 3 Depth 3 metaG | ecosystem: Environmental > Aquatic > Freshwater > Wetlands | place: USA: Ohio, Lake Erie...
ATAACTTCGATTACTATCCCGAGTTCGTGGGAGGCGTGTGTTTTTTCAGGTTCCAGCATTCCCATCACTCCGTTTTTGCCATATACATGAAAGAGAATTTTTCCGCTGTCGCCGACGTCTTCCATGACCTGTTTCCTTATCTCAGCGAGAACTGAATCGACAGTGCTGATAAGTATCGGATCTCTGACGCCTCCAATAGAAATTGTCCGGAAACCGGCTGACTTGACCCCTTCCAGTTTTACTGTATAGGGAAAGACAGGCTTAAACCGAGTGCCGGATACCCGAACACGTCCTCCTTCAACGCTTTCAAAAATTGTCTTCGCAAGATCAAGAACGCCGCCGGGACCGGGCAGACTATAGGGGTCGGTCTTTTCATACATGGTGTGTGCCGCCGTAGACATGCGGGTAAAATGTCTCTCGTCATTGAGCGCCTCGAGTTCGAAATAGTTGTCGTAGAGGAAACCCATTACACTGTCACGACCGCTTCCCGGTGATGCCGCGATGGCAGCGCACTCCAGGATTTTTCCCATATGCAGGGCAAGTCCGGGGTTAAAACCTTTTTTTAACGCCGGTGCGGCAAACGGTACCGGATCGTAGCATCGGCCGCAAAGAACGACCTGACAGTCTTCCTTCAGTGCCCGGATAACGGGCTCAGCACCCATCTGGGCAACGATACGGGCACTCAGATTAACATCATCAGAATTTATTTCCGGCGCGGGATAGAGGGGTTGTACGCGTCCCTCATAGAGTGCATCCAGTACGTTATCCTTGGCAACATCAGCGTAGATAACTGCCATGCGAAATGCAAGCGCCTCCTCTGCGGCAATTTCGTGTATTATTGCTTCTGTCCAGTCAACATGCGGACGGGCGCCGCAGCCCCCGGCAGATCCGATAATGCAGGGTATGGAACTGTCCACAGCAGCCTTCAGCATAATGGTGAGATCGCGTTTTACAGCCTGTCGCGGGGTGAATGATTTCCCTGCTCCTAAATAGTAGGGGCCGGGATCTGTGCTGCCTGCATCTACAGCAATAAGGTGGGGATTTTTCTCCATGCCTCTGCGAAATGATTTTTCCGGGAATCCGTAACCAAGGATTGCCGTGGGCGAGAGGACTCTGAATACTTTTTTGCTCATGTTTTATAGAACCAATGGCGCGAATTTAATAATCAGGATCATGCTCATGAAAAAGTACCTCAACTGTAATTCCTGACTTGATCCGAAATCCATGCTTCGCCCTTGCTACACAGTGCGCAGTGCATCGACAATATGCATGCGCGAGGCTCTTAAGGCAGGCAGGACACCGCCGATAAATCCCATAATGAGAGAAAATAACATGGCCTTATAGATAATATCAAAAGTCAATGTGAACGTAAACGCGAGTTCTGAGAAAGTCTGGAAGTTCATTGTAGATATAGTGATGAACTGCATGAAGGCAGCGAAAAAAAGCCCTGCGCACCCGCCGGTAAAACCAAGGAAAAGTGATTCCATAAGAAAAGCCGTCAAAATACTTGTTCTCCTAAATCCAAGGGCTCTCAGTGTTCCGATTTCAACTGTACGGGTAGCTACCGCCGCGTACATGGTTATCATCGCGCCAATCATGGCGCCGAGAGAGAAAATAATCGTCAGTGACCAGCCAAAGATGCGGAGAAATTTCGCCATCATTTCCGATTGGTCTCTGTAATATTTGGTTTCCCGCCTTGCCTCCAGGGAGAGCCGCGGATCACTTTCGATACGCGCTCTGACTGTGTCAAATTCCTGTGAATTGCGTAATTTAAAAATAACGGATGAATATACGGGTCTGCGGAATGCTTGCATGAGCTGATCCGCGTCACCCCATATTTCGGAACTGAATCCGGTAGCGCCCGCGTCAAAAATCCCGACTACACGCCAGTCCCTTAATCCGCAGCATATAGTTTCATTCACTCCCGTGCTCTTAAAACCTTTGTGGATACTTTTTCCAACGATTATTTCCAGTGAGCCCAACCTGGGAAGGCGCCCTTCGATAAGTTTTACCTGCGGCCGAAGAGCAAGGGAATGGGGTCCGATTCCCCTCATTACTACATTTGATGGATTGCTATTTTCACGTTTGGGAAGACTGATGAGGACGACAAGCTCTTTGGCCACTAATTTCTGACCATCCGCGTCGATTGCTATCTCAGGCGCCGTTTCTACAATTGAGGCCTTCTCCCTTTCAACGCCGCTCTGGACTTCGGCGGATGAGCCTTTGCGGATGACCACAACATTGTCGTAAGATCCTGTTTCGACCAATGTCTTCTGCAGTCCTTCCGCGAGCATGAGAATGGCGGCAAAGACAAACACGACAAGAGCCATGCCGCCCGATGTGAGAACTGTGGTGAGGCGCCTTGTACGAAGGTTACGGATGCTGTATGAGAAAGGGATTGCCATTTATACAAGCCTCCTGAGTCCATCGGCAATGCGGATCATGACGGCTCTGTGGGTGGGAATTATTGCCGCGATGAGCCCGACCGCGGTGGCTGCGGTAAGATCAAGGAGAAGTGTATTCGGTTCGACATAGAATATGGGAAAATATGTAGACAGGCTTTCGCTGAATATCTTTGCGGCAGGAAATGTCAACGCAATCCCGAGAATACAGCCTATCATCGTAATGACCATGGATTCACCGAAAATTATTGCTGCGAGATGCCAGCCGCCGAATCCGAGGGTCTTCAGGACGGCGTACTCTCCGATCCTCTCCCTGGTGGTCATGACCATGGTGTTCGCGACAACGGCTAGTATAATAAAAATCACAAAAAGGGAGACTGCCTGAATTACTGTTAAAATCGCCTCCGTCATGGCGATGAAGGTGAGAACGAATGCCTTTTCAGTTTCCGTGAGTGTTTCCGCCAGAGAGTTTTTAAATAATCTGTCGATGGAAATGGCTACTTCGGAAGCCAGATCCGGATGCGTCACACCGATTACATAAAAGCCAACCTGGTCGGCACGCCGGGGAACCGTCTTTTTCACGGTCTCGTTGAGATAGTCCCAGTGAAACATGAACTGGGTCTCATCCGTGGTCTTATCTTTTCCCCGGTAGATACCGCGTAAGACAAAGTCCCAGTTGCCAGGGTAAATAGTACCCTTCAGGGTTACCGTAGTGCCGATCTTCCATCCATATTTCTCCACCAGCTTGCGTCCTGCGATGAAACCTTTGCGGTCGCGCAAAAACGCGTCGGCCTCAGCACGGGAAAGCATAAATTCAGGATAGAGTTCCAGATAGCTCTTGGGCTCAATGGCAAAGTTGGCGAAAAAGTTTTTTTCATCGATGTAGATGCCGCCAAACCAGTTTCCATAGGATACGATGCTCACCCCGCTGACCTGCCGGATTTTATCCTTGTAGTTGAGAGGCAGTGGGAAGATAAGGGATATGGCATTTCTGGTCACAAGGCGACCCGCTGAAGACGCTTCCACGCCAGCATACCATGCACCGATCATAGTGCGCAGCATTCCAAACGCAAGAATCGCGATCGCGATACCGAGGATGGTGAGACCGGTTCTTAGTCTATGGCGAAAAGTATTTCTAAAGAGGAGTTTGAGAAATAACATCGCTCAGGACCCCTTTTTCCAGGTGGCGGATGACCCTTGCTCTTCTGGCGGCACGGGGGTCATGGGTGACCATGATGATGGTTTTACCGAATTCCTTGTTGAGATATTCCATCAGATTGAGAACATCTTCCGCTGAGTTCCGATCCAGATCCCCGGTAGGTTCATCGGCTACGAGGATCGTCGGATCCGTCACTACCGCGCGGGCGATCGCGACGCGCTGCTGCTCACCGCCGGAGAGCTGTCCGGGGTAATGATCTTTTCGATCGAAAAGGTTGACCACCTTGAGTGCCATTTCTGCGTGTTCCCTCCGCTCTTTTCCGGAAAGTCCCATCAGGTTAAGGGGAAGTTCGACATTCTCTAAGGCTGTAAGAACAGGGATAAGATTGTAGAACTGGAATATAAAACCCACATGGGTAGCGCGCCATCCGGCAAGTTCCGTTTCCGACAGTGATGCAATATCCACCCCGGCGACCTGAATGGCGCCGCTGTCCGGCTTATCAATACCGGCGATCAAGTTGAGGAGGGTGCTCTTTCCCGAGCCGGAAGGCCCCATGAGCGCGAGAAATTCACCACTCACAATGCGGAAAGTGATATCGTTAAGGACCTGTAATACATAATGATCGCGGTGGTAGGATTTGCTGACGTTGGTAATTTCAACGACCGGTGTTGTGTCTTCCATTATTTTTCCGCAATCTTAATCTTAGAACCGGTTTTTAACTTCTCAAGGGGCTTTAACACAATCTTATCTCCGGATTTCAGCCCGCTCAGGATTTCAATCATATCTCCGAACTCTTCTCCAATCTGTACCGTTGTTTCCACTGCTTCGTTGCCTGTTACAACAAAAGCGACATTCTTCCCTTGGCGGTTTACCAAAGCGGTTTTGCCTACGGCAGTGCGAGATTTCATTTCTTCCTGCTTCACAGGGCGAGAAAGAAAGGCGACCTTGGCGCTCATCTCCGGAAGAATACGCGGATCATTATCGACAAAACCGACTTTCACCATAATCGATGCCTTGGTTCTATCCGCGGTGGGCACTATTGTTTTGACAATTCCATTGAAACGGGATTCAGGAAGTGCATCAAGCTGAATCAGGCATGGCTGCTGTAACTTTATAAGAGAGAGATTGGATTCGGATACGTCCGCTTCGACTTCCAGAGAACTCATGTCGGCGATGGTTACTACCGCGGCCTTGGCGTTTGCAGCGGCTCCAAGGGGGGTTACAATGTCACCGATATCTGCGTTCTTGGTGAGTACAACTGCGTCAAAAGGCGCCTTGATAAGGGCGTATTCCTCGGCGACGGTGGAGCCCCTCAGTGCAGCGATGCTTGCCTTAATAGCGGCTTTTGCCGAGTCAATAGACGCTTTTGCTCTGCCGAAGCGGATCTCAGAATTGTCATACTCGACTTGCGATATGGAACCGCTTACAATCAAACGCTTGTTTCTCTCAAATGTGAGAGTTGCTTCCTTAAATTCAGCTCTGGCCTGTTCCAGATTCGCCTTTGCCGTGTTCAGGTTTGCCTTAGCCTGTTCGCGGGCTGCCACGGCGTCTTCATTCTCTAAACGCGCAATAATCTGTCCTTTCTTTACGCGGCTGCCTTCGGATACCAGGAGTGAGTCGAGTCTCCCCGTGATCTTGGAAGCTACCGCGGCTTTACGCTGGGCCACCACATACCCGCTCGCATTCAAGAGGGTAAACGTCTGGGAAGGATAGATTTGAGAAACACTGACGACCTCAACGGAAACAGCAGGGGTTAACATACCCGTGCTATAGAGGATACCTGTTATGACTATTATGCTTAATGCTATGACAAGATACTTGAGCCGTATGCGCGATAACGGCAGTCTGGTCTTCAGTGTCTTATCTATCTTCAATTTTGATAGGTCTTCAGCAGCCATTAATCGAAGTCCTCTATTTTCCCTTTCTTTGGGGACTGCCGTTAAGTATGACTACGTTCATGTTCTATTTGATTAACCCCCTCTCCCGGGCGATGCGCATATAGGTCTCCACTACGTTGGCAGGGGGCGTATAACACTCCTTTTCTTCTTTGCGGACGATATCAATGGCCTCGCCGCTGCAGGTAGAAACACAGAGACCGCATCCTATGCAGCGATCGAGATCAACTTCGGCAACGTCATCCCGCATGTGAATGGCCTCCATCTGGCACCGTTCCACACAGGTTTCGCAGCCGATGCAATCTTCCTTGCGAATCCTGACATAATAATTGGCATGTACGAGAGTGGAAGGATGGGGAAGCCGTTTAAGGTTCTTCAATATCTGGCAGCAATCTCCGCAACAGAGACACATACTGTGGATTTTCTGGGCATTGGTCGGTTGCAGCACAAGGGCCTCAGCTTCCGCCCTTTCCAGAATATTCATGGCCTCATCGCGGCTTATTGATCTGCCGAGTTGGTTATTTTCATAAAAATAGGCGGCGCTCGAAAAGACCAGACAGGCCTCGGCCAGTTTGCCGCAGCCTTCCCCGATCATGGCATGCTCTTTCCGGCATATACATGGCGCCACAACTATCTTGCTCTGCTCTTCAATCAACTTACGCGCCTCTTCATAAGGCATTACGGTCCCCTTGCCTTCCAAGCTGGCCCCGATCGGTATGGTCCTCAGTTGGTGGGTCTTAAGCTTGGCTGCGCTCTCAAGCAAATAGGGGATATATTCATTCATATCCTTGATAAGCCCTTCATTCAGGTCATTGACATGGTACTCCCATATCCCGACGACGTACTGCATAGCCATATAACGCTGGCCTTCCGGCAGGTCGGCGCGAAAGATCAGACCCTTACGGGACATCTGATACAGTTTTTCCGCGAGTTCGTCAGGCGGAAGATTGGCCCTTTTCGCAATTCTCTCCACAGGCTCCGGCATCATGCGCAAAAACATTGCCAGAGCGGCTTCTTCTTCGGTAAAGAGCCGTTTCAGAATACGGATTTCGACCCCTGTTTCCGTGCGGGGAAAACCACCCGGGAGGTTATCCAAATGTGTGGCTAAACGTTCATAAATATCTTGTGTCATATGTCAAGTTCCTTATCTCTCTGTCATCTTTACAAAAGCATGAATCCGGTACTTTATTGTGGATCTCCATTTTTAGCGGGGATGACAGAAATAATGCTAAAAGCTAACGATTTTAAATGTCAGCGTCAAGGATTATTTATGGTCTTTGCACCAGGGATTGATCTTAAAGGTCTTATTTGATAAGAATTTCCACAAACTGCTTCAACGTTACTCCCGCTTCACCGAGAGGGGGTGTGAAATGCCAGTTATGTGAATCCTCACCGTCATGGTTGACAATCAAATCTGTATAATGTGTCCCCATTTTCATCTCTGTGTAGGCCATAGCAGCACGTATAAGCAGATCCTTCATTACTTCGGGTGTAAGGAGCTTGTCCTGCTGCTGCATACGGCCGATATGCTTGGGCAACATTATCGCGGCTACCGCTTCTTCCGGTGTTGGGAATCCCATATTGGTTTGCAGAGCAAGGATTTCTTCTTCCGCAACAGGACTCATGAAGACGGTGCGCACCTCAAAATCGGCAGCTAATTGTTCTATCAGCGGATGAGAGAGAAATAATTTACCGAGTGTGGGGTATATTTCAAAAATAATGAGATCATGATGGGTAAACATTCTGCGTATTTCTTCGAGGTCTATGGCCTGCCAGACGGTTCGCGTTTTTCCTACAATATAACGCTCCGGGGAAAAAGACCTGATTTCCTGCTCGGCACGGAAATAGTAGTCAATGCCTTCCTGCTCGACAGAACGGGGTGGACGGCTGGTATACATAACTGGCATCTGAAAGGATATATCCGGATGCACTCTCTTGAGGGATTTCAGAAGCGGCGATTTTCCGACACATGATGGTCCTGACAAAATGATGAGACGTTTATTCATATCCGCGCCTTAACGCAACAGTTATTATGTGACAGCTTCTTGGGAAAAAAAGCATTGTCAATCTTTTATTTATATATTAAATTTATCTCCGGCATCAATGTTATTTGTTTATTCAAAAAGCGCACTTAGCACGGCATTATAGTGATGTAAACTAAAAAATGACTAAAGCGGGCTGTAGGCGGTATACAGGGTAAAGGATAAGATTATGATTACTATAAGCAGTTACTTACATCGGAATGACTTAAGCGATATCGTACGGCGTTGGATGTATGGGTATGTACATCCGTCTGATGCGGATACGATTGCGCAACTGGTCCACTTCAACAACGCGTATGTTTCACGCTATCTGAAAAGATTTTCAGAAAAAGTATTTCAAGATTTACACCAGTGCACTCTGAACATGAGACCAGCGTTTCTTAAACGGGATCTGAAAGACATCATTGTCGCCAATCCGCCGTACCATAATTCCCGGATCGACGCGTTGATCTACAATTATTATGCCGAACCGGGGCGTTTTTACCGGGAGACGCCCTTCCATGCAACATTGTTTTTCAAGAGGCAAGACGGCATAGACGAATATATAGGGTCACACAGAATAAAACGTGTACACAGGCTGGCAGAGAAATCCGCCCGCAAGATAATCGACATGATATTCGACACAATCAGGAAACGCGCCGATTTGCTCGCAGATGAACGCGCCAGGTTCCTTGGTATTTCCCGGCATCAGCTTCTCACATCTCAGGAAGAGATGATAGAAGAATTCCTCAAAGCAGAGAACAGGCTGCTGGAAGATTTCCGACAAAAAAGGGAGATTCAGTATGCGGAAGATATGGTGATTAACGATGTGGCGGGCATGAAGGTTATTCTTGACGATTCCGACCAGGGACGCCTGCTTACCGTGCTTGATCGTATGGGGGACTGTGAGATTGTTGAACACGAGCGGCATTCCGGAAGGTATAATGCCACAAATTTGATTGTATCTTTCAAACCACCCCGCAAAGAGATACTTATGCAACCCTTGAGCAAAACAATCATTGAAATAATGCAGATCAGGGGATTAAGTCCGGAGGAGTCAAATAACGCGTTCATCGAATTTGTCGAGTCCGGAGAGGAATGTGTAAATCTGGAGATCATTGTTTCGAACTACGAGGAAATGCTGGAGAGCGAAATAGGCCGGTGCATGCATGAAGATCGCATCATCGAGCAGCGCTTGCGCCAGCAATATCGGGGCCACCTCGCAAGGAATATTGCATATCTGATGGAATATCTGTTCACGTTTCCCGTTTCCGGAAAGCTGGAACTGGGAGAATTGCCCATCAAGCTCTGGAACCGTTACCTGCCTGATTATTTCGACGAGGTTTTGAGAAACCTTTTCCAGGTTCCCCAGAGTACCGCCCTCGAATAGAGAAGCGGGTACTTTTCACATCATCAACTTCAGTATTTTCTGAAACAAGGATACCGGAGGGCCGGTTATGAGAATGTTCTTCTTTTTTAATCCCACAGTGAATCTCGAAGCCCGGATGATCGCCGGATTCTGCGCTGGATCGCTGTTAAGAAAATATCTTCTTTTCCCCAGATTTGGATTCGCTCTTTCGCCCTTGTAATGGCGGTGTAGATCAGTTCCCTGGTCAAAACCGATGTGTCTCTGTCGGGCGTCACTAAAAGGATTTCGTCAAATTCCGAGCCCTGGCTCTTGTGTACGGTCATGGCATACGCTGTCTCATGGTCCGGCAAACGGAGCGGCGGGAAGCTTCTGACTGATCCATCCGGTCCTGCGAAAAAGACCCTCGGTTCTCCGCTTTTCTTGTGATCAGCCATGGTGATTCCGATGTCACCATTGAACAGCCGCAGGCTATAGTCGTTTTTGGTGATCATGACGGGGCGACCGGAATACCATCTCCCGCTCCGGTCGACAAGTCCTTCTTTCTGCAAGATGTGCTCAACGGCAATGTTCAAATTGTGGACGCCATAAGGCCCCTCCCGGAGGGCAGAGAGAATCCGGGAGCGGTTGAAGACATCGAACGCCTCCAGGGGATCGGAAGCCTTCAGGTAAGCGGTATATCTTTCCGTAATCCAGTCCTGGAGACGGCGCAGCAGTTTATCCGGCCGGGGCAGGCTCTTCCAGTTGATGTCGCCAAAATTTCCGTTCCGGATAAGATCGATAGCCTCCGAGCCTTTGCCGGCATTCACTGCCTGACTGACAACATGGATACCGCTCGTCTTACTGAAGCGATAGCTTTTATTGAGTTGAATGATGCAATCGTTCATGCCCGCCCTGGGTGTGACTGATGCTCTCTCACCGATTTCTTCACCTGTTGCCTGGTAGCAGTCTGTGATGAATGCAGGCGAAAAACGGTGCATATTGCCCGTATCACAGATATCGCCGAGAACCGATCCTGCCTCTACAGACGCCAGTTGATCCTTGTCACCCAGGAGGATAAGGCGGGATTGGGGTCTGATGGCTTGTGCCAGCTTGGAAAAGAGAGCAAGGTCCACCATCGAAGCCTCATCGATGATGACGACATCATGGGGCAGGGGGTTCTCCCTGTTGAAGCGGAAGGATGGCGAGTTCGGGATGCTGCCGAGGAGCCTGTGGATGGTTGAGGCCTCGTCGGGAATGGCCGCTTTCACAGATTCAATGCAGTTTAGTCCCACCTTCGCTTTTTTTATGGCTTCCTGGAGCCGGGTCGCGGCCTTTCCCGTAGGTGCGGTGAGGGCGATATTCAATTGTCCGTTATGGTTTTGTTCGATGAGAAGAGCGAGTATCCGGGCTACCGCATAGGTCTTGCCGGTTCCCGGTCCTCCGGAAATGACGCACAACGCGTTTCGGAAGGAGGCAAAGGCGGCGACCTTCCGCCAGTCGACATTCGTTTCCCCGTCATTGTCGCTCCGCGGGAAAATCCTCTCGAAGCTGTCCCTCAGGTGAAGTTCGTCAAATGCCTCGAATGTAGTGCCCGCAAGCATTTTCAATGCCTCAGCGAGTCTTTTTTCATAATCCCAGTACCGATAAAGATAAAGGCGGGTGTCGTCCAGAACGAGGGGACGGTAATCACCGGGCCTTCCCACCACGGGGCTTGCATGGAGGACAGTCAGCCATGTTTCCAGGGGAGGGCAGACTAGGGGCTCCGACTCCTGAAGCTCAAGAACGGTTTCTGCGATCTCCGCAAGATCGATGCAGATATGCCCATCACCGCGCTCGCGACTGACCATGGATGCGGCTAAGAGGAGCTTCGAGTCACACGTTCCGTCAAGCCTGCCGAGGAAACGGGCGAACCGGTAATCCAGTTCCGAAAGAAATTGGTGTTCATACAGGTTGTCAATGGTTGCTTCTTTTAATGACATAAGGTCTCTCAATTTGCGATCAGGTTCTTACTCAGGAATTCGATCGCTTTTTTTGCCGGTCTGTCCCAGTAAATTCCCGCATGAGAGCCGGTTCCCGGAGTCACGCCCCTGAGAAAGATATAAAACACGCCGCCGAAATGCGTTTTATAGTCGTAATCTGGTATACGCGTCCTCAAATACTGGTGCAGGGCCACGACATAGATGTGGTACTGGAGGAGGTACAGTTCCTCCCGCATGACTTCCGCAAGCGCCTCTGTCCCGTAGTCTTCGATGCATGCACCCAGGAAGTTTGATTTCCAGTCCACGAGGAAGAAGCGCCCGTCATACTGGAAAACAAGGTCCATGAACCCCTTCATGAACCCCCTCACAGGCTGGAAATTGAGCCGTCCTATTCTTTCGGGAAATGCTGCGGGGGATGATATGCCGCTCTCTTTGAAGATGTTCCGCAGTGTATCCGGCGTCAGCCTGTTCAGGGGGAAGTAGAACTCAAGCTCGCTGAGGCGGTCCTCGTCACGGATGACGGACAAATTAAGTCCGTGTATGGCAGGGTGAAGGGGCGTGGTGACAACCGAGTCGATCATGCTGCAAACCGCATCCTGCCATTTCAGATCAAAACCGTACGCTCTCAATTTTACGGCAACGATGCTTTCTGTTTCCGGGCCATCCGGTGCGGTAAAATCGACCTGCTCCAGAATATCGTGCAGACAATTGCCGGCTTTCGCGCCCATAGGAAAGGCAAACATGCCAGAGGGCTCTTTTTGATATGGCATTTCCGCGAATACGGAGCCGCCGTCACGATCCGGGAGATCCGCCATGTTATTGGGGAGGATTGCCGGCAT
>Ga0153915_10005650_pt1 | contig 11642 bp, 13 predicted proteins | sample Opewatmetagenome_2_FD_107003 | JGI IMG/M metagenome (GOLD analysis project Ga0153915, IMG submission 107003) | Freshwater wetland microbial communities from Ohio, USA - Open water 3 Core 3 Depth 3 metaG | ecosystem: Environmental > Aquatic > Freshwater > Wetlands | place: USA: Ohio, Lake Erie...
ACGCTTATAGTGAACACCGACAGGCGGTGGTAGAGATCGGCCCGAAAGTTGCCCTTCTTGATTTCCTGGCGCAGGTCGCGGTTGGTGGCCGCGATCACCCGCGCCCGGGACAATCTCTGCAGCGTCTCTCCAACGCGCTGGTACTCGCCGTTCTCCAGCACGCGCAGCAGTTTCGCCTGCAGTTCGAGGGGCAGCTCGCCGATTTCATCCAGGAACAGCGTACCGTCGCCGGCATCTTCGAAATATCCCGACTTGTTCTGCACGGCCCCGGTAAAGGAGCCCTTGGCATAACCGAAGAGGGTCGGCTCGACCAGCGTCGGCGCGATAGCCGCGCAATTGAGTGCAAACCACGGCTTGGACCGTCTCCAGGATAGCCGGTGAAGCAGGTTCGCAACCAGCTCCTTGCCCGTGCCCGATTCGCCTTCCATCAGCGCCGGGAACGGGGAGTCGGCGTACTGGCTGATCTGGCTCTTGAGTTTTTGCAGCGCCGCACTGCGCCCGATCAGCGAATCGGCCTCGCCCGGACCTTCGCCGGAAATTTCAGCGGCGCGGAACTGCAGCGCGTGCAGCAGGTGTCTTTTGAGCTTCTCCGGATCGCAGGGCTTCGCGACGAATTCGGCCGCTCCGAGCGCGCGCGCGTGCCGGGCATTGGCCGCGTCGTTCTGGCCCGAAAGCACAAGGATCTTCATGGCTGGGGAATGCGCGAGCAGATCTCCGATCAAGGCAAAACCTTCGTCCGGGCGGTGCGGCGTCGGGGGCAACCCGAGATCGACCAGCGCGAGCTGCGGGGCATCGTCCAACTGGCGAAGAAGGGTTATTGCGTGCTGGCGCGAATCGCTCACAAGAACGGAGAATTCCTTGCCGAGCGCATAGGAGAGAGTTTCGGTGATGAGCGCATCGTCATCGACGATGAGAAGACCCGGTTTATCAGCCATCAGCGGCCTCTTCGATGCACTTCAAAAACGCCCGTTCAAGCGAACGCTCGCCGTAGCGCTCCTGCAGGCCCGACGGCGGTCCGCTGAACGCCACGGCGCCCCCGTGGAGTACCGCCATATGGTCGCAGATTTCCTCCAGATCGGCGAGGGAGTGCGAGGTGAAAAAGACCGTACGACCTTCGCTCTTCAGGCGAAGCAGGATGTTTTTCACGCGAAAACGAGCGCTCGGATCGAGGCCGCTCATCGGTTCATCCAGCACGAGAAGTTCGCGCTGCGAGAGGAAACAAGCGGCGAGTCCGAGTTTCTGGCTCATACCTTTGGAGAATTCACGCACTGGCCGCTCCAGCGACGAGGCGGCAAGGCCGAGGTCCGAGAACATGGTCTTCACCCGCTCCTCGTTCCACGAGCTGTGCCCGAGCGCCAGCATGGCGCGGATGAATTCGCGGCCGGTAAGGAACCAGGGCGCGTTGAACCGCTCCGGCAGGAACGTGAGGCACGAGCGCGACTCGGGAAGCGAGCTCGGCACTCCTCGCAGGCGGATCTCGCCCTCGAACTGGCAGAAATCCAGCATGCATTTCATCAGCGTGGTCTTGCCCGCGCCGTTCTCTCCCGCAAGGCCGAACGAAGCGCCCGGCGCAACGTCGAACTCGACGCCGCGCAACACCGTGGCGGCCCCGAATGCCTTTTTCACGGCTCGAAAGCTGACGATGGGCGGCGCCATGGGCGCTCTAGTTCTCATAATTTATAACGAAGAGCAGCGCTCCCGGCAGCTGCTCGACCGCGGCCCCTCCAAGCCTATGTTGCGCTCCGCACCTTGCCTGGCGCCGGGATAACGCGGTCCCGGGATCGCACGGCCCCGGGATCATATCCCAGAAGCGGTCCCTAGCGGCCTGCCGCCTCGCGCACCCCCAAATTATGGGAGGGCCTTTCATTCCGGGGTAAAATTTTCCCTTTTTCCCGGCGCGCGATCCTTGCCTTCACAAGACGCAGACAAAAAGCGGGTGGACCCGGAGAACCTGCCCCAGGCCCCGTCCCGGCGCGTTGGCGAAAACCTGGTCGAAGTGGACAACGTGACCTTCGGCTACGACCGCCGCATCGTCCTCAAAGGAATCAGCCTGGCGGTACGGCGCGGGCTGGTGGTCGCGATCATGGGGGGCAGCGGCTGCGGAAAGACAACGACGTTTAGATTGATCGGCGGGGAGCTGAAGCCGATGTCGGGGGAAGTGCGCGTGGCCGGACGGATAGTCAATCGGCTTTCCACCCGGGAGCTTTTCGAGCTGCGGCGCAAGACCGGAATGCTGTTCCAGTTCGGCGCGCTCTTCACCGATCTTTCGGTGTTCGAGAACGTCGCCTTCCCGATGCGCGAGCACACGGATCTGCCCGAGGCGCTGGTTCATGACCTCGTCATGATGAAACTTCAGGCGGTCGGCCTGCGCGGCGCCGCGAGCCTCATGCCTTCGGAACTCTCGGGCGGCATGGCGCGCCGCGTCGCGCTCGCGCGCTCCACTGCACTCGATCCCATGCTCATGCTGTACGACGAGCCTTTTGCCGGCCTGGATCCCATTTCATTGGGCGTCATCGGCCGGCTGATCCGCAGGCTGAACGATGCACTGGGCGCCACTTCGATCATTGTGACGCACGACGTGGTTGAAGCACTTCAAATAGTGGATTACGTGTATTTCATGTCGGAAGGCAAAATCGTCGCCCGGGGTACGCCGGCGGAGATACGAGCTTCGAAAGACGCGTTCGTGCATCAGTTCGTGCACGGTGAGTTCGATGGCCCGGTGAGCTTTCAGTACCCGGCGCCGGATTATCGCCAGGACCTGTTCGCACAAGCCGCATGAGGAAGCGCATCACCGAGTTGCTGCGCGACCTGGGCGCGCGGGTCACCGGCTGGATCTGGCGGCTCGGCTTTGCCAGCCGCTTTTTCGCCGTGATGCTGCTGCAGTCGGGAACGAGTTTCAGGCGGTTCCACCTGACGATCCGCGAGATCTATTTCGCCGGCGTCCTTTCGCTGGTGATCATCCTCGTGTCCGGCCTGTTCGTCGGCATGGTGCTGGGGCTGCAAGGCTACGACACGCTGGTGCGCTACGGCTCGGCGGAGGCGCTCGGGGTTCTGGTAGCGTTGTCGCTGCTGCGCGAACTGGGGCCGGTCGTCGCTGCGTTGCTGTTCGCCAGCCGCGCGGGCTCGGCTATCACGGCGGAAATCGGCCTGATGAAGGCGACCGAGCAACTGGCCGCAATGGAGATGATGGCGGTCGATCCCATTGCGCGGGTCGTGGCACCGCGATTCTGGGCCGGTGTGCTTTCGATGCCGCTCCTTGCCGCCCTGTTCTCCGCGATGGGCATTTTTGGAGGATACCTGGTCGGCGTGCGCATGATCGGCGTCGACGCCGGCTCGTTCTGGTCGCAGATGCAGTCGACCGTCGATTTTCACGAAGACGTGCTGAACGGCGTCATCAAGAGCGCGGTGTTCGGCGTGGCGATAACCTGGATCGCCGTGTTGGAAGGCTATGATGCACCGCCGACCGCAGAAGGCGTCTCGCGCGCCACCACCCGAACCGTCGTCACCTCATCGCTCGCGGTGCTCGCGCTCGATTTCGTGATGACGGCGCTGATGTTCCGAGGAGTTTAATAACATGATGTCGCGCAAGGAACTGGATCTGTGGGTCGGGGTGTTCGTGGCGATCGGGCTGGGAGCGCTGCTGTTTCTCGCGCTCAAGGTCGCGAATCTGTCGGCTTTCTCGACCTCGCAGACCTACGCGATAATCGCCCGGTTCGACAACATCGGGGGCCTCAAAGTGCGCGCACCGGTGAAGGCGGCGGGCGTCGTGGTCGGGCGCGTGAGCGAAGTAGGCTTCGACAACCAGACCTTCGAGGCGACCGTGACCATGTCGATCGACGGCCGCTACAAATTCCCGCGCGACACCTCGGCGAAGATCCTCACTTCCGGGCTGCTGGGCGAGCAGTACATCGGGCTCTCGGCCGGCGGCGACACCGCCGAGCTGAAGGACGGCGATACCCTGAAGATTACACAGTCAGCGGTGGTTCTGGAAAATCTGATCAGCCAGTTCCTGTATAGTAAAGCGGCTGAAGGGGACAACAAAAAACCGCAGTGACCGCGCAGTGATTTCCTACCGATCCAACACGTTTCCCGCGACGCTCGTTCTTTGCCTGGCCCTGGGCGGCTGCGCGACCGCGGGCGGCCCGGGCCCGCGCCCGGACCCGCTCGAGCCGTTCAACAGGGCGGTTTTCACCTTCAACGACAAGCTTGACCAGGCGGTCCTGCAGCCCGTGGCCCGCGGCTACCGTGCCGTCCTGCCCGCCGTTGTGCGAACGAGCGTGACCAATTTCTTCTCCAACCTGGACGATCTCTGGATCGGCCTCAACAATGTGCTGCAGGCAAAAATCCCGGACGGCCTGCAGGACTTCGAGCGATTCACGTTCAATTCCACCTTCGGCATCGCGGGCCTGTTCGACGTGGCGAGCGCCATGGAGATACCCAAGCACAACGAGGATTTCGGCCAGACGCTCGGCCGCTGGGGCGTCGCAACCGGTCCTTATCTGGTTCTGCCGATATTCGGCCCGAGCGACTTTCGCGACGGATTGGGATTTTCGGTCGACTCGGCTGCGGACATCGTGCGCAACCTCGACAATGTGCCGACCCGCAACAGCTTGTACGCGACTCGCGCGATCAACACCCGGACCAACCTGCTCGACGCGAGCCGGGTGATCGAGGAAGCGGCCTTGGACAAATACCGCTTTGTGCGCGACGCCTACCTGCAGCGCCGGCGCAACCTGGTCTACGACGGCAACCCGCCTCGCTCCGAGGAGGAAGAATTTGACGAGGGCGCCGATGACGGCGATGCCGCCAAGCCGGCGACGCAACCACCCAAGGCGCCATTGGAAAAACAGCCCGCAGGTAACGCGAAGTGATCCGGCGCGAAGGCGAACTGCTGCGCGTCGAGGGTCCGGTTACGCTTCAGACCGTGCCTTCTCTGCTGGCCGAGGCCGCGGGGCATATCGCCAGCGTCAGGCGAGTGGACTTTTCGGCCGCGACCGAAGTGGATTCTTCCGCCGTGGCGCTCGCTCTCGAATGGCAGCGGCAGGCGCTTGCGGCAGGCGGTGGACTGACGCTCGAAAATCTTCCCCAGGCGATGCAGAACCTCGCGAGCCTGTACGGAGTCTCCGAGCTGCTCCATCCCGGCGTGCGTTAGCGGGGAAGCTGCCGTGGCGGCGGCTATTGAAATCCGCGGGGTTTCCAAGCGCTTCGGGGACCTGCGCGCCCTTGACAACATTTCCTTCGACGTGTCCCAGGGAGAATTTTTCGCATTGCTCGGCCCAAACGGCGCCGGCAAGACAACCCTCATCAGCATCCTCGCGGGGCTGGTGCGCGCCGACGAGGGAGAAGCCCGTATCATGGGCCACGACGTGCGGCGCGACTACCGCAAAGCGCGCCGCTCGCTCGGCGTCGTGCCGCAGGAGCTTGTATTCGATCCCTTTTTCTCGGTGCGCGAAACCCTGCGCATCCAATCGGGCTATTTCGGCCTGAGAAAGAACGACGACTGGATCGAAGAGATTATGGAAATACTCGACCTCAGCGGCAAAGCCGACACCAACATGCGGGCGCTCTCGGGCGGGATGAAGAGGCGCGTGCTGGTAGCGCAGGCACTGGTGCACAAGCCGCCGGTCATTGTACTGGACGAGCCCACCGCCGGCGTCGATGTCGAACTGCGCCAGGCGCTGTGGGAGTTCATCCGCAGGCTTAACCGCGACGGCCATACCGTGGTGCTGACCACGCATTACCTGGAGGAAGCCGAAGCCTTGTGCACGCGAATCGCCATGCTGAAACAGGGCAGGATGGTGGCGCTCGACTCGAAGACGAACATGGTGGGACGCCTGCACAACCTGAGGCTTCGCGCGAGAGTGAGCGGCGAGTTGCCCGCGGGCCTGGCGCGCCGGGACCGGGGCACCCCGGGCGAGCACCTGTTCCTGCTGCGCGATTACAGCGATCTCGAGCCCACGCTCGCGGCGCTGCGCGAAAGCGGATGCCGGATCGAGGAGCTCGATCTGGAGCAGCCTGATCTCGAAGACGCGTTCCTCGAGATCATGAGAAACGAGCGCTGAGCACCGGTCGTCCCGACATGAAGAACGATCTGGTCCACTTTCGCGAGACTACGGTCGAAGCGCTTCCGTTCACGGCTGGCGCGGGCTTTCGCACTTTGTTCTACAAGGAGGTGCTTCGCTTTCGAAAAGTGCTCACCCAGACAGTCGCGGCACCGGTGCTCACCTCGCTTCTGTATCTGCTGGTTTTTGCGCATCTCATGCAGGGACGCCCCCTCGTGTACCCGGAGATAGCCTATTCGAGCTTTCTGGTGCCCGGCCTGATCATGATGTCGGTGCTCCAGAACTCTTTTGCCAACAGTTCCTCCTCGATGATCCAGTCGAAGATCACCGGCAACATCATTTTCGTCCTGCTTCCGCCGATTACGTCCTGGGAGTTGTTCTGGGGCTATGTGCTTGCCGCGGTGGTGCGCGGTGTCGTGGTCGGCATCGGCGTGCTGCTGGTGACGCTTCCATTCGTCGACGTTCCGGTGCGGCACCCGGTATGGATCCTCGCTTTCGCCTTCACCGGCAGCGCTCTGCTGGGCGCGCTCGGCCTGATCGCCGGCATCATGGCCGAAAAGATAGACCAGGTAGCCGCTTTCCAGAACTTCCTGATCATGCCGCTCACGTTCCTGTCCGGGGTGTTCTACTCGATCCATTCGCTGCCGCCCTTCTGGCAGGCGCTGTCGCATCTCAATCCTTTTTTCTACATGATCGACGGATTACGCTTCGGGTTCTTCGGCATCGCGGATTTCAACCCGGCCGCGAGTCTCGCGGTCGCCGTCGGAGCGCTGGCAATCGTGAGCGGGATTGCGCTTGCCATGATCAAGCGCGGCTACAAACTCAGGTACTGATCCGCAACAAGGAGCTCGAACTTCTATGCCGACGGTTGAACAGTTACGCGAATACATCGAACGGGGCATGCAATGCGACGAGTTGCAGGTGTCGGGCGACGGAACGCACTTCCAGGCGTTGATCGTCAGCGCTGAATTCCGGGGCAAGAACCGCGTGCAGCGCCACCAGCTGGTGTATCGGGCGCTCGGGGAACGAATGCGCGAGGAAGTGCATGCGCTCTCGATGTTGACGCTCACGCCCGAGGAGCGGGCCGCCGGCCCGCAATAGGCCATGGACAAGCTGCTCGTGAGCGGCGGCCAGCGGCTGCGCGGAGAAGCGCGCGTGTCCGGCGCGAAAAATGCCGCCTTGCCGATCATGTGCGCGGCCTTGCTGGGCTCGGATCCGCTTACCCTTTCCAATGTGCCGGAACTCCGCGATGTGGGCACGTTGCTCCGTTTGCTGCGTCGCATGGGCGTTGAGGCGACCCGGTCCGGCAATACGCTGGAATTGCGCGCGGCGGCCATTGGGGAGCCCCTTGCTCCGTACGACCTGGTGAAGACCATGCGCGCCTCGATCCTGGTTCTGGGGCCGCTGCTCGCGCGCTGCGGCGAGGCGCGCGTATCGCTGCCCGGCGGGTGCGCGATCGGCCTTCGCCCCGTGGATCAGCACATCAAGGGGCTGCAGGCCATGGGTGCCGAGATCCATGTCGAACAGGGCTACATCGCAGCGCGCGCATCGCATCTGGACGGTGCCCGGCTGGTTATGGACCTGGTCACCGTTACCGGTACCGAGAACCTGATGATGGCAGCGACGCTTGCCCGGGGCACCACGATCATCGAGAACGCGGCCCGTGAGCCGGAGGTTGCGGATCTCGCGCGCTGCCTGAACGCCATGGGCGCCCGCATCCAAGGCGCTGGCAGCGACGTGATCACAATCGAGGGCGTGGAACGCCTGCATGGAGCCTCGCATTCCGTGCTGCCCGACCGCATCGAGACCGGGACGTTTCTGGTCGCCGCGGCAGCCGCCGGCGGCGACGTGCGCCTGAGCGGCACCGATGCAGCGCTTCTGGACTCGGTGATCGAGAAGGTGCGCGAGGCGGGCGCTGAAGTGACCCTTGGTGCGGGAGAGATCGTCTTGAGCATGAAGGAGCGTCCCCGGAGCGTGAACATCCGTACCGCCCCCTATCCGGCCTTTCCCACCGACATGCAGGCGCAGTTCATGGCGCTCAACGCGGTCGCGGACGGTACGGCAGTTATTACGGAGACCATTTTTGAAAACCGCTTCATGCACGCGCTTGAGATGCAACGCCTGGGCGCGAATATCGAGATCTCGGGCAACGCCGCCATAGTGCACGGCGTGCCGGCTCTTCAGGGGGCGACCGTCATGGCGACCGATCTTCGCGCTTCGGCAAGTCTCGTCATTGCGGGACTGGCCGCGCAAGGTGAAACCGTGATAGAACGCATCTATCACCTTGATCGCGGCTACGAGTGCATCGAGGAGAAGCTCTCCCGCCTGGGCGCCTGCATCCGCAGGGTCTCGTAGCCGAGGCCGCGTTCAGATCATGTTCGCGGCGTTTTGCGAACGCGTCAGCATTTCCTCCCACAGGCCCTGGGTCGATTTGCGCAACACTACCGCCGCGTCGGGTTTAGCCAGGTACCACAGCCCGCGGTTTATCTCCTGGGCGAGTTCCCCGGAACGCCAGGCTACCAGCCCGGTATAGAAACGCGCATGCTCGGGCTCGGCTTCGATGATCCGGTCGACGGTCGCGCCATCGAAGCTCGAAAACAACTCGGTTCCGAGTTGCAGTGAAATGCCGCCGGGGCTGTCAGCCCTTTCCACAATCGCGAACAGCATGTCTCGATCTATGGGACCGCCGAAGAATACCGGACCGGCAATTTTTTGCGAGGGCCCGTGTTCAGGGAACAGCTGCCCGAGTCTCTTCCCGGTAGGGCGGTTGATGATGAAGCCGATATGGCGGTCCTCTCCGATGGGAGCGACCAGCAGGACGCTGCGGCCGTACACAGGATCGTTGAGCTGCGGCGCGGCGATCAGCATGACGGGCTGAGCGATGTCAGCGGCCCGGGCGGGCGCAAACGCCGCAACGGCGAGGAACGCCACTCCCAGTAGACTGCGAGCATTCATGAAGGATGTTCTCCGGTAGTTTGCGGGCCGCACAAGGCTGCCTTCGCAACCTCATGGTGCGAATTCGACTTGCTATTACGCACCTTCGCGCGATGCGCCGATTGGGCTAGGAAGACCTGAAGAACCGTGAGTTATGTCGCGAGGCAGCGAAGCTGGACGAGCGAGGGAAAGCAGAATCAACGCCCCGTGACTACCGGCGCTCGTCACTTCGTCAGCGGTTTGAATAAAGCAGAGCTTCTCTAGGGGCAGCGTGTGCTGTCTTGGACGCAAATCTTTGTTTTTAGGGCGGTCTGGCCTCGTTCTGCGCTAAAATAACGATCTTTTCCCGAGCAAGACGTGATCACTTTCGCGCTTTCCAAAGGACGCATCTTCGAGGAGACACTGCCGCTGCTCGAGCGGGCGGGCATGCGTCCTCTGGAGGATCCGGAGCGCTCGAGAAAGCTGATTATCGGCACGTCGAACCCCGACGTACGGCTGGTGATCGTCCGGGCTTCGGATTCGCCGACCTATGTTCAGCATGGCGCGGCCGACCTCGGCATAGCGGGCAAGGACGTGTTGCTCGAGCACGGCGGAACGGGGCTCTACCAGCCGCTCGATCTCGGAATAGCCTTGTGCCGCATGGTGGTGGCGGTACCGGAGGACTTCGATTACGCCAACGCGGTACGCAAAGGAGCCCGTGTGCGGGTGGCAACGAAGTACATGCAGACGGCGCGGGAGCATTTTGCCGCCAAGGGCGTGCACGTCGATCTCATCAAGCTGTACGGTTCGATGGAGCTTGCGCCGCTGGTCGGTCTCGCGGATGCGATAGTGGATCTGGTGTCGACCGGGAACACCTTGCGCGCCAACCAGCTGCGGGTGGTGGAGGACATCTTGCCGATCAGCGCACGCCTGATCGTCAACCAGGCGGCGCTCAAGCTGAAGCGCGCGCAGATCCAGCCCATGCTGGACAGCTTTTCGACGCTGGTCGCGGGCCGTGCCTGAACTGCGCAGGCTTTCCTCATCGGCGGCAGACTTCGAGGCGAGGCTCTCGGAGCTGACCGCGATCGAGAATTCGCTCGACGAGAACGTCGATCGGGCGGTGGCTGGCATCCTCGAAGATGTTCGTTCAAGGGGGGACGCTGCCTTGCTCGACTACACGGCGCGGCTCGACCGAGTCACGCTGGAGCGAGCGCAGGATCTCGAGATTCCCCGCTCGGATCTCGACGCGGCGCTTGCCGCTCTGGATCCTTCGTCGCGGGATGCATTGCAGCAAGCAGCTTCTCGCGTGCGCGCCTATCACGAGCGCCAGCTGGCGAAATCCTGGGACTATACCGAAGCAGACGGAACGCGGCTCGGCCAGAGGATCACGCCGATCGAGCGCGTCGGGCTTTATGTCCCGGGCGGCCGCGCGGCCTACCCTTCTTCGGTGTTGATGAACGCCCTGCCGGCCAGAGTCGCCGGCGTGCCGCAACTCATCATGGTGGTCCCGACCCCGGGGGGCGAGCGCAATCCTCTGGTGCTCGCCGCAGCTGCCATCGCCGGGGTTGACCGCGTGTTTGCGGTCGGTGGAGCGCAGGCGATCGCCGCGCTTGCCTATGGCACGGCGACTATCCCCGCCGTGGACAAAATCGTGGGACCCGGAAATGCGTACGTGGCCGCGGCAAAGCGGCGGGTATTCGGTACGGTAGGCATCGATATGGTGGCCGGGCCTTCGGAGATCCTCGTGATCTGCGACGGAGGCACCGAACCCGATTGGATCGCCATGGATCTTTTTTCCCAGGCTGAGCACGACGAAGCAGCGCAGGCGATCCTCATCTCGCCCGACGTGGAATTCCTGGACCGCGTGGCCGAAAGCATCCGCAGGCTATTGCCTTCGATGTCCCGGCAAGAAATCATCCGCGCGTCGCTGGAGCGCCGCGGGGCGCTCATAGCGACGCGGAATCTCGCCGAAGCCTGCGACATTGCCAACCGGATTGCCCCCGAGCATTTGGAGCTTTCGCTCGCCGAGCCCGAGCGCTGGCTCCCCCGCATCCGCCATGCCGGCGCCGTGTTCCTCGGGCGCTACAGCTCGGAAGCCCTGGGCGATTATTGCGCCGGTCCGAACCACGTGCTGCCGACCTCGCGAACCGCGCGTTTTTCTTCGCCCCTGGGCGTATACGATTTCCAGAAGCGCTCGAGCGTGATCCACATCTCACGCCAGGGAGCGCAGAGCCTCGGTCCGCTTGCAGCCGCGCTCGCAGACGGCGAAGGGCTGACGGCGCACGCCGCCTCGGCCAGGATGCGGATTCAATGAAACCGGCCCGGGAGAAGGCGGTGCGGCGCGTGCGCTGCAGCGGTCCCGAATCGGTGATCCGGGCCGATATCCGGGCCATTCACGCTTACCCGGTGCAGCACGCCGAGGGGCTGGTGAAGCTGGATGCCATGGAGAACCCCTACCCGCTGCCCGGCTGGCTGCGTGAGCAGATCGGCCAGGTAGCCCGCGACACCGCACTGAACCGGTACCCCGATCCGCAAGCCCCCGAGCTGAAGGCCCGCCTGCGCGAAGTGATGCAGATTCCGGCCGGCTGCGACATTCTCCTGGGCAACGGTTCGGATGAAATCATCTCAATGGCGATCCATGCGGTGGCCGCGCCCGGAGCCGTGGTC
>Ga0153915_10005651_pt1 | contig 11642 bp, 6 predicted proteins | sample Opewatmetagenome_2_FD_107003 | JGI IMG/M metagenome (GOLD analysis project Ga0153915, IMG submission 107003) | Freshwater wetland microbial communities from Ohio, USA - Open water 3 Core 3 Depth 3 metaG | ecosystem: Environmental > Aquatic > Freshwater > Wetlands | place: USA: Ohio, Lake Erie...
TCGGCGTCCGGCTTCTTTTTCCTCAGGATGAAGATGCCGCTGACGACCAGGACGAAGAAGATGAGGACCGCGAAGACGACATAGTCCAGCAGGTCGCTGTAGGTCCCGGACAGGCACAGCAGGCTGGTCCAGGCGCACTGGACGACCAGGGCCGTCCCCGGGACGCACTTCTTGTTGAGCTTGCCCGTGGCCGAGAAAAACAGGCCGTCCTTGGCCATGGCGTAATACACGCGGGCGCCGGACAGGATCAGGCCGTTGTTGCAGCCGAACGTGGCGATCATGATCAGCACGGCCATGATGATCGCGGCCGGCGCGCCGAAGATCATGGACGCGGCCGCCGTCCCGACCCTGTCCGCCGCGGCGAATTGTATCCCCCGCCCCATGACATCGGCCGCCCCGGGACTGCCGTGCAGGGGCAGGACGGTGATGTAGGCCATGTTGGCCAGGATGTAGAGGACGATGACGGTCCCGGCGCCGAGAACAAGGCTCAGGGGGATGTTCCGCCTGGGGTTCTTGACCTCGCCGGCGATGTAGGTCACGGTGTACCAGGCGTCGGAGGCGAACAGCGACCCGACCATGGCCGCGCCGAAGGCCGCCAGGAGCATCAGGCCCGAGAGCGGCTCCACGGACAGGATCCGGCCGTCGGCCATGTGCGTCCAGCTGGCCTTCCAGAAGACGGCCCAGTTGGCCTTGAAGGCCGCGGCGTTGCCGCCGATGAAGAAGCCGAGCAGGATGAGGCCGGTCAGGGCGATGGTCTTGGTGACCGTGAAAAAGTCCTGGATGGCCTTGCCCGTCCGCAGGCCCCGCATGTTGAGCCACGTCAGGAGGACGATGCTGGCGATGGCCAGGAGCTGGGCCGCCGTGATCTTCAGGCCCAGGACGGTCGCCAGGACGTGGCGCTCGCTGAACCAGGGGATGACGAGGCCCGTGAATTTGGCGAAGGCGACGCCGACGGCGGCGATCGTCCCGGTCTGGATGACGAGGAAGGTCGTCCAGCCGTAGAGAAAGGCGATGAGCGGGTTGTACGCCTCGCGGAGGTAGACGTAGAGGCCGCCGGCGTGCGGCATCATGCCGGCCAGCTCGCCGTAGCTCAGGGCGCCGATGACCGTGATGACGCCCGTGACGACCCAGACGAGGACGAGGAGCCCGGGCGAGCCGACGGTCCGGGCGATGTCGGCGCTGACAATGAAGATGCCGGAGCCGATCATGGCCCCCATGACGATCATCATGGCGTCGAAGAGGGTCATCTCCCGTTTGAACTCGTGGGCTTCGACGGGGGCGGCGGAGGGAAGCGGCGGCACGTTCATGGAGTTCTCCCTTGCTCAGCGTTCGGCGGGGCCGTTCGTTTCGGCGCGCCTCAGGCGGCTCTTGCGGATGCCATAGGCGAAATAGATGACCAGGCCGATGGCCATCCAGGCGATGAGACGGCCCCAGGTCGCCCGGGGCAGGCCGGACATCAGATAGAGGCAGGACAGAATGCCCATGATGGGGACGAAGGGCACGAGCGGAGTTCTGAAAGGCCGGGGGATGTCGGGGCGCGTGTAGCGGAGGACGAGGACGCCGCCGCAGACGATGACGAAGGCGAAGAGCGTCCCGATGCTGACCAGCTCGCCGACGATGCCGATGGGCAGAAGCGCGGCCGCGATGGCGACGACGAACCCGGTCACCATCGTCGTAACGTGGGGCGTGCCGTGCTTCGGGTGGATCTTGGCGGCCGCGGCCGGCAGGAGCCCGTCCTTGGCCATCGTGTAGAAGATCCTCGGCTGGCCCATCAGCTGGACCATCATCACCGACATCAGCCCGACGATGGCCGCGATCTTGACCAGGGGCGACAGCCAGAACAGCCGCATGGCGTCGATGGCCACGGCCACGGGAGCGGCGACGTTGAGCTGGGTATAGGGAACGACGCCGGTCAGGACGAGGGAGAAGACGATGTAGATGGCGGTGCAGGCGAAGAGGCTGCCGAGGATGCCGATGGGCATGTCCCGCTTGGGGTTCTTGGCCTCCTGGGCGGCCGTCGAGACGGCGTCGAAGCCGAGGTAGGCGAAGAACATCACCCCCGCCCCGCGCAGGACGCCGCTCAGGCCGAAGAAGCCGAACTGGCCCTGGTTCGGCGGGATGAACGGCTTCCACAGGGACGGCTTGATGAAGAATATCCCGGCCCCGATGAAGACCAGGATGATGGTGATCTTGAGGAAGACGATGATCGAGTTGACCGTCGCCGACTCCTTGATGCCGATGATGAGGACGAAGGTGATCAAGGCGATGACCAGCGCCGCTGGGAGGTTGATCAAGGCGCCGGTCCTGGTCCAGGCGCCGGTCTGCGGATCGAAGGAATAGGGCGCCGCGGCCAGGGCGGCCGGGAAACGGATGCCGAGGTCCTTGAGAAAGCTGACGACGTAGCCCGACCAGCCGATGGCCACGGTCGTCGCCCCCAGGGAATACTCCAGGATGAGGTCCCAGCCGATGATCCAGGCGAAGATCTCGCCCAGGGTCGAGTAGGCGTAGGTGTAGGCGCTGCCGGCGATGGGGATGAGGCTGGCGAACTCCGCGTAGCATAGGCCGGCGAAGGAGCAGGTCAGGCCGGCCAGGACAAAGGACAGGGTCACGGCCGGGCCGGCGTACTGGGCCGCGGCATGCCCGGTGATGACGAAGATACCGGCGCCGACGATGGCCCCGACGCCGAGGAAAATGAGATGCCAGGGGCCGAGGACCCGTTTCATCCCCGACGTGTCGGAGGACGCTTCCCGGGACAGCTGGTCGATGGATTTCTTTGCCAGGAGCTTGTTGATCATGCGAGTCCTTTCGGGAGAGGGGGTTGCCGTCTGGAAGCACGCGCCATGGGAACGGCGATTTTATAATAAAATGAACGCTCCGGTCCAGCTAATAAAGATGGGACCGGATGGGGACCGGATGGGGTCAAATCTTCAATCTCGCATTATTTTCAGACCTGACCCCATCCCAACTATTTCATTATATTGTTGTTATATCAGATGTCCCCTATTATTCCACCGGGTAGGTCTCCTTCTCCGCCTCCTCGATCTCCGACTCCGACAGCCGCGATTCCGGATTCCTCCGGAAGAAGCCGTAGACGATGGGCAGGATGACCAGCGTCAGAAGAGTCGACGAAACCAGGCCGCCGATAACCACGACGGCCAGCGGCTTATGGATCTCCGACCCGGGCCCGGAGGCGAAGAGCAGGGGAATGAGGCTGAAGATGGCGATGGTGGCCGTCATCAGCACCGGCCGGAGGCGCGTCTCGGCGCCCCGGACCACGGCTTCTTCGACCGGCACGCCGCAGTCCTGGAGCTGGGCGATGTAAGACACGAGGACCATGCCATTGAGGACGGCCACGCCGAACAGGACGATGAAGCCGACCGAGGCCGGCACGGACAGGTAGAGCCCGGAAAGGTAAAGGGCCGCCACCCCCCCGATCATGGCGAAGGGCAGGTTCAGGAGGATGAGAAAGGCCAGCCGGGACGAATTGAAGGTGATGAGGAGCAGGAAGAAGACCAGGGCGATGACGACGGGCGTGATGATCATCAGCCGGGCCATGGCCTGCTGCTGGCTCTCGAACTGCCCGCCCCACGTGACGTACATGCCTTCGCCGAGCGGGACTTGGCGCTTGATCTTCTCCTTGGCCTCGGCCACGAAGCCGCCTATGTCCCGCCCCATGATGTTCATCTCGATGCCGATGCGACGCTGACCGTCCTGCCGGCTGATCTGGGCCGGCCCCTCGCTCGCGACGACCGAGGCCAGTTCGCCCAGCGGCACCTTGTACCCGCCGGGCGCCTCGACCATGATGACCTTGAGCTTGTCGGCCGTGTCCCGGCGGCCCACCGGGAAGCGCGTGATGACGTCGAAATAACGGCTTTGCTCATAGACCCGGCTGGCCGGCTTGCCCTCGACGGCCATCTCGACGACATCGAGAACATCGCGGACGTTGATGCCGTGCCGGGCGATCTTGGCCCTGTCTATCGTGATCGAGACGTACGGCTGGCCCGAGACCTGTTCGACCAGGACGTCCTTGGTGCCGCGGATGCCCGAGAGCACGCTGGCTATGGACTCGGCCGTCGCCTTGAGCGCGTCCAGATCCTCTCCGAACAGCTTGACGAAGACCTGTGCCCGCGAGCCGGCCACCAGCTCGTTGATGCGGCACTGGATGGGCTGGCTGAACGAGATGACCATGCCCGGAATGTCGGCGACGGCCTGCCGCATCTTGTCCATGAGTTCGGCGCTGGTCCTGGCGCTCTTCCACTCCCGGCGCGGCCGGAGCACGCCGACGTAGCCGGTCTTTTCCACGCCGCGGGCCTCGATGGCGATGCCCGTCTGCCCGGTCTTGCCGACGATGGTCTCCATCTCGGGAAATTCCTTGATCCGCTTTTCGGTGAGCATCGAGGTGGCCAGGGCCTTATCGAGAGAAACACCCGGCAGCATCTGGAAGTCCATGTCGAAAGCGCCCTCGTCCATGACCGGCATGAACTCCGTGCCCAGCCGCGGGATGAGGATAACCGTTCCGGCGAGCATGGCGACGGCGATCCCGATGAAGACGCCCTTCCGCCTCAGCCCCCACCGGAGGAGAGGCAGGTAGACCTTCTTGGCCCCCTCGACCAGGAAGCTCTTCCGCTCCGGATGGGGCCGGAGCACGATCTGGCAGAGGACCGGAACGGCCCCCAGGGACAGGATGAGGGAGGCCAGCAGGGAGATGATATGGGTGAAGGCCAGCGGCGTGAACATCTTGCCCTCCATCCCCTGCAGGGCGAGGATGGGAATGAAGGTCAGGGCGATGATCAACTCGCCGAAGATGGACGGCTTGCGGACCTCCAGGACGGCCTTCAGGACCGTCTTCAGCTTATGACCGACGGCCGCGTTCTCCGACAGGTGCCGCTGGACGTTCTCGACCTGGATGATGGCCGCGTCGATGATCATGCCGATCGAGATGGCCAGGCCGCCGAGCGACATGAGGTTGGCCGAGAGCCCGAACAGCCGCATCAGGACGAAGGTGAAGAGGCACGACAGCAGCAGGGCCAGCAGGACGACCAGCGCCCCGCGGCCGCTGCGGAGGAAGAGCAGGAGGACGATGACGACCAGGATGGAGCCGATGAGCAGGGCCTCGGTCACGGTGCGGACGGCGCCGAGGATGATGTCCGAGCGGTCGTAATAGGGCTCGATGCGGACGCCGCGCGGCAGGAGGCTCGAATCGTTGATCTCGTCCACCTTGGCCTCGACCCGCTTGACGATCTCGCGGCTGTTCTCGCCGCGGAGCATCATGGCGACGCCGCCGACACACTCCTTCTTGCCGTCCTTGAGTGCGGCGCCCTGGCGCACGGCGTGGTCATCCCGGACATCGGCGACATCGGCGATGGTCACGGCGACACCGCCCGACGACTTGAGGATGATGCGCCCGATGTCATCGACCGAGCGGATGAGGCCGACGCCCCGGATCAGGAATTGCTCGTCGTGGCGGTCGATGAAGCCGCCGCCGACGTTCTCGTTGTTGGCGCTGACGGCCTCGTAGACCTTGTTGACGGTCAGGCCGTACTTGAGCAGGCGGTCCGGGTCCATGATGACCTGGAACTGCTTGATGTAGCCGCCGAAGGAGTTGACCTCGTTGACCCCGCCGACCGATTTCAGGAGAGGGCTGATCACCCAGTCCTGGATGGTCCGCAGCTCGGTCAGGTAGGCCTCCCGGGCCGCCGGATCCCGCGGTTCGGGGCCCTCGAGGGTGTACTGATAGATCTCGCCCATGGCCGTGGCGATGGGGCCCATCTCGGTCCGGACCCCTTCGGGGATGGATTCCTTGGCCTCGCCCAAACGCTGGAAGACGAGCTGGCGGGCAAAATAGATATCGACGTTGTCCTTGAAGACCAAGGTGACGACCGAGATGCCGTACCTTGTCGCCGAGCGCATGAGGTCCAGCCCGGGCAGGCCGCGCATGGCCATCTCCACGCGCTGAGTGACGAACTTCTCGATCTCCAGCGGGGACATGCCGGGAGCCGTGCAGACGACCTCGACCTGGATGTTGGTCATGTCGGGGAAGGCGTCGATCGGAAGATCCCGGATGGCGTAATAGCCGCCGATGACCAGGGCCATCAGCCCGGCCAGGACCATGGCCTTGTTCTTCAGTGACCAGGCGACGAGCTTTTCTATCATGGTCACTCCCCTTCGAGCGTGCCCTTGAGCATCTCGGCCTTGACATCGAAACTGCCGTCGGTGACGACGGGTTCGCCGGCCCGCAGGCCGTCGAGGATCTCGACCCAGCCGTCCACGACGCGCCCCGTCGCGACGTCGCGGCGGACGAATTTTCCGCCGCCGGCGGGCATGAACACGACGGTCTTGGCGCCGATCGTCCGGACGGCCGCCTCGGGAACGGCCAGGAACGTCACGGCCTCCCGGGCCACGAGCCGGACGTCGGCGAACATGCCCGGCTTGAGACGACCGGAAGGGTTGGCGGCCTCGACGCGGCCGGTGACCGTCCGCGTCGCCTCGTCCATGACCGCGCCGACGAGGTTCAGCGTCCCCGGGAAGGACTGGCCGGGCCAGGCCGCCACGGAGATCTCCGCCTTGTCTCCGGGCTCGACCGAGGCCAAGTCCTTCTCGAAGATGTGGACCTGGACCCAGATTGTGCCGAGGTCGGCCACGGCGCAGAGCGGCGCGCCCGCCTCGACGCCGGCTCCGGCAACGCCGGTCGCCTCGAGCACCGTGCCGCCGATGGGCGCGCGGACGGCGAGGAACGGCAGGGCTCGGCGGCCCGACCGGAGAGAGGCGAGGTCGGCGTCCTCGAAGCCCAGGAGCCGGAGCCGCGCCGCCGCGGATTCGAGCAGGGATTCGTGAAGCTTGTCGTCGTCGGAAGCCGGGTTCTTTCCGGGCTCGGTGAGCCTCGTCAGGATCTGCAGGTAGTCGGACTGGGCGGCCAGCGCCTCCACACTGTAGAGCCGGAAGAGCTCCTGGCCGGCCCGAACGCGGTCGCCCTCGTAGACGAGGACGTTCTCGATCCGGCCGGAGATCCGCGGCGTCACCTTGACGTACCTCTTCTGGTTGAGAACGATCGTGCCCGAGGCCTTGACCGCGGGATGGAACGTTTGGAGCCCGGCGGTTTCCGTTTTGATGCCGGCCGTACCGGCCGTCTTCGGCGTCAGGACGACGGTGCCCTCGGCGGCCGTCTCTTCCGCGGCCGGGGCCGCTCCGCCGTCGGCCGGCTTGCCCGCGCAGGCCATGAATAGGATCGGGAAGCATCCCGCCAGAATCAGCATCTTCTTCATTGTCTTGGTCATGTTCATCCTCGTGTTCGCGTCCGCAATATCAATCGGCGAGACCGGCGTCCTCGCCGGCCAGGGAAATGTCGATCAGGACGAGCCTGTGGTTGAGAAGGGCCCGCAGGTATTCCGCCTTGGTCTCCTTCAGGCTCCGGACGATGTCCAGGACGCCGAGGGCGTCCGACTTGCCGTACCGGTAGCTCGCCAGCCCGGCCCTCAGGGATTCCTCGACGTCCCGGATCAGGGAGTCGCGGAAGAGCCCGATCTGCTCCTCGAGGGCCCGGGCGTCGCCATAGGACTTCTCCAGAACCAGCAGGATGCGCCGCGCCAGCCCTCCGGCCGCGATGGCCGCCTGCGCCGAAACGGCCTCGGCCTCGACGGCGGCGCCGCGGAATTCCCTGCGGAAGACCGGCAGGGTCAGGCCGACCTCGAAACCCCAGCCGCCGAACCGCTTGCTGGGCGTGAACAGACCGACGGTGACGTCCGGGCGGGCGAGCTTCCTCGCCAGCGCCAGGGACAGGTCGGCCTCTTTCCGCCAAGCCCCGGCCAGGCGCAGGCTCGAGCCCGCGAGCGTCGTCGCCTTCAGGCCCTCCCAATCGCCGCCGACGGGAGTGAAATCGATGCCGGTCGTGAACTCGACGGGCACGTAGGCCGTCTCGCCCATCAGCAGGCCGAGGTCCAGGGTCTTCTCCTTGAGCTCCCGGCGGGCTTCGACGATTTCGTTTTGGAGGCGCAGGGTTTCCAGCCGGCCCCGGATGACGTCCAGATACGGCACCTGGCCGCTCTTGAAACGTTCGGCGGCCAGCTCCGAGTACTCCTTGAGCGTCGCCAGCACGGATTCGAGATCGGCCAGGCGTCCGGCCGCGTAGGCCGCCCGAAAATAGGCCGCTTCCGTCCGGCCGCGGATGACATTCATGATCCTCTCGAGCTCCAGCGCGGCTTGCTCCTCGCCCGTCCGTCCGATCTCCCGCCTCAGGCTCCTCTTGCCGGGGTACTCGATCCGCTGGCGTATGCCGAGGCTGTATTCGTTCTCGGTCTTGGACGACCAGAGCGGCAGGCCCGCCGTCGCGAAGCTCAGCTCGGGATTGGGGACGGCCTCGAGCTGAAGGCGGCGGCCCCGGGCGGCGTCGAGTTCCTTCCCGGCCTTGAGCACGGCCGGGTGGCTTTCGAGCGCCCTGGCGACGGCGTCACCGAGCGCCAGGGCGCGGCCTTCCTCTCCGAAGGCCAGGGCGGACAGGCCGAGGAGAAGGGCCCAGGCCAGGCCCCGACGGACTCCGGCGCCGCGCCGGGCCGGGGGCTCTGCTCCTGGGGCGCGTCTTCGCCGCAACTCTATTCCGAAAGGTTTGCCTCGGGCCATGTCGATCCTCCTTCGCTTCGTCCGGGGCCGCGGCCGGAGGGCGCGGCGCCATAAATTCCCTGCCTGCCGGGACGATCGGGCGACATCCCGGCGGCTTCCGCCGCGCGGACCGGACGGACGACGGACTCCGCCGGATCAAGGATGTCGGGATTCCCGGAACCTGGAAATCAGGCGGGAAGGAGCCTGGGAGGATGGGAGATGTCGGCGTCAAAGGCCTTCAAGGGAGGCGCGCCGAGGGGATTGAAGGAAAGGCGTTGAACGCCCTGATAATGATCAAAATTGATGGAGCCGGGCGCGAAAAGCGTGCTCCAGAAGCACAGGCAGATCGAGTCCGCCCCGCCGTGGGTGTGGGAGTGGGAAAACGTCCCGCCGGGAACGCGATTATGGACGTGACAATAGTCCTCGGCGAAAAAAAAGAAAAAGCTGAGGCCGACGAAGGCCGCGAGGAAAATCAAGACCGCTGTCTTCTTCATTCTCAGGCCGTATAAGAGCGCTATTATCCCACGGCCGGAGGACGGCGTCAACGGCCGGGCCCTTAAGACTTCTTCGCCCAGCTGCCGTCGGGCTTCTGGATCATCCAGCCGGCGCGGGCCTTGCCGATCCACTGGTCGGCGAAGATTTTCCCCACACGGTCGATGTCCTTGGCGTCGACGTTGAGGGCCTTGGCCACCTCGCCGTAGAGGTCCTTGCGGTCCTTGTTCTCGTCGCCGAGGAGCTTGCGGAGGACGGACCGCTCCTGCAGGGACAGGCCCTCTTCCTTCAGCGACTGGAGGTAGCCGTTGTTGCCCTCGCCGAGGCGGCCGGCGTCGAAGTGCGGCACGAGTTGGTCGAACCGCGCCCTGATGGACTCCTTGATGCCCCTGATCCTGGGCGAGGAGACCTGGGTTTCCTGCTGGGCGTAGAGCGACGGCAGGAGCGAGAAGGCGGCCGAGGCCGTGCTGTTCTTGACCTCCTCCTTTTTCCCCTTCTCTCCGCCCCGGACGTCGTTGACGATGTCCTCGGCGGTCTTCTTGACCTCGCCCTCCGGGAAGTAGATATTGACCGTGATGCAGGACAGGAGGGCCAGGACCGTTCCGGCCAGGAATGCGGCCTTCATGGGTTTCGTTTTCATCGGCAACCCCTTTGTCGGAATTTTCTTTTCTGTCTTCATTATAACAAACGGGCCCGGCCCGGTCACTTCTTTTCGGCGCTCCCGCCGACCCGCTCCAGCCGGCCGAGCATGTCCTTGAAGCTGATCGTGTTGACCGGCTTGCCGTTGACGACGTCGATGCCGAAGAACGCCGCTCTCCGGACGAGGTACTGGACCCCGCCCTCGACGATGGTCCCGCGGAGCGTGAAGACGTCGTTTCTTAGGGAGCAGGCGATGCCGATCTCGCGGTAGTTGAAGCGGTGGATGAATTTGGTGATGAAGCTGTTGGAGGGCGCGGCCGCCTGCCCCCCGGAGCTGATGACGGACAGGTTATCGACGGCTTTCAGGCTGAACTTCCGCGCGATCCCCTTCCGCGGAACGGAGCGGATGGTCAGGGCGAAGCTCTCTGGCTGGCCGTAGGACATGGCGAAATCCCGCAGGGAGACGTCGACGATGCCCGTGATGTCGCCGAACGGCACGGCGTCGGTCAGCAGGTCGAGGTCCAGCCCCTCGATCCCGGCCTGGAACATGATCCTCCGGCCGGGGCCGAAGACGTCCGTGACGCTCAGGCCGTCGAGCGTCAGCCGGCCCCCGTAGACATCGGCGGTCAGCCGGCCCTGGAAGCGAAGTCCGTTCCGGCCGATTTCCAGCCCGCCTTCCTGGATGGACGCCCGGCCGGCGAGCCTGAAGCTCCCGGCGCCAGACGGAAGCGCGGCCAGGTCTAATTCTGATAGGGATAATGTAGATTGGCCGAGAGGGGCGAGGGTTGTCTGGTCGAGGGAGAGGGTCGTTCGTCCGAGCTTGAGGCTGGCGCCCCACAATCCGATTTCGACCGGATCGATGTTGAAAAGATTTCTGGCCGCCGCGAAATCGACCCGGACGGGCCCGAGAACGACGGCGGGCGTCTTGACCTCGCGGATCCGCAGGAAGCCGCGGACCCGGGGATCGTCGCCGTCTTTCTCCCGACCTGGGCCCTTCAAGAGCGAGAACGGCACGTCGGCCTCGACGCCCGCCAGGACGAGAGAGCCGTCCATGTTTTTCACGGCGGCGTCCCGCAACTTCATCATGCCGCGGACGCGGAGAACACCGTCGAAGCGGACATCGGCCGCCGCCTCGGCCTTGCCCTGGATCTCCATGACCGGGGCCTGTCCCGTCTTCATTTTTCCCAAAAAGGCCGATAGCCGGGCCAGATCCACGGCGGGCGCCGCCAGATGCATGTCGAGCCCGGGCTTCGGGCCGAACGACGCCGAGCCGCGGGCCTCGAGGCCGCCGATCGGCGCGAAGGAGAACGAGGCCACGGCGTCGAGGACCGCGGACGACACGGTCTCGAACCGGCCGCGGAGCTTCAGACCGACAGGCTCGCTCTTCCAGTTGAAATAGGCCTCCTTTAAAAGCGACTCTCCGCCGGCCAGCTCGAACTCGAGGGAAAACGGGATGGGGGCCGGGGCGGTCGAAACAGTGGCGGGGCCCGGCGAAGCCGCGGCGGTGACCGGCGAAGCGACCTCCGCCTCGAACCGCAGGCGCGGCTCTAGGCCCTCCGAAACGATCGTCCCCGAGGCATCCTGGAACGACGCCTTGTTGAGGGACAGCGCGCCCTTGACCAGATAGCGTCCCAGGCCGGCGGGAGCGCTCCGGACTTCTACGGCGATATCGGCCTGCCCGGCCGGCTGCCAGGCGGCCGCGGCCGCGGGGACGAACGCCTCGAAATACTTGAGGATTCCGCCGACATCGAGGTTCCGGCCGCCGAAATTCAAGGCGAGATCGCGACGCGGACCGGCGCCTGCTTTCCCGCTGAGATGAAAAGCGCCCAACTTGGGGATGTCGACGTCGAGCGAGGCGGGACCGGCCGAGGAATCGGCGTAATGGAAAGCGCCCGAGCCGCCGACGGAAACGCCCCCGA
>Ga0153915_10005653_pt1 | contig 11641 bp, 9 predicted proteins | sample Opewatmetagenome_2_FD_107003 | JGI IMG/M metagenome (GOLD analysis project Ga0153915, IMG submission 107003) | Freshwater wetland microbial communities from Ohio, USA - Open water 3 Core 3 Depth 3 metaG | ecosystem: Environmental > Aquatic > Freshwater > Wetlands | place: USA: Ohio, Lake Erie...
CCAAAAATATCACCTTCTTCCACGTTCAAGCTCAAGTGGTCAATGGCCTTGATCCTGTTGTTAGCGTATTGCTTGGAAAGATCGATAATTTCTATAATCGTTGACATTTTTGGATAATCTTCAGGGTCTGTTTTAAAGCATCCTTTTCAAGCTCATTTTTCGAGCTCCAACGAAAAGTCCAATTGAGTGATCTGTAAACCGCTAACCTGCCCACTGATGAGATTCAAGCGCAATGATCCGTCTGTTCCAACGTAACGATCTGGGTTAGCAAGAGTATTATCTCCCCAACGTAGATCATCTAATTTTTCCCAGGTGTCCAAGTCGTAATTCCAGATACTGAGAATGATTCCCGTTACGCTGGTCCCGTGCGCTTGCCCATCCAGGTGGAGTACAAGCGATTTTACTTCAGAGAATTCAACAGGTAGGATTGGGGTGAATTGCATACTAAAAGCCATTCCCGGGTAAACATTGACACCGTAAGGGGATATCGCGGGGTCATAACCTTCGAGTATGCTCCAGTTAAATGTCCCCGGAGTGAGTGTAAAAGCCTCCCCGGATGAAGATTTCTGACCGGTTTGGAGGGTTGGGCGAAAGGCGATGACATAGAAGATATTATCTTGTGTATTGAAATTCGTACCTGGAACGTTCACTTCGATGGGAAGATGATCCGACCAGCCCACCAGGTAAATACCCGAACCTCGACTGGAGCCAGTGCCAAAATTGTTGTTGGTGACTGCACTGAGAAATGAATATTTCCTGTATATTTTACGGTCATCGTAATAACTGGATGTGCCCAGGATATCCGAAACCGTAGTATCAGTGGGTGTCGAATAAGGCGCGGGGAAACCGTAGTAGCTGGTCGCGTACGGAAAAGTAGGATTCAGATTTGGCTCTCCAGCAAGCTGTGATCTCGATAGCTGCTCATGAACATCGAACGATTTTCCAGGGGGGAGGTCCCCAATTTGCACATACCCACCGGGATACAGCAAGACCGCATTGGTCAGGAATAAATCACTGGTGTTTGTGACACTGCCCTGTAACAGAGCAGACGTTGAACTTAATGTAATCTCTAGATTGTGCGTGAAATTTGGTGCAGGTGTACTACCTCCAAATGCCAATGGCTCGACTCCGCTGATTTCTAGTTTTAATCCAGAGATGGTCGTCCTTGTGCCTGTTTCCAAGATCGAGTAGGAATTGGCTGTACCGCCAACATCCGCTGGAAACGGATACAGGAGGTTTGGAGCATTTACTTCAGCCTGATAGGCGGAGCGAGTCGGGGAATAAACCCCCATCACGCCATCTACCTTGGCTAGCGGAACGCCTGACCAAACCTGAATGACTGCCAGGCGGTTGAGGATCACCCGGTTGCCGCGTGAGAGCGAGCCGATCAGGATGATTAGCCCAGAGAAACAGAGCACCATCACCGGTATGGTGACCCAGCCCCACTCGCTGCGTTTTAATACGCGCACCAACAGGTAATTTAGTGGTCCCAAGGTGAGGATGTACAGGACCAGAAATCCACAAATTAATAAAGGTGAGGGCAGATTCAGGTTCGGAAGCGTTAGTGCAGCTTCCTTCGCTTGACTCCAGTTGCGCATACCCAGGAGCCAAGATGGTTTATCCAGAGGATTTGAAAATAGGCTTTGGAATAAAGCTTCCTTGCCATCCCAGCTTTTGACCGGTGGTAAGCCAGGATCAAAAGTCAGGTAGAGCACTTCTCCGGCTCCGTACCGTTTGCTAAGAACCAAAGGAGTGGAGTTTTCTGCTTTTGCCAAAACCTGGGCGCCTTCCGTAAGGCCGCCAGTAGTGACGATGATTCCTGATTCCAGGTCAGAAAAAGGTTCAGAGCTGTGTGCAAACCTTTGCAGGTCCTGCAGGTTCATCACGACTTTAGAGTCAACGGGGAGAAAAGGTAACATCTCTGTTTCCAAAAACCCCGCAGTGGTTTTTTGCCAATCCGATCCTCCAATCAGAACCAACCTGCCTCCTCCTGCCACCCATTCGATCAGCGTTTGCCTTTGAATGCTGGTTAGTTTGCCCGTATCTATGCCAGAAAAGATTATGACATCTAAGGAATTCAAAACGTGTGCACGCTCTGGAATGTCGCTGATTTCTAACGGTATGGTTCGAGGAGTAGAATTAATCGTTTTCAATTGCGCCAGGACATTAAATGTGGTCGGGTTGCTCGCCAGGACACCGAACCACAACTCGGACGCAGCAAAATTGTCCAATTGGAGTTGGACTTGATTTAGGATTTTCTTGCCTGAGGTTAAAGAAACATTCAGTGTCCGTAAATATCCTTGCGAGAAAACATAAACTGCGATTTCCTTGCGCGAAACTGAGGGAAGCTCAATTGGGTACTCGTAGGTATTTGTATCGTTTGACCCGCCGGAGAAATTAATTTTGATCAAGCCCTGCAGATCCGCGCCATTATTTTCCAGCACGACGCGCACCGGAATCCAGCCTCCATCCTTGAACTTTCCATCGAATCCGGCTTTCACCGTCATGGTCACTCCGTTGGTATCCTGGGCAATAACGGAAGTTGGTTTACCAAAAAGGATTACGAGGCATCCCCCAAAGACGAAAACACAGAGAATCGTAAACAACCGCCATAAAAGCTTATGATGGAGATCGTTCTCTATTTTTACCCGTGGCAGAAGAAATAACGCGTTTTTCATCAGTCCTTCGTCATTTATTCATCTGGTAAATTGACGGATTCGTCTCCAGCCTGTTTCCTTAAGAGACGTTCCAGACGGTGTTCCAGTTCCGGTTTCCAAAAAGCCCTGTCATAAGAAGGATAGCCCGGTTCCTCAATACACCGGATCGCTTGCTGAGTCCAGTCGATGGCTTGTTGAAAATTCCGCCAGGTATGTTCACAAACCTTTGCTAATTCAACATACGCATATAGTTGTCCATGGTGAGCAGCTTTTTCCCATAAAGGAATTGCCTGTGAGTAACTCCCTTGACGTTTATGTAAGAAAGAAAGCCGTTGTAATGTATCCCAGAACAATGCATCAGGTAAGCCATCATCCGATTGCTGCAAGCTGTTCTCATAAAGTTGAACCGCGAGTTCATGGTCTTCTAAATCTTCGAATAACCTGGCCAGGGAGGCCTGATCGATGGCATGAATTTCAGTGGATTTCAATGGATCTGCCAGCAGGTTGGCGACATATTTGAATAAAGCAGCCAGCGAAACGACATCCATGGCGTTATGATAGAAGACATTTTTCATCTCCCTGGCGTCTCCGCTGCGCAGATAATCAAAGTACATTTGGGGGATCATCCATCCCGGTACTTCTTCTTCGGTGCGCGAGGTGCCAAGGATTTGAACTTCCAGGTTGCCCAATGTGCGGCTGGGAAGGCGATCGCGCCACAACCGGCGGGCAATGTGCAGTAAATCGACATGCTGCATGGCAGACAGTGGAGATTTCCAACCCGCTAAGGCATAACGGGTGTTGAGCAGCGGTGCATCAAATGCTTTCCCGTTAAAGCTCACTAAAGCCCGGCAAGGCGCCAAAAATTTTTCCACCGCCAGCAAGAGAGCTCCTTCTTCACTGGGGTCACGCATAAAGAACTGCGCCAGGTGGAAATGATCCTCTTCGAAGCGACCTGCCCCCACCAGAAAAGCATAAGTGCCGGTGCCTCCTGCCAGCCCAGAGGTTTCCGTATCCAGAAAGGCAAAGGATTGCGAGTCCAATTGATGCAAGCCAGGTTCTCTGGCCCATTTTTCCAGTACCAGTAAGGGTGACTCTAGCAGCAAGTTTTGTTTCCCATGCTGGTAATCCACAGGGTAATCTTTTTCAACGATATAAGTCTGTCCCTGGTCGGTTTCTACATAAGAACCAGGCAAGACGCGTTCAATCGGATACTTCTCCACTTTCGCGGGTGGAGAAATTTCACTAACCCCAACTTTAACGCCCAGGGAACGCAGCCGGTCTGATAGAGAGGTCACTAATAAGACCCTTTTACGCCATATTACAGAACAGTTAGGGGTAATTGTATCCCTAAAAGAACCTTTTAGCCAATAGATTGAGACGCTTCCTTCAAGCACTTGAGTGCTCGAACACACCAAGATCGGTAAAAAAAATCCTGAAAGCAGTTATTTCAAACGTAGGGTAAAATTCTCGTTGATTAAAATCCAATCAACGACGCGACGATCCGGCGGTCTGACCAATTGACTATATGACCACCCGTCCATCCGACAACGCGACTCATAGACAAGGAGACTGACATGAAACCTCAACTCTTAGCTCTGATCACTGCGATGGCTTGGGGCATCGGCGGTTATTTTGAAAAGAAAGGTTTGCACCTGGGCAACCTCTCTCCCCAAATGGGCATCACCATCCGAACTGCTGTGGCGCTCCTCATCCTGGGTGCGGTAAGTTTTTCTCAGTGGAAGACGGTTACGCAGGCAGGGACGAAAGCGCTTTTGATGTTGGTCCTCGGTGGGGGAGTGGTGGCTGGTTCGATAGGCATGCTTTGTTATTATGCGGCGATCAAAGATGCACCTCTCACCCAGGTCATGCCCATCGCCTTCACTTCACCCTTTTTCGGTGCGCTGATGGGCGTGCTCCTTGGAGGGGAACCACTGACTGCCAAGACGATCATCGGCATGTTATTGACCATCGGGGGAATCGTTGTGTTGACCATTTGAATCTTGATAAGAAAATAGCATGGACAAGAAATTTGTTGCCATCCTGAAAGCTACCTTTGCCGTCTTTGTCTGGGGTGTATCCTTTGTGGCAACCAAGATCGCTCTTCGCTATGTGTCTCCCGTCACGGTGGTTTGGCTGCGTTTTGCCACGGGAGTCATCGTATTAGCTGCTGCGGTTTTCTTACGCAAACAGTTCCGCTGGATAAAAGCGAAGGATGCACTCTACTTCATCCTCTTAGGCTTCATTGGCATCACCTTCCACCAGTGGTTGCAGTCAAATGGTTTAGTCACCACCCAGGCCTCTACCACTGCCTGGATTGTCGCAACCGTACCGATCTTTATGGCTTTGTTGGGATGGATCGTTCTCAAGGAGAGCATGAATGGGCTGCAAATCTTGGGTGTGTTTGTAGCCGCGGCCGGAGTGCTCCTGGTCGTTGCTAAAGGAGACCTGACTACGCTCTTTCAGGGACATTTCGGGACGACCGGTGACCTTCTCATCCTGATCAGCGCGCCCAATTGGGCGGTGTTTTCGGTCCTCTCTCGCCGGGGCCTCAAGCAGTTCCCTCCGGCTTTGATGATGCTGTATGTTATGTTCTTCGGTTGGCTGTTGACCTCGATCCTTTTCTTCGCCAGCCCAGGCTTGTCGGAGATCAGCTTGATGCCGTGGCAAGGTTGGGTGGCAGTAGTTGTCGTTTTGGGGATCTTTAGCTCCGGAATTGCTTATATCTTCTATTATGATGCGCTTTCGATCCTTACCGTTGCACAAACCGGCGCGTTCGTCTATCTGGAGCCTTTTGTAACTGCAATTGTGGCTGCCTTTCTCTTGAGCGAGAAGCTGGGGCTGCTCGGTTATCTAGGTGGAATAACCATTTTAGTGGGGATTTGGCTCGTTAACCAAAACAAGAAAAAGATTTAGAGCCTGCTTTCGGTCGTCCTTAAGCTTCCAAATAGCGTTGGATGGCGGGGTAAACACCGGTCAGGTCGGTCAGTCCTTCTACGAAGGAAGCTCTGTGATCTGGCGCACCGATCACCAGGGCGGGAACGGTGTTTCTGGTATGATGGCGCGTGCTTAAGTCTTCCAAATTTCCGTGGTCTGAGGTGATCAGGATCAAACCACTCTCATCCTTCCAGGTATTCAGCAATCCCTCCAGCACCTGGTCGAATGTTTCCAGGAGACGACAGGCCTGGAGCATATCTTGCCCATGCCCGGCATAATCACTCAGCCAATATTCGAACATAGCAAAATCCAGCTCTTGTGCCAGCTTTCCCAGGTTCTTTCCTGCCTGAGCGGGTTCGAGGAGGGGGATTTCTGGGAATCCGAGTTGAGTATGCCAGCCTTCGGCAGTAAAATCTGCCGAAAGCGCCTTTCCGGAAGAAAGGTCCGACTGAGTCCTGGGCGGGATGCCTGCACTGGTCACTGCCAGGGGAATGGCTGAATATAATCGCCTGCCCGATGTGATGGCATGGAAATAGCGCGGCGGATAAGCATTCAAAAGAGAAACTTCGTAATGCTGCTGGTTTAGATAGCTGAACAAGTTCCCGTTGCGCAGGTAAGCTGCCACTTCAGGGTTTGGCTTCGGCCCATAATGATATCCAAGTTGAGCGGGCACATTCTGTCCGGTCAATAGAGCAGCCTGCCCGGTAGCAGATTGCGGGAGACCAGGCACCCTCAAACATGCGTCCAGGGACAGCAGCGTGGCCCGCTCTGTTTCCAATCGAGAAGATGGCACCGAAAGGGATTTAGCCAGCAGCCGTTTCCCTCCTAATAGATTTTGCAGGGCAGGCATTTCTGCGCGAGCAAAGGGATTTTTATCCGGATCATCCAATCCAAGCCCGACTCCATCCATGAAGAGGAAAAAGAGGCTTCGTCTCGGCATGCCTGTGACTGAAGGAGTAATATCCATCTTTATTCCGGTGACAGTTGATGCCCGCTAAGCTTTTTCGCCAGTCCTGGCAAACGATTGGAAAAGAAGCCATGTGGAAGGCCGGTTACGATCAGCGGAGTCTGTCCGTGAGACAAGTGATAACATGCTGTAGAAGTGATTCAAGTCGGCTTCATTAATTCCCACGGCTGCATTTGGGTTGGCGTTCAAAAAACCGTACAGAAGAAAGGCTCCATTCGGCGCTAACCAATGAGATAGATTCGCTTGATATACCTGTTTCGCTTGAGAATTCAGATTGTGAAAACAGCCAATATCCAGGATCAGTTCAAAAGGTCCGAAAGGGTTTGCCAGGCGAGTAACATCGCCCACTATATACTTAACCTGCAAGCCTGCCTGTCCGGTCTTTTTCTGAGCTTTCCGGATTGCGGAAGGCATAAAATCAACCCCAGTAACACTCCAGCCGTGCTTTGCCAGCGTGATTGCGTTTGTGCCCGTCCCGCAACCCAAATCAAGGGCGCGCCCCGGCAAGTGGTCTTCCAAAAACTCGAATAATTCTGGAGGCGAGATACCTGTATCCCAGCGCGGTTTGCCTAAATAGGAGAAAAAGTAAAATAGGCGGTGGAACATTTTAAATGGCTATTTTTTGAATTTGCATTCCATTTCTTAATAATCCTCCTGCCAAGATTCCCATCAGTAGTAGAATAATGAATACAAAAGAGGATTGATTTAGGATTGACATGCGGGTATTTTAACAGATATTCTCGGTAAAATTCCCCCAGATTTGTTAGGATAATCTCATGCTGTAATGATGGAATCTTCAAAGAGATTCTGCTTGATCATGTCGGAATTGGGTAAATACCTGGAAATAATTCGCATAGATTAATATAATCAAAACTCACTTTGACAAACTCTCTGACTTATTTTACAATCGGGGATTGTCTGAATTAATACATAGGAAGGGTCTCTAATGAAAGAATATAACACCGCGTCCATACGCAATATTGCACTGGTCTCGCATAGTGGGGCTGGAAAGACAATGCTTTGTGAAGCCTTTTTGCATTACACTGGTGCAACTACTCGCCTTGGTAAGATTGAAGATGGCACGACAATAGCCGATTTTGAAGATGAAGAGATTCGCCGGGGGCTGTCGCTTTCCACGGCTGTGATCCCAGTCGAATATAAAGATGTCAAACTGAACTTGCTCGATACACCTGGTTATACCGATTTTGTGGGTGAAGTCATTTCAGCCCTGCGGGTTGCAGATGGGGCAGTGGTTGTGGTGGATTCTGTCGCGGGCATTGAAGTTGGTACTGAGATTGCCTGGTCATACTGCAACACTTTCAACCTGCCGCGCTTCGTGGTCATCAATAAGATGAATCGCGACAATGCTAACTTCCGCAAAGCATTGGATACGGTGCATGAGCTTACAGATACTCGTCTTATCCCGGTCCAGATCCCATGGGGTGAAAAAGCCGAGTTCAAAGGTGTGATCGATTTATTGACTATGAAGGCTTATGTGGGGGACGGAAAAACCACCCAGGAAATTCCGAGTGATCTGACCGATGATGCTGAAACGGCTCGGATGGAGTTAATAGAAGCGGCAGCCGAGGGTGAGGATGCCTTGCTTGAAAAGTACCTGGAAGGTGGCGACCTGAGCGCAGAGGAAATTATGCGCGGCTTACGGGCGGTGGTACATTCTGGCTCCTATATTCCAGTATTTGTCTCGTCTGGTTCCGCCGAGATTGGAATTGCCCCTCTATTGGATGCCATGGTTGGGTTGATGCCCTCGCCATCTGAGAGACCGGCCGTTATTGCGCAGGGTAAAGAAGGAGAGGAAGAGCTTAAGGCGGATAACAGTGGTCCCCTGGCGGCGTATGTATGGAAGACGACTGCCGATCCTTTCGTGGGTAAAATTACGTATTTTCGGGTATATTCGGGTGTTTTGAATGCCGACTCAAGGGTGTGGAATCAGACGAAAGCCTCTGAAGAGCGTTTTGGAAACTTAATCCTCTTACGTGGCAAGGAACAAATGCCGGTGAAAATTGCTCACGCTGGTGATATTGTCACGGCAGCCAAGCTTTATGTAACCTCCACCGGTGATACATTCTGTGATAAGACCCACCCCTTAACCCTGCCTGTACCTGCCTATCCTCATTCCCTTTTTAGTGTCGCAGTTTTTCCAAAGACTCAGGCCGACGCAGCCAAGCTTAGCCCGACCCTCACCCGTCTTTGCGAAGAAGACAAGACCCTCTCCTGGCGCCAAGAGCCGAGCACGAACCAGACGATCTTACAGGGCATGGGAGACCAACACATCGATGTTGCTATCCGCAAAGCTGAGACGAAATTCCAGACTTCCTTGCAAGTCGAGATTCCCAGGGTTCCTTATCAAGAGACCATCACCAAAGAAGGTCAAGCCATGTATCGCCATAAAAAACAGACTGGCGGCGCAGGCCAGTTCGGCGAAGTACATCTACGTGTCTTCCCGCTCCCGGAAGCGGATTTTGAGTTCAAAAATGATGTCTTTGGCGGTGCAATCTCAGGTAGTTATATGCCTGCGATCGAAAAAGGCATCCGCTATACGATGAAAGAGGGTATCTTAGCAGGCTATCCCGTTTTTAACATCAAAGTATCTGTATATGACGGAAAAGAACATCCGGTCGACTCAAAACCAATCGCTTTTGAAACTGCCGGTCGTGAAGCCTTTAAACTGGCTTTCAGAGATGCCAGCCCTGTGCTGCGTGAGCCGATCGTGATGGTCAGGATCACCGTCCCTGAAGCCAACATGGGTGATATCATGGGCGATTTGAACACCCGGCGGGCTCGAATTCAAGGTATGGATAATGAGAAGGGGCATTCTGTCGTCACCGCCTTGGTTCCTCTGGCAGAAATGCAGCGTTATACCACAGATCTCAGATCCATGACGGGTGGTCGCGGTGTGTTTACCATGGAATTCGACCATTATGAGATGGTTCCCGCCCACATCGCTCAGGATGTGATCAACGCACATCAGAAGGAAAACCAGGAAAAGAAAGAAGATTAGATTTATCAATTATCCAACAAAAGGGATGGCGTGCGCAAAGCACACGCTATCCCTTTTTTGGTATCTTTTCCAAAATCTACCCTAAATCCATTTTGAAATAGACGTCACCATCTTGTTCATGCGTGATTTGAAAGCCGCACCTCAGGTAAAACTCGATCACTTCGTTCCAGGTGCTGGTTGTCTCCAGGATGATGTTCCGGTATCCCTTTGACTGCCCTGCCTGGATGAGGCTCTGGAGGATCAGCTTGCCGATCCCTTTGAGGCGCATCTCCTTCGCCACCGACATTCTCACAATCTCTCCAATCTCGTCAGTCCGCTGCACCAAGGCGCCGGTACCCACGATTTTGCCCCCCTCCCAGGCAACGAAAAACACATCCTGGGCGTAGGTTTTAGCAATATCGTTGAGGTCCGGGTTCTTGGTGGGGTCAAGCTTTCCCCAATGCTCGACCAGTCCTGCCAGGATCAGCTTCTTTACATCTTCCTGGTTCTCCGGTTGGAACGGTAAAATGACAATTGGCGTGACCATTCCTTACAATTCCAGGCAAGCCTCGGCAGACAGCCAGAACAAATTCTCCCGGATTTCCTTTCGGCTCTGCCAGCCTCGCTCGTCCCACTCGCTCCCGCTCAAGTCATCCCCAGCATATAACACTTGCCCAAGTACAACCTTTCGGAATTGGGCTACAGCCATCATCGACGCCGCTTACATTTCTACTGTAATACATCCCTCAGCTTGCCTGGCTGCAACTTTTGCCCTTGTTTCCCTATAGGGTGCATCTGTGGTCCAGGTTTTCCCCATCCGGTAAGATAGCTTATGTCGCTTGAGCACCGCTTCCAACGCCTGCACGCCCTCCGTAGAGGCCGTCACTTCTCGAGCGGGCGGTAAATAATGATAAGACACTCCCTCATCTCGAACAGCTCCCGATACTACAACAAGGTGCCCGACTGAAATTCCTTGCTCGAGGACACCACATCCCCCGCAAACGATGAACTTTCGGCATCCGAAGGCAATCACTTCTTCTAAAAGGTTTCCCGAGATGGCTCCTCCGACCCCCGGATGAAAGAATGCGAGCCTGCGTCCTTGATAAAGGATTTCGTAAAGAGGATGAGGCCCGTCCTCCCATTTGTTCTTGACGAGTACCTGCGCCTGGTGTTCACTGACCACCTTGTCTAACACGTCCTTAAAAAAGCAGATTACACAGTGGTCCGGCACACGGCGGGGTTTAATCACCCGTTTCGGCTCGATCATCGCCTCACGCGCCAAATCATACTCGAGTATGGGATAGGGTTGTTTTTCGAGGGTGGCTGGCGACTCTGTTGTCTCAATCATTTCTGAGGAAGCAACCACTTGTTGTATTACCGCTTCCTTATCTGGACTGCCATATCTTTTCTTCCAGCAGCTCGAGCAAAGATAAATTTTCTCTCCCGACTCTGGATCTTTTACCACGAAAGCAACATGAAATTTTTTACAGACGTCACAACGTTGCAGTATTTTTCCCATACTTCGCTCGATCTAAGATTAACAATCCCAAAATCGCCAAGTCGATCAGTGTCGTGATGAAATCAATCCACCCAAATTGATCTGTCACGGTCAGCACGATGTTCACCCCCAGTACGATAAGAGCGATGAAAAAGGCCCATCTGGATCTCTTACCGATGATCAATCCACATAAGATAAACGCGCCCACATTACCGAACATCAGTATCGCAATGACCAGCATGACAATAGATTGATCAGGCTTTCCAGATATCCTCAACAAGCTATAAATGCCAATGACAAACCAAATGACTGCATTCAGAAAAAAACCACGAATTGCTAGGCTAACTTTATTTTGTAAAATACCCAAGGAGCTCCGCCTGTCACCCAAAAACCCACCAATCCGTAGCGCACGTACCTTAAAATCATAGCCAGCCAGTCCTCCCCAGCCGGAAATATCACCTTCAGCCCGGCCCATAGGAGCAATACGCCTGCGATGCCAATCACATAGCGCAAGATGAGTTGCCAATATTTTCCCTCGCTTTTGAAACCACCCCTCATTGCCATCAGAATTCCACCCAAACACAAGC
>Ga0153915_10005654_pt1 | contig 11640 bp, 11 predicted proteins | sample Opewatmetagenome_2_FD_107003 | JGI IMG/M metagenome (GOLD analysis project Ga0153915, IMG submission 107003) | Freshwater wetland microbial communities from Ohio, USA - Open water 3 Core 3 Depth 3 metaG | ecosystem: Environmental > Aquatic > Freshwater > Wetlands | place: USA: Ohio, Lake Erie...
CTTCTATTTCCTCTACAAGGGCATCTCCAAGGGCATCGAGGTCCTGGCCAAATACGGCATGCCGCTGCTCTTCATCTTCGGCATCATCCTCGTCGTCCGCGTCCTGACCATGGGCACGCCGGACCCGTCGCATCCGGAGATGAACGTCGCCACCGGCATGGGTTACATCTGGAACCCGGACTTCAGCCGCCTGGGGTCGGCCGGCGTCTGGCTCGTCGCCGCCGGGCAGATCTTCTTCACCCTGAGTTTGGGCCAGGGCATCATCAACACCTACGCCTCCTATGTCCGGGAAAACCAGGACATCACCCTGAACGGCATCACCACGGCCTCGACCAACGAGTTCGCCGAGGTCATCCTCGGCGGCACGGTCGCCATCCCCATCGCCGTCGCCTTCTTCGGCCTGGCCGGGACCCAGACGATCGCCCAGGGCGGCGCCTTCAACCTCGGCTTCCAGGCCCTGCCGGTCATCTTCCAGAAGATCCCGTTCGGCCAGATCTTCGGCGGCATGTGGTTCTTCCTGCTCTTCATCGCCGGCATCACCTCGTCGGTGGCCCTGACCCAGCCGGCCATCGCCTTCCTCGAGGACGAGTTCAAGTGGAAGCGGGAAAAAGCGGTTCTCGCCGTCTTCTCCGTGCTCGTCACCATGAGCGCCGTCGTCATCGCCTTCTTCAAGTTCGGCTTCCTCGACGAGCTCGACTTCTGGGCCGGGACGTTCGGCCTGGTCGTCTTCGCGGCCCTGGAGATCATCCTCTTCTCCTGGGTCTTCAAGATCAAGAAGGGCTGGGCGGAGATGCACAAGGGCGCCGACCTCAAGGTCCCCCGCATCTTCCAGTTCGTCCTGAAGTGGATCACGCCGCTCTACCTGCTGATCATGCTGGGCGTCTGGACCTACCAGGACGCGGTCAAGGAGTTCCTGATGAAGGGCAAGCCCGAGGCGAACCGTCCCTACCTCTGGGGCGCCCGGGCCATGATCGCGGCCATCCTGCTCGTCGTGCTCCTCCTCATCCGCAAGGCCTGGAACAAGAAAAAGGCCGAGCCGGCGAAGGCGGAGGTTCCAACAGCCTGATTCGGCAACTCGGCAATTCTCCGCCGGGCGGGTGGCCCGGCGGAACCAGGGCGTTACGGCTCGACGGCTTCGCGGACGACCTTGGAGGGATGCTCCTTGCCGAACTCCCCTTCCCACTTGGCGACGACCAGAGTGGCGAAGCTGTTGCCGAAGACATTGAGGGAGGTCCGGGCCATGTCCATGAGCTCGTCGATGCCGAGGATGATGAAGACCGGCTCGGTCGGCAGGTTGAACTGCGCCACCGTGCCCAGCAGGATGACGAGCGAGGCCCGGGGAACGCCGGCCACCCCCTTGCTCGTCAGCATCAGCGTGAAGACGAGCAGCACCTGCTGGCCGAAGCTCATGGGCACGCCGGCCGCCTGGGCGACGAAGATGGCCGCCAGGGACAGGTAGAGGCTGGAGCCGTCGAGGTTGAAGCTGTAGCCCGTGGGCATGACGAAGGCGACGATCTTGCGCGGCACGCCGATGGATTCCATCGCCTCCATGGCCCGGGGCAGGGCCGCCTCGCTGCTCGTGGTGGCGAAGGCCAGCGTCACGGGCTCGGCGATGGCCTTCAGGAATTTCCTGATGGGCGCCCGGATGAGCAGGGCGACGGGCAAGAGAACGACCAGGATGAAGACGACGATGGCCGCGTAGAAGGTGGCCAGGAGCTTGAAGAGGTTGACCAGGACGCCGATGCCCATGTGCCCGACGGTGTAGGCGATGGCGCAGCCGACGCCGACGGGGGCGAAGAGCATGACGATGTTCGTGAACTTGAACATGACCTCGGCCAGGCTCTCGGTGACGGTCAGGATCGGCCGCCGCTTGGCCTCGGAAACAAGGGCCAGGGCGATGCCGAAGACGACGGCGAAGATGACGACCTGGAGGATCTGGCCCTCGGCCACGGCCTTGGCGATGTTTTCGGGAAAGATATGGATGACGACGTCGGCCGCCGACTGCTTGGCCGCCGTGATCGTCTCGGTCTTGGCCAGGGCCGGCAGGTTGATGCCCTTGCCCGCCTGGGAGATATTGATGGCGGCCAGGCCGATGAACAGGGCCAGGGTCGTCACGATCTCGAAATAGACGAGCGCCTTGATCCCCATCCGGCCGACCTGCTTGAGGTCCGAGTGCCCGGCGATGCCGACGACCAGCGTCGCGAAGAGCAGGGGCGCGATGATCGTCTTGATCATCCGCAGGAAGATCTGGCTGAAGACCCTCAGGCCGACGGCCACGGACGGGAGGTCGTAGCCGATGCTCGCGCCGACGACCATGCTGACGAGGATCCAGGACGTCAGAGAGCGGCGCTGGGCCGCGTGTCCGACGAGGAGGGCCGTGACGGCCCAGCGGACGGCCAGGAGCGCCGCCGGCGGGACGACCGCGAGATGCAGGCTGCGCAGGGCCACGAGCAGGGCGAGAACGGTGATGCCGGCCAGCGCCGGCAGGGCGAAGGCGCTGCGGCGGGCGGCTTTCCCCGGTGTCCTCGTTTTCACGTTCATGGTCGGAATGACGCATTCTAAAAAAAGGCGCCGGCAAAGTCAATTTGAAATGCGACGGCGAGTTATGTTAAGGTACTCCCCAATGGTCACGAGGATCTGGGCCGTCGGCGGAGGCAAAGGCGGAACCGGGAAGAGTTTCGTCTCGGGAAGCCTCGGTCTCCATCTCGCCTCCCTCGGCCGCGACGTTCTTCTCCTCGACGCCGACCTCGGCGGCCCCAACCTCCACACCCTCCTCGGCATGAAGAACGGCCACCCGGACCTGGGGGATTTCCTGACGAACAAGATATCGACCCTGGAGGAAGCGGCCGTCGAGACGCCGTTCCGGGGGCTGCGGATCATCCGCGGGACAGAAAACATCCTGTTCATCGCCAACCTGAACCATTTCAAGAAGCTCCGGCTCCTGCGCCAGATCCGCCAGATCAAGGCCCAGGACATCATCCTCGACCTGGGGACGGGGAGCTCGTTCAACACGCTCGATTTCTTCCTCAGCGCCAATCCGGGCATCATCGTGACCACGCCCGAGCCGACGGCGATCGAGAATTCCTACCTGTTCCTCAAATCCTGCATCATGCGCGTCCTCAAGCTCTATATGGACCACTTCGGGATCCCGGAGCTCCACCAGAAGATGCTCGACCAGATTGAGAGGAACTCCCAGTCCCTGTACGGCTTTTTCAAATCGCTCATCGAAACCGACAAGTCCTACGGGACCGTCCTGTACCGGGCCCTGCGGAACTTCCGCCCGTGCCTGATCATGAACAAGGCCCGGGACGAGCGGGACGTCGCGCTCGGCCGGTCCATGGCCGACGTCGTCCGGAAGTATCTTCTCATCGACCTCCACTATCTCGGGGCCATCCCCTACGACGACCAGGTTCATTCCAGCCTGCGGTCCCTGCGGCCCTTCTACGCGGCCCATAAGGATTCGGAGGCCGCCAAAGCCGTCCGCGAGGCCGCCGAGGAGCTGGCTTATTCGGTCGAATTCTCCCACCGGACGCCGCCCGAGATCCATTTCCCGGAGGGCCGATGATCAAGAGGATCGAGGACTGGAACTATTACGAGCTCTTGAACGTCGAGCGGACGGCTTCCCGGGAGGAGATCTGGGAAGCCTACCAGCGCGCCCTGTCGACGTACAATCCCGACTCCCTCGCCACCTACAGCCTCGTCAGCGAGGAGGAACGCGCCCTGATCATGGAGCGGATCCAGGAGGCCTACCGGACGCTCCGCGACCCGGCCAGGAAAAATCTCTACGACCTGGCGCTCCTGAAGCATTCCCCTTACGTCCCGCCCAAGGCCCCGTTCCGCAAGTCGGTCGGCAAAGTGGAGATCGAGGAAGCGGCGCGCCCGGCGGGTTTCCGGGACAAGCTCCGCCGCCTGTTCGGCCGCCGGAAACCGGCCGCCGAATGAGCACCGCTCAGTAATCCTTCACGATGTCGTCGGCCGTCTCGAAGACGCCGTCCGGCCCCGCGGACCGGAGGCGGAAGCTCGAATCGGAAAGTTTCTCGTACGTGACGGCCTTCCCCCAGGGATCCAGCAGGCCCATGCCGATGGACGGCCGGTGCCTCTGCAGTTCCTTGAGGCTCTCCGGCAGTCCCTGCTCGCCCGCGGCGCAGGTCAGGATCTCCCGGGCCAGGGACTCGAGATTGACCTCGGCCAGCTTGACCTTCGTCCTGGCGTACCGGTCGATTTCCGTCCGCAGTCCGCCCTTGTCGTTTCCGGACTTGGCGAACCAGACGAAATAGGCGACGACGGCCGCGAGCAGAACGACAACCAGCAGGCCCCTGATCTTCATGGCCGAAACATCCCCCGAGAAATTCGGCCCCGGCCGGCCGCGGCCGTCATGAGCCGGCGCAATGGCCAACCCCGGCGGACGCGGTTTCCGCGATGTACGAAGCGATCCGGGCGGCGGTTTTCCGGACGACGGCGTCCGGCACGCCGTCGGCGTGCAGCGACTGAAGCCTCATGTCGCAGGTCTCGTTGACGTAGTCGACGGCGATGAACCTCCGCCGGACGTCCCTGACGATTTCCGTCGAGAAGAACCTCAGCCTCGAGATCTCGGCGATGGCCCGGACGATCTCCTCGAGCGGCTGAAGGGCATAGCGCTCGATCTCCGCCTCGGCCAGCTCGGCGTAAACATGGGTCCGATCGTCCCACCAGGTGCAATGGACCTCGCCCAGGATGAAGAAGCCGCGGAACCAGAACCGCCGGCCGTCCTTCTCGTCGGGGATGATCTTTTCCTGGAGGAGGTACTTGTCCGAAGGATAGGACCGCCGGGCGGTCAGGAACTCATCGAGGCTCGAAGCCGACTCGACGACCCCCAGCGAGCCGCCCGTCGTGTTGGCCGGCTTGATGACGAACGGCAGGCCGAGCGGGGCCAGCTCGGCGGGACGGCGGGACGGCTCCGGCGCCGATTCAAGGGACGGCATGATCAGCGTATACGGGGTGTGGAGGCCATGGGAAATGAACTCCAGATGCATGGTCGCCTTGTCGGAGGCCCAGCGGAGCCTGTCCGCGGGCTCGATGACGTCCAGGCCGCGCTCGATGGCGGCCGTCTGGAAGTCCAGGAATTCCGGCGAAGTGGGCGAAGCCCGGTCGAGGAGGACGCGGAAGCCGAGCCGGCCAGAGCGGAGCTCCTCCAGGCAGGCGGCAACGTTCGCCGGGGAAACCGCGAGCGTTCTCAGCCCCCGGGCGCGGGCCTCCTCTTCGACGAGACGGAGAAAATCCCAGTCGTACTCCCAGTCCAGGGAAAAGGCCAGATCGTAGGTCGAGGCGGATTCCATTTCGGGGACTCGGGGCGGCCCGCAGTCCACGGCGATTGTGATATATTTCGTCGGGCCTGTCAACGCCGGGCGCGCGACCGGACGGCGGGCGGGAAGTTTGACGGTCGCCTCCCGGCCATGCTATAAGCCATTTCGGGAGGGCGGCATGAAGCCGGACAAAGTCGACAAGAGAATCGTCCTGGCCTTCACCCTCCTCCTCTGGGTCGTCACGGCCTGGCTCCTCTACCCCCTCGTCGCCCTCGACCGGGTCGACATGTCCAACATCAAGCTCTATCTCTACCGCTCGGTCCTGGGCTGACGATGCTGATCATCTTTTTCGGCAAGACCATGTTCGACCTGATCTATCCCTGGGTCGTGGGCCGGAAGATCCCCCTCGTCAACGCCGTTTTCCTGACCCTGTACGCCCTGGCTCTTTCGGCCGGGGTCTGCTTCCTGCTCATCCGGCTCGCCCTCCTCCTCATGAGGAACCGTCAGGGAGCGGGGGCGCTGTTCTGAGGCCTCCGCCGGGGCTCCCAAAGGCCCCGCCGTCTCCCCCTGGCGAGGGGCCGGCCGTCACCTCGCGATTCACCCCCCGAGGCGATTGACCCCGGCGCGTCGATATTCGAAACTGGAGGATGAAAAATCGAGAACACTTATGGAATAAGGAGCCGCCCATGGCCGTCAAGCGCAAGGAAGACCGGATCGTCGAACGGAATAACGTCTCGATCAAGCCCTTCATCGAGACGGAAAAGGGCCCCGGGATCAACGCCTTCACCCATGACATCTCCCTGGGCGGAGCGAGGATTCTGACGAAGGAGCTGTTTGACGTCGGCGCCCACATCAAGATCCAGATCGAGCTCGCCGGCACGGACGAGCTGATCACGCTCGAAGGGGAGGTCCGCTGGCTCAATGTCAAGAAGGAGGAGGACCTCTTCGAGCTCGGCATCGAATTCAAGCACAAGATCTCGAACAGCGTCCTCTGCCTGATCAAGCATATCTACCAGCAGAACGGAAAGATCCCGGCCTCGGTCGCCTGATCGCGGCCGCCCCTATTCCCTCAGCCAATCCTTCAGGATCGCCGCCTGGAGAGGGCCGGGCGCGGCCGAAGGCGTCAGCCGGAACGGCCTCTCCGTCTTGGTCCCCAGAACGGCTTCGACCTCCCTGGTTTCCCCGCGTCTCGAGATGAGGATCTTCACCCTGTCCCCCGGCTTCCTGCGGTCGAGGGCCTCGCCGAGGCCCCCCCGGGCCCTCAGGCGGACGCCGTCGACGGCCAGGATCTCGTCCTGGACGCTCAGCCCGGCCCGCGAGGCCGGCGAATCTCCCTCGACGTCGGCAACGGCGAACCGGCCGTCCTGGTCCGGCGGCGCCGCCGCGCCGAGGTACGCGCCCGGGAGCTCGCGGGGACGGTCGTCGACCTCGAGCCCGGCGCAGGCGAAGTATTTCCGGTAATCGACGGCCTTGGTCGTCGCGGCGTACTCGAAGATCTCGGCCAACGGGACGCCGGCCGCGCGTTCACAGACTTCCCGGAACTCGGCATCCGTGAAGCCCCGCTTCTTTTCCTTGTAGAACTCCCGGTAGAGCGCCCGCATGACGTCGTCGAGGGACTTCCTGTTTCCCGTCTCGTTCCTGATCTTGAGGTCGAGGAGCAGGCCGAGCGCGGCGCCCTTGTCATAATAGGAGATCGTGGTGTTGGCGGCGTTCCCTCCCGGATTGAAGAACCGGATCCAGGTGTCGAACGACGACTGGGTCGCGGACTGGAAGAGACGGCCCGGGGAATTCTCGAACCGGGCGATGGACGAGCGGAACCGCTCCAGGACCTCGTCGCGGCCGAGGAGCCCGGCCCGGTTGAGGACGATGTCCTCGTAGTAGACGGTCAGGCCCTCGGACACCCAGAGCATGTTCGTGTAATTCTCCCGGTCGTAATCGAACGGGCCCAGGGCGGCCGGCCGGATGCGCTTGACGTTGAAATTGTGGAAATACTCGTGCGAGATGAAGCTCAGGACATTCTTGTACCCGGCGGGATCCGCCAGGCCCGCGGCGCTGAACGTCAGGGCCGCGGAATTGAGATGCTCGAGACCGCCCCGGCCCGGGCCGATGGAGAGGAAGGCATAACGGTTGTAGGGAATCTCGCCGAAGAGGGAAACGGCCGACTCGACCATGCGCTTGAGGTCGGAGACGAACTTCTCCCGGTCGAAAGCCCCCAGTTCGGCGCCGGCGAAGGCGTGCGGCACGCCGCGGACCTCGAACGGCAGGATTTCCAGGTTGCCGACGAGGATCGGCGAGTCGTAGAGGATGTCGAAGTCGGGAGCGGCGTAGGTGTTCGGCCGGCCCTCCACCGGGTCGAGGCCGGTCGCGACGCGGCCCCAGCCGCTCGCCGGTTTCACGGCGACCGTGACGGGCTCGTGGAGCCGCCCGGCGACGTGCATGAAAACCCCGGTCGGCGAGATGAAGGCCTGGCGGTCGTCGAGACTGCTCTCGGCCACGGACCGGGCGAAGGCATAGACGTCGTAGCTCACGACGACGGAGGCCGAGCCGCCCGTCCGGACGCGCCAGGCGTTTTTGGCGGTTTTCTCCCAGGCGAGCGGTTTTCCCGCGCCGTCGACGGCCCGAAAATCGAGGATGTTCCGGGCATAGTCCATGATCAGGTAGTAGCCCGGCGTCCAGGCCGGCAGCTTGAAGTCCTGGCTTTCTCCCCGCAGTCCCAAGCAGCGGAGTTCGACATGGAAATAGTGGGTTCCCGGCCGGTCCATGGACACGGTGAAAGCCATCGAGGCTTCCGGCGCCGCGCCGGCGGTCAGGGCCCCGGCGGCGGCGAGCGCCCACAGGCAGATCAGGATCCGCGCCGTGCGGCTCGTTCCCCTTTTCCTGTTCATCGCGGACACTCCTTCCGCGGGCGCATGGCCGCGGCCACGGCTCCCCCGCCCTGGCCCGCCGGTCACATCACGCCGCGTCGTTTCTCCGGCTGGATGGCCAGCCTATAAGCCCTTTCGGCGAAGCACCGGGGGCATTGGACATCGAGGCCCGCGGAAGCCCAATGCCTGACGTCGTATTCCTGCTCCTCGTCACGGGAGGGAGCGTCGTGGTAGATCCGGATGGCATGCCGGAAAATCGTATGGCAGGTGGCGCATTCAAATTCCAGGAAGCCCGATGCCCTGTCGACAGGTTTGATCATCTCGCATCTCCAGCGGTCGAGGATTTGGCATTCGGGTCATTCTATCAGCGGCCCGGGCCGGAAGGCAATGCTTTTCCGGAAATATCCGCCCAGACCGCGGGCCGCGGCAAGCGGCGTCCGGGCGGCGATGTTCCGCGGGAACGTCCGGGAAAAAAGGGACGGCCGCGGGTCCGAGGCCCGCGGCCGTCCTCCGTTTGCCGCCGGTCGTCAGCTGATGATCTGGAAGGCGAAGACCGTGTAGGCGTGCCAGGTGTAAGTGCCGTCCGTGCCCTTCACGGGACGGACCCAGACCCTCACGGCGAACAGGCTCGTCGTGAGGAGGGTTTCCCACTGGCTGGAAACGACGGGAACGGTGAACGTCAGAATCTGGGTGGCCGTATTCCAGCGGAGAGATCCGACGACGGTCTGAAGGTCGCCGGTCGTGTCCAGGTAGACAGTCATGGTCGCGGGCACGGAGTCGTAGTCCCAATCGTACGTCGAGACGCCCAAGGAACCGCTGGCCGCCGTGTAGGATGTGGTGATTTTTGTCGGGTCGGGCAGTTTCTCGGGGGCGAGGATGACGTTTTCCGCGACCCACTGGGTGTTGTTCGCGTCCCAGTAGAGCTCGGCCCTGGCGAAGACTCTGAGATGGGCGGAGTTGGCCTGGCTGACCGAGTCCATGAAGTCCTGGATGCTCGTCGAACTCGCGGACGGCAGGCCGAAGAACCACCAGGAGAAGACATGGTCGGTGACGGTGCTGTACAGCCACTCCTGCGTGAAGGACGGGTCGCCGGCGTTCGGATCGCCGTGGTGCCAGCCCTGACAGTATTCCCTGCCGCCGAAGGTGAAGCCGGTGGCCGTCACCGAACGGATGGCCCCTTCGTCGTGGGCGCTCTGGACGTTGATCGACTTGGCCACCTTGGGCGTCGCGCTGGCGTCCACATATTCCACGGCGACGCGGAAACCGCGCCGGATGTACTTGAGGACGTCCGTGCCCGTTCCCATGGCGGTGTTGGTCTGGAACGTCCAGACCGTGTTCGCGTCGACGAAGATGACATCGGCGTCCCAATGGCAGTTGAAGTGGCCGTCGTCCTCCTGTTCGGCGTTCTTGTTGAGAACCTTGATCCAGTTGTCCCCCACCCGGCGCACCAGGCCTTCGGGCGTGAAGACGGGCAGGGCCGTCTCGTCGGCGGAATACCAGACGCGCCGCGCGTACAGGCTGCCGTCGGAGTTCATGTTGGAATCGACCAGCGCGTAATGCCCCGTGCCGGCGGGCATGTCGGCGAGACTGCCGGTCACGTTATTGTCCACGTCGACGAAGATCGAGCTGGCGTTGGCATTGAAGACGACGTCCGTCCCCTGGTCCGTCGTGACGGTGAAGCCCGTGTCCGTCTTTTCCTTGACCGTGCCCAGGGTCCGGGCGAACTGGATGTCTTGAAGGCTCTTCGGCACGGCCTTGTGCCGGAGCTGGAGGTTGAGGATGACCTTGCCGCTCTCGACGATGATGGACAGCGGGTGGGCCAGGTCGAAGTCGACCTGCAGGACGTTCGTGCTGCCGTCGGCCACGGAGAGCGAGGGATCGATGTCGACCCCGATCTCGCCCGTGCCCTTGGGATCGACGACCGTGATATTGGCCGCGTCGATGGTCGTCCCCGAATCGTCCACGAGATTCATGGTCGTCGGGTCGGTGTTGATGACGAGCTTCAGCCGGTTGTACGTCCCCGCCGGGATGGTCGCCTGGCCGAGGATCTGGGCCACTCCGGAGAGGTCGATGAGGTTGAGCTTGCCGGAGTTCGCATCCGTTGAATCGGCTGTCCACACGGAGTTCCAGGATTGGTCCTCCGTGCGATAAAGGCTGACGGACTTGACCATGACGGTCACTTCCTGCCAGTCGTCCGACGGCGCGTCCGTCACGAGCAGGCGCAAACTGCCCGAACCGGATGACGAGGACGAGCTGACGTTACAGGCCGGAAGAAGAGCGAGGCCCGCGACGGCAAGAGCCGCCAGGAAATAGATGGCTCCCTTTGGCACGAATCGAGTCATGGCTCCTCCTTACAGAAAAACCAAAAGTTCTTACCCCTTCCCATATCAATATAGGCCGCCGGAAGACGTTGTCAAGCGAACCAAATTCTACCTGGAACATGGCCCACCTTCGGGACAATTCCCGTCAGTTTAGTCGGGATCCAGGGCCGATAATTGTCAACGCTTTTCCGATCCCTCCGCCATCCACTTGGCATGGGCGGCGATGATGGCAATCGTCGAAGCGTCGGCATCATAAACCGAATACCAGCCGGCGGTTTCGTGGGGCGGATCGCCGACCCAGCCGGCGCCCGGCCGGGCCTTCCCGCCCCAGGCCCAGAAGTTGTCGCCCGCCGCGGGTCCGCCGGCCGAGACCGAGGCCGCGACCTGCCCGTAGAGAGCCGCATAGAAGCGGTCGCGCCAGGTCGTCGTCGAGGCGGGATTGTAGTTGTCGTGCACCGGCTCCCAGTCGCGGGCCAGGCCGAACTCTTCGAGGACGAGCGGTTTCCCGAGCTCAGCGGTCTGCGTCGCGAGCTTCCGGAAATAGGCGATCGCCTTCTCCTCGGCCGAGGCGTAAGTCGAGGGATTCCTGGGATCAAACCAGCCCCAGTTCTGCGGCCAGATGTGGATCGTGACGTAGTCGATGGCCGGCGGCCGGTGCGTGGCGACGAAATCCTGCGTCGTCTCCTCGGGCGGAGCGCCCTCGGAGCCCGTCGTGACCATGTGCCGGGGGTCGAGCGACTTGATGTAGTCGGCCGTCTCGCCGATCCAGCCGGCCGGGTATCGCCGCGGCTCGTTGCCGAGCTCCCAGGAAAAGACCGCCGGGTCATCCTTGTAGGCGATGCCGGTGTACGGGTTGACGCGGTTGACGACCGCCGCGATATGGTTTCGGAACCATGTCTGGCATTCGGGGTACTGATAGAACTTGGCCGAATAGCCGATGAATTTCTGGTAGTCCCCGGGATACGGGATGGGCCCCTTCTCGTGCCACGAGACGTACTGGGCCATGCCGCCGGACCACTGCCAGAAATTGTTGAGGACCATCACGGCCCGCAGGCCGCGCTTGCCCATCTCGGCCAGCAGGAAATCGAGGCCGTCGAGGACGCTGCCGTCGTATTCCCCGGGCGAGGTCATCAGGGCGGGGACGATCCGGTAGGGCTCCGTGTTCGGGCCCTC
>Ga0153915_10005655_pt1 | contig 11640 bp, 8 predicted proteins | sample Opewatmetagenome_2_FD_107003 | JGI IMG/M metagenome (GOLD analysis project Ga0153915, IMG submission 107003) | Freshwater wetland microbial communities from Ohio, USA - Open water 3 Core 3 Depth 3 metaG | ecosystem: Environmental > Aquatic > Freshwater > Wetlands | place: USA: Ohio, Lake Erie...
CGAGTTCGCCGGCTTGCCGCCGGCCGAAGGATTGGCCCGGTACCTGCTGCGCGCTACGCTGGGCGTGTACCTCCTCATGCCGATCGCCATGGCCTCGACCGCCGCGGCGTTCTCGATCGTGGGAGAGAAGCAGCAGCGCACGCTCGAGCCGATCCTCGCCACCCCGATCACCGACCGTCAGCTGCTGCTCGGCAAGCTCGTGGCGTGCAGCGTCCCGACGATGCTCGTCACCGTGGCCGCCGGCCTGATCGCGATCGTCGGCGTGGATATCGTATTCGCGGCGCGCGGCCTGGCGGTGCCGCTCCCGGACCGCTTCTGGGCGCTCACGCTGCTGATCCTGGCACCGGCCCTGACGGTGGCGGTGGCGCTCGTCACGATGCGCCTCTCCGCCCGCTCCTCCGATCCCCAGGCGACGGTGCAGACGTCGGCGCTCGCCATCCTCCCGGCGTTCCTGTTGATCGTCGCTCTGCTCGGTCCGATGCTGGCGGTCTCCTTCCCCGGCGTCTGTGCGGCGTGCGTCGCGGTGCTGCTGATCGACGTCGCCCTGTTTCGCATGAACGTCGCCCGTTTCCGCCGCGAGGAGATCTTGACGACCTGGAAGTGAACCGGCTTTCTTGAGGATCATGACCACGGCGACGACGTCCCGCACCACCCGTGTGGTGGGCTACGCGTGTGCCCTCGGCGCCGGGGCCATCTGGGGCACGACCGGTCCGCTCTCGACCGCGTTGTACGCCCAGGGGGAGTCCCTCACCGGCGTCGGGTTCTGGCGCCTGGTGCTCGGGATTGCGGGGATTCTCGCATTCGCTGTGATGCAACGGGACTTCTTCCGGATCGACCGGCGCGGGTGGCTGCTGGTCGGCCTCGGGGGTGGCGCGCTGGTCGCGCTGTTCGAGGTCGCCTACCAGTTCGCTATTTCGGGCGCGGGCGTGGCCGGCGCGGCCGCGCTATTGTACACGGCGCCGGTGCTCGTCGCATTGCTCGCCAAGCCCCTGCTGGGGGAGCGCCTGACCACGCTGCGCCTGGTGCTGGCGCTGGTGGTGATGGCGGGCGCGGTCCTCGCCGTGCTGGGCCGCAGCACCACGGGCGTGACGATCGCCACCACGCTCCGCGCCGGCGTCGTCGGTGGGGCGCTCGCGGCGTTGTCCTACAGCGGCACGACACTGCTCGCCCGATATGCGGTACCGCGCTACGGCCCGCTGCGCGTGCTGTTCCTCGAGATTCTGGGAGGAATCATCGTGCTGGGGATCCTTCTGCCCCTCGCCGGTCACCCGCCGGCGCCGCCGCCGACCTCGGGTGCCTGGCTCTATACGGCCCTTCTCGCCGCGGGCACCGTCGTCGCGGCGAACGTGCTGTTCTTCAACGCGGCCCAACGGATCGACGCCGCCCCGACGGCCGTCGCCGCGACCATCGAGCCGGTAATGGGGGCCCTGCTTGCCTTCGCCCTGTTCGCGCAGCGGCTCACCCCGCTCGGCTGGCTCGGACTGGCGATGGTGGTTGGCGGGGTCGCCGGCGGCTACCTCGAGGAGGCGCAATCTCCTTCGTCGATCTGAGCCACGTCGTGGCGGATGGGATGGTGACCTATCCCGGCCTGCCCGCACCGACGATCAGCGATCACCTGAGCCGCAATGCATCTCGGGCGCGCTACGCGCCCGGGACCGAGTTCCAGATCGGGCGCATCGACATGGTGGCGAACACGGGGACCTACGTGGACGCCCCGTTCCACCGCTACGCCGACGGCGTCGACCTGGCGGGCCTGTCGCTGGACGTGCTCGCCGACCTGGACGGGCTCGTCGTGCGCCGCGCGCCCGGCGCGGCGCCGGCGATCGAGCGTGACGCATTCGCCGGCATCGATCCGCGCGGCCGGGCCGTGCTGGTGCATACCGGCTGGGACCGGCACTGGGGCACCGCCACCTATGGCGCGGGCGGCCATCCCTACCTCACCCGCGGGGCGGCCGAGCTGCTGGTGCGGAGCGGCGCGCGCCTCGTCGGGATCGATTCCCTCAATATCGACGACGCGACCGACGGCACGCGGCCGGCGCATACACTGTTGCTCGGCGCGGGGATTCCCATCGTCGAGCACCTCACCCGGCTCGAGCGGCTGCCGGACGCCGGGTTTCGATTCTTCGCGGTCCCGCCGAAGGTGCGCGGCATGGGCTCGTTTCCGGTGCGCGCGTTCGCCGTGGTGCCTCCCGCCTGATGGAGACCGACGTGCTCGACACCGTAGTCGCCGCGTGCCTCGGCGTGGTCATCGGACTGCTGATCGGATTCGTGTACTTCCTGATCTGGAGAGCTCGGCACACGGGGGCGATCCGGCAGGACGCTGTCCAGCGCAGCCAGGCCGTCACCGTGGGCAAGGTCTCCGAGCAGCTACTCCCCTACCTCCCCGGCTTCCGGTTCAACCCGAAGGACGCCCGGTTCCTGGGCAGCCCGGTCGATCTCGTGGTGTTCGACGGATTGGACGAGGGTGAGCTGCGGGGCGTGTGGTTTCTGGAGGTGAAGACCGGCAACGCCGCCTTGAGCGGCCGGGAGCGGCAGATCCGCGACGCGATCCTCGAGAAGCGCGTGGGGTGGGACGAGCTGCGCCTGCCGCGCCGCTAGCCGGTCAGAACGTCAGCTCGATGCCCACGCGCACCAGCCGCGGGGGCCCGTAATAGAAGAGGGGCTGCGCGAAATCGCGCGCCGCCGCGAGATACAGCGGCAGGAGCTCTCCCGGTCCTTCGATGAGCCCGTTGCCGTCCAGGTCCGCCGACTGGCGGTAGCGGGGTGACTCGTAGGGGATGGCCTCGGGATGAGCCACATAGGCTGCCTGCGCGATGGACTGTAGCGTGCCGTCGGACAGCCCCGGCTGCCCCGTGTCGCGCCGCACGGCGACCGTGTTGCGGCGGTTCAGGAGGTTGCGGGCGTCGAGATAGATTCCGCCGCTCACACCCCACAGCCGCAGCGGCCGGCGCAGCAGCGCATCGAGTGAGTACTCGGGGGGCAGCCGGAAGCTGTTGGGCAGCCCGATCAGCGTGTCGCCGGCGGTGTTGGTACGGGAGTACGGCAGGCCGGACCCGTAATGGAAGATCGCGGCGGCCTCGAGTCCGGCGAAGACGCGCGTCCCCAACAGCTGCGGGCCCGCCTCGTCGCTCACCCGCGCCTGGCCGACGACCGTCAGGCTGTGGCGCCGGTCATAGTCGAGCGGGAACTCGACCCGCGCGGGATTGATGGTGTCGCCCAGGGTATCGATCCTGATGCGACGCAGCAGCTGGAACGCGTTGGTGGCGGTGGCCGTGGCCGATTGGAACGTGTACGCCACCCGCAGCCCCCAGCCGTGCGCCGGCTCCTTTTCGAAAATCAATTCGACACCCTTCACCGTCCCGAAATCGGCGTTGCCGAAGATCGACGAGTCGGGATCGAGCCCCAACGGGACCGACGCGACCAGGCCGTCCAGCCTCCGGACGTACAGGTTGGTGCGCACCGCCGTGACCTCGGTGGGCCGCAGCCGCAGGCTGAATTCGTACTGCATCGCGTCCTCGAACCCCAGCGCCGGGTTGCCGCGACGGAACCGGCCGGTTCGGGTCGTGTCGTCGAAGGCCGCGTCCACGAGATACTGGAAGTCCGGCGCCTGGCTGAACCGGCCCCAGGTCGCGATGACGGTCGCCTTGTTGAGGACGGTCGACACCGCGAGTCGCGGGTTGAGCGACCGCTGAGCGCCGAATCTTCGCCCGCCCAGCGCTACCGGCACCCGGCCGTCGAACTGGTCATACCGGAGCCCCACGGTGAACGCGAGATCCTGGAGCCGCAGCTGCGTTTCGGCGTAGGCCGCGGCGCTCACCGGACGGAAGTCGGACGCGGTCGCTCCGGGGACCACGCTGTCGGCCGGCAGGTAGGCGAGGATGCGCTGGAAGGTCTGCACGCGCTGACCGGCGATCTCGCCCCCCAGGTAGAAGTCCGCGTCGCGGCCCGAGCCGAGCGTCACGTCCAGCTTGGTCCGCAGCTCGCGGAACCGGTTCCACCCGATGTCGCCGCGGGGCCCGCCGCCGAGGAAGAACGCCGGCACGCCCCACGGCGTCCGGTCGCTCCAATCGGGGGGATCGAAGCCCGGCACGGCACCCCGCGCCGTCACCGTGTCCTGCCGCCGCGCCAGGTCCTCCCCCAGAAAGTGGAGCGTCTGGAAGGTCAACGCGCCGACGCGCCGGGTCGGCTGGTCCGCCAGCGCCCCCCGCAGGAAGACGCGATCGAAGTACCCGACCCGCAGATCCACGGTGAGCGGGTTCAGCGTTCCGGGACCCGACGTGTGCTCCAGCTGTCCGGTGAGCAGCGTCCCCCGCACGCGCTGCGCCGGCGCGAACGCGGGATCGTACTTGTACGCGGGATCGAACAGCAGCCGCTGCTCGACCGACTCGAGGCCGAACACGCGCAGCGTCTGCCGTTCCCCCAGCGGGATCGTGGACTTGAGCGCGCCGTCGTAGCGCTCGCCGCCGTTGTGCGGTAGCAGCGACGGGTTCTGGTTGCGCGGGTCGCGCGCATCGGGCGGCGGCGGCGCGTTCACCGGATCGGCGTCGAGTCGGCCCTGCACGTCCAGCACGCCGACGAGTCCGACACCGCGCGTCAAAGGTCCCGCTCCGCTCAGCACGAGTCGGTCGATGCCGTAGTCCCATCCCCGCGGCAACGGTCGGTCGCTCTCGTAGGCGGCCCGGCCCTCCCAGCGCTCGCCGGCGTCCTTCGTCACCACGTTGACCAGCCCGGAGAGCGCCTGTCCGTAGCGGGCCGAGAAGCCGTTGGTGACGAGCGACGCCTCCGTCAGAATGTCGGGCGGAATGCGGATGCCCAAGGATCCCGTCGAGGCATCGAGCTGGTTCTTGACGCCGATCCCGTCCAGCACGAAGGACTGCTCGCCCAGCCTGCCGCCGCGATAGCTCTCGCCCACCGCCCCCGCGGACAGGGCGACCGCTTCCTCGATCGTCGTGACGGGGAGGCGCCGGATCTCCTCGCCGGTGACGCGTTGCAGGTCCTGCGGAACCATCGGATCGAGGACCCGGTCCGGCGCGGCCGTGACGGCGATGGACTCGACCTGCAGGGCGAGCGCCTCCAGGGCGACGTTCAGCGTCACGGTTTCCCCGCTGCGCACCAGGACGCTGTCGTACTGCGTCGGGCGATACCCGATGCGCCCCACCTGCACGCGGTGCCAGCCGCTGCGGACTTCGCGGACGCGATAGAACCCGCCCGTGTCGGTGGCGGTGCCTTGCCGCCCGCCGTCCACCGAAATGGTCGCGCCGGCGATGCTCCGGCCCGAGACGGCGTCGCGCACGCGACCCGCGATCGCGCCGCCGGTCTGTGCCGCCGCCGGCGAGCCGAGCAACAGGGCAACCGCGAGGGCGCGTCTCAGGGAAGCTGCAGGCGCCACAGGTCCCCGGCAGGAAGGAAGGTGGTATCTGGCCCGACGATGACGATGGGACCGCCTTCGGCGATCAGGACGCGCCCCGTGGGATCGAGCGCCAAATGGCGGAACAGCAGGCCGCCGACTGGAGTGGGCTGGTCGACGCCACTCGGCAGGTCGACAACGTGGACGTCACCGCCCCGATCCCGCACAATGGTCCCCAGCGCGGAATCCACCCGGAACTCCACGCTGCCGCCCACCACCGCCACGAGGCGGCGACCCGACACTTGGACGTCCCGCGCCGTGGCGCCGGCACCGAAGTCGAACGCGACGTCGAGCGCCCCGCTTCCCAGGGCGAGTCGGAACACCCGGGAATCGCCGTACACGGTGAAATAGACGGTGTCGCTCCCGACCGTCGTCAGAGAGGACGCCTGATCGGTGCCGGGGAGAATGGAGAGTGCCGGTGCCGGACCGCCAAGATCGACTCGGGCGATCTCGAGGCCGATGTGGAGCGTGTCCGGACTACAAAAGCGGCACAGCGGGACGTAGTGCACGCTCTGCGCCAGGTATACGAAGGAGCGGTCGTCCAGCCAGTGGATCTGCACGGCTTCATCGTGCGTGCGGCCGCCGGGGGCGATGAGGGGAAACGACTCCACCACGCTGAAGCGCTCCGGCTGGGCCAGGGTAGCCAGCACCAGATCGTGGAAGCGCGGCGCGAGCGGCCAGGTGAATTCGATGGGAGCGCTGGCTCGGTCATAGACCATCTGTCCGCCGCCAGTCACCGTCGCGGCCGAGAAGGCGTCCACCGAATCGGCCGATGCCGCGGAGCGGTTGCAGATCTCGCGCGCGATCGATCCGCCGGCTCCAGGCATTTCCGCGAGACACCGGTCGCGGTCGGGCCGATCGAGTCGCTCCATGGTGTAGAAGAACCCGGTGCCGTCCGGCAACCAGACCGGGTCGAGGTCGGCCCCGGGGTTGAACGTGAGGCGGACGATGGGTCCGACCCCGGCCGGCTGGCCGGGGGTGTACGGGCGTGGCGAGAAGGCGGCGTCGTGACCGCACGAAACGACGGTGACGGCGGCCAGAGCGAGCGTCGCTCGGCGCGTTCGGCGCGCGAGCCGGAGCCTCACGGCAAGTCGGTCCAGAATTCCCCCGGTCGTGGCGGAACGGACGGCCGGCGGCGGGCCGTTCGGCGGTGACTCTTACCCTAACCGCCCGGCGCCATCTCGTAAACGATCGTCGTCAGGACCGCTTCCGCGTGTCCAGGCCGTCGAATGAGGTCGAAAGCATCCGTCCCGCGATCTCTTTGACGAGCTTGGCGGCGACGCCGGCCGTCAGCGAGGTCGGGTCGAGCTCCGGATTGAGCTCTACCACGTCGGCCCCGACGATCGATACCTCGAGACCGTGCAGCACCGTCAGTACGTCGCGCACCGAGAGTCCACCGGGCTCGGGATGCGCGACGCCCGGGGCGAACGCCGGATCGAGGCCGTCCAGGTCGATCGACAGATACACCGGATGCGCCAGGACGGGCCGATGGCCCGCTACCCAGGCGTCCATGTCGATTACCCGGACCCCATAGCGCTCGGCCTGCACTCGCTGCGCACCTGTCATCGCCCGGATTCCCACCTGCACCAGCTCGTCGAGGAGCCCTTCCTCGAACGCCCGCGCGAACGGGCAGGCGTGCGAGTACCGGTCACCCTCGAACTCCTCGTAGAGGTCGGGATGCGCATCCACGTGCAACACGGAGAGAGGCTGGTGGTGGCGCCGCACCGCCCGCAGCACGGGATAGGTGATCGAATGGTCCCCACCCAACACGATCGGCCGGCCGCCCGACGCCAGCACGCGGGCCACGCCCTGCTCGATCAGGGAGCGCGCCTCCGGGGCCTCGGGGAGCGACAGGTCGCCGCGATCGTCGAGCGCCCCGGGCGCCGCCAGGTCTACCAACCCTTCGGTCCAGGGGTTGCCGCGCGGGGACGTGAGCGCCGCGCGGATCGCGGGGGGCGCCGCGGCCGCCCCGCGGCGGAACGACGAAGCGGCGTCGTATGGAGCCCCCAGCAGGGTGGGCGTACCGGACTTGGACATGGCGCACTAGCCTAACCCGTCGGCCGGTGGCCGCCAGGGCGCTATACTCAGAATCCATGCGGATTACCGCGCTCCACCCCGCCACCGATCACGAGCTGGTGCTCCTGGGGGAAGACGAGGCCGCCGGCTATCGCGGCATCATCGCGATCCACAACACCCGACTCGGGCCGGCGGTCGGCGGCACGCGCCTGTGGCGCTACGGCTCGGATGACGAGGCGCTCGCCGACGCGCTGCGCCTCTCCCGCGGCATGTCGTACAAGAGTGCCGTGGCCGGGCTCCCGATGGGCGGGGGCAAGGCGGTGGTCATGGCCGACGGCGCCGGCGTCACGCGCGAACGGTTGTTCGCCGCCCACGGCCGCTTCGTGGAGACGCTCGGCGGTCGCTACATCACCGCGGAAGACGTCGGGACCTCCTTCGCCGATATGGCGATCGTGCGGCGCGAGACGACGTACGTGGCCGGGCTCGAGGATCCATCGCCCATCACAGCGCGCGGCGTGTTTCGGGCGCTCGAGGCGGCGGTACGGCACCGCTGGGGCGCGAACGGGCTCGCCGGCCGCTCGGTCGCCCTGCAAGGGTGCGGTCACGTGGGAACGGAGCTGGCGCGGGCGCTGTGCGCCGCGGGCGTCCGGCTCCTCGTTTGCGACGTGGACGAGGATCGGGCGCGTCGTTGCGCGACGGAGGTGGGAGCGGAGGTCGTGGCCCCCGATCGGATCTACGACGCCGCGGTCGACGTGTTCGCGCCCTGCGCGCTGGGCGGCATCCTGAATGCGACGACCATTCCCCGCCTGCGCTGCGCGCTGGTGGTGGGAGCCGCGAACAACCAGCTCGCGACGGCCGAGGACGCCGACCGGCTCGCCCGGCGGGACATCCTTTACGCGCCCGACTACGTCGCCAATGCGGGTGGCGTCATCGACGGCGCCCGCGACGTCTGCGGCTGGAGCGCCGAGAGAGCGCGCGCGGCGGTGGAAGCCATCTTTCAGACGATGAGCGATGTATTGGCGCGGGCCGCCGCCGAGCGGATTACGCCGGCCGCCGCCGCGGACCGGCTCGCCGAGGCTCGGCTCCAGTGAGCCTGCGTCGCCCGCGGCTGTGGCTCGCCGCCGGCGTGGTGTTGGGCGCGATCGCGCTGCCGGCGGCGTGGATTGCCCTCCCGCTGCCGGACGCCATGGCGTCACCCGGCCCCGTCCCCCGGCTCGTGCTGCTCGACCGCCATGGGGTGCCGCTGCGGGCGACGCGGGCCGACGAGGGAAGCCGCGGCGGGTGGACGCCGCTCGCCGATCTCGACCCGAAGATCCTCCAGGCGTTTCTCGCCGTCGAAGACCGTCGCTTCTACGACCACCACGGCGTCGATCTCCGCGCGCTGGCGCGCGCGCTGCGCGACGATGTGCGGGCCCGCGCGGTGGTGTCCGGCGGCTCGACGATCACGATGCAGCTCGCCCGGCTGTTGCGCGGCACGCCGCGCACCTTCGTGGGTAAGCTGAGCCAGATTCTCTGGGCTCTCCGGCTCGACGCCCACCTCGACAAGCAGACGATTCTCGAGCAGTACCTGAACCGCGTGCCGCTGGGCCAAAGCACCGCGGGCGTCACCGCGGCGGCCGAGCTCTACTTCGGCGCCGACCCGCGCAGCGTGAGCCTCGGCCAGGCGGCGCTGCTCGCGGCGCTGGCGCATGCGCCCTCGAGGGACAACCCGTTCGTCGCCGCCGAGCGCGCCCGTACGCGACGCGCCGCCGCGCTGGCCCGCATGCGCGCGCTCGGGTACGCGCGGCCGGAAGACCTGGCCCGTGCGGCGGTCGAGCCGCTGTTGCAGCACGACGTCGAGGCGCCCTTCCTCGCGCCGCATTTCACCACGCGCATCCTGCAGTGGGCCGGGAGCGACGGCGTCCTGCCGAGCGGAGAATGGCGCACTACCCTCGACCTGGGGCTGCAGACCGCGCTCGAGGCGGAAGTGCGCCACACGGTGGACGTGCTCCGGGACAAGGGCGTCGCGCATGCGGCGGTGGTGGTACTCGACGACCCGTCCGGGGACATCCTCGCCTGGGTGGGGTCGCCGGACTTCTTCGCCGACACGAGCGGCCAGGTCGACATGGTGGTGTCACCCCGCCAGCCGGGGTCGGCCCTGAAGCCGTTCCTGTACGGGCTCGCGTTCGATCGTGGCGTAACCCCGGCCACTGTCCTGCCCGACGTGCCCCGGACCTACCAGACGACGCTCGGCCCCTACCGGCCGCGCAACTACGACCGCCAGTTCCACGGACCGGTACGCGCCCGCGACGCCCTCGGCAGCTCCTACAACGTGCCGGCCGTCGAGCTGGCCGAGCGGCTTGGCGTGTCCAGCCTGCTCGCCACGCTGCACGACGCCGGGTTCGCCTCGCTCGATCACAGCCCCGAGTACTACGGCCTCGGCCTGTCGCTCGGCAACGGCGACGTCACCTTGCTCGAGCTGGCCAACGCGTACCGCGCGCTGGCGAACGGGGGCGTGTGGCAGCCGGTCCGATGGAAGGCGGGCGATGATGCGTCGGAGGGAGGAGCGACGCCGGGTAGACCGATGGAGCGCCGCATCATGTCCCGTCAGGCCGCTGCGCTGGTGCTCGACATCCTGAGCGACCCGGTGGCCCGGCTGCCGAGCTTCGGCGTCGAGACGCCGCTCGATCTCCCGTTTCCGGCGGCCGCCAAGACCGGCACGAGTCGCCACTTCACCGACAACTGGGCCGTGGCGACCACGGCCGGCTTCACGGTCGCGGTGTGGGTGGGCAACTTCAACGGCCGTCCGATGCAGGGGGTCGGCGGCATCACGGGCGCGGGTCCGCTGTTGCACCGCGCGGCGCTGCTCGTGGCGCAGCGGTATCCGCCGGGCGTGCTCCCGACGCCCGCACAGGCCGGTGCGGTTCCGGTCCGCATCTGCCGCCTCTCGGGGCTACGCGCGGGACCCGATTGTCCCCCCATGACCGAGTGGTTCATCCCGGGCACCGAGCCGGTCCGGTCCTGCGACTGGCACCGCGGTGGCCGAGTCGAGCTGCCGGTGGAATACGCGGACTGGGCCGCCGGCGCGCCGCACGCCCCCGGCCCCGGTCCCGCGATCGGGGCCGCGTCGACCGCCGACGCCGACGCCTTCCGGATCCTCTCCCCGCAGAATGGCGACCGGTACACCGTTCCGGCGGGCGGCGACCCACGCTACGCGACGATCGCGTTACGCGCGTCGGAGGGAGGCGACGGATCCCGGGTGCGCTGGTTCGTGGACGGCCGCGAATGGCGCGAGGCGCGCTGGCGGCTGGTGCCGGGTCGCCACTCCGTGCGTGCGGTCAACGGCCGCGGGGCGAGCGACGTAGTGGAAATCGAAGTGCGCTAGTTCGGACTCCTTCAGAGAGGATCATCCCGCAATGTTGCCTGTGTCTCTGCTCCTCGCCGCCGTCCTGCAACAACCGGTCGCCGCGCCACCGGCTGCGGCGCCCGCCCCGATTCCGATGGGGATCGGGGACACGTCGCCGTTCCGGCGGCTCGCCCTGCCGACGCCCAACGAGTATCGCACCGGCGCCGGCACGCCCGGGCCACGTTACTGGCAGCAGCGCGTGGACTATACGATCCGCGCGTCACTCGATACGGGAACGCACACGGTGTCCGGGAAGGAGACGATCCGCTACACCAACCACGCGCCCGACAGCCTGCGCTACGTGTGGTTTCAGACGGACCAGAACATCTACCGCGACGACAGCCGCGGGAGCTTCATCAACCCGGCCGACGCCCGCTGGTCAGCGCGCGGGTTCCAGGGCGGCTACACGATCACCGACCTCAGTGCGGTGCGCGGGGCGGAGCCGGGACACGGCGACACGCCGCTGCGCCGTGCGCCGCTCGCGACGACCGCCAACGGCACCATGCTCCGGGCCGACCTCGATCGCCCGCTGCCCCCCGGCGGATCGGTCACAATGGAGCTCACCTTCTCCTTCCAGGTCCCCGAGCACGGCTCCGACCGCATGGGTCGCCAGCACTTCCCCGCGGGATGGCTGTACGAGATCGCCGAGTGGTACCCGCGGCTCGCGGTGTACGACGACGTGCGCGGCTGGAACACCGAGCAGTACCTGGGTCAGGGCGAGTTCTACCTCGAGTATGGGGACATCGATTTCACGCTGACCGTGCCGCGCAACTTCATCGTCGCCGGGAGTGGCACGCTCGTGAACCCGCTCGAGGTACTCACCGCCACCGAG
>Ga0153915_10005656_pt1 | contig 11638 bp, 7 predicted proteins | sample Opewatmetagenome_2_FD_107003 | JGI IMG/M metagenome (GOLD analysis project Ga0153915, IMG submission 107003) | Freshwater wetland microbial communities from Ohio, USA - Open water 3 Core 3 Depth 3 metaG | ecosystem: Environmental > Aquatic > Freshwater > Wetlands | place: USA: Ohio, Lake Erie...
GCCGCCGAACTCGCCGATGGAGCGGGGAGGCACGTAAACCAGGCGGATGTCTTTTAAATATGTGTAAATAAAAAGAATGTACGTCTTCCCTGTGAACATCTCGGCCACTTCGGCCCGTTTGCCCGGGTTTTCTTTCTCCGTCCGGGCCACGATCTCCTTGGTCCGTCTTTCGATGGCCCGGGTGCGGGCCGCAAAGTCCATATCCGGCTTGACGGCGCTGAGCACCTCGGCCGAGACATCCCGGTAGGACTCGGTGATGCGCGCGGTCATCCCCTTGGCCTGGATCTCCTCCGCTCTTGTCGCGGCCAAAAAGCCGTTGCGGAGATAATCCTTCTCTTTGGTGCTCGCCGCCTGGACAGCCCCGAAGGCGACGTGGTGGTTCGTTATGAACAAGCCGTCGGCCGAGAGGAAAGAGCCCGTTGCGCCCACGCTGACGATGGCAAAGATCAGGCTCCTGTCGGTCGCAAAGATCTCAGCCGGGTCGATCTCCAGGCCCTTGGACCTGAGGTCAAGCTTCATGATCTCACTTATCGGGTACATCCCCTCGTCGGCGGAAACAGGCGTCGCAAAAAAGAGGCCGGCCAGGATCAAAATCGCCGCGGGTTTTTTCATAGTGATCAACTCCTCTTTCAAAGGATTTCCCGCACCGAGCCGTGGCGGCGGGTAACGCCCATCTGGTCGAGAAGCTCAAGAAGCGGGATGGCATACTTCCGGCTCAGGCCGCTCAGTGTCTTGAACTCGGCCACTGTCATCTCCTTTTTCCCCAGAGCCCTGACCTTGCCGATGATATCGTCCAGCCAGAGGGAATGGATAAAAAGTCCCTCCGGTCCTTGGATGATCTTCCTGCGCTCGGTCAGGACTGAGAGAAGCTTCTCCAGGCGCTCCCGGGAGAGCCGGAACTGACGCCGGACCTCGTCCAGGGACACCGATCGGAATTCACCTCGGTAGCACATCTCCTCGAGCTTCTGCAGGATCTTCTCCTCCTGAGCTGACAGGGTCAGTTCATGGGAAGAGAGCATCAGCCGCGGCCCGGCTTGGCGGGCCAGCCCGGACTTTTCCAGCGTCTTGACGGCCAGCCGCAGGACCTTATCGGAAACGGCAAACCTTTTCTTGACCTTTTCGAGAAGGACGCCTTTCTGGGCGGGCTGCTTTTCATGGAATTGCTCAAGGTAGGCCAGGATCTTTTCGCTGAGGTGGTCAAAGCTCTCCCGCGAAATCAAGTGAAGAGGCGAAAACGATAGGATCTTGACCTTGCCCTCCGCCTCCAACCGTTCAGCGGTGTAGAGAAGCCTCTCCTCGCTCAGGTCACAAAACTCTCTGATCTCCCGCTCGTGGAGACCGCTGGTTCCCCTTCTCCTGCAGAGCGAAACGAGCATGTCCACCTCGTCCCCGGAAAGTGTCAAGAGGAAATCCCAGTCGGCTTCCTCCTTGGTCTTCCCCTCTTCGAACAGTCCGGGGTTGAGGACCGTGCCCCTTCCGATCCTCTCCCGCTTCTGGGCGTCCAGAACGGCGAAGGAGTCCTTCCACTTGAGCGTCAGGGGACGTCGCGTTGCCGCCCGCACAAAAATGCGCCCGCGCCCGGGTTCCGGCCCGGGGCCATAGAGATGGAGTGCTGCCAGCACCTTCTCTTCACCGAGCAGAAGCATCGCCTGGGCGGGGACCGGCCGATCTTCGTCCTCCAGCAGTACCAAAGCCTCGAACTCGCGCGTCCTCATCGCCAATTTCTCTTGCCCTCGATCTTCGGCACCAGAGTCATCCGGCGGAGGAGCGGGTCGACGGCCGCCAGGATGACGGTGACCCTCTGACCCATGGCGAACCGTCTTCCCGACCTTCGGCCGACCAGGAGCTGCTTTGACCGGCGCTGGAAATAGTCACCCCCGAGGTCGGCGAAGGGGATGAGCCCCTGGACAAAATAATCCTCCAACTCTACCAGCACACCGGCTTTGACAATGTCGACGATGATGCCCCTGAACTCCTCTCCGAGCTTGGACTTGAGGAAGCGGAAGATGCGCCATTCCACAAGCTCTTTCTCTGCCCCGTCCGCTTTGCGCTCCCGCTCTGAGCAATGGAGGGCCAGCGAGGGCAGACCGGGGAAATCTTCTCTCTCGCCCCGCAGCGCGGCCTTGAGGGCCCGGTGCACGACGAGGTCGGGATAGCGCCGGATCGGAGAGGTGAAATGGGTGTAGTCCTTTTTCGCCAGCCCATAGTGGCCGGTGTTCTCCGGCTCGTAGGCCGCCAGCCGGAGGGCCCGGAGGACGTGGAACTGGATGATCTTCTCGTCCGGCTTCCCCTCGACCGCCTTCAAGACCTTCTGCAGGTCGCGGGAGGTCGTCTTCTCAGGCTTGGGCAGCATCAGGCCGAAGCTTTCAAGGAGGACCCTCAGTTCCTCGAGGTCGGCCCGGGCCGGCGGCGGATGGACGCGAAAGAGGGACGGTCTCTTCCCTTCGCTCAGAAAATGGGCCACGGCCTCGTTGGCTGCCACCATGAACTCCTCGATAAGATGATGGGCATCGTTCGTCTCGAAGGCGGCCACACTCTGAAGCCGGCCTTCCTGATAGACGAGCTCGGGCTCGAGGAGGTCAAAGTTGAGGCTCCCCTGCTCTTCTCTTCTCGACCTCAGGGCGGCCGCCAGCTCCCGCATCAGCAGGAAATCCGGGACCAAGCCCGCATACTTCCGCCGCTCTTTCTCTTCGCCCTGCAAGATCTTGAACACGGAAGCATAGGTCATCCGCTCAACTGTCTTGATGACCGAGGGATGGAAGGCGGCCTTGACCATCCTGCCCTTAGGGTCGAATTCGAGGAGCGCGGTCATGGTCAGCCGGGGCCTCCGGGGCCGTAAGCTGCAGAGGTCGTTGGAGAGCTCTTCCGGGAGCATGGGCAGGGTGAGGCCGGGAAAATAGACGCTCGTGGCCCGGCTCCGCGCGTCCGCGTCGAGGGCGGAATCCGGCCGGACATAGTGGGAGACGTCGGCGATGTGGACGCCGAGCCGATAGTGGCCCGAAGGCAGCTTCTCGATACTGACGGCGTCGTCAAAATCCTGAGCCGTCTCGCCGTCGATGGTCACCGTCGGCCAATCGCGGTAATCGACCCGTCCCTCCAAGTCCGGAGACGAGATCCGCCGCCGGGCCTTCTTTGCCTCGAGGGATGCCTCGGCTGAAAATTGCGATTCGAGGCCATAGCGCTTGATGATCACCCGGGTATCGACTCCGGGGTCGTCGGGCATCCCGAGCACTTCCCTCACGGCCAGGGAATCCCGGTCCGCTTCAACGATAGCGCCCTCCGGAATGACGAACGACCCTGTAGAAGAGAGCGGGACTTCTTCCGCTGAGGAATCAAAGGGCTCCAGGTACGGCTGCCCGGGCCGCTTCCTGAACACACCCAGAAGCGTCTCCCTCCCTTTCTTCAGCAGGCGGACGACCTGTCCCTCGGGCTTTCCCTTCTTGCCCTTTTCCTTGAAAGAGATCTCAACGGTGTCTCCGCTGAACGCTCCCTGGGTATAGCGGGCCGGGATGAAAACGTCATCCCGGCCTCCGCCCTCGAGGCGGACGAATCCGAATCCCCGCGAGGAGGCCATGAATTCGCCGCGCAGAACAATCCTGTCCTGCCGGGCCAGATAGCTGTCCTTTTTCTTATAGACTTCTCCCTGCTTCAGGAGGACCTTGAGGGCCGCCCGGAGCTTCGTCTGCGACCGGCCGCGGACATGCAGGAGGCTCGCCAGCTGAGGGAAGGAGAGACCTCCCCTTTTCTGCTTCAATATATCCAGTATTTCGTTTTCCATCTTCTTAATAATAAAAGGTGCTGAGGTAGGGGATCCGGTATCTCTCGCGCCACCGCCTGACCAGCTCGATAAGGAATATACCGCGGAGCTCGTCCACGGGGCGGCCGGGAAAATCGGCCCGGACCCGCTTCTCGACTTCCGCCCGGGCGGCGGCATCCGCGTGCTTGCTGATCAACTCTTCGGCCTTCGCGTCCAGCCGTTCGAGGGCTTCTTCCGAGGCCCCTTTCCGGCTGAGCACAGCCGAAGCCTCCCGGAAGACCTCACCGACAAAGCCTGCCTCCGGCGGCATAGAATCCAGGAACCGCTGGACCTCCGCCTTGATCCGTTGCTTTTTGTCTTCCCGGGATTCTTTTTTTCCGGCCAGGCCGACGCGGCGATCCCTGTGCTCAGAGAAAGCCCTCAGGATTTCGTTCTCGCAAAAAGCCAGAGAGGAGATCTTCCGTCCTTCGACGCACAGCCTCTTCCTGTGCCTTTCGAAGGCCCTCGCCATCCCTTCGAGGACGACCCGAAGCGGAATGCCCTTCTCCTCCCAGGAGGAGATCGTCACCATGTCCCTGGAAGAGAGGACGAACGGAGCTCCTCTGAGGCCGAAGAACACCCTGGAGATCTCCTGGAAATAGAAGCTTCTGTTCTCTTTTCGCGGCATGAGTGCCCTCCGGCCGGCCCTCTTCCGGCAATCAGGCTGCCGGTCTCTCCTCTTTGTTCCTCTCGAAGACGATCCGCAGGCCTTCGAGAACCAGTTGGGGCTCGCGGTGATGGGAGGCCTTGATCTCCGGCCCGAGCTGGGAGGCGAACCCCCCGGTAATCACGATCTTGGGTTCCTCCCCCAACTCCTTGCTCATCTCGGCGATGATGTTGTTGACCAGCCCGACATAGCCGAAATAGATGCCCGACTGCATACTCGCCACGGTCGTCCTGCCGATAGGCTTTTTCGGCTTGGCCACTTCTATCCGCGGCAGCTTGGCCGTCCGCAAATAGAGGGCCTCCGCCGAGATCTGGATCCCCGGAGCGATGGCCCCGCCCAGATACTCGCCCTTGGCCGTGACGGCATCAAAGGTGGTGGCCGTCCCGAAATCCACGATGATGCAGGGTCCGCCGTATTTCTCAAACGCCCCGATCGAGGCGACCACCCGGTCCGCTCCGACTTCTCCGGGGTTCTCGTAGAGAATGGGCATCCCGGTCCGCAGGCCGGGCCCGATGACCAGGGCTTTCACCCGGAAAAGACTCTGGGTCAAGGTCTGGAAAGCCGGCGTCAAGGGGGGAACGACGCTCGAGATTATGGCGCCTTCAATGCCCAAAGGTTCCAGACCGGAGGTGCGCAGCAGCTCAAGCAGAATGATCCCATACTCGTCGGCTGTCTTCTCCCTATCCGACCTGATCCTCCAGTCTTTGAGCAGTATCTTCCCCTCGAAAACACCCAGGGCGACAGTGGTATTGCCGATGTCTATGGCCAGAAGCATGATTCATCTCTCCTTTTTCAGGACGTCCCAATTATAATCGATGGCCAAAATTTCTGCCGGGGAAAAGACGATTGTCTTCCCCTGGAGCGCGAGCTTGAGCCTCGCCTGGAGATCGATGCCTCCGAAGATCCCCCCCTGGCTGCCTCCTTCCCTCCGGACATTGACACCAGTTCCTATCGGGACAATAAACTTTGATTCGTAGGCCCGGACGATCTCTTCGTGGCGGCCGCGGAGCCATTTCGAGTACCAGCGGTCGAGCGCCGGCCAGAGGGCCTTCTCCAGCCCGGCCTTGTCAGCTTCCCGGCCCAGGGCAAGCCGTAGCGAGGTGGCCGACTTCCGGAGGGCGGCGGGGAAATCGTCACTGAGCTGGCCGACGTTCAGGCCGATGCCCAGAACCGCGAAATTCACCGAGTTTCCCAGGAATTCGCCCTCGCCGAGGATGCCTCCGAGCTTGCGCCGTTGCCAAACGATATCGTTGGGCCACTCGAGCGCCGCTTGCAGCCCGGTCGCTTCTTGGACCGCCTCCAGGCAGGCCACGCCCGCCGCCAGCGGGATCAGGGAGAGGTCGGCGCGGGGGGGTCTCAGGATGACGGACGCATAAAGACCAAGGCCGCGGGGCGAGTGCCAGCTCCGTCCTTTGGTCCCTCGGCCCCCCGTCTGCTCTTCGGACAGGACCACCGTTCCATGGGCCGAGCCTTCCCGGGCCAGTCGTTTGGCCAGGTCGTTTGTCGACGGGCAGGTGGAGATGCTGTGAATCGTCGTACCGATGGTCATGGGAGGACCGCCAGGCGCGGCTATGCCTTTATGTTGTCCAGGCTCTTCTGGAGCTTGGCCCTTTTGTCCCGACATCCGAGGAGGCTCTGCTTCGCCTCCTCGATGACCGGCCCGGGGGCCCGCTCGAGGAAGTCTTTTTTCTGCAGCCGGCCCTCGAGCTTCTCGATCTCGGTTTCCACCTTCTTGATCTCCTTCTCCAGCCTGGCCCGCTCCGCCTCCAGGGTACCCGCACCTTCGAGGGGAATCGCGACCTCCCAGGCCCCCGCCACACCCTTGAGGAGCCGGGCCTCGGGCGCGAACCGGTCCTCGACCCGGACCTCAGAGCCATAGGCCAGGGCCAGGATGTAGGCCCGGATCTCGGGGATGAACTCCTTCTCCTTCTCTCCTGGTGCTTTCAGCAGGATGGCGATCTTCTTCTGAGGGGGGATCTTGTTTTCCGCCCGGATCGTCCGGACCTCGACTACGAGTCGCTGGAGAAGGCTCATCTCCTCCTCGGCATGCTGGTCCATGTCCGCCGGCTCACTTTTGGGAAAAGACGCCGTGACCAGGGATCTGCCGTGGCCCGGGAGGTGGCTCCAGACCTCCTCGGTGACGAACGGCATAAAGGGGTTGAGGAGCTTCAGGATATGGTCCAATGTCCCGGCCAGGACGGCCTTTGTCGTCCTGTTCCCCGCCTGGAGGCTGGGCTTGGACATCTCGATATACCAGTCGCAAAATTCGTGCCAGACAAAGTGGTAGATCTTCTCCGCGGCCTCATAGAACTTGTACTCGTCGAGCGCCGTCTCGAGCTCGGCCGTGATCCCAGCCAGGCGGCTGCGGATCCAGCGGTCGGCCAGGGTCAGCTCGCTCTCCTTGATCGCCGCCGGCGCTTCGTCCAGGTTCATCAGGACGAACCGGGAGGCGTTCCAAATCTTGTTGACAAAGGCCCTGTAGCCCATCATGCGCTCTTCAGAAAGCGAAAGGTCCATCCCCGGAATGGCCAGCGCCGCCATGGTGAAGCGCAGCGCGTCGGTGCCGTATTTCTCGATCATCTCCAGCGGGTCGATGATGTTCCCCTCGGACTTGCTCATCTTGCGGCGCCTGAAGTCCCGGACCAGGCCGTTTATAAAGACCTGGCGGAAAGGGATCTCGCCCATGAACTTGAGACCCATCATGATCATCCGCGCCACCCAGAAGAAGATGATGTCAAAGGCCGTGCCCATGAGGTCGGTGGGATAGAACATCTCCAGGTCGACCGTTTTTTCCGGCCAGCCCATGGTGCCGAACGGCCAGAGCGCCGAGCTGAACCAAGTATCGAGCACGTCCTCGTCTTGGACGAGCTCGCTTCCCCCGCACTTCGGGCACTTCGCCGGCGTTTCCAGGGCCACGACGATCTCCCCGCAGGACTGGCAGTACCAGGCCGGGATCCTGTGCCCCCACCAGAGCTGCCGGGATATGCACCAGTCGTGGATGTTGTACATCCATTCGAAGTAGCTCTTGGCCCAGTTGGCCGGGATGAACTGGATCGTCCCGTCCTCGACGACTCGAATGGCTTCCTTGGCCAGGGGCGCCATCTTCACGAACCACTGCCAGCTCAGATACGGTTCGATGACCGTTTTGCAGCGGTCGTGATGCCCGACCATGTGCGGATAGTCTTCGACCTTGATCAGTAACCCCTGCTCCCGCAGGCGGTCGACGACCCGGCGCCGGCATTCGAACCGGTCAAGTCCCTTGAACTCCGCTCCGGCCGCCTCGGTCATCTTTCCGGACCCGTCGATCACGATGACCTGTTCGAGTCCATGGATCTTTCCCAATTCGAAGTCCACGGGATCGTGGGCCGGGGTGACCTTGACCGCGCCGGTCCCGAAGTCCCTCTCCACGCGGGTGTCCGTGATGACCGGGATCCTGCGGCCCACCAGGGGCAGGAGGAGGATCTTCCCGTGGAAGGCCTGATACCGCTGGTCATCGGGATGGACGGCCACAGCAGTGTCCCCGAGCATGGTCTCGGGCCGGGTGGTGGCGACGATGACTTCCCCCTCTCCCTCGAGCAGGGGATACTTGATGTCGTAGAGCTTTCCCTGGAGTTCTTTGTGCTCGATCTCGATATCGGAGAGCACCGTGTTGCATCGCGGGCAGCGGTTGACCAGATAATAATCGCGGTAGATGAGACCCTCCCGGTACAGGCTGACGAACACCAGGCGCACGGCCCGGGAAAAGCCCTCGTCCATGGTGAAGCGCTCCCGCGACCAATCCAGCGAGCAGCCGAGTTTCTTAAGCTGGCCGGTGATGATGCCGCCGTACTTTTGCTTCCAGTCCCAGGCGATCTTGAGGAACTCCTCGCGGCCGAGCTGCTCCCGGCTCAGACCTTTCTCCTTGAGGCCCTGCTCGATCACGTTGTGAACGGCGATCGAGGCGTGGTCGGTGCCGGGGAGCCAGAGGACGTTATACCCTTTCATCCGCTTCCAGCGCGAGATGATATCAGGCAGGGTGAAGCAAAGCGCATGTCCCATGTGCAGCGACCCCGTGACATTAGGGGGGGGAAGGACCAGCGAAAACTTCGGCTTCGTCGAGGGGACTTCGGGTGTGAAAAGGCCTGTTTCCAGCCAGAAGCGGGACCAGCGTTCTTCCACCGGCTTGGGGTCGTAGGATTTATCCAGGATCTTCATCTCTATTCCTTCTCCCTATCCAGGCACTCTTTGAGCTCCGCCCGGAGAGACGCCTTGAGCCTTTTCTCCAGCTCCCTCTCCATGGATAGGATTTCGTCCCGAAGGATCGTCCTGATCTTTTCCTCGACCTCGTCCTTCGACCGGGAGGAGGCAGGAGGCGGGATAAACTCTTCCTCCTGAAAAAGAGGGAGGGCGTCGGCGGCAGGAGCCTCTTCTAGGAGGGCCTCCTCGGGGAAAGATGGCGGGGACTTCTTGCGGTCGATGATCTCCCGGACGAGCCTGGCCAGGCTCTCGGAGTCGAACGGTTTCTGGACGATCTCGTCGTAGTCGATCCCCTGCAGTCTTTCCATGTCCAGGGACTCGAAGGCGTTTTTGATCAGGATAAGACCGGCCTTGCGGAACTCCTCCCGGCTCCGCAGATAGAGGCCCACTTCGTAGCCGTCGCGCGAGGGGAGAGCCAGGCCGAGAAGGACGGCGTCGGGATCGATCCGGGCGAGCGACTCGATCGTCCGGAGCCCGTCCTCGAACGTATGGACCTCAAAATCCGGCTCGGTGAAGGCCATCTGGACGACTTTCTGGACGGATGGGCTCGCCTCGGCCAGGATCACTTTATAAGGCATGTTGAATCCAAGAAAAACAAAAATTTGCCGCCTTTAATTATCTTTATTCCTCGCCTTCTGTCAAACCTAGAACCGGGGACGTTCCCCAAGGTACCACCCTGCACTCTTTATAATCGAAGGGGGAGAGGAGTGAACAAACCTCCGGCCAATGTAGGGTGGGACTTTGGGGAACGTCCCCTAGTATTCGATGAAGACAGAATTCTCCCCCAGCAGCTGCTCGACGCCGCGGGTGAGCTCGTCCGACGGGAAGACGCTGCGGACTTCGATGGACTGGGCGAGAACGCGGTAGGAATGGGGGGTTTCCAGCTCGAAGAAGACGGGACATTCGCCGGGATTCTTCTCCAGGAGCTCCTTGAGCTCCCTGATGACCGATTCCTCGAGGCCGGGAAGGAAGATCCGCAGGATGACCTTCTTAGCCTGCTTCTGGAAGGCCTCGGTGAGCGGCATGACCTCGTTCAGGCTGATGCGGCGGTTGTCCCCCTCCCCCATGAAGCGTCCCCTGACCCAAACGAGGTTCCCTTCCCTCAGGCATTCGAAGTGCTTCCTGAAGCTGTCGGGGAAGGCCACAACGTCGATCCGGCCGCTCAGGTCCTCCAGGATGAAGGTGGCCATGCGCTCGTCCTTCTTGGTCTTGACGAACTTGATGGCGCTGATGATCCCGGCGACCCGGATCTCGCTGTTGAAATCCTTTTCTTCGTCAAGCTGGTTGAGGGAGTGGGAGGTGAGCTTGCGCAGCCGCTTCTCGAACTGGGCCAGAGGATGACCGGTGATATAGAAGCCCAAGGCGTCCTTCTCATAGGAAAGGAAAAGGGATTCGTCCCATTCCCGCATCTCCCGGACCTCGGCCGGGATCTCCGGCTCGGCGAGCTGGCTCCCCCCGAAGAGCAAGCTCTGCGGCGTCTGTTTCATCCTTTGGAGCCCATGGCCGTAGTCGATCATCGTATCGATGAGGTGGAACGATTGGGAACGGCGCCAGCCCAGCGAGTCGAAGGCCCCGGCCTTGATCAGGCTCTCCAGGACTTTTTTATTGACGACCCTCTGGTCGGTTCCGGCCGCGATATCGAAGGGCGACCGGAATCCGCCCCGCCTTGTCCTCTCCCGCAGGACCTCGCGGGCTGCCGTCTCGCCGACGTTCTTGACGGCGGCCAGGCCGAACCGGATCTCGCCGTTCTTCACCGTAAAATTGAAATCGCTCTCATTGACGTCGGGCGGCAGCACCTTAATCCCCATGTTCTGGCATTCGTTGATGTACTTGATGACCTGGCTGGTCGCCCCGCGCTCGGCCTCCGAGGTCAGCAGGGCGGCCATGAAGTGGGCCGGATAGTGGGCCTTGAGGTAGGCGGTCTGGTAGGCGAGATAGGCGTAAGCGGCGCTGTGTGATTTGTTGAACCCGTATTCGGCGAAATGGCGGATCTGGTCGAAGATCTTGTTCGCCTTGGCGGGGCTGATGCCCGTCTTGCGGGCGCCCTGGACGAACCTCTGTTTCTGCGCCTTCATGATGCTGGTGACTTTTTTTCCCATGGCTTTGCGCAGGATGTCCGCTTCAGCCAGAGTGAAGCCCGCCAGCATGGTGGCGATCTTCATGACCTGTTCTTGATAGACGATGATGCCCCGAGTCTCTTCCAGGACGGGTTTGAGCTCGGGCAGTTCATAGGCGATCTGGTCGGGATGGTTCTTGCGCTTGACGAACTCGGCCGTCATGCCGCTGTTGAGGGGGCCCGGGCGGTACAGGGCATTGAGGGCGATGAGGTCACGGAAGCCCTCAGGCTTGTAGTTCCGCAGGAGGTCCTTCATTCCCGAACTCTCGAACTGAAAGACGCCGTCCGTGTTGCCGGCCTGAAAAAGGGCGAACGTAGCCTCGTCGTCAAGCGGCACGGACTCAGGGTCCACCTTCTCGCCCAGGTTCTTCGCGACGAGCTCGACCGTATCCCGGATGACCGTCAGGTTGCGCAGGCCCAGGAGGTCCATCTTGAGCAAACCGATGGTCTCGATATCGCCCATGGCGAACTGGCTGGTGATCTCGCCCTTGACCGATTGATAGAGGGGCATGAACTCGACGAGGGGCCGAGGGGTGATGACGATCCCGGCGGCGTGGATCGAAGGATGACGGACCTGGCCCTCGAGGTTCCGGGCCACGGCCAGCAGGTGGGCGATCTTGGCGTTCTTGTCGCGGAGCTCCTTGAGCTGGGGGATCTTTTCCAGGGCGCCGTCGATGGTCGCCTCCGGCCCGACAGGCGGGATCATCTTGGCGATCCGGTCCACTTCCGGCAGGGGGACCTCGAGCACGCGGCCGACGTCCCGGATGGCCGCCCGGGCGGCCATCGTCCCGAAGGTGATGATCTGAGAGACGTTTTCGCGGCC
>Ga0153915_10005658_pt1 | contig 11637 bp, 11 predicted proteins | sample Opewatmetagenome_2_FD_107003 | JGI IMG/M metagenome (GOLD analysis project Ga0153915, IMG submission 107003) | Freshwater wetland microbial communities from Ohio, USA - Open water 3 Core 3 Depth 3 metaG | ecosystem: Environmental > Aquatic > Freshwater > Wetlands | place: USA: Ohio, Lake Erie...
GACATTTTGGCCTCCGGGTCCGGAAGCGCGGACAAAACGCTCTTCGATTTCAGCTTCGTCAATCGAAATGTTGCGTGTGATGGGGATCATGTGTCAGTGTACGAATTTCCGCGAACTTACGCCATTGCGCGGAGTTCAAACGTGAATCCGTCGGAAGGGATATTTCGCAATGTCTGGCGCGGTACGGTAGCCTAGCGGTAATGTCATGCAGACAACGATTCGATCTTTAGTGACGCGGCGAACCGGCTACCTGGCCGGGTTCTTCATTTGCATCGGACTGCTTGCTTTCGCCCTGTATCTGCAGTACTTCGAGCAGCAGGATCCGTGCCCGTTGTGCATCCTGCAGCGTATCGCGTTCCTGACGCTGATGTTCGTATTTCTCGTTGCAGCGATTCACGGGCCCGGGCGCGTTGGCGGCATTGTCTACGGCTGCGTGCTCTTCGTAGTAGCGGCGGCGGGTGCTGCGATTGCGACCCGACATGTATGGTTGCAGCACCTCCCGAAAGACCAGGTGCCGGCATGCGGCCCGGGGTTGGAATACATGCTCAAGAATTTTCCTCTGTCCCGGGCACTTGGCAAGATCCTGTCGGGTTCCGGCGAATGCGCAGAAGCGGGGTGGAAGTTTCTGGGTCTGAGCATCGCCGGCTGGTCGCTGGTTTGGTTCTCGTTGTTTGGATTGTTCGCCGTCTTCCTAGCCGTCCTCGCAGTAAGGGACACGGCTGGAGACTCAGGCCGTCGACCGGCGCTTTAGAGCCCGTAACATAATGAAACACGTGTGCGTTGCGAGCCAGAATCGGGGATAACGCGAAGGGCGACGTAGGACATATCGAGAATATGGGCAAGTCGGCCGACAAAGTGAGCCGCGATTCTGGCCGCAACCCTTTGGGCTGGCACGAATTTTTGCCCATGACTTTGTCGCTCCCCTTGCTCATATTCGCGATATGAGCTGCTGGGCGCTTCGCATCCTGTGCAAAAATCGTGACAGCGCATCACGCGTTTCATTATGTTACGGGCTCTTAATGTCCGCATGCGTGCGCGAAGCGCCTCAGCGCGCCAATTGTGCGCTGCAGAGCTTTCAACGAAAAACTTCAGGCTGGGATATCCGGCGTAAGGTGCCGTTCCAGAATCGCGATCTGGTCTTTCAGGTATAGTTTTCGTTTCTTGAGGCGTTGGAGCTGGATCTGGTCTTGGGAAGGATTTTGTGACAGTCGGGAGATTACATCGTCGAGGTCGCGGTGCTCTAGGTGCAATTGATCGATCCGTTGCTTAAGAGCTTCGACGTCAGCGGTGATCATCATGGGCGTGATCCTCCATGGTCGGGACACGTGTTTAGTATAGACCCAAAAAGATTAAAAAACGAGACTGTCGCAAAGGCATGGGGCACGACGTGAGGCAGTATTCAGGTGACAGCGTAAGCCCCTGTTTTTTCTAAATGAGTCCTGATGATGGCAATTTTTAACCGGCACGCCCCCAGGGGTAGAGGGAGAGGAACGTGGCACTGACGATCACGGTCAACGGCAGATCGCACGACATCATGGCCGAGGCGGAGACGCCGCTGCTCTACGTTTTGCGCAACGATCTCAAGTTGAAGGGGGCCCGATTCGGTTGCGGAGCCGGGATGTGCGGCGCGTGCACCGTCATCGTCGATGGCAAGGCAGTGCAGTCATGCGACGTCCCCGTATCGGCGGTCGCCGGAAAGACGATAACGACTATCGAAGGTCTGGGCACGGCCGAACGTCCTCATCCGCTGCAACGGGCGTTCATCGCGGAGCAGGCGGCGCAATGCGGTTACTGCGCAAGCGGCATTATCATGACGGTAAAAGCACTGCTCGATGCCAACCCCGGGCCGAGCGATGCCCAAATCCGAGAAGCGCTGTCGCGAAATCTTTGCCGCTGCGGCACCCACGTTCGCATCTTGCGTGCAATCAACCGCGCAATTAAGGAGATGGCCGCATGATCACAACAGCGTCAGCGCTGCGCAAGCTTCCCGGAAGTCTTGAAACCAATCGCCGGCTCGATCGCTGGTTGAGGATCAATGCGGACGGCACGGTGACGGCATTTCCAGGCAAGGTCGAGATCGGCCAGGGCATACTCACGGTGCTGAGACAGGTCGTTGCCGAGGAACTGGACATCGAACTGCGGCGCGTTCGGCTCGCGCCCGCAGATACTTCATACAGTCCGAATGAAGGCATGACTTCGGGCAGCCGCTCGGTCCAGGATTCCGCTATTGCATTACGGTATGCGGCCGCCGAGGTGCGGGACCTTCTGCTGCAGCGTGCGGCCGCCAAACTCGGCGTTTCGCTCGAGCAACTCTCCGTCGCGGACGGGACAATTTCGGCGCGAGGCGGGGGCAGCGCGACCTACTGGGATCTGGAAACCAGTGACTTACTGGCGCGGGACGCAACCGCCGAGATCGTGCCGAAGCCAGCCGAACTCCACACGCTGATCGGCATGTCGGTCCCGCGGCACGACATTCCCGCAAAGATTTGCGGTGCACCGAGCTATGTGCAAGACATTGACCTGCCGCGGATGCTGCACGGTCGCGTCGTCCGCCCACCGAGTCGCGGCGCGCGCCTTGCCACCGTGGATGAGAGCGAAGTACGGGCCATGTCCGGCGTCGTTTCTGTTGTCCGGGACGGAAATTTCATCGGTGTCGTTGCCGAGCGCGAGGAGCAGGCGATACGCGCACAACGCCGCCTCGAGCGCATTGCCGGCTGGGAGGAGAGGCCTACGCTGCCGGCAAACAGTGATCCCCGGTACCTGCTCCAAATGACGTCCGAGGATGAAGTGATCAGCGAGAAGTGCGAGAAAACTGCGAGTGGGCGCGCGAAAACCCGGCTGGAGGCTGAATACAGCCGTCCGCACATCGCCCATGCTTCCCTCGGTCCGTCGTGCGCGCTGGCGCTTTTCCAGGATGGAAAGTATACGGTATGGACGCAGAGCCAGGGCATTTTCCCGTTGCGCGGCGACCTGGCGAAAGTCCTCGGCATTGCCGAGGACAATATTGTCGTCACACATTCGGAAGGAGCAGGCTGCTACGGCCATAACGGTGCCGACGACGTGGCTCTCGATGCCGCACTCCTTGCGCGTGCCGTGCCGGGACGACCGGTCAGGGTTCAGTGGATGCGGGAAGACGAGTTTGCATGGGAGCCGTACGGTTCTGCGATGGTGGTGAAAATGAGCGCAGCACTCGACGCAGACGGCAGGATTACAAGCTGGAGTCACGATGTGTGGAGCCACGGCCACAGTACGCGGCCGGGCGCCAAAGGTGGCGCCAACCTGCTTGCGGCCTGGCATCTGGCGGCTCCCGTTACGGCGCCGCGGCCGGGCAATCCGCCACTACCCGGCGGCGGCAGCCACCGAAATGCCATCCCGCTCTATGATTTTCCGAACCAGCGCGTGACCAACCACCTGGTACGGGAGGCGCCGCTCCGCACGTCGGCTTTGCGGTCACTCGGCGCCCACGTGAATGTGTTCGCCATCGAATCGTTCATGGATGAACTCGCTGTTGCTGCTGCCGCCGATCCCGTCGAGTTCCGGCTGCGGCATTTGAAGGATGCGCGAGCGCGTGCGGTAATCGAGGCGGTTGCGGCCAAGGCCGCGTGGAAGCCGGGCGAAAGGGGAGACGGAGCACGCGGGCGGGGCATAGGGTTTGCGCGCTACAAGAATCTCGGCTGCTACGTGGCCGTGATCGTGGAGGTCTTTGCCGGCAATGAAGTCGAGGTGAAGCGTGCGTGGGCGGCGGTCGACGCGGGCGAGGTGATGAATCCTGACGGATTGATGAACCAGATTGAAGGCGGCGTGGTGCAGACGGCAAGCTGGACGCTGAAAGAGCGGATTAACTTTGATCGTGAACGCGTGACGACACGGACTTGGGAAGAATATCCGATACTGACATTTCCCCAGGCACCCGCGGTGGAGGTCACGCTGATCGACCGTCGCGATCAACCGCCGCTTGGAGCCGGTGAGGGCGCTCAGGGTCCGACCGCGGCGGCGATCGGCAATGCCATTTACAATGCGCTCGGCGTCAGATTGCGCGACATGCCGTTTACGAGAGATCGAATTATCGGGGCGCTGGCATGAAGGAGCGCCAAGTCCCGTTCGGTGATCGAAAAAAAACGGTCCGCCAGAACAAACGAGGCGCGGCCCGCTTTCAGGGGAGACGTGATCGTCAGACTTGCGTCGCCAGCGCGTAGACGCGATCGAGGAATGCTTCGGTGTCGATCGTCGACGTTTCATCCGGCAACGGAGGACTCAGTTCATCCAGGGTTTGATAGCAGGACATCGCGACGGCTCGCACGGCGGGATTCGAATTGACGCACATCCGTTCTTCGTCGTGGCGGTGCAGGGAAGTCTCGCTTGCCGCCTTGGCTTTCCGGTACTTGTCGATATAAATAACCATGTCGCTCTCCACAAATAATCTCCTATCGCATCGTATTGAGCAGAATCCATGCCACGGCTTCGCGGTCCGCTTATTTCATCAAGAATGTTTACTATCATCTTGAAAATAAAATGACTTTATTTGACGGGCGTAAGGTAAGCCACCACGTTGAGACGTTTTCGTCACACTATTCACCCTAGGATATTTCGACGATCGGCTAACGAATTTCCGACAGCCGTGGTTACCAGAAGTGACATTTTCCATATTCTTCGGGTACTGCGTTTCGTGACGTCCGCCGAAATCGCGCAGCGGCGGAATCAACGGCGGATTACCTCAGCACCTTGCTCTAAAGCGGCAGGAAATCCTGTGATTTTTCGCCGGATTGATTAGTGGTGCTCTGATATCCTTTTGTTGGTACCACCGTCTCTGCCGCAATGCAGGGATCCCGGTACTGGGAGGCTCGTGGCGCTTTGCGTGCCGATCAACCTGGCAACTTTGACTGCAATGCTGCCGACTACAACTCTGTTTCCGCGGCGATTCGGTCGTCGCATTCGGTTGACGCGACGCCCGCATTCTGATTGCCATCGCGCAGAAATCGCGCGAGGTCCTGACCAAAACAGGCCGTGTAGATGTTTGTGCCCGTCAAATTCGCTAACTATGCGATAAGTAAGCGGCATTTCGCGATCGAGCGCAGATGAGGCGTCTGTCTGGCGGCACGGAGTGATTATTTTTTGAGCGGGCCCAACACGAACCGGCCAGAGTGGGCGTAATTGGAAGCCTTCCAAGGGTTACTCACAAATTTATCCACAAAAATTGTGAATTAATTTGGCGATCGCGATCATGATTTTGGGCTGGCACTCTCTGGTCTGAGGGCGCGGTGCGCGGCATCATGCGCAGCGAGAAAATCCGGCATCATGATCTCCGCTACTCGAGTGTGGAAAGTCAATAGATATTCTTCTGCATTCAAAGACTTGACTCTTGTATCCACATTGTGGTGAAGGATGGCGGGGCTGTATCTCATCAGGCGTACCACGGGGCGAACAGTGCGGCAAGAGCGGATAACAATCGCAGGATCGGACCCACCTGCGCGCAGCGGGGGAGCGATCCTGAGTCGCAAGGATATCAACACGTTAGAGCATGTCCCCCGCCGGACATGGTTGATGCAGTTTGTGCTTGCTGCATGGGCTGGCCAAGGTACCAGTTGGGTTCCACGAAATCAATAATTTGCCAGGCACAGGTCATGGGGAACCTGATTGCAAAGCTGCGCATGAACGTAGGCCTGAGGGCAGTCGATACCTGATGCCTTCCGGAAAACTGGCGGCTTCAGTTCCGCGGAATGGGCGCGGCGGGCGACAGGCTAGGAGCTTGTCGGACTTGCGATGCGACAAGCCCCTTAGCAGCCTGTCCCGACTGGTAAGTCCGACGGGCTGCTAGCCGGCTGCGCTCAGCTGATGCACGAACATCTCGATGCCCCGCAGTAGCATTTCCACCGCGACCGCAGTCAGGATCAGGCCCATCAGCCGCTCCAGCGCCAGCAGTGCGCGCGCTCCGACAAGCTGGGCAATGCGCTCAGCAAATATGAGCACCACCAGCGTTATCAGGGTCGCCACCGTCAATGCGATGATCAATTCCAGCATGCGACCCGGTGCCCTCGACACCATCAATATTACCGTTGCCAGCGCGGTGGGACCCGCGATCGACGGGATCGCCAAGGGCACGATGAAGGGCTCGCCGGCAATGGTGTCGCCGAATACACCTTCTGGATGCTTGAAGATGATTCTGAGCGCGATCAGGAACAGGATCAGGCCGCCAGCAATGTTGAGTGACGAGTCGGAGAGTCCGAGCAGGTCGAGCAGAGGCTTGCCGACAAACACGAAGGCGATCAGCACCGCGAAGGCGATCGCACACTCCCGTATGATGACCGCCAGACGTCGCTCCGGCTCCACCTGATTCAAGACCGATACGAACACCGGAATGTTGCCGATCGGATCCATCACCAACAGCAGGATCACGACGGCCGACGTGAATGAGATGTCCATCAGAAGTATCGAAACCTGTAAGTCGTCTCCGGCGTGCGGTGTGAATTGACCTGAATCAACTTCTGATTTCTCGCCGCGTGCTGCCGCGTCTCAGTCGCGGTCAGAATCCGAAAAGATTGCGATGGGCATGCTGCAAGTGCACAAGGATGGAAGCACGCGCACGCTCGGCGTCGCGGTCCTTGAGTGCGAGCACGATGTCCCGATGCTCATGCTGGTATCGAATACGGCGTTCGGGCGTAACGATGCGGTCCTTCAGCTTTCCCCATTCCGCCTGCTGACGCACGGCTGTCACCATGTCCAGCACTCGGGTCACAAAGCGGTTGTGAGTCGCGGCGGCGAGCGCCTGGTGCAATGCTGCATCCCATAACTCGAACTCATCAAGGGTGCCGGCCTTCTCGGCCTTGTCCAGGCACATCTCCATGCGCTCGAAATCGGCAGGCGTGGCGTTGGTCACGATGAGTTCGGCCAGCGCCGGTTCCAGGCGCAGACGTGCTTCCATCAGCTCGGCAGGACTGGTGTGAGACACGCTGTCGGGCGGAAATCCATCATTTCCGGCTCCGTCGTGACCGGCGAGAAACGTGCCGCGGCCGACATGGCGCGTGATTGACCCTTCGGCTTCGAGCTGGGAAAGCATCTTGCGTACTGCATTACGTGGTACCGAGAAGCGTCTGGCGAACTCACGCTCCGTTGGCAGCCTCGCCCCCGGAACGAGCTTCCCGTTGGTCGCCGCATCGACGATGAACTGCCGGATGCGCAGCGCGCTTTCGCGTGACTGCGCGCGATTGTGGTTCGAGCTCACGGTTTTCCTCTCGGATTTGTCGCGGGGCCGCGGCAGGTATCCGTCCACCCGTTGCTGCACATTGTCCCGAATCAAACCAGGAAGGTCAATTGGTTCATTCTTAGGACGACGGCCAGCCGCCCCGGACAAAGGTGGTCCCGCTCGGTGCCTACTTGGCCGCGGCGACCTTGTCTGAACCAATAATCGTTTGAACTCGACCAATGTCACGAATGTTGACAATTGGTCCACGCCTGAATAGCATAACCGACCACGGTGGGGCTGGTCCCATCGTCAAGAAGCAGCACATTACTCGCTGCGCCGGGTGGCGCCGGCAGTACTCGTGGAGGAGGGCGTGCAGTTCAACCCGGTTTCTCTTGCTCGGCGGTTATTTTTTGTTCTATTCAGGCTCAAGTTCAGCGTGGCGGCGCGGCGCCAAGCCGAGAAGCCGATCCGGCTGGCAACAATATCCGAGGGTGTGAGCAGCTGGCCTCTCTATGTCGCGCAGGAAAAGAATTTTTTCGCACGGGAAGGGCTGGACGTCGACGTTACCCTGACAGGCTCCTCCGTGAAGCAGCTCGAGCAGTTGACGGCGGGTGATTTTGATATCGGTTTCCAGCAGTCCGACCATGTCGTGCGGGGCGTAGAGCACGGTTCCGATCTCTTTATCTTCATGGCGCAAGCGCACGCACCTGAGTTGTCGCTCGTGGTGGCGCCGGGAATCCGTTCATTCGCGGATCTGAAGGGCCGCGAAGTCGCTGTGGATGGTGCGCGAACGGGTTACGCGCTGCTGTTGAGGAAACTTCTCGCCGACAAGGGATTGCGGAACGGCGATTATTTTCTCAACGAAGTTGGCGGCTCCCGCGAGCGATTCGAAGCGTTGAAAAACGGCGTCGTCTCCGCGAGCCTTCTTAATCCCCCGTTCGATAACGCGCTGTTCGCCTCCGGCTTCGGCAGCTTGGGCACTGTCGACGACTACTTCCCGGCTTATCCGGGCTCGATCGCGGCAGCGCGCAGGTCTTGGGCCCGCGATCATGGAACGCAGCTTATCGCGTTCATCTGCGCCTTCAATAAGGCCTACACATGGCTGCAGGAACCCCGCAACAAGTTCGAGGCGTTGGAATTACTGCAAGAACGGTTCGAGATTGAACCCCAAGCAGCAGCGAAAGCATTCGACCGGTTCGCCGGACGGCCGCGCCCCGAGGTTAGCCGAGAAGGCCTTAACCAGGTCATAGCCTTGGTATGGAATGCCGAGGGCTTCCCGCCGCCACGGGGGTCTCCGGAAAAATACATGGATCTTTCCTATCTGGACCGGGCCCGCTGAGCATCCATTCTGCGACCGGCAAGCCGCTGCATCCACATCCATGAATCGAGCCGATTGATCTACCGACCACGCAGACAAAACGATGAAAGTTGCCGAGCGCATGACGCTCAAAGACCACCCCAAGAATTCCTGATCTATCTGGAGAAAAGTGATGCCTCGCAAACCGAAGCAGATCGAGCCGAAGATCATCAAGCCATCGAGCATCGACCCCGGGCGCCGGGTTCATGCGGGCCCCGACGGACTGTACGATCCGGCCGATCCGGGTCATCGCTGGGACCGGCCATTGCAGGCGCCCGGCCGCATGCAGGTGGACTTTGAGGAACGTGTCGATTTCCGCCGCCTGCACGAATACCGCCTCGCGCGCACGCGGCGAGCGCTCGCGAAATCAGGGCTCGGCGCGATGTTGGTGTTCGATCAGTACAACATCCGCTACATTTCGAGCACGGTAATCGGCGAATGGGCGCGCGACAAATTGACGCGATGGTGCCTGCTGACCGGCAACGGTGAACCGTACGTATGGGATTTCGGCTCCGCGGCGCGCCATCACAAGCTGTACGCCCCGTGGTTGCCCAAGAACCACTGTCTCGCAGGCAATGTCGGCCTGCGCGGCGCGGTCTCGCCTCGCGTGGGGCTGTTCGAGGATGCGGCAAAGGAAATCAAGGACATCCTCAAGAAGGAGGGAGTGGCCGACATGCCGCTCGGCGTCGATGTCGTCGAACCGCCGTTCCTGTTTGCGCTGCAGAAGCTGGGACTCAAGGTGCTCGACTGCCAGCAGATCATGCTGGATGCGCGCGAAATCAAGAGCCACGACGAGATCACGCTGCTCAACATCGCGGCGTCGATGGGCGACGGCGCCTACCAGGACATTTTCGAGGCGCTGAAGCCGGGCGTCCGGGAGAGCGAGGTGGTGGCGCTGGCAACGAAGCGGCTCTACGAGATGGGATCGGATTGCGTCGAGGCGATCAACGCGATCGCCGGCGAGCGGTGCAGCCCGCACCCGCACAATTTCACGGATCGTCTGATCCGGCCCGGCGACCAGGCGTATTTCGACATCATCCAGACTTATGTGGGCTACAAGACCTGCTACTACCGTACGTTCACCGTGGGCTCGGCGACGTCGGCCCAGGTCGATGCGTACCGCAAGGCACGCGAGTGGATGGACAGCGCGATCGATTCGCTTAAACCGGGGGTCACCACCGATCGGGTCGTGCAGGCTTTCCCCAAGGCCCAGGAAATCGGTTTCGAAAGCGAGATGGCTGCCTTCGGACTGAATTTTTGCCACGGTCTCGGGCTTGGATTGCACGAAAGGCCACTGATATCGAGGCTCAATTCTTTCAAGGATCCGTACGAGCTCAAAGCGGGGATGGTATTCGCAGTCGAGACCTTTTGCCCTGCGAAGGACGGCATATCCGCAGCACGGATAGAGGAAGAGGTTGTGCTCACGCCCGAGGGCGCGAAGGTCATTACACTGTTTCCCGCGAACGAATTGCCGATTGCAAACAAATACTGAAAGACCTGAACCGCCGGGATGCAAGGATGTTAAGGTCGTTATTGCTTGATGCATATGTCCTTTCGTCGTGGCGCGATTGCGGCGCGGTTTTTTGGGGGTTGCCATGGATACATCCGTAAAAGGAAAGAAAAAGGAGGCGTCCGGAATCGACATCGGACGTGAAACGCGGCTGGAGCTCTACCGTCTGCAGGTCGAGCTGCGCTTTTGCGAGAAGCGCGCCTACGATCTTTTCCTGCAGAATCTGATCAAGGGCACGAGCCATCTGTCGCTCGGGCAGGAAGCCATTGCGGCCGCTTTCGGCGTTGCAATGCGGCCCGACGACTGGACGTTCTGCACTTATCGCGGCCATGCGCACACGCTGGCGCGCGGAGCCTCGATGGCGGGCGTTCTGGGCGAACTCATGGGCCGCGAGTGCGGACTGCTGGGCGGCAAGGGCGGGTCGATGCATCTCACCGACGTCGCGCACGGCGCGATGGGCTCGTACGCGATCATCGGCGCGCATCTGCCGATCGCCGCGGGGGCTGCGTGGAGCGCCCAGTACCGCGGTACCGAGCAGGTCGCGGTATGTTTTTTCGGCGACGGCACGACCAATATCGGCGCGTTTCACGAGGCCCTCAATTTCTCAGCCGTCTGGAAACTGCCGGTGGTTTTCGTGTGTGAAAACAATCTTTACATGGAGTACACGGCGATCAGCACGGTCACGGCAGTAGCGCATCCCGCTGCGGACCGTGCTGCGGCATATGGTCTGGAATCGATTCTCGTCGATGGCAACGACGCCGATGAGGTTTATCACACGGCGGTGCGTGCCTTGGACCGCGCCCGAAAAGGCGAGGGTCCGGCGCTGATCGAAGCCGTGACTTATCGCCACAGCGGCCACTCCCGCGCTGACCCCGCCAAATACCGGCCTGAAGGCGAACTCGATAAATGGCTGGAACGGGATCCGCTCAAGATCTACCGCGAGCGCCTGCTCGGAATGGGCTTTGCGGCGGCGACGCTCGACGACATCGAGGCTGAAACCATGCGCAGGGTCGACGAGGCGACCGCAATCGCCAGGGCTTCGCCGCCGCCGTCGCTTGACGGCATCGAAAAGAACGTATGGGCGGATGGAGGTGCGGCATGGCGGAACTGACGTATCGCGACGCTGTTGCGGCCGGCATCGCGCAGGAAATGGCGCGCGACGAACGCGTCGTGTTTCTGGGGGAGGATGTCGGCGCTGCCGGCGGCGTTTTCAAGGCGACGGTCGGGCTGCTCGAAAAATTCGGCCCGAAACGCGTGCGCGACTGCCCGATTTCCGAGCAGGCGATCCTCGGCGCCGCGATGGGCGCTGCAATGACCGGCCTGCGGCCGATCGCCGAGATCATGTTTTCGGATTTTCTCGCGGTGTGCTGGGACATCGTTGCCAACGAGATTGCCAAGGTGCGCTATATGACAAACGGCCAGATCACGCTGCCGCTGGTGATTCGCACCGCCAACGGGGGGGATCCCGCTTCGGCGCGCAGCACTCGCAGGCGGTGGAGAACTGGGCGATGGCGGTGCCGGGCATCAAGGTGGTGGCACCGGCTTATCCCGCGGACGTGAAGGGCCTGCTCGCCGCCGCGGTGCGCGACC
>Ga0153915_10005660_pt1 | contig 11635 bp, 13 predicted proteins | sample Opewatmetagenome_2_FD_107003 | JGI IMG/M metagenome (GOLD analysis project Ga0153915, IMG submission 107003) | Freshwater wetland microbial communities from Ohio, USA - Open water 3 Core 3 Depth 3 metaG | ecosystem: Environmental > Aquatic > Freshwater > Wetlands | place: USA: Ohio, Lake Erie...
GTGGAGCTCGTGCTGGAGCCGCTCGATGAGCGCGTCCATCGCGTCCGCGTTGACCGGGTCGAGCCCCGACGTCGGCTCGTCGTAGAGAAGATACTTCGGGCGTCCGGCGATCGCCCGCGCGATGCCGACCCGCTTGCGCATCCCGCCCGAGAGCTCCGCGGGCATCAGGCGGCCGACATCGTCACTCAGGTTCACGAGCCGCAGGCATTCGGCGACGCGCGCGCGGCAGAACTGCTGGTCGCGATAGGACGCATCGTCGGTGATCCCCAGCCGGATGTTCTCGTACACGCTCATCGAGTCGAACAGCGCGCCGGTCTGGAACGCGTAGCCGATCCGGGTCCGCAGGGCCGCCAGCGCGTGGCGATGCAGCTGCGGCACCGACTCCCCATCCACGAACACGTCGCCCAGATCGGGGTGCAGCAGCCCGATGATGTGCTTCAGGAGCACACTCTTGCCGCTGCCCGACGGCCCGAGCAGCGCGACCGTCTCGCCGTCCGCCACGTTGAAGTCCACGCCGTCCAGGACCACCTTCCGGCCGAACTTCTTGTGGACGTTCCTGAGCTCGATCACGCGATCAGAGCAGCAGCTTGGCCAGCAGCAGGTCGAGGAGCAGGATCAGCACGCACGAAGCCACCACCGCGGACGTGGTCGCGCGGCCCACGCCCTCGGCCCCTTCCTTGGCTTCGAAGCCGACGTAGCACGGTATGACGGTGACCACGGCGCCGAACGCCTCGGCCTTGATCACCGAGTACCACAGATCGAAGGCGCGGAAGAAGCGCTGCGTGCCGTACACGAAGTCCGCGTTGGTGATGTGAATCGAGCCCTTGGCCGCCAGCCAGCCGGCCCCCATGCCGGTCGCGTCCGCCACGACCACCAGCACCGGCAGCATGATCAGGCCCGCGAGCACGCGGGGCAGCAGCAGGTGTGAGGCCGGGTTCCGCCCCAGCGACTCGAGCGCGTCGATCTGCTCCGTGACCCGCATCGTGCCCAGCTCCGCCGCATACCGCGCACCGATCCGTCCAGCCAGGAGCAGCGCCGTCATGACCGGGCCCAGCTCCAGGATGACGCTCTCGGAGATGATCGCCCCGACGATATAGACGGGAACGTTGCCGGTGAACTGATAGCCGGCCTGATACGCGGCCACGCCACCGGCGAACGCCGCCGTCAGCACGACGATGAACAGGCTTCCGTACCCCACCTGCTGACACTGCTCGAAGGCGCGAGGCAGCCACGCCCGCCATTCGGGAATCGCCCGGGCCAACTCCAACAGCATCATCCCGAACCGGCCCACGTGCTGCAGCGCCGCCAGGGCCGGACGCGCCACCACGCGCGCCGCGTTGACGTGGACGGGGAGTTCTGCGGTAGTGGTGATGGAGGAGTCCATTACCCGGCCTCTATTCTCGCCTCACCCGCGCCGTCCGTCCACCCTCCAGGCCACCGCATCGTCCGAGCGGGACCGCGTCAACCCGCACGCCAGACCCTCCACCCCGCGCCCCGCTTATATTTTCGCGCTTCATGCCCTCCCCATTCGTTGCGAAGCGGGCGATGAGCTTCAGGCGCAAGCTCTCCGCCTGGTACCGCACCGCCGGCCGCGATCTGCCCTGGCGCCGGACCCGCGACCCGTACCGGGTCCTCGTTTCGGAGTTCATGCTGCAGCAGACACAGGTCTCGCGCGTGCTGGCCTATTACGATCGTTTCCTCCGCCGCTACCCGACCGTGGCAGCGCTGGCCCGGGCGCGGCCACGGGCGGTACGCGAGGCCTGGGACGGGCTCGGCTACTACCGCCGCGCGGCGAACCTGCACCGCCTGGCCGCCGAGGTCGTTCGCCGCCACGCGGGCGCGATTCCCGCCGACGGGGAGACGTTGCGGCGATTGCCGGGCGTCGGCCCCTACACCGCCGGCGCCGTCGCGGCCTTCGCTTTCGAGCAGCCCGTGCCCGCGGTGGACACCAACGTGGAGCGGGTCCTCCGACGGGTATTCGGTTGCCGGACGGCGAGGACGGCGAGACGAACGGCGCAGCTGCTACAGCCCAGGGACGGGAAAGCAGCGTGGCGCTTCAATCAGGCGGTGATGGAGCTGGGCGCCCTGGTCTGCACGGCCCGAGCCCCCAAGTGCGGAGAGTGTCCCGTGAGCGAGCTCTGCAACTGGTACCTTAAGGCCTAGAACCACCGGCGAGGGCGCTGCCGCAACCCCCGCTGGCGTCTGCTCCCTGCCAACCCTCGATCAGGCCATCGGCCGGACGAGCGGCGCCGATCCGCGGTCACGAGAGCATCCGCGGGGCCTGCGCCCCGAAGTACAGCGCCACGAGGATGAGCACCCCCGTGATCGAGCCGGCCCACGCGAGTGCCTTGCGCGTGCGCTCGGCTCGCGGGTCCTTCTGGCCCGCCGCCAGGCTGGCGTGGGCGTACATCGCGATCCGGTTGGCGAGCGGCGTGACGACGCCGACAGCGACCACCGCGGCCAGCAGGCCGAACCCCTGCATCAGCCACAGCGACGTGGCCTGGCCGAGCTCCACGTGACCGCCGACCAGCTGCATGGTCATCACGATGCCGGTGATGGTGGCCAGCGCGGCCGCGGGCGCGATGATGAAGCCCTGGACCTTGGCCAGCGTCTTCCAGGTGTGCGCCCACGCCTCAAGGCTCGACGCCCTGGTTTGCGGACCCCAGACCATGAACGTGAACTGGGCGCCCAACCACATCGCGATGCCGACCCAATGGAGGAAACGCAGCACGCCTACCTCCGCTTCGCGCGTACGGCGATGAGGGAGATCTCCACCCGTGCGCCGGAGACGATCCCGCTCACCGCGACCGTCTCCCGCGCCGGCGGGTTGGTGGGGAAATACTGGGCGTACGCCTGGTTCATCTCACCGTAGTCGGCTATGTCCGCGAGGTACACCGTCGCCTGCACCACGTCGGCGAACGACAGCCCCTGCTCGCTGAGCAGCGCGCGGAAGGCCTCGAGCACATTCCGCGTCTCGGCCGCCGTGCGGCCGTTGGTGAGCGCGCGAGTGGAATCGGTCACTCCGATTTTGCCGGCAAGGTAGTACACGTTGCCGACGCGCACCGCCTGGCTGTATGGCCGATCGGGCTGCGGATGAATGACTTCCCGCCGCCAGTGGTGGGCGCAGCCTGCCAGCACCAGCGCGGCGAGCAGCGGCGCGCCGATTCTCACGCGCGAGACCCGGACTCGGCCGCCAGAAACTCCGGCGTGATCTCCTGGCGCCCCGCGAAACCCGCGTCGATCTCGTGCCAGTGCCCCACCGCCGTCTCCCCCAGCTGCCAGCACAGGAACACCAGCCTGCCCTCGTACTCGGCGTAGAAATCCACCAGGCCCTGCTCGAAGCCCTTGAGGAGGCATCCCACCTCCGCCAGCTCGTCCACGAACGCGTTGATGCGCTGCGCCACCTGGTCAATTTCGCGGTGCAGCGCGGCCTGCTCCGGCGACTCGCCCCAGTCGGGGCGCGCGCCCGCCGCAGCCAGTTCGTAGCGCGCGATCAGGTCCTTCCAGCGCGGGTGCTCGGTTACGATATCCTGCACGATGCGCCGCACCAGCGGCAAGGCGCTGTTGGCCCGCTCGACAGTGAACACCCTGATGGTCGCCACGTCACCGCCCCGCCGCGCCGCGCAGCTCGGTGGGCCCGCGGCGCCCCGCCTCCGCGCGCCCCCGTCCGCCCAGTGCCCGGTGCGCCGCGCGATACCCTGCCTCGATGAACTCCGCCGTGCGATCGAACGCGAATGTCGCGTAAGGATCCACCGCCGGCTCGATCAGCACCAGCGGCGCGCGTGCGGGGTCCTTGCGCCATGCCTCTACGCACCGCGACCGCTGCTCGGCCATCGCGACGGCCATGGCGCGGTCGTGTGCCGCCAGCAGCGCCGGGCCGCGCGGCACGCCGGGCGGTGGGGCCCGGCGCACGGGGCCCACGTCCACCGCGACCACGAGGTCCGCCGGGATCCGCTCCGCCACCTCGAGCGGCAGAACCTGGAGCAGGCCTCCGTCCATGTAGTGGCGGCCGGCGATGGTCACCGGCGGCAGGTACAGCGGCAGGGCCAGGGACGCCAGCACCGCGTCCGCGAGCGGGCACTCCGAATTGCCCGCGGAGCCGAAGACCACCAGCTCGCCGGAGTCCACGTCCACCGCGGTGAGCCGCAGCGGAATGCGCAGCGAGTGGAAGTCGTGCACCGGCAGGAGCCGCGTGACGAGCGCGCGCAGGGGCTGCGGCTTGAGCACGCTCGGGGAGCTGAGTCCGTGCACCAGCACGGAGAGACGCGCGAGCGCCCCGAGCTCCCGGCGGCCGATGCCGAAGACGCGGGGCACTATTGCCTCGTACGAGAGGCCGGAGGCGATCAGCGCCCCGACCAGCGCCCCGGCCGAGGTCGCGACGATCTCCACGGGCCGCACGCCCAGCTCTCCGAGCGCGCGGTAGACACCGACCTGGGCCATCGCCTTCATGCCCCCGCCCGAGAGGACCAGGACCGCCCGTTCCGGCTCGATGGTCACCCGCGCTCCCGCTCCTTCCGCTTGCCCTCCGCCAGCCGCCGCGCCCTCCGCGCCTCCGCCTCCGCGTAGCGGCGCTTCTCCTCCTCGGTCTCCGGGACCACCGGCGGCACCGGCACCGGCAAGCCGGCATCGTCTATCGCTACGAACGTGAGGTAGCACGAGTTGGTGTGGCGCCGCTCTCCCGTGAGCAGGTTCTCCGCCTCCACCCGCACGCCGACCTCGATGGACGTGCGGTGTGCGTAGTTCACGCTCGCGTACATCGTCACCAGCTCGCCGAGGTGGATCGGCTCGCGGAAGTCCACCCGGTCCATCGAGACCGTGACGCACACGCGTTGCGCGTGCCGGATCGCGCTCACCGCGCCCACGCGGTCGAGCATCCCCAGGATCACGCCGCCGTGCACGTTGCCCAGCGTATTCGCCATGTGTGGCATCATCACTTCAGCGATCGTCGTGTGCGACAGACGCGGCGCTCGCCCTTCCATGACTCAGTAGTCCACTGGCCGGAGGTACGACTCGCCGATCGCCGTCTGGCTCATCATGGCGACCGTGGGAAGGCGACGCTTCCAGTGCGTGCCGGAGAGTCGCCGCTCGACCAGGCCGATCTCCGCCTCCGTGAACCCCAGCCGCGTGATCTCGTCCGGCTTGTAGCCGCGGAGCAGCCAGAAGAGGATGTGGTCGGCCTTCGGATAGGAGATGCCGAGGTCCACCTCGTCGGTCTGTCCCTTGATCAGGTCGGCCGTGGCCGGCTTCTCCACGATCTCCCGCGGCACGCCGAGCTGGCGCGCCAGCGCCCAGACCTGGGTCTTGAACAGGTCGCCCAGTGGATTGACCGGCGGCGAGTCGTCCGCGTGCCAGGTGAAGTACCCGAACAGACGCTCGGTCTTGTTGCCGGTGCCGAGGGGCAGCGCGCGCAGCTTGGCCGACTGGTCGAAGAGGACGATCATCCGGACGCGCGCCATCACGTTCCCGCGCCGGGAGGCGTCGGCGTCGGGCTCGGCGACCGAAACGTAGCTGTCCACCGCGGACGTGATGTCGATGGTTCGCGCGCTGATGCCGAGCGCGTCCACGACCAGCTTCCCGTGAGCGAGGCTCTCCGGGCTCGAGCTGCGGTACGGCAGCATGAAGCCAAAGACGTTCTCCGGTCCGAGGGCCCGAGCCGCGAGAAAAGCCGTGACGGCGCTGTCCACGCCCCCCGACAGGCCGACCACCACTTTGCCGAAGCCGCGCCGCTCGATCACTTCCTCGCGCAGGAACTCGACCAGCCACCGCTCGGCCAGGCCGCAGTCGACGGCGAGCGGATCCCGGTCGGGGGCCGCGCATTGAGCGACCTTCACCGCGATCGCGGGCGGACTGCCCGCGGCGCGCGGCCCGCCGGTCCCGCGATCGTACTGCGGCGTGGGGGAAGAGGGCGCATCCAGAGAACCGAGCAGGTGGGGCAGGTGGGTCTCCAGGTCGGCCAGCAGCGGAAGGTCGGCGCGCGCCCGGCTGATCTCCGCCAGATCTATCGGCGCCTCCAGCAGCGCTTCCTCCCAGAGGGGTCCGCGCGAGACGATTTCTCCCCGCGGGGAGGCCACCACAGAGCCACCCGCGAAGGCCTTGCCACCCTCGAATCCCACCAGCTGGGCCACCACGACCCAGACCCCGTGCTCCTCGGCGATGAAGCCGGCGAGGCGCTCCCACCGCGTCACATTGGCGGGGCCGGTGAGCGTTTCCTCGCCCGGCACGAGCCCCCGCGCGGGGGACGCGGACGGGATGATTACCAGCTGGGCGCCGCCCAGCGCGGCCACCGTCGGGGTGAGGGAGTGGTAGGCATCCTCGCAGATCAGCAATGCCGCCCGGCCCCACCCGGTATCGAACACCCGTACCTCGTGCCCCGATTCGACGAACCGCTCCTCGTCGAACACGCCGTACGTGGGCAGGAACACCTTGCGGTGCACGTGCAGGATGCGCGGCTTGCTCCCCCCCAACGCCGCATAGAGGGCGGAATTGTAGAGCCGATCGCGCCAGCGCTCGTAGAAGCCCACCGCGACATCGAGCGGCGGCGCGCCGCAAACCTGGTGTTGCGCCGCCAGGTCGTCGAACAACGTGCCGGCCGTGACCGCGACCTCCCGGACGCCGCCCTCGAGCAGGTAGCCGGTCATCGCCGCCTCGGGGAGGACGAGCAGATCCGGTTGCTCCCCCCACGCGGCCAGCCGCGCCATCACCGCCCCCACCCGCCTGACGTTCTGGGCGTACTCGCCCTTGGCGGGCTTGAACTGAGCGACGGCCAGGCGAAGCATGGGAAGGAAGTATAGCGGGCGGGCGCAGTGGCGCGAGACAGGCGTGACGAACCTCACTGACGGCTCACGCGTACTTCGACAATATCGGGGCGTTCATCGCCGCCCTTGACGCCCCCTCTTGGCCGCAGGGAGATGCGAACCGATGGATCTCGATGCCGCGCCGCCCCCGTCCGCGACACCCGGCCCGCTTTCCCCGCACCTCCACAACAAGCTTCAGGCCGCGATGGTCCTCAGGGGCCTCGTGAAGCTGGTCCTGGACCAGGGTCCGGTGGACGTGCAGCCCCGCACCTGGTACCGCGAAGGCGGGACGCAGTACCTGGAGGTCCGCAAGCGGCCAAGCGGGGAACGGATGAAGGTGAGACTGGACGAGATCCGGGATGTGACGGCCTACTAGGCCGAGCTGCGGTGGACCCTGCTTTTCCTTCCTACCACTGCAGCTCTGCAACGCCGCTGCCCTGATCACTGGAGATAGACAACCGCCCCTCCGACCGCCCCGACCACCGCCATCGCGGCCAGCGACACGGCCACATAGCGCCGGAACCGCCCCGCGCCCATCCCGGCGCCGATCCCGAGCTTGACCAGGGTGTTGGTCACTGTCGCCACCGTGACCGCCGCCGCCGCATCGCGCCAGAGGCTGGCGCCCGGGCCCAGCCGCGCAAACGCGATGGAGACCGCGTCCACGTCCGCCACGGCGGACAGCGACGCGGCGACATACGTGCCCCCCGCGCCGAAGTACTCGCTCGCGCCGCGCACCACCAGGAGAACGACCGCGTAGATCACCCCGAAACTCAGAGCCGCCCTGAGGCTGAACGGGTTCCGGATCCCGGCCGCGGACTCCGTGGGCTCATCCGGTCTCTTGCGCGAGAGCACCCAGGCCGCCACGAGCCCGGCCAGTGCCATCGCCCCGACGACCGGCAGCAGCCGGGGCAAGATCCCGACGTTGATCGCCCCGGCCAGGACGGCGACCCGAAGCGGCATGATGGCGGAGGCCACGACGGCCGCGGCTGCCGCCGCGCGCGCCAGCGTTTCACCGGCTCGCGACCGCCCCGCCATCGCCATCGTGACGGCGGTGCTCGACACGAGACCACCCACCGCGCCGGTCACCGCCATCCCACGCCGCTCGCCCAGAAGGCGCATGGCCACGAACCCGACGAACGACAGCGCCGTCACCAGCACCACGACCATCCAGATCTCGAACGGGTTCAGCACCTGCCACGGCCCATAGCCCCGTCTCGGCAGCAGCGGCAGCACAATCACCGTGATCACGGCCAGCTCGAGGGCAGCCGCAAGCTCCTCGCCCGTCAGCGCGCGCGAGAAGGCTTCCAGCTTCGGTTTGGCCACGAGCAGCACCGCGACCGCCACGCCGCACGCACCCGCCACGACCAGCTGGCCCGCACCCGCGAGCGCTCCCAGCAGGAAGGTCGTGATGGCCGCGACCTCCGTGGTGGCGCCGATGTCTCCCGTGGCGGACGATCGGACGTAGGAAACCACCGCGACGGCCGCGATCGCCAGGAGGCTCACCGCCAGCAGCAGCGGCCCCACGTCCCGGACCAAGAGCACCGGGATCGCACCGGCAAGCGCCACGAGCGGGAAGGTGCGCACCCCGGCAAAGATCTGCCGCGCCTTCCGCACTTCGGCCCGCTCGCGATCGAGCCCGATCAGAATTCCGATCAGGACCGCGACCAGGAGACGCTCAAGTACGACTGCGGCGGATTCGTTCATCGTGCCACCACCAGAGAGTCGAATGCGCTCCCCACCAGGTAGGCCCGGCCCCGCAGCCACGTCCCCGTTACTCCCGGCACCTGCAGCTCCGGAGGCATTTCCGGCGCGCCGGACCACACGGCGCACGCCGGAATCAGTCGCGCCTTGTCCACGTACACGGTGCCCTCCCACTCGACCGGCGCGTCGGCGATGGCGGCACCGGATGGCGTGTCCCGCACGGCCCGCCTCGCCGAGGTCCAAGTCACCACCCAGTAGCCGCGCCCGGCCAGCACAGTGTCACGTGCCGCGCGGTAGTACGTGATCTCCGAGCCCCGCGAGCCGCGCGCACGAGGCAGATCGTCGAACGCCATGGTATCCACCCACTCGTGCCCTTTGGGCGGCCACCAGACGGGCAGTCGCGGAATGATGCGCCGCATCTCCAGCGGCAGCGCCGAGGGCAGCGCCGCCCTGCATTCGGGAACCGCCGGGTCGCACTCGGGCACCGACTCGGTGATCTCCCCCAACCGGCTCAGCCGCACGAAGTAGTGCAACGTGTCCTCGGGCCAGATCTGCCGTCCGGCCGACCTCGAGTCCGAGAAGGTGCTGACACTGCCCAGGTCGTCGTTCCAGACGAGGTAACGGTCGTTCCGCACCACCAACCGCAGCCGCTTGTTCTCCCCGTACCGCGCCACCACGGCCGCGCCGCGATTCGACTCCCACGTGACTTGGACACGGTAGGTCATGCTGTCCGGCCAGTCATAGGTGGTCGGAATGGGGGCGCGGGCAGTCTTGTTGCCGCAGGCGGTGAATGGACTCGCCAGGAGAATGGCGGCTGAGAACTTAAGATAGCGTCGAGTTACTGATGTAATAGTGACACGACGGTCGCCACAAGAACCTTGGGCCTGCAGCCAACTCCGGAACCACCGCATCCGGCTCGCCGGGAGCGATGTCACGGGCAGAAACTACAACAAAACGGGGCCTGACGCCTGGGAGGCCTCAGACCCCGTCATGTCCCCGAGCTTTCGCCCGGGCCGTCCGCACGGTCCGCCGGGCGGCGGACCAGAATCGTCATGAGGAACGTTCTGCTTGCGGAACTGGGACGCTGCTTTTCGTCCCGCAGGTAAGTACGCCCAAGGGCTCGGGTTTGTTTCAACGGCGCGGCGGCGTGGAGGACGCCGGCGCCGAGGTGATGCCCGGAACCCGGGGCACGGAGTCCGGCTGGGCGCGTTCACTCCGCTGCAGCGCGGGTCTGACCGGCGCGATCTCCGGTGGGGTATTCGAAGAGCCCCCTGCCGAGCCCACCCATCTGCCGACCAGCAGGCCGGCGCCGATCAGGACGACCGTGGCCACGGCCTGGGTCACTCTCTTCCCCGTCGTGGGAACCAGCCGGCGCAGCCGGACGTTCTCCCGCCTCAGGTCACTCTTCTCGATGGCACGCTCGACGGTCGCCACGAGATGTGGCATGTCCACGGGCTTGGTGAGGAAGTTCTCCGCCCCGAGCTGCATCGCTCGGACGGCCGTCGGGATGTCGCCGTACCCCGTGAGCAGGATCACCAGGGCGTTCTTGCGGCGCATGACCTCGAGGATCTGCATGCCGTCGATGTCGGGAAGGCGAAGGTCGAGGATGGTGACCTCGGGGTCCTGTGACTCGAACCCCGCCAGGCCCTGCTTTCCGGTGAGGGCGCGAACGACCTCGTATCCAAGACGGGAGAAGTACTCGCTGAGGCTGCCCAGGACCCCCTCATCGTCGTCGACGATGAGAATCCGCCGCCCCTCGCCGCTGGCGAACTGCTCGTACTCCGCCATGGCGACGAACTTAGAACAGCTCCGTCTGGTCCGCCAGCGCGTTTGGCGCGACCGGATGCTGTCCGAGCAGGGCCTGCATCGCCCGAGCGCTGGCCGGCGAGTGGCCCTGGAAATGGTTGTTGAAATAGCCGTGCACGGCGGTGACGCGGGCGGCCAGCGCCGCCAGCGCGATCGCCCACATCCCCAACTCGTGCTGGCGGTCCACGACGACCCGAGAGAAGTCCTCGATCCTCCGGTCGGGGCCCACCCAGCGGACGTAAGCGAAGTCGGCGGTCGGGCTCGCCGCGAGCGCGATCATCCGCTCGCGGCTCACCCACGGCCCGTCGGTCAGGGCCAGCGCCACGTTGTGGGACCTGAGCAGGTCCAGCACGCCGGGCTCCAGCCAGCCCGGCCGCCGGAATTCGATCGCGAACCGGACGTCACGCGGCAGCAGAGTGATGAACGCCCCCAGCACCTCGCGCTTCTCGATCCCGAAGTCTGGCCCGAGCTGGATCAGGACGGCGCCGAGTTTCGGGCCCAGCAGTCGGACTCGCTCCACGAACGCCTCCACGAGCTCGGCGCAACCGAAGAGCTGGCGGTCGTGCGTGATCTCGCGGGGCATCTTGAGGGCGAAGACGAAGCCGTCGGGCACGCGCTCCGCCCAGCCCCGCACGGTCTTCTCGGGAGGAACCGCATAGAACGTCGAATCCACCTCAACCGTGCGGAAGGCTCGAGCGTACACCTGGAGGTAGTCCGCGGGCCTCGTGCCGGCAGGGTAGAATGGCCCCACCCACTCACTGTAGACCCAGCCTTGGGTGCCGAGGAGCACGGCGCCGCTCATCCGGGCGAATTGGCACTTCCCGTGCCCGAGGCGCAACCTCCGCCAATTCCCGATGCACCCCGTCGCCGTTCGGCTTTCGGCGGATGGTACGGTGATTGCGCTGGCGCTGGCAGCCAATAGGTTCTGCACGCGGAGGAGGTAGCCATGCTCAGACCATCATCGCGCTTCGTGCGTCTTGCCTTCGTTGCCGCCCTGGTCGCCACGCCGGCGGTGGCACTGGGGTACGGCGTCTGGATCCACTACATCGTGCCGGTGGAGACGCTGAAGAACTTCAAGGCGGCGATTCCCGTGCCCGACGTCAAGACGGCCCGGCTCGCGGGGGCAAGCGATGCCGACCTGGCGCGCTTCCGGAGCTGGTTCTACGCACGCGCAGCGGGCATGTCCGACACCGTGGTCCGGCGCTTCTTCTTGAAGCGGTACCCGACGCCCGCGTCGTTCGACGCGAGGGCCTTCAAGGTGTTCCTGATGATGAACCCCGAGGCCCAGGTGATGGGGGTGGACTCCTTCGAGGCGGTCTACCGGGCGCTCCCCA
>Ga0153915_10005661_pt1 | contig 11633 bp, 12 predicted proteins | sample Opewatmetagenome_2_FD_107003 | JGI IMG/M metagenome (GOLD analysis project Ga0153915, IMG submission 107003) | Freshwater wetland microbial communities from Ohio, USA - Open water 3 Core 3 Depth 3 metaG | ecosystem: Environmental > Aquatic > Freshwater > Wetlands | place: USA: Ohio, Lake Erie...
ATCACCCCTTTAAAAAATACAAAGAATTATTTAAGCGGGAATATCGACCTCAAAACATTATTTATGTGACCCTTGATAGGTTATGTTCGTCAAACGACGGTTACAAGTCAGGGTGGTATAATCTCCCCGCTAATATCAGCAAAATTTCCCTCAAGTGAGGAGTACCAAGGGATGAAATTACACGAATACCAATCAAAACAAATATTTTCACGATATAACATACCCATTCCCAAAGGGCGGGTTGCTACCACAGCCGAGGAAGCGCGCCACATCGCGAGTGAGCTTGGTGGTAGGGTGGTGATAAAGTCACAGGTACTGGTCGGCGGGCGTGGTAAAGCCGGAGGCATTCGCCTGGCAAAAGATCCACACGAAGCTGAAGATGTAGCAACCCAAATCCTGGCTATGGAAATCAAAGGTCTCCCGGTTCGAAAAGTGCTGGTGGATGAAGCCGCCAATATTTCCAAAGAGATTTACCTGGGGATAACCAATGACCGGGGTGCTCGTAAGCCAGTAATGATGGCTTCTTCTGCTGGGGGAGTGGAAATCGAAGAAGTAGCTCGTACCACACCAGAAAAAATTATAAAATCTCATATTGATCCACTACTTGGTTTAAAAGATTACCAGGCACGCAATATTGCCATCGGAATTGATCTACCCAAGCAGCATTGGAAAATTTTCAACCAGATTGCCAATGGCCTCTGGCGTGCATACCAGGATTGCGATGCCACTCTAGCAGAGATCAATCCGCTGGTCGTAACAGAAGATAACCAGCTGATTGCTTTGGATGGAAAAATGCTCATTGATGATAATTCTCTCTTTCGCCATCCAGACCTAGCTGAATTACGGGACTTAGATGTTGAGGCTCCTGCAGAAGTAGAAGCTCGAAAGTACGGCCTTACTTACATCAAGCTGGATGGAAACATTGGTTGCATGGTCAATGGTGCCGGATTGGCCATGACCACCATGGATATTATTAAATTATTCGGTGGTGAGCCTGCCAATTTTCTGGACATCGGTGGCGGTGCAGGTAGTGACAAAGTCGCGGCTGCCATTCGTATCATCTTGACCGATCCGAACGTGAAAGCCGTTTTATTCAACATATTTGGCGGAATCACCCGTGGTGATGAAGTAGCACGTGGCATCTTAACCGCATTGGATGAAGTTAAACCGCATATCCCGCTAGTTGTTCGTTTAGTCGGTACAAATGCAGAAGAAGGTCGCAAGCTGCTCTCGGATGCAAATATGATCACCGCAGAAACACTGGCAGATGCAGCCAAAAAAGCTGTAGCAGCTGCCAAATCTGGGAAAGCAGGGAGGTAAAACCAATGAGTATCCTGATTAACAAAAATACCCGATTACTCGTTCATGGCATTACCGGCAATGAAGGTCTTTTTCATAGTACCCAAATGCTGGCATACGGAACAAATGTTGTCGCAGGCATGACCCCCGGAAAAGGCGGTGAGTGGGTTATCAATGGCAAAGTGCCGGTATTTGATTCAGCAAAAGTTGCAGTAGAAGCTACTGGTGCAAATACAAGTTGTATATTTGTTCCATCAAGGTTTGCGGCTGATTCGATCTATGAAGCAGCAGATGCTGGTATATCATTGATCGTCTGTATTACGGAGGGCATCCCCGTACAGGATATGATGCGTGTTCGGAATTACCTCGATCAGAAAATGGTTCGATTAGTTGGACCAAACTGCCCCGGTTTGCTTACACCGGGTGAATCTAAGGTTGGCATTATCCCAGGTAATATTGCCATCCCAGGGAATGTCGGGGTCGTATCGCGCTCAGGGACATTAACGTATGAAGTCCTTTATGCATTAAAACTGCTAAACCACGGGGTTAGCACCTGTGTTGGGATTGGTGGTGATCCAATTAATGGCACTAATTTTATCGATGCTCTCACTATGTTTGAAGCAGATCCACAGACCGAGAAAGTGGTGTTGATTGGTGAGATTGGTGGAACCGACGAAGAAAAAGCGGCAGAATATATCGCGGGTCATATGACAAAACCAGTGGTCAGCTTTATCGCTGGCCAGACAGCCCCTCCGGGTAAGCGTATGGGGCACGCTGGGGCTATCGTTGAAGGTGGCTCAGGTCTGGCTGCAGACAAGGTCAAAGCCCTCAGAGTCGCGGGTGTCCGTGTGGCAACCCATCCCGAAGAAATACCCAGCCTGCTCTTTTGATATTAAATAATCATGGGGAACAAGCCTGTTGATATTATTCACAGGCCTATTCCCCATGAAAATTAGTCGATAAATAATTAAGGAGCTCGAGTTATATAAATTTGAACAATGGTAAATTCACCAATAGGGTTGTACTGGATAGAAAATGTAATACGGTCTCCGTTCGGTTTTGTACGAGCCATCTGTGCCATCGAGCCGACTACACTATCAGGATTAGCGGGCTGATCCCAGCCATCGTTAGGGAGTTCAGCCTGGTAAAAAGCCACAACATCCTTGATTTGTAAATCTACTTTATATGTCAAATTCAACTGATTTGGAATTACTAGTTCATATGCATCAGGCATGACCGGAACATCTTCTGGAATGCCAGATGGTTCTGCTGTCGTTTCCACCGGTTGGGATGTGGACCCAACTGGTTCCTGGGTAGTAACAGGATTTTGTGCGGGTGTCGTCGCCTGACCTTTACTACAAGCTACTAATAAGATTGAAATTATGATGAACACAGATATTACATACAAAAATCTCTTTGGTTTCATCTTCTCCTCCAAGGATTAAATAATTGGCGAATTATTCCATTATTATTACTAAATGCGTTCACTACCCGTTCGCTATAAATGAATAAAACATGCACAAAGAGGCGCAGCATACTCTGCGCCTCTTATTATTACATAATATTGTCTATTTTGAATGAGTTTGAAGATATTCAACGGCCTGACCAACCGTTTTAATTTCCTGAGCTTCCTTGTCAGAAATTTCACCACCAAATTCATCTTCGAATTTCATTATCAATTCTACCAGGTCTAATGAGTCAGCCTCGAGGTCTTCACGGAAACGAGCCTCAGAGGAAATTTTAGCTTCATCCACACCTAGTAAGTCTACAATGATTGCTTTCACCTTATTGTAAACTTCGATTTGTTCCATCATACTTAATCCTCCTTCGGGGAATATGTGCCTGATACTGCGCAATTGTATCCTCAGATGTCAATATGTCAAGTCTCAGGATAATGTTGTTGACACGCATTGTTCAGGCTGGTAAGATTGTTCAAACATCAGGAACACTTCATTATGGAAGAAGTTACGCCGATTGGATTGCGGAAATCTGAACACATCCGGATAAATCTGGAAGAAGATGTGCAATCTGGATTAACAACTGGATTGGAACGATTTCATTTTATACACCGTGCGGTACCAGAGATTAATTTGAAGGATGTTGATTCCCGGATTACATTATTTGGCAAACAACTGAGCATACCCCTCCTTATTTCGTCAATGACCGGGGGAACTCGTGAAGCCTCCAAGATCAATCAGAACTTAGCAATTGCAGCTCAAGAAACTCACGTAGCAATGGGGGTTGGCTCCCAGAGGATTGCACTGGAGCACCCGGAACTTACTGGCACATTTCAAGTTCGAGATGTAGCCTCAGATATTCTCCTATTTGCAAATTTAGGTGCGATTCAGCTCAATTATGGCTTTGGTGTCGAAGAGTGCCAACGTGCCGTTGATATGATTGAATCTGACGCCCTCGTCCTTCATTTTAATCCACTCCAAGAAGCTGTTCAAAATGAAGGTGACACCCAATTTGCGGGATTGATCGATAAAGTTGAGGCTGTGTGCAAGGCTGTATCTGTACCTGTAATCGCCAAAGAAGTGGGTTGGGGTTTTTCCAAACAAGATATAGCTCTTCTTACTCAAGCAGGAGTGGCTGCCATCGATGTAGCCGGAGCAGGAGGAACATCATGGTCCCAGGTTGAGATGTATCGAGCGGAGAGTGATGCACGACGTCAATTAGCTGCTGCTTTCTCTGATTGGGGCATCTCTACAGCCGAGACCATTCAAAATGTCGTTGAGGCAGCTCCGGATTTGAAAATCATTGCATCTGGCGGGTTGCGCAATGGGGTAGATATAGCTAAGTGTGTTGCATTGGGGGCAACCTTGGGAGGAATGGCTGGACCATTTCTTAAAACTGCATCCCAATCGGTTGATGAAACCATAAAACTTATTTATTTGCTTAAAGAAGAATTTTCAATTTGCATGTTTTCAACAGGGTCGGGATCAGTAGAACAGCTTCGTCAGGATAGACTCGTAAAAAAATAAACGAATGTCTACAAACTCCATTGATAGCATTACCCAATCTTATCTTGAAGCAATAGAAGATGAGCTTAAACGAGCTGTGAAGCGTGCGAATAATTTTGGCAACACCAAACTACATGATATGCTCGCTTATCATATGGGATGGCAGGGTGCTCGAAAAAATGCTGCGAGCCGGGGAAAGCGTATCCGACCCTTATTAGTCCTATTATCATGTTCATCAGCAGGTGGTGATTGGACTCGCGCCTTACCAGGAGCAACTGCAGTCGAGCTGGTACACAATTTTTCACTGATCCATGATGATATCGAAGACAACAGTCCACTCCGGCGTGGTCGTCCAACCATTTGGAAGAAATGGGGCATCCCACAAGCAATCAACACCGGCGATGCCATGTACTCGCTGGCGCACTTGGAAGCCGTCCGTTTATCTGAAACTGTCTCTCCTACCATCGCTCTTAAGGCAGTGGAAATCCTGCAATCTACGTGTTTGCATCTCACTCAGGGACAATACCTGGATCTGTCTTACGAAGCAAGAAATGATTTATCAATCAACGATTATTGGCAAATGGTGGAAGGAAAAACCGCTGCCTTGATCGCTACAAGCACACAATTGGGTGCCTTGGCAGCCTACTGCGACGATAAAGAGAGTAATTTATATAATAAATTTGGCCGGATGCTCGGCTTGGCTTACCAGGTTCAGGATGATTTACTTGGTATCTGGGGAAATTCAATGCTGACTGGTAAATCGAGTAAAAGTGACCTGGTTACAGGAAAGATAACACTTCCCGTTTTGTTTGGGTTATCCAAGGCCGGTAAGTTTGCAGCTCGTTGGATGCCAGGACAGATGCCCATTGGAGATATCATTGAACTTAGGCAATTATTGGAAGATGAGGGAGGGAAAGAATTTGCAGAAGCCCAAGAAACCTACTTTGTTAATGAAGCATTAGCTTCACTTGAAGAAGCTCATCCAAGTGGAAGTGCTGGTGACGCCTTAAAAATCCTGACTATGAGTTTGATCAATCGACGATCATAATTAGTAATTAAATTTTATATGAACTCTTTAAATACCTGATTTCCCAATAAGTGTCCTTTATTAGTTAATCGTAATCTTACGTCTTGTTTTACAGCCCATTCCAATAAACCGAGAGAAATCAAACGTTCAATTTGGATGCCAAATCGATCTTGTAGACTTGCTCCAAAGCGTTGTTGAAATTCTTGGTTTGAAACACCTTCCAAAACCAGACGTAGACCCATCATCATTGTTTCACCGATCTCGGTATCAGCATCAATGTAATTCATCTGTATCGTCGCTGGAGTGTGTGGAAACCCATCTTCCCCTTCAGGTGTTGTAGGTTTATTACCCAGCTTGCGGATATAAGCACCAGGAGTTGCGACATCCACGGTACGATAATGATTGATAAAACCATGCGCGCCAGCTCCAACGCCTATATATGGTAAATTTCGCCAGTATTGAAGGTTGTGCTTACATGAATATTGCTCACCTGAAGCATTCAATAACGCCCAATTTGAAATTTCATATTGGATATATCCCGCTTTTTCCAATCTTTCACTGGCAGCTTCGTACATATCTGCTGCAATATCCGGATCAGGCTCTGGCAGAATACCAGTTTCCACTTTGTGCTGCATGGGGGTACCATGCTCGAGGGTGAGAGCATAGAGTGATAAATGCTCCGGTTGTAAGGTTAATGCAGCATCTAAAGAATTCATCCATAATTTCAATGACTGATAAGGCAATCCAAAGATTAAATCAAGATTCAGGTTATTTAATCCTGCTTTTCTTGACCATTTCACAGCTCTTATTACATCTTCGTATGTGTGTTGCCTTTCCAGAAGTTTTAACTCATTCTGATCGGCAGATTGCATTCCCAGGCTAATCCGATTTACCCCCAGATTGTGTACTTGAATTAGATACTGTTCAGACACTGTACCTGGATTGGCTTCAAGGGTTATCTCTGGAGATGGCAAAAGATCGAAATGATTATCGACAATTTTGAGGACATGACCCAACTCGTTCGCACCTAACAGTGATGGAGTACCACCACCAAAATATATGGTGTGGATGGATAACCGTTCTGTGACAGATTGGGATAGATACTGCAACTCCGCACATACTGCATGCGAGTATGCGGGTATTAATCTTTGTAAGCCTGCATAGGTATTAAAATCACAATATCCACATCGATGAATGCAAAATGGAATGTGAATATAGAGGCTGTTAAAAATCATTTTCTGAGTATATCACGCTCATTCATTCTTATAAGCACGGTCAGTGTACGCATGCCGAACCGCCCGTTGAATAAAAAAAGCTGGTATAATGCGCCAAGTCTTGGCAATTTGCTGGACCCCATAAAAATATGACTCCTGAAATAAGCACCTCACCCACAAAACTATGTCCCACGTGCGGGACACGAGTAAAGGAAGATGCGACTCGGTGTTTGGTTTGCGGGGCAGATCTTGCAAATATTGAAAAAGTAGCTCAATCTTCCAAAGTCGTACAAGGCAGTCGAATGCCTTCAATTACATTAAGTCTGCCAGCAGCAATTGGACTATTAGCTCTATTCCTGGGGATCGGGGCGATCATGGTATATTTTGCACTTCGCCAGTCCCCTGAAGCTATTATTCCTCCAACAGCGACGTCCACAATCACCGTTACGGCAACCGGCACTCAGACAGCAACCGCATCACCCTTGCCTACATTAACCAGCACACCTGAACCGAGCACAACACCCGTAACATATCTGGTGAAAGCAAATGATACCTGCATTGGGATCGCATTATTCTTTGATATATCTGTGCAAAGTATTGTCACACTAAATAACCTCCCAGCAGCTTGCGACACTTTATATATTAATCAGCCTTTGCTCATCCCACAACCAACACCTACGGTTACGCAATTGCCCTCTGCCACGTATAGCCTGGCTGAACAAACTGAAGCAGCCTGTGAAAAAGTGGAAATTATCGTTCAATCGACTGATACACTGGGGAGCATATCTTCGAACTATAATGTCCCGATGGAAGCTATTAAGGAAGAGAATGGCCTCTCGGGTGATACAGTCTATTTAGGGCAGCCGCTTATCATCCCCTTGTGTAGGCAATTTGCCACCCCAGGTCCCTCACCTACAGCCACACCACCTCCTCCTTATACAGCACCCAACCTTCTCCTTCCAGTGAATGGTGCAGCGTTTACGATTGCCGATGATTCCGTCACGTTGCAATGGGCTTCTGTTGGCTCCTTACAAGAAAACGAAGCCTATAGGATTACTGTTGAAGATCTCACTGCTGCGCTTGGTCCATCTTTGGTTGACCAGGTCACGGATACAAAATATATCGTCTCTTCAACCATACGTCCTACGGATAGGGCTGCTCACATTTTTAGCTGGTTTATTGAGGTAGTAAGAATTACCGGTTCAGATAACAATGGTAATCCGATATGGACAACGGCTGGTTCTGCAAGCTCTCCAAGATATTTTAGCTGGACAGGTGTGGCAACAGCTGTCACACCTATACCCTAAAAAGGAAAAACAGCGGTGGAAAATTCCACCGCTGTAATTTTTATAGTATCAATTATCTTCTATACTTTATTGGCAATTTCTTCGAGCATGGTGGTGGTGAGGGATTTCGGTCTTTCGATCGGCTGACCCAGTGCTCTGGCCCAAACAGCATTGGCCGATACCCCCAGGATACGACTAACACCAAATATCACAGTGTAAAAGTCGAATTCTTTGATACCAAAATGATACTGTAATGAACCACTTATGGCATCAACATTAGGCCATGGATCCCTGGCTTTTCCCTGCTCCCTAAGGACATCTGGAACCACATCATACACAAGTGCGGCAAGTCTAAATATCTCATCCTCAGGAAAGTATTTCTTGCCAAACTCCAATTGCGCAGTATAACGTGGATCAGTCTTGCGTAAAACCGCATGTCCGTAGCCTGGTATTACCTGACCACTATTGAGAGTATCCCAAGCGAATTGGCGCAATGCCGACTTATCATAGGAGCATTCACCACACTTCTCTATTACACTCAATAACCACATCAAGCATTCCTGGTTAGCCAAACCATGCAAAGGACCTGCCAGACCACTTAATCCAGCTGATGCTGCATAATAAATATCCGATAGAGAAGAAGCAACCAGATGAGTCGTGTGGGCGCTTACATTACCACTTTCATGGTCTGAATGAAGTAAAAAATATAAGCGTGATAATTCTTTATAAAGAGGATCTTTAACTCCCATCATGTGAGCAAAATTACCCGCCCAATCCAAATTTGGATCTGATGAACTAAAGTCACCTTTTTTATATTTCAAAGTGTAAATGAAAGCTGCAATCTCAGGAAGCTTAGCAATCAGATTCATGCTATCTTCGAGCATGGGCTCCCAGTATGAATCTTTCTTGAGCCCTTCATGATAACGCTTCGAGAATATTGATTCCCGTTGTAAGGTTAATACTGCCAAGTTGAACAACGTCATCGGATGGGCATCAGGTGGTAAGGCACGGATTACATCAAAAACATATTGCGGAACTTTGCCTCGTTGCTTCCACTCTGCTTCAACATCCAGGGCCTCTTCTGTTGTTGGAATACTACCGACCAAGAATAAGTAATAAAGACCTCCAATATATGGCATTTCTGCACCTATTGGTTTGGGTAATTTTGCCAATACTTCTGGGATTGTATAGCCTCTAAACCGAATTCCTTCTGCGGGATCTACATACGAAATATCTGTGACGAGACTTTTAACATCTCGCATACCACCATATACCTGGGATATGGTTATATCGCCAACTTTAACATCCCCTTTTTCTTTAAGCAGAGTTCTTACTCTCTCACGCCATTCAGGTAATTGCTGTTCGATTTTATCTTTCAATAGCATTTTGGAATCTCCCGCATTATACTTTTGTTAGTTTTTGTAATGCTTCCGTTGTTTGCTGGACTGCCTCTGCGGATCGAGTTAAGGCTTCCATCTCTCCATCGTTTAGATCATAAATAATGACTTTCTCAATCCCCTTCCGCCCCAGCTGGACGGGGACTCCGAAGAAAATATCCTTTAGACCGTACTCGCCTTTCATGTATGCAGAGGCAGGAATAATTAAGTGTTTATCTTTTAGGATAGCTTCAGCCATCTGCGCCACTGCAGCTGCAGGTGCGTAATAAGCACTTCCCGTTTTCAATAAGCTAACAATTTCACCGCCGCCCTTCCGGGTACGATTCACAATTGCTTCGAGACGTTCCGGGGATATCGCATCGCGTAATGATGTACCGGCAACATTTGAATGACGGGTTAATGGCACCATCTCATCACCATGACCACCAAGCACATAGCATTGCACATTTTCAACTGAGACACCAAGTTCTGCAGCGACAAAAGTGCGCATCCTGGCAGAATCAAGGATACCCGCTTGACCGACAACCCTCTCAGGTGGAAGCTTACTCAATTTCATAGCCAAATAAGCCATTGCATCCAAAGGATTTGTTAAAATAATATATATAGCATTGGGGGAACGCTGTATAGTTTCCAGGACGGCTTTACTGACAATTTCCGCATTTGCGCTTAGTAAATCGTCCCGGCTCATCCCTGGTTTCCGTGGAAGACCTGCCGTAATTACGATGATATCCGATCCTGCGGTGGCATCGTAATCATTGGTTCCAATGATACTTACATCTTTCCCGATGACGGGCATTGCTTGTTGTAAATCAAGCGCTTTTCCCTGAGGCATGCCTTCAACAATATCGACTAATACAATATCAGCAATTTCGCGTTCCGCTAACCAATGAGCAATCGTAGAACCGGTCATACCACCACCAATAATTGATACTTTGTTCTTCATAGTTCCCTCCGTATTATTTATCTTATGACTTTATAGGTACCGGCTGGTTTTCTTCTTGCTCTTGAAGGAATCGGATGGCTTGCATTGCCGCTGCAGCACCCATTCCTGCAGAGGTAACTACTTGCCGATAATCTGGATCACCCGCCTCACCAGCAACAAATATACCCGGTACATTTGTTGACAATAATTTATCGGTTTTGATGTATCCATGCCCATCCAGGTCAAGCGCGTCTACAAAAATTTGGGTACTTGGGATATGACCAATAAAAATAAAAACACCATCCGTTGGCAACTCGCTTAATTCATTAGTCTTTAGGTTTTTTATACTTACTTTCTTAACTGCCTCTTCACCCATAATCTCGGTAATGACACTATCCCAGATAAACCTTATCTTGGGATGATCAAATGCACGCTGTTGTAAGATTACACCAGCACGCAGGCTATCCCTGCGGTGAATAATCGTTATAGATTTGGCATATCGGGTGAGGAATAGGCTTTCCTCAAGCGCACTATCGCCACCACCTACTATTACAACATCTTTATCCTTAAAAAACCACCCATCACAGGTTGCACAATAGGATACACCTCGACCTGTTAATTCCTTTTCACCCGGCACATTCAGCTGAGTCGCTTGAGCACCTGTGGCTATGATTAATGTATCAGTAAGATATTCACTATTGTATGTTTTTATCCTAAAAGGGCGTTCTTTGAGATCCACGTCCGTAGCGCTATCATACTCAATATGCGCCCCAAATCTCTCTGCTTGTTTTTGAAATAAATCAACTAGATCCTGACCGCCCACTCCTTCGGGAAAACCAGGATAATTTTCAATGGTATTAGTTAATGAAACCTGGCCACCTAATTGCATGCCAGTTAATACTACAGGCTCTAAATTGGCTCTGGCAGCATATAAGGCAGCGGATAGTCCTGCGGGACCCGATCCAAGAATTACCATTTTTACTTTGATAATTTTTTCAGAGTGATTTGTGGAGATGTTATTCAGACTCAAATCCATCAGCGTGCCCTTTCAATTTAGGGATTACAGCGATACATAAATTGAGTGATACCATTAATTCTTCATAAAATTGGATGCAAATCCTGTCTAAAGGTTGCATTTCTAGCTGTCACCTGAAAATAATCCATAAAAATGTTATAGCGGAAGCAATTCGAAAAATCCAGCTAAGTACTTCTTGGTTCGCAACAGAAAACTGGATTGATGCCACCAGAAACGCAGTGAAAATGATGCCGCCAACTGCCTTAGATACCGTTTTTTCAAGTTTTTTAACATTATCAGCCAATTGAGGATCCCGAACGTTCAATTCGCCTCTCTCCAGTTTGGTAATTAAAGCATCAGCTCGGATAGGCAAGGTTAATACTTTTCGGGCAATACCTCCGGCTTCCTTAACCCAATAGCCCCAATCATGCTGTGTCTCTTCTGCTATTATTTTTTGTGAGAATGGTCCCAGGTGTTCAAAAATATTGAGTTGTGGGTCTAAGCCAATGC
>Ga0153915_10005662_pt1 | contig 11633 bp, 8 predicted proteins | sample Opewatmetagenome_2_FD_107003 | JGI IMG/M metagenome (GOLD analysis project Ga0153915, IMG submission 107003) | Freshwater wetland microbial communities from Ohio, USA - Open water 3 Core 3 Depth 3 metaG | ecosystem: Environmental > Aquatic > Freshwater > Wetlands | place: USA: Ohio, Lake Erie...
AGACGCCCGGTGTCCCGGACAACGCACCCCCATCGGTTGGTGAAAATGTTATCCTGAAAGCGGTTGCCGACAGGACGCATGTGATGCAGGGTGAGCAGGTGAGCGTGACCTTCAAACTCTACTACCGCGTCAGACTTTCACGGTTCTATGAACCTGTTCCGACCATGCCGGGGTTCTGGAGCGAGGACCTGGAGGTTGCAACAAATGTGGAGCCTGGGACAGAGACTCTGAACGGAAAGCAATTCAGGGTGTCCGTCGTAAAGCGCATTGCGCTCTTTGCCAGCCAGGCGGGGAATCTGGAACTTGGACCGGCTGAGGCGAAGGTCACTGCGCTGGTCCAGCCTCGATCCAATGATCCTTTTGACTCCTTCTTCTTCACTCCGTTCAGCCAAAGTGTTGACCTCGCAGTCAAAAGTGAACCGGTGAAAATCAGGGTGGATCCGCTTCCGGCCGGAGCACCTGCCGATTTCAAGGGCGCGGTCGGACAGTTTGCGATGAGTACGGACGTTGACAAGAAGACTACGCGAACCAATGAACCTATCAGTCTGAAGGTGAGAATTTCCGGGCAGGGAAACATCAAACTCCTCGAATCGCCTGCCATCGATCTGCCGCCGGACTTTGAACAGTACTCGCCCAAAGTATCCGAGACGATTGATCGGAAAGGTGAAAAAGTGTCTGGCAGCAAGACGTTTGAATTCCTTCTGATCCCACGTTATCCGGGGCTCAAGGTGATCAAACCGGTAACGTTCTCCTACTTCGATGTTGGGAAGCGTGAGTTTGTTCGCCTTCGCTCGCCACAGATTGAATTAAATGTAGAGCAGGGTGCGGCGTCACCGGGACCACTCGTCAGCGGAACGACGCGGGAAGATGTGCGTTTGCTGAGCCAGGATGTCCGGTTCATCAAAATCTCACCGACATCGTTCCAACGCAAGGGTGAGACCTTGTACTCCAGCGGCATGTTTATTGTCATGATTCTCTTGCCGCTGGCAGGGTTGGCAGGCGCGTTTGTCTATGCGCGGCAACGGGAAGCAGAGATGGCTGACGAGGTCGGACTCCGCAACCGTCGCGCCATCAAAATCGCGCAGAAGGGTCTCAAGCAGGCGGAGTACTTACTCCGTGAAAAATCGGGACCGAAGGGAACACCCTCTTCCCTCCAACGGGTACGGTTCTATTCTGAGATTTCAAAGGCGTTGTGGAAATACCTCGGTGACAAACTGAACATCCCACAGTCGGACTTTTCTGTCGATGCTGCGATGACGGAGCTTAAGAGCCGCTCTGTGGAACCCGGCCTCTGCCGCGCAGTTCGCGTGCTGCTTGAGTCCTGCGACATGGCACGGTTTGCCCCGACGAGTCTCGAAATTCCAGCCATGCAAAAGACGTATGATGAAGCCAAACGACTGATCGTTGAACTGGAACGCGTGTTGAAAACACGATGAAATGCCAGACTGCCATATTCTTTCTCATGATCGTCTGTGCCGCCGCTGCTTCCGCGCAGAGTCCGGAAATCATGTTCCAGCAGGCTAATCAGCTCTACCAGCAGGGGAAAGTCGTGGAGGCAAAGGATCTCTACGAAACGATCCTCCGCAACGGGTACGTGAGCGGCGACCTCTATTACAATCTAGGGAACGCATATTACAAGGCTGGAAATATTCCACGCGCGATGCTTTCATTCGAGAGAGCTGTACGCTTGATCCCGGACGACGACGATCTGCGCCATAACCTCCAGTTGGCCGGCATGATGATCACCGATAGAATCGAACCTGTGCCGAAGCTGTTCATCTGGGAATACTGGGACAGCTTGAAACATCTCTTTTCAGTGAGCTCGGCCACCTGGCTTCTCTATGGTGTTTATCTGGTCGTCATTGCGGGGTTCACGACAATGGTACTTGCGCGGAGGTATGTGCTCAGGAAGGCTGCATTGATTGTCGGTGCGGCGGGTACAATTGTGTTTCTTGCGTGCCTCACACTGTTCATCGCGAAAATCTCCGACGTCAACAGAGCAGATGAGGCTATTCTTCAATCAGGGATTGTCACTGTCAAGAACTCACCTGATGCGAAAAGCAGTGATGCATTTGTGCTTCACGGCGGAGTGAAGGTACAGATTATTGACAAGGTCGGTGATTGGGTGAAGATACGACTTGCGGACGGCAAGGTAGGTTGGATGGAAGAGACCGCGGCTGAGGTCATTTAGATGTAATCCCGCAACATCCTCCGGACTTCTGTCTTGTTCTTGAACTTCACACCCGGCACTCTCAGTGTCTGAACGTCCATGACACACTTGCGTAGCGACGTTCGGAAAGATGTCGCGTAGCTGCCTCAGGAAAATTGGGGAGGGGTGTGGACGCATGCCATGAGCTGCAGAGTACATCCTTCACGGTCTTCGCGGAAAGATGGAGGTTGGTCAGGAAGTTGACATTTGCTCGCTGTGCGCGATACGCGGGTTGTCGTGGAGGCATCCGCAGAACGGGGTCTACGAGCTGGATGTCAAAGTCCAGGAGAAACGTTCCGTGAAAGAGCAGGAATCGGAGCTTCCGCCTCTGGGAGTTTCCCGAGAACTTCATTCCCCTGATCGTCAAATCACTGTACCCTTGCACGCTGATCTTCTCTGGCAGAAGTTGTTGCAGCGCGGCAGCGTGTCGACTCATGATAAGCGACGTCGTGCCGGTGATGGTCGACAACGGTCCGGAAGGAGTGGTCTTCATGAGAAGCGAATAGCTGAGGCACCCTGGTCCTTGGAGAACGGTCCCACCACCGCTGTAGCGGCGAAGGACAGGGATCCGGTGAGTCCGGCACGCCTCGAGGTTGATTTCATTTGCGGCATTGCTGCTATATCCAAGCACAACAAAATGCTCGCGCGCTTCCCAGAATCGCACAATCTCTCCATCAAAGCCCTCCTCGCACATGTCGAGGAGGGCTTCGTCGCAAGCAAGATTTTGTTCGGGCGTTGTTAGCGAAATGTCAACGACGTGCATCATCTGTGCGAATTGCTAGATAGTATGGAAGTGTGTACATTTCATGATACGTTGCATCCGGTCAGGAGCACGTATGATCCTCATTAGCTGATGAGCAAGAACGTGAAAACGGAAAGTAAGCAACAACAAGCTCTTCCGCAAGGCAATGGCGCTGATGGCGACCGGTGGTTAGAATCGATGGAGTTTCTCCTGCAGTCGGCGTTGAAAGACACTGGACAGGAACGCCTGTCCCTGCTTCTGGAGAAACTGAGCAAACGACTCCGCGAGTCAGGTGTGAAAGTCCCCGAGCCGGTCTCAACACCGTATATCAACACCATCCCGGTGAGCGAAGAACCGCCCTACCCTGGAAATCGTGAGGTTGAACGGCGCATCAAGAGTTTCGTCCGGTGGAATGCCATGGCCATGGTGGTGAAAGCCAATCGGGCCCATGGCGGTCTCGGAGGCCATATTTCCACATTTGCGTCGGCAGCGACGCTCTATGAGGTCGGCTTCAATCACTTCTTCCGCGGCGGCGAGGGTGATCGTGGCGCCGACTTGGTTTTTTTCCAGGGACACGCGGCCCCCGGGATCTATGCACGTGCATTTCTTGAAGGACGTCTCGACGCTTCGCATCTTCACAATTTTCGCCAGGAACTTGCCCCGGGTGGAGGGCTGTCATCGTACCCTCACCCGTACCTTATGCCGGAATTCTGGCAGTTTCCGTCGGTTTCGATGGGCCTTGCCCCGATCATGTCGATCTACCAAGCACGATTTAACCGATATCTGAAGGCCCGAGGAGTTCTCGCGGGTGTGGAGCCGAAGGTCTGGTTTTTCGGCGGCGACGGTGAAACTGATGAACCCGAGACACTTGGCGCTCTTACACTCGCCTCACGGGAAAACCTTGACAATCTCATCTGGGTCGTGAACTGCAATCTTCAGCGGCTGGATGGGCCAGTGCGTGGCAATGGCAAGATCATACAGGAACTCGAATCATCGTTCCGCGGCGCTGGATGGAACGTCATCAAGGTAATCTGGGGGTCCGACTGGGATCCGCTACTCGCAGCAGACAAGAAAGGACTCTTGTTACGGAGAATGGAAGAGGCTGTTGACGGGGATTATCAGAAGTACACAGTCGAACCCGGCAGCTACACACGCAAGCACTTCTTCGGGAAATATCCCGAATTGCTCGAGCTTGTCAACCATCTCACTGACGCTCAGATCACGAAGTTGCTGCGCGGAGGGCATGATCCGAAGAAGGTGTATGCTGCTTACAACGCAGCCATGGAACATCGCGGACGACCCACCGTCATCCTTGCAAAGACAGTGAAGGGTTACGGTCTGGGTGAAGCCGGTGAAGGAAGAAACGTTACCCATCAGCAGAAGAAGCTGAACGAAAAAGAGTTGCGCGAGTTTCGAGCGCGGTTCGGCATACCGATCAGCGACGAAGATGTTGTTGAGACGCCATTCTACCGACCTTCTCCGGGCAGTGTGGAAATGGCTTATCTCCTCGAGCGCAGGAAGACGTTGAATGGGTTTGTTCCTGCACGAACAGCGAAGGCAGAGCGGCTCACCATTCCACCGCTCACACAGTTCGCAGAATTCCTCAAGGGCTCCGAGCGGTTCGAGGTCTCAACAACGATGGCGTTCGTTCGGCTGCTGAGCAGCCTGCTGCGTAACAAGACCATCGGTAGGCGCATTGTACCGATTATTCCGGATGAAGCACGCACCTTCGGCATGGACCCGTTGTTCCGCGAAGTCGGTATCTATGCGCCGAAGGGTCAGTTGTATGAGCCGGTCGATCGCGAATCGCTGCTGTACTATCATGAAACGAAGGATGGTCAGATACTCGAAGAGGGAATCACAGAAGCCGGCGCGATGTCCTCATTCATTGCTGCGGCGACATCGTATGCCACCCACGGTCACGCAATGGTACCCTTTTACATCTATTACTCGATGTTCGGCTTCCAGCGCATCGGGGACCTGATGTGGGCGGCAGGCGATATCAAGGCAAAGGGATTTCTGCTTGGTGCAACGGCTGGTCGTACAACCCTCAACGGGGAAGGTTTGCAGCACGAAGACGGTCACAGCCACCTTCTGGCAAGTACGATTCCCAGTTTGCTTGCGTATGATCCGGCGTTCGCGTATGAAGTCGCGGTGATCATCAGAGATGGGCTGCGCCGGATGTATCAGGAGGGTGATGAGATCTTCTACTATATCACTCTGTATAATGAGAATTATCCGATGCCCCCGATGCCCGAGGGGACAGAAGAAGGAATCCTGCGCGGTCTCTATCGCTTCAAGGAAGGATCGCAGAAGAAGAACCTGAAGGCGCATATCCTGGGGAGTGGTCCAATTCTCCGACAGGCACTCAGCGCAGCAGAAATTCTTGAGGAGCGGTACGGTGTCTCTGCCGACGTCTGGAGCGCGACCAGCTACAAGCGACTCCGAAACGAGGCACTGAACACACGTCGCAGGAACATGCTGCACCCCACAGAGAAGCCGGAGAAGTCGTACGTTGAGCGAACGCTCGAGCGCGAGAAGGGCGTTTTTGTCGCTGTGTCGGACTACATGAAGATCGTTCCCGATCAGATCGCACCCTGGGTCCCGGGCGGACTGATGACGCTCGGAACAGACGGCTTTGGGAGGAGCGATACCCGCCAACGCTTGCGACGGTTCTTCGAGGTAGATGCGGAGTCGACCGCCATAGCAACGCTGTACGCCCTCGCAGGAAAGGGTCAGATCAAGAAACAGGTCGTGGAGAGCGCGATCAAAGACTTGAAAGTGGATCCCGAGAAGGCGCACCCGTACATTATTTGATCCGCTTTCCGGGTATACAATAGGAGAATGATGTATGGATGTCAGATTACCTCGCCTCGGTGAGGGAGCCGATTCAGGCACGGTTTCCGCTGTATTTGTCAGGGAAGGTGATACGGTAAAAACGGATCAGGCAGTCCTCGAGCTTGAGAGCGAAAAGGCTGTTGCATCAATTCCGGCGCCTTCATCGGGAAGGGTCACCAAGATCTATGTCAAAGAAGGTGACGCTGTCAAAGTCGGACAGCTAATCTTTGCTCTCTCGGAGGATGCCGGTGTGGACGCGGGGAAGGCCGCGACAAAACCGATTGACGCTTCTGTAGGCGATGATGAAGAGAGGGAATTAGTCGTCGTGGCGGAAGAAGCTTCGGCGTCCACCACTGAGCCCCTTCCGGGTGAATCTCTGTCCCAGCTGCCGACCGGTGTCGTTCCACCTGGATCACCATCGATCCGGAAACTGGCCCGTGAGCTCGGCATCGATCTGACTCGCGTGCGCGGAAGTCAGCGTGGAGGACGGATCGTGATGGCGGATTTGAAGCGCTATGTCCAGCAAATGCAGCATGCGTCACTGAAGCCAAAGCCGCAAGCCGTGCCTTTTCCCACAGCCCCCGTCGCCGAGTCGATCGACTTCTCGAAGTGGGGGAAGGTAACAACGAAGAAACTCACGACATTACGACGTACCATCAGCACACGGATGGTCGAATCGTGGACAACGATTCCTCATGTCACTCAGTTCGATGAAGCGGATATCACTTCACTCCTGGCCCTCAGAAAGAGGTATGCCTCGAAATACGAGAGGAAAAATGGGCATTTGACGCTCACCGCTTTCGCACTGAACGTAGTGGTAGACATCCTGAAGAAGCATCCGATCTTCAACGCAAGCCTGGATGAGACGGCCGGTGAGATTGTCTTCAAGGACTATTATCATATCGGCATTGCCGTTGATACTGAACATGGATTGATTGTTCCTGTGATACGCGATGTTGACAAGAAAGACCTGCTCCAGCTTTCCCTTGAGCTCCATGAGCTCGCCGAGCGCACCCGGCAGCGGAAAGTAGGGCTGGACGAAATGCAGGGCGGTTCGTTCACTATCTCGAATCAGGGCGGCATCGGGAGTGCGCACTTCACACCGATCATCAACAAACCCCAGATGGCGATTCTCGGCATGGGGCGTGGTGTCCTCAAACCGGTTGTGGTCAAAAGGAAGGTCCAGCAACGGACAATGCTGCCTCTCGGCCTCTCGTACGACCACCGGATCATTGACGGAGCTGATGCGGCCCGCTTCATGGTGGACCTCGTTCAGGCATTTGAGAGCTTCAAAGAAGCAGACGTGAGAATTTGACTTGAAAGGATTGAAGTGAAGAGAATTACCACCGAGCTAGTTGTTGTTGGCGGCGGTCCCGGGGGATACGCCGCTGCATTTTATGCCGCAGACAAAGGGATGAAAGTGATCCTGTTCGAGCAGGAGAGGCGACTGGGCGGGGTCTGCCTGAACTATGGATGCATCCCATCGAAGGCCTATCTCCATGCCGCGAAGCTGATCAGCGAGGCTCTGGATTCCGATCACCGGGGAATCCATTTCGCAAAACCGAGCATCGACCTGAACCAGATGCGTTCCTGGAAGAATTCGATTCTCGACAAACTATCGACAGGTATTAGCGGCCTTGCCCAGCGTCGAAATGTGGAGGTTCTCTTTGGACGCGGGTATTTTGAAGACTCCCGAACGTTACGTGTTGAAACGGAGAAAGGGCAACAATTTGTCGAATTCGAGCGAGCAATCCTTGCGCTCGGTTCGAAAGCAGCGATGCCGCCGGCGTTCGACCTCGGGAATAAACGGATCATGACATCCACCGAATCACTTGAGGTTGAAGAAATCCCGAAGGATCTCCTCGTCGTCGGCGGTGGGTACATCGGAATGGAGCTCGGAACGGTCTACGCGACCCTTGGGAGCTCGGTGGTAGTGGTGGAAGCGCTCGGATCGATCCTCTCAGGTGCTGACCCCGATCTCGTCAGGCCGGTGTTGCGTTATGCGGAGAACGCGTTCAAGGAACTCCGCATGAACACGAAGGTGCAGAAGATGGCAACGAGCGGGAAGAAGATCAAGGTAACATTTGAGGTGGACGGGAAGCCGAAGGATGAACTGTACGATCGCGTGCTTGTTTCTATCGGGCGGGTTCCGAACACCCGAGATTGTGGTCTCGAAAACACAAAAGTGCTGAAGGACGACAGGGGATTTGTCAGAGTCAACGATCGTCAGGAGACGAACGATCCGGGCATCTACGCGATCGGTGACGTCGCGGGCGGTGTGCTCCTTGCGCACAAAGCTTCGAAGGAAGCGCGGATTGCTGTTGAGGTGATGACGGGCGAGTCGAGTACGTTTGAGCACATCGTCATACCTGCGGTTGTCTTCACCGATCCGGAGATTGCATGGTGTGGTCTGACTGAGGCGGAAGCTCGGGAGAAAAAGATCCCGGTTGCGGTAGCGAAGTTCCCGTGGACAGCCTCCGGTCGGGCCGTGAGCTTTGACCGGACTGACGGTCTGACAAAGCTGGTGATCGAGCCCCAGACAGAACGGGTGCTTGGCGTGGGCATTGTGGGTGCAGGCGCGGGTGAATTAATCAGCGAGGGAGTGTTAGCGATCGAAATGGGAGCGACTGCAAAGGATCTGGCAGAATCGGTGCATCCCCATCCTACACTCTCCGAGACAATCGCCGAGGCGGCCGAATCATTCTACGGCTATGCAACGCACACATTCACGAAGAAACGGGAAGAGAAGGAATAGCCTGCGGCTGTAACCGCAAAATGAAAAACCTCCGTTGTTCCCGGAGGTTTTTCATTTTCCCGTCTCAATGAGGTCAACTACTTTAGCTCCCCGCCGCGAGGCAACCCAATGGCGTTCTCTTACCAAGCCGAACTGACACTATTCCCTCGAGCACGAGCAGAATCTGTATATGCTTTGTATCACCGCCTCTGGTCTTCATGCTATTTCAGCGCATTGTCGATAGCAGCAGTGACCTCCGGCGACAAGGGTTGCACCTTCGACAGGAACTTCGCGAGCACCTTTCCATCCTTTCCTACCAGATACTTCTGAAAGTTCCATTTCACGTCACCTGCGTAGTTCGGATCAGTCTCGGTGGAGGTAAGGTATCTGTAGAGCGGGTGCTGGTCGGGTCCCTTGACGGAAATCTTGGAGAACATGTCGAACGTGACGTGATAGTTGGTCTCGCAGAACGCCTTGATCTCGGCATCCGTCCCAGGTTCCTGGGCACCAAAATTGTTTGCCGGAAATCCAAGGATCACAAAGCCGCGATCTTTGTATTTCTGATAAAGGGCCTCCAGATCCTTGTACTGTGGAGTGTTGCCACACTGTGAGGCAACGTTCACGATCAGAAGGAGCTTCCCCTTATATTGTCCCAGTGGTACGTCCTTCCCGTCGATGTTCTTCATTGTGAAATCGTAGATGCTTGAAGGGTTCTTCCCATCAGCAGTCGCCGTTGTCACGAGAGCCCCCATCAGAATTGAAAAGATTGCAAGGGCGAATTGTACCCTCATCTGTGCTTGTATTGAGGAAATGATCACCAGGTATCTCCTTGCGATGCGTTTTGCCACAAAAGGTTGCCTCTGTCAGGTTACTCTATAACCCGGCTTCTCTGAGAGAAGTTCCTTATGTCCACACAGGCTTCGAGCAGGGCGAAGGTAATTTGTCTCGCTGGCGTCTAAAGGTCTTGACTTTTGTTCTCTGTTTTGTACTTTACCCGTAGAGCTCTTTCACATGTGGTACCCGCTATCGTGATTCGAGGGGGAGGGTGGAGGGGGTTACTTCTCCTGTCGGCTAGGGAGGTGGCTATGGGTAAGAACAAGCGGGCGGTGCGGTGTGCGATTCTCTGCAGATTGTTCGAGCATCTGGAGGACGCGTACGGGATCGACTGGTCCCGGGATCTGTTCGTCAACGGTCAGATCTCATTGCACCAGATCGATGCTCTGCTTGCCTTCAAGAGCGACGCGCTGATTGACGAACTGCGCAGTGCTCTCGAACGGCTTGACACGGGTGCGTACGGGATCTGCATTCGGTGCAAGCGAAAGATCAGCAGTACGCTGCTCGCACATGATCCTGCACGCCGCGTGTGTTTTGAGTGTGAGGAAGAGTTCAGTCATTCCGCGTTGCACGGTCAGGTAATGGACGTGCAGGTGAACTGAGCCGCGAAGGCTCTTGACTTCCGCTCTTCCGGGGCCGCCACGCATCTGCGTGCGAGCGGCATCAGGTGACTATCCCTGATTCCTGCTCTCTCTCCATCCCACGTGAATAAGCAAGCCAACCACTGACGATTCAAACGCCATTCCCTGCGTACAATGAAACGAGATCTGATTTCCTTTGCCCTCTGGACACGGGAGGAGCTATTTCGCGTTTTTGACCTTGCGAAACGAGTGAAAGGCAACCCGGCGAACGCACACTTGCCTCTCGCAGGAAAAACTGCGGCGCTGATCTTCGAACGCGAATCACTCAGGACGCGAGTTTCGTTTGAGGTCGGCATCGTTCAGCTGGGAGGGCATCCGATCGTGCTTCAGCATGAAACGATTGGTATGGCGACGCGTGAGTCGGTACATGACATCGCCCAAGTGCTTTCACAATACAACGATCTGATTATCGCGCGAACGACGCGACATCAGACGTGCGTTCAACTGGCAGAAAGTGCGACCGTTCCCGTTATCAATGCAATGACCGATCTCCTCCATCCGTGCCAGATTCTCGCCGACGCGCTCACGCTGCAGGAACTCGGCAAGCTCTCTGAGACCAGCAAAATCGTTTTCCTCGGCGAAGGGAACAATATCGTAAACTCCTGGCTCGAGTTTGCGCGAAAGATACCGCTGAAGCTCGTGATCTCGTGTCCACCGGGTTACGAGCCGCATCCGCAAATTCTGGAAGAGGCCGAATCTGCAAAGGTCAGTGCAATCGTCATTGATCCCGATCCGAAAGACGCTGTGAAAGATGCGGATGTTGTCTACACTGACGTCTGGCCGCCGGCACGGGAGACTGCAGGCGAGGCTCTGCGCATGACGACCTTCAAGCCGTACCAGATCAACAAGGCGCTCCTGAAGCTCGCGCACAATGACTGCGTAGTGATGCACCGTCTTCCAGCGAACAGGGGTGAGGAGATTACCAACGACGTGATCGACGGGAGGCAGTCGGTTGTTCTCCATCAGGCAAATAACCGTCTGCATGTCCAGAAAGCAGCTATGTCCTTCCTCATCGGGGAAAAATAGGAGGTGTCTCGAATTCTGTCCAATTGGACAGGATAGTGGACGGATGTTCACGAACAAATGGCAAAAAGGCCATCTCAACCGGCATTTCCAACTGGCACGGTGATTGCGTTGATTATGGGTGAATCCCGGGCTGGAAACCGGGAGAGTTGTGGTTCATCGACGAGGCTTGCCATGAAAACCTTACTAGTCATCGTAGCTCTGCTCCTGCTGAGTGTCTCTAGTGCTCTGGCAGAGCCGCCATACGGAGGCATTTCATTAGGGGCATTCTACTCCTCACTTGATCCGTACGGCGAATGGATCTCGGTGGATGCCGGGGTCTTTGCATGGCGACCGGTGAATGTGATGGAAGGATGGCGCCCTTACTACAACGGACGATGGCTCTGGACTGACGATGGATGGTACTGGACATCGGATGAGCCCTGGGCCTGGGCCACCTATCACTATGGTCGCTGGTACTATGATGATTACTACGGCTGGGTCTGGATCCCCGGCTATGAGTGGGCTCCGGCCTGGGTTGAGTGGAGGTTCGGAGGCGGATGCATCGGCTGGGCACCGCTCGGTCCCTATGCATTGTTCTCTGTCGGAATCGGAATTCACTACACTCATCAC
>Ga0153915_10005663_pt1 | contig 11632 bp, 10 predicted proteins | sample Opewatmetagenome_2_FD_107003 | JGI IMG/M metagenome (GOLD analysis project Ga0153915, IMG submission 107003) | Freshwater wetland microbial communities from Ohio, USA - Open water 3 Core 3 Depth 3 metaG | ecosystem: Environmental > Aquatic > Freshwater > Wetlands | place: USA: Ohio, Lake Erie...
CGTCGCGTCGCTCGACGACGCGGACCGGAGCGAGCCCTCCGTACTGTACTAATCGACCGTCTGGAGGCGGCTGTTGCCGAGCCGTGCGAGGAACCGTTGCGCCGTCGCGACGTACGCCGCCCAGTCGCCATCCGCCGCGCGCACGCGCGTCGGAAAGCCGTGGAGCAGCGGCCACAGGACGCTGTTGCAGAACCCGGCGAAGAACGGCAGGTGCAGCGCCGACGGTAGATCGAAGCGCGCGCGTACCGGCTGCTCGCTCGCGTCGATCACGACGCGCGAGTCGTGCTCGCGCTCCTGACCGCTCCAGCCGAGCCAGATTCCACGTTCGTCGCGGAGCGCCGGCTCGAGCGCCGAGACCAGGCCGCCGACTTCACGCGTCCTACCTTCCATCAACGCGGGCGTCCGGTTGGACATGACGAGCAGGCGATGACGCTTGGTCGTACTGCGCAGGTGTCTAGACATAAGCGCTTCCATGCTCGGTCTGGAAGCGCACCTGTCTTCCGTTGTGGGCCTCCGCGATGTGCGAGATCCACATCAGCAGGCATCCCACCCAGAGGCAGAATTGCCATACGGGTGTCTTGGCGTCCACACCTTCGAAGACGGAGCCCGCCAGGGCGTGTTCACGCAAAATGCGGGTTCTACATGCGTGCCGACGTGGGTGCGGCAGGTGCGGCCTGGAGCTTGCCGACGGCGGCCTTCGCCTTCTGGAGCTCGGCATCGAGCCGATCGCGATCGGCGACCGCGGCATCGCGCTCGCGCTGGGCGGCGTCGCGCTCGGCGCGCGCGGCCTCGCGCTCCTTGCGGATCTTCTCCCGCTCCTTCGCGTTCTTCTCCATCACGCTACGCTGCTCCGCGAGGGTCTTGTCGAGGTTCGCGCGCGCCTCGTCGGCGGCACGGCGCTCGCGGCGGGTCGCCTCGAGCTGCTCCATCAGCCGCCGCGTGCTGCGCGTCGCGTCCTGCAGGTCGTGCTCCTTGGCGTCGATCAGGGTCTGGTAGGACGCCCGCTCCTCGGCGATCGACTTCTCGAGCGCGCTCAGGTTTTCGCGCTCCGAGTGAAGCTTCTGCCGGGTCTCGTCGAGCTCCTCGCGCGACTCCTGGACCTCGGCGTTGAGCGCCTGCTTCTCCGCCTTCTGGGACGCCACCTTGCGATCGAGCGTGGCGCGTTCATCTTGCAGCCGCGTCACCGTCAGGTGCGTTCCCGCCGCGAGGGCTGCGAGGCCGAACACGATCAAGATCGTCAGGGCGAGCTGCGGGTTGCGGCGAGACCACAGTGCGAGGCGCAGCACGCGTGATCGATCGAGCGTGGTCGGCTTCTTCTCGAGGAAGTCCTGGAGCTCGTTCGCGAGCTCTGCGGCGCTCGTGTAGCGAGACTTCGGATCCGTCGCGAGCGCCTTCTCGACGACGCGTCGCAGTCGTCGGGGGACGCGATCGCCATCGGCTCGCCGGTCGAGGGGAGGGGGGCGCTCGGTGGATGCCGCGACCTCCCAGGCGCTCAGGTCATCGCTCTTGCGAGCGAGCCAGGGCGGCCTCCCCATCAGGAGATCGTAGGCAATCGCACCGAGGCCCCAGATATCGATCGCGACCAGCACACCGCGGTCGTCGGTGTTGCGCGCGTCCAGTGTCAGCGGCAAGCCGCGGGCTTGCTCGGGAGCCATGTACTCCGGCGTGCCTCGCACGCTCACGGGGCCACTGGGGCCGCGCTTGAGGAGCGTGATCGCGGGGTGCGTGGCATCGGGACTCGCCCCGCTCACGGCAAGACCGAAGTCGGTGACGCGCGCCCGTCGAGAGTTGGGCGTGATCAGCACATTCTTGGGCTTGAGGTCGCGATGAAAGACGTTCCGGAGATGTGCTTCGTGAACACCGCGCGCGACATGCATGACCCATCGTGCGATCTCGTCGACACTGCGCGGCTTGCACGCCGCGGCGGTCATGCCGAGGACGACGTCACCCTTGTCGGCGTCGTACTCGCTGACGAGCTCCATGACGATGTACGGATGGCCGTCGCCGTACTGCACGTCGAGGACGCGGACGACGTGCTCCGAGACGACGTCGCTCGCCGCCCGCGCTTCCGCGAGCACCTGATCGAGAGCCTCGGACTGATCGCGCTCGCGGAAGACCTTGATCGCGACGTTGCGACCCAGCCGCCGATCGAATGCCTGCCACACCGAGGCCGTCGTCCCCGAATCGAGTCGCAGCGTCAGCTCGTATCGCTCGTCGGCCGCCTCGCCGAGCGACGGTGGTGAGCCTTCGAGCTCGGGACCTTCCTTCTCGGCGTGTAGCCAGAGCAGGGCCTGCATGCGCAGGACCGGGTCGTCGGGAAACTCATGCTCGAGTCGCTTGGACCACTCGCCGGGCGGGCGATTCGCGATCCGCGCGAGCTTCTCGCGGACCTGCGGATCGTTCACGCGCTTCCTCCACCGAGCCCGGACTCGATGCCCTGCAGCACGACGAGGTAGTTCGTTCCTTCGAGGATTCGCTTGTTCGTGGCGCCGAGCGAGATACCGAGCTCGCTCGCGATCTGCCGCTGGGTCTGACCGCCGATGTGCAAGCGGAGCGCCTGGCCGATCTGGCGCGCATTCGGCACCGGGATGCGCACGCGCGGGTCGATGACGCCATCCTCGAGGTCGGCGATCCGGGCCTCGATCCACGCGCGAAGCTCGGCCGCCTCGATCATCTCCGTCAACAGCGCCTCGTCCGGGACGAGGACGAGGTCGTCCGGCATCTCCTCGTGATCACCGCGGCGGCGCAGCTGATCGATCCGGTCGAGGATGAAGCGCCTCACGCTCTCGCCGATATGCCGCTCCGGCGGCGGGAGTTGCTTCAGCCGCTCCCACTCGCCGCTCTGTAACCAGCGAGCGACGAGCGAGCCCAGGATGTCCCGGGTGCTGTAGGAACCGCGGTAGTTCATCGAGCTCTTGACTCGCCGGATGATCCGCTCGAACTGGGCGGCCATCTGGTCATCGCTGATCTCATCTGTTCGTTGCGACATCGGCGGAACTGCCGGCGTCATCTTCAAGGACGCCGGCCGGCATTTCGTGTTCATGACCATAACACCGTGAACATCCGGCGGCAGGGCCCGTCCTCCCGGTCATGAGGAACCGCTCTCTCCTTCGAATGCTTGGTGTTGCAACTGTATGTGCGGCCAGTGGATTTGGGTGTGGCGGAAAGGCTGCGAAGAAGCCATCGGTGCCGGTGGCGACCGCGCAACCTGCGGCTCCCGCGAAGGCGACGCCCGCCGCCGCTCCGGCAACCCCCGTGGCGAGCCCGAATGTCGCGGTCTCCGGCGACCTCGCGCAGGCGTGCAAGTTGCGGTTTGCGAACGTCGATCAGGCGCCGAAGTTCAGCTACGACGACACGGACCTGCTGCCATCGGATCGCGACATCCTGCAGCAGATCGCCGACTGCCTCATGCGCGGGCCGCTCCAGGGCAAGAGCGTGCAGCTCGTCGGCCGCACCGATCCGCGCGGAACCGACGAGTACAACCTCGGCCTCGGAAATCGCCGGGCACAGACGGTCCGGTCCTACCTCGAGCGGCTCGGCGTACCATCGACCCGCCTGGCGCCGACGACGCGCGGAGAGATCGACGCGAACGGGACCGACGAGACGGGCTGGCAGCGCGACCGTCGCGTGGACCTCGAGCTCTCGAACTGACCCGGAGCCGCAGACCGACGGGCCGCATCCTCATGCCAGGCGGCAGCCGTGCGTGACGGGTTTCGCAGGCTTGTGCATTTTGCGTGAACAGCGGGACCGCGGCGTCGTCATCCTGATCAAGTGGCGACGAACGCTCTCTCCCTCTCCGCTGTCGTCTGGAACCGCGTGTTCCGCCATGCGCGCTGCTATGCGCCCGAGCAGGTCATGGCCGTGACCCAGGGCATCGCCGGCGCCCGCGACCTCACGCTCGTGCTCGACGTCGATGCACTCGAACGCAGTGCGCTGGCCAAGATCGATCGCGTCATGCTGCTCGCACTCGACGCGCTGTCCTGTGCGGGTGTCCGGGTCGTGCTCGCGGCGCGCGACGAGCGAGAACGCGCCGTGCGCCTGCAGCGACGCCTGCGGGGTTCCACGTATGTCGATCCGCGTGCGCTCTCGTTTGCCGGGCTGCCTGCGCCGCTTCTCGTCGTGAGCGATGATCCTGCGCTCCTCGCGATGCTCGAACCGGACGATCGCGGCATCGCACTCGGTAGGCCAGAGCTTGCGAGCAGGCAGATCGCCCCGGCGGGCGACACCTCGGTGCGTGCGACGCTGTGGTGGCTGCTCGACGAGCGCACCCGCGCGACCGCCTCCTAGCCGGGACGGGCTCAGTTCACGAGCTTCGGATCGGCGCCGGGCTCGTCCTCGTCGTCCTTCACCGCGAACGGATCTTCGCCGGGCCACGGCACGTACGGGGGCGGATTGATGATCGGTCGCAGCCGATGCAGCCGCTCGTCGGTCTCACGCTCCTCGCGCTCCCACTCGCCCATCCGCCGGCGCTTGTACCGGCGCTTGCGCCACCACGCGACCGTGAGCAGGACCGCGCACAGGATCCAGACAGCGAGGCCGAGCAGACCGATCGGCGCCATGAAGTAGCGCTTCGAGAGATCCGAGCGCCACTCCTCGAACAGGACATGGAGCGGGCGGCCATACGCGCGTGCCGCCGCCTCCTCGAGGTTCGTTCCTTGACCGACGAGCGTGAGGAACCTGCGGAATGGATACCGATCGCCATCGTCGGCGGTGTCCTCGTAGCGCCCTCGCCGCGACAGGTAGCCGACGAAGTCGTAGCTCTCTGCGTACGCGCGATTCGCGGGCAGCTCCTGGGCGGGGAACGAGCTGTCGAGCTCGTCGAGATCGATGATGCCGCCGAACCAGGCCATGCCGGCCAGCGTCTCCGTGCGTTCCCACGCCCACTCGGCGGAGTGCTGGTACGCGAAGCCCTCGTGGAGCCAGTGTGGCGCGCGGTTGCCGGGTGCCGCGCCGAGCGCGATGTGCGCGAGCTCGTGGCGGAGCGTCTGTTCTGGATCGGTGACGTTGGCGCCGCGCCGGATCGCGACGCTGATGACGCCGAGATCCGGATAGGCGACGCCGATCGCCCACGGTGGAGCGCCAAGACCTTCCGGTGCGATGTCCGGGAGGTCCTTCGCATCGCGCACGAGCTGGATGTGGATGGTGCCGGGCGTCGGCAGATCGACGAGATCGTCGGAGATCCGATCGAGCGTGTCATCGGCGCTGGCCTGGAGGCGCTGCGCCTCGCTCTCGAGGCCGGGCTCGTACGCCATCTCGATGCGGCCCTTCGCGGGCAACGACACGAGGTGGGGCGCCGCGTTCGCGACGCTCACGAACAGGAGCAGCAGCACGAGCACGAGGCGCTTCATGGGTAGTGCAGCTCCACGTGCTGGGTGTTGTCCGCACTGTCATGCGCGTAGATGATGATCGCGCCCGCGAGCAGGGCACCGCCGATCGTCGCGTACACCCACCACTTCGCCGGCTCCTCCGACTCGCCGAGCGCCTTCTTCGTGCGGCGTGCGAGCGGGTCGTCGACGAGCAGCGGCTGATCCGGATCCGGCGCGTGGTCGCTCCACGTCTGCGATCGGTCCGCGATCAGCGCCACGAGGCTGCTGGCGCCGTCGAGCGTGCGCACACCGTCGTCCTTGCCACCGAGCTGGCGGAGCGGCTCTGCGAGCCCCGCGTGGCCCCAGGCTTCGATCGTGTCGCCGCGCCGCACGATGGCGACGCGCGCTCCGACGGTGTCGAGGATCCCGGCCAGATCGGCAGGCTTGGGCATGGTTCCCTTCCAGCTCGCGACGCGCTTGGCGACCGCGCTCCACTTGCTCGACTGATCGGTCAGCGGCACCGTGACGATCGGCTGCTTGCGGATCACCGTCCCGGTGACGACGCCGCGTTGCGTTCCGGACGCGGCTGCGATGACGTGCGGACCGCCGCTCAGCACGATCTTCAGCGGCGAGACGCCAGCGTGCTTGAAGTCGATCCAGACCTCGGCGCCCGGTGTATCGGCTTGCACCTCGATCTCGATCGCCTCGCGATTCGACAGCGCGTCGATCTCGGGATAGCGCGCGAGGATCGTCGCATCGACATCGGGAGAACCGCCGAGCGTGCGCAGCGCGGTCGCTGCGCTCACCGCCAGCGTCGTGTCACCGGTGCGATCGGCGCACAGCAGGACGTACGCCCACGCACGCGGCAGCTCCGGGACGCCGATGCCGGCTGCCTGACGAGCTGCACCGAGTGCGATCGCCGTCTGCGCCGATGCGATCGCGTCCTTGCACTGCAGCGCACCGAACTTGCCGGCGGCGTCGGCCATTGCCGCCGCGAGCTCGACACCATCGTGCTCGACGTCGATGCCCGCGAGCGCGTCCTCGACGCCATCGCCGATCACCGGCTGCAGGCCACCATCGATCACGGCGGCGGCGAGCTTGCCGCGCGTGGATGCATCCTCGGCGTTCGGGCCGAGATCGATGATCGCGACATGCTCTGCGAGCGATGCCGGCTTCGTCTTCGCGGACCATCCGCCGGCGTGCGCCGACGAGACCCCGACTAGGACGAGGAGGGCAGCTGCTCGAAGAACTTGTTGAGGGCCCATACGTCACGCGCCCGCAGGCCATCGAACTGTAGACCCGTCGCCTTGTCGTCGGACCAGCGCACCGTCGCGCCGACCTCGATCATGTCCTCGAGTGTGGGGATCGAGAACCAGATCGTGACCCGCTGCCCCATCGCGAACTTCGCACCGGCCGAGACCAGCGCTCCACCGAGCGACAGGTTCATGACCGTGATCGGCCGCGATTCGCCATTCACTCCGAGCTTGCCGGCCAGCGAGACGTCGTGACGAGTGGATGTGCGGCGATTGTCGGCCACGATGGGTTCTCCCGAGACCACCCATTCTATCGGGGGCTGCAGGAAACACCATCGGCTCCATCCTCAAAGGATGGATCCGAAATGCCGCTGCGCACCTACCTCTTCAGGGTGGCGGCTGGCGCCCATGCCCAAGGAGCCTACTGGAGCTTGATGTCGATGTAGGCCTTCTTACGGAGCTCTTCGACCCAGGTCTGGGTCTGCTTGTCGAGCTCGCGTCGGCGCAGCTCGTTCTTGAGCTGGTCCTTCATCTCGGCATACGGCTTCAGCGCAGACTGCTTGACATCGCTGACGTAGAACACGTGCAGACCCTCGGGGCCCGACACCGGTCCACGCACATCCCCCTTCTCCATCGAGAAGACGATCTGCTCCCACTCCGGGTTGATGCTGCCCCGCTGGAACCATCCCAGCTCGACATTCGGGTCGCTCGACACCTGCTTGGCGACATCGGCGAACGCTTCACCCGCCTTGACGCGCTCGATCGCCTTGGTCGCCGTCGCCTTGGCATCGGTGATCTGCTGCTCGGTCGGATGTTCCGGCAGCTTGATGAGGATGTGCGACAGGTAGACGGCGCTGACCGCCTCGGATCGACGCTGGAGCTGGTCGTAACGCGCGCGGACGTCCTCATCGGTGATCTGCACCTTCGGCGCCACGAGCTGGTTGACCGCACGGAGGCGGAGCAGCTGGCGCCGGAGATCCATCCGGTAGTTCTGCATCGTGTAGCCCTGCGATGCGAGCGCCTGGGCGAGGCCGGCGTCGTCGAGGTTGTTCTGCTGCTTGATCTCGTCCAGCGCGGCCTGGACCTCGGAGCTGTCGACCTCGACCTTCGCGGCCTCGGCCGCCTGGACGATCAGCTCCTCGTTGACCATCTCGTCGAGCGTCTGGCTCGCGAGCTTGGCGATGCGGCGGCGGCGCTCCTGCGGATCCTGGATCTGCTGGGCTTCGGCCATGACCGGGACAAGACGGGCGTCGAGCTCGCTCTGCAGGATGATCGAGTCGTTGACGACCGCGACCACGCGCTCGAGCTGGAACTTCTTGCCGGCGTTCGGCGAGCGATGGTCCCGGCCCCCAGCCGCCGGTTGAGCCCACGCGGGAGCGGCAACGGCGAGTACCAACGACAAGACGACCAGCGTACGCACGAGGATAGGACCTTCTTCTTACGGATTCGGTTGCCCGCCGGATCCAGCAGGCGGAGGAGGAGGTTGCAGGTCCGAGCCGGCCGGCGCAACAGCCGGCGGCGTCAGATCGTGACCGTGGCCGTCGTCTCCCGTCGTGTTCTGGCTGGTGTCGATGCGGACCTTGGCCAGGTTCGCCTCGTTGATCTCGACCTTGGCCTTCGAGCGCAGGTTGTCGATGAAGTCCTGCTGGGCCTTGAGCCGCTTCTCGCGGAACAGCTTGTTGCGGATCTGCGGCTTGGCGTCATCGAAGCTCTTCGTCATCTGCTTGCGACGGCCGGTCTGCTTGAGGATGTAGAACGTACCGTTGCCGGCATCGATCACGCCGGACACATCGCCGGTGTTGAGCAGGCCGAATGCGCCCTTCACGACGGCCGGCGGCACGTCCTTGTTCGTCATCTCGAGGTAGCGGAGGTCACCGCCGCGCAGCTTGGTCTCCTCGTCGGCGGAGTACTTCATGACGAGGTCACGGAAGCCCTTGTTCGTCTTGCCCCCATCGCCCTTCGCTTCGAGGAGCACGCGATCCGCCTGCGCCTTGTTCTTGAGGATGATCGCGGAGACACGGACCTCCTCGGGCTTGACGTACTCGCCGAGGTTGGCGTCGTAGTACGCCTTCATCTCGGCGTCGGCGACGGTGTCGGCAGTGACCTTGCTGTCGAACTCGTCGCGCATCAGCTTCTGGATCATCACCTGCTTCATCGTCCGGACGACCTCGGGATCTTTGTCGAGGCCGCGGCGGTAGGCTTCCTTCGCGAGCACCTCGAAGCGGACGAGCGAGTCGAGGAACTCCTTCTTCTGCTCGAGCGACGTGTAGCGCGCGCGGATGTACGGCGACTGGCGGTTGATACGCTCCTGGAACTCGCCGAGCGTGATCGTGACGTCGTCGATCTTGGCGAGCGGCGTCTTCAGCTCCTCGGCGCTCTGGGGCGGCGCGGTCGGCCCGCCGGCAGCGTGCGCCTGGTTGCGTCCGCTGTCATCGGGCGTCTTTCGGCAGGCGCAGCTCGCAATCGCGAGTACCACTAGAAAGTGCCCGACCTTTTGCATGGTTACGCTGATCCAGTAGCACGGGCCTGGAGGTCCAACAAGGCTTTCCTGGCGGGCGGTTGGGTCGCGTACCGGCCGTCCGGTAGCCGTCGCCAGCCCGCCGCCCCGACGGCGGTCGCGAGGCGGGCGTTGATCTCCTGAGGCTCAGGGCTGGTGGGGATCACGATCGCGACGCGGCTCGTCGAGATCTCGAGCGCGAGCACACCGAGCTTGCGGGCGATCGCCTTGATGCCCATCAGCTCGCCGAGCAGGATGGCATCCGACGGCACGGGGCCGTAGCGGTCGCTGATCTCGGTCATGACCGCCTTGAGCTCGTCATCATCGACGACCGCCGACAGCCGCTTGTACAGCTCGAGCCGCTGGCCCGGATCGGGGACGTAGTCGTCCGGGATGAAGCCGGGGATCTCGATCAGCAGCTCGGGATCGATCTCGCTGTGGATCGGCTCGCCGCGTAGCTCGCTGACGGCCGCCTCGAGCATCTTCACGTACTGATCGAAGCCGACCGCGGCGATCGATCCGGACTGCTTCGCGCCGAGCAGCTCGCCGCCGCCGCGGATCTCGAGGTCTTGCGATGCGATCTGGAAGCCCGCACCGAGCTCGGTGAAGCGTTGAAGTGCTTCGAGCCGGCGACGCGCCTCGTCCGTGATGTGCTCCGGCTCCGGCACGAGCAGGTAGCAGTAGGCGCGCTCCTTGCTGCGGCCGATGCGCCCGCGGAGCTGATAGAGCTGCGCGAGGCCGAACGCATCGGCGCGCGCGACGAACATCGTGTTCGCGCGAGGAATGTCGAGGCCGCTCTCGACGATCGTCGTCGCGACCAGCACGTCGAGCTCGCCCTGGACGAACTGGAGCATCACCTTCTCCAGCTGGTCCGCGCTCAGCGAGCCGTGACCGATACCGACGCGTGCCTTCGGCACGAGCGAGCGGATGTAGTCGGCCCACTCCTCGATCGTGCGATCATCGTCGCGCGGCTTGCGGCGCTGCGGCCGCACGTCATTCGGCAGGCGATGGTCGGTCTCCTGCATGCCCGGTTTCCCCGCGGGCCGGAGTGAATCCGGCCCACTCCAACCTTGGCCGATCGTCGGCGTGATCCAGAAGACCTGACCGCCGCGGGCGAGCTCGCGCTCGATCGCCTCCTTGATCGTCGCGTCGTCGACACGCGACACGAACGTGCGGACGGCACGGCGATCGGCCGGCGGCGTCGCGATGATCGAGAGATCGCGCAGGCCCGCCATCGCGAGGTGGAGCGTGCGCGGGATCGGGGTCGCGGTCAGCGTGAGGACATCGACCTGCGTCTTCGTCTTCTTGATCCGCTCCTTGTGCGCGACGCCGAACCGCTGCTCCTCGTCGATCACGAGCAGGCCGAGGTCCTTGAACCGGACGTCGGGCGAGAGCAGGCGATGCGTCCCGACGACGACGTCGAGCTTTCCCTCGGCGAGCTTCTTGACCGTCTCGATCTGCTCGCCCTTGCTCTGGAACCGCGACAGCTTGCCGATCTCGACGCCGAAACCCTTGAACCGGTCCTGGATCGAGCGGAAGTGCTGCTCGACGAGTACGGTCGTCGGCGCGAGCAGGCAGGCCTGCTTGCCGCCCTGGACGCAGCGGAAGACCGCGCGGAGAGCGACCTCGGTCTTTCCGTAGCCGACGTCGCCGCAGACCAGGCGGTCCATCGCGCGCGCGGCTTCCATGTCGCCGAGCACGGCATCGATCGCCTGCGCCTGATCCGGCGTCTCGTCGAACGGGAACGTCGCCTCGAGCTCGCGGAACGAGTCGTCGGCGGGAGGGAACCGGAACCCCGGCAGCGACTTTCGCTGCGCGTAGATCTGGAGCAGCTCCTCGGCGAGCGCACGGACGTGCCGCTTGACCTTGCTCTGCGTCGCTTCCCAGGTGACGCCGCCGAGCTTGTCGATCTTCGGTGCGTGGCCCTCGGCGCCGACGTAGCGCTGGACCTCGCCGAGCCGATAGACCGGGAGATACAGCGTGCCGCCGTCGTACTCGAGGTGGAGCGCATCGATCTCCTGGGTCTTCGGCGTCGGTTGCCCGACCGCGGTCGTCTGCAGGAGCGAGACGGTGCCGACGGCGATCTTCTTGAGGCCGTGATAGCGGCCGACGCCGTGCTTCTGGTGGACGAGGTAGTCGCCGGCCTGGAGCTGACTCCAGTCGGAGACGCCGCCGAGCAGTGCATCCTTCGCGCGTTTCTGCTTCGACGACGGATGATGAACGCGCTCGCCGAAGATGTCGGTCGCGGTGACGAGAGCGACGCCGTCGCGCGGCGAGGCGAACGAGTGTGCGGGTGCGCCGGCCACCAGCGAGACACCGGGCCGGCCGGTCGGTCGCTCGCCGGACGCGGCGATGCGGACATCGACGCTGCGCGCGGTGAGCACCCCGTGCAGGCGATCCATGCGGCTCTGCGAGTCGCACGCGATCGCGACGCTCGAGATGCCCTGGCCGTGCCACCTTTTCAGGGCGGTCAGCAACGGCGTGATGTGCTCGGTGTCGCCGAACGTCCGCGCGTGGTCGAGCTCCTGCCGCAGGACGCGCAGGGAGTCGACATCGACGCGCAGCTTCGTCGCGTC